>VFSW01015701.1_pt1 | contig 10384 bp, 11 predicted proteins | sample 5358111 | NCBI WGS metagenome assembly VFSW01 (sample SAMN11554181, study PRJNA540505) | mine drainage metagenome | isolation source: sediment from site ElyBrook_90M | place: USA: Ely Copper Mine, Vershire, VT | collected 2017
AGATGGTGGTGGATATCGGGTGATCGACCGTTTTCGGGGCAGAAGGGACAGTTGACACTGATGTCCGTAGAGCCATTGTCACGTTCGGCCACGGCGGATTTTAACAGGGTGAGTTTTTGGCTGTAGTCCAAGAGGGGCCTCGTTTATGGTTCAACATCGGGGGGTGGGGGTACAGCACCTTCTACCGAGTTACAAAGTGGGGAGAGCCAAAGGCGTTCACGGTGACAGTTAGTCGGCTCTTCCACCCCTTGGGTTTCATAACCACCTTGTGATTTCCACGATGAGACTGACCATCCACGATGCTCTAGTGCGTCATGTTCCCCGGCATATCCGGCCAATACAATTCGGCACACCCTTTCATTTTCAATACACCACGCCCTTACCTCGTGTGCCACATTAATGTTTTCCTCTGTATATAGATTATTGTGACGTTCGGCTTTATCGCTATAGGGCGGGTCAAGGAATACCCCACAATTGTCTTTGATAATAGACGGGGTACGAAATCCTTGTTTCCAGTCACCGCATAAAATTATTACTTGATATAACCGAGCGGACAATTCTTGTACCCATACATTTAATCCAGGTAAACAAGTATAGTCACGTACTAAACCATGCTGACCATGACCTCCGTGAATACCTCGTAATCCTCTTAAAGTAGGGATTTTTATACTATAAGTGTCGTTACCAGAACACCAGCCGCTGGCTATCCAACAACTTGCTCCGTATACCCAATACCCGGCAACTTTAGCGTCATAAAAGTCAGGGTCAACCAGAATGTTGTCCCGCATCGTCATTCCCTGTTCGGAGTCCATAAGCCACCGATGCCGGGCTTGCTGGTCTGCGTGACTAACTGGAAAATCCGCGTATTTTGCTACCGCCTCTGGATCGGCTTTAACGCTGCGCCAAAAATTAGAGATCATGCAATCTTTATCATTGATAATCTCATGTTTTCCCGTATGATTTGATGGTCTTTTTAACAGTACCGCTGCTGACCCACAAAACGGTTCAAGATAAAACTTTACATCACCTAGCGCCTCCCATACAACAGAGGCTACTTTACTTTTACCCCCGAAATAGGGGAAGGGGGCTTTGAGCACAATAGGTTTTTCTTTAACGTCGGTCATACAGGTCAGTCCTTTTCAATGGGAGCACTATAGCACTTTTTCGTTTAATTTGCAAGGTTTTATAAAACCACTCATTTTCTTAGCAAAAAACCTAAATCTTGACTTTATCTTCAAATTATGGTAACATAATTTTTCGGTCAGCATGGTGCTGGTCGTATAGGAGAACCGTCATCAACAGTCAACGTACATTTTTAGTCCGGGTCACCCCGGTGCAACTCGACGATATGCTCGACGGTTCGACTCCCGCCTCGGTATCGCGGTATCGCCGCACTCTATCGGGTGTATGCCGCATGGTCAACATAACGGTGTTACGGAGTCCCCTGTGTGTCGCCGATGAGGGGCTGGCCCGACAGGTAGCGGTCGGCAGCTTCTTTGCGGCCATTGGCCGGCTACAGGTCACGAAAAAATATAGGGCATTTTTACTCTCGTATTTGGCGGGGGATGTTGAGCGGATATTGCGCTATATCGTCTTCACCGTCAATGAAGTTGAAAATGTGGCACCGGCGGAAGCATTTAATGTCACTGGTTAAGCTGGACGATGCGGATAAGCGCGCAATAGCGGAAACCAATTTAGCGGTTTGCCGGGCCTGTCCGTCGTTTGGTTATGCTGCTACTCCTAAATTATGTGCGTTTCCCGATACCGTTAAGTGCCATGAATGTCGAACGTGTAGCGCGGGGTTTGTCAGCCTGATTTATGGCCGGTGCCCCCGTGGGCTGTTTAACTATCATAATAATATAAATCAGTTATCGAAAGCACAATCTTGATAACCATAACCTATCAGCACAATATGAGTCGGGTTCAGTACACGGTTCCGGCAGAGATAGATATTCTATCCCGGCTGTTGACCCCGGCGGAACCCGCGACCGCCGCGACCCTGTTGGACGAGGAAAATAATTGTTTTCCCAGCGGGTTATTGCCGTATGTAAGTGACCGGCTGGCCGAGGCCGATATGGATTTTATACTTGACGGTGTACCGGAAAAGCATATTTCGGACTTCGATAATCCTGTGGTATTGTCGGGGATCACCTTGGAACCCTTTCAGGTAGGGGCCGTCCGGGACATATTGACGGCCCGGCGGGGTGTGCTGCATATCGGGACCGGCGGCGGCAAGACCGAGATATTGCTGGCGGTCCTGAAACATCTTGAGGCCCCGGCGTTGATTGTGACCAGCCGGGTACTCCATGCTGAAAATATGTATGACCGTCTGTTGGCCAGGGGCTTTAAGTCCGTGGGGTTCATCGGGGACAGCCGGAAAACCCTGGGATGGATAACGGTTGCCATAGTGGACAGTCTGTACCGTGAGCTATCTGGGGGCAGCAGTAAAATAATGTCGGCCATGCAACAGGTTCAGGTGCTGGTGGCCGATGAGGCCCATAGGTCGGCGGCCATGCGGTCGGTCGCGATTGGCCTGAGCAGTCCGGCCCCCTATAGAATTTTTATGAGCGCCACACCGTTTGATGACAAGCGACACCCGTATGGCAATGAACACGATATGGCCATTATCGGGCTATCGGGTCCGGTGTTGTGCCGGGTGCCCCTGTCGTATCTGACGAAACTGGGCCGTACGGTGCCGGTTCAGGTGCATAATATATCAATGCAGGACCCCCCGATGAATAGCCGCAATCACTATTATCCAGCGGTGTACCAGCGGGGGATTGTGGAAAATCAGGTGAGGAACGCCATCGGCATGAGTCTTGTGGCCTCATTGACGGCCAACCCCTATAACCGGGTGCTGGTGTTGGTTAAGATCATAGAGCACGGGCGTATTCTACTGGACCTGCTACACCGCCTGGGGGTCGATACCGTGTTTCATTCCGGGGGTGGCCAGATATTGACCTGCGGCCCCTCCGGGATACAGGAGAGCCAGATGGACGTGCATCAGCAATTTTCATCCGGGGCCATCGGGGCCGTGGTGGGTTCAACGATTTACGATGAGGCCGTGGATATACCGGGCATTACCGATATTGTGTTGATGGGGGCCGATAAAAAGGCGGCACGGCAGGAGCAACGGGTGGGCCGGGGCGTCCGGTGCTCACCGGGTAAAACGTGTTTGCGGGTCTGGGACTTCACGGATGAGCATCATTGGATGCTGAAAAATCAGCACAAGAAACGTAAGCTGGTCTGGGAGGACCCCGATAATAATTTTACGCAAATACCGTGTGCCCCGGTCACAATGATTGCGCCACACATGCAGAAATTAGGGGTGGCGATACCAATATACCTGTCTGGTTCAATTTTCGCATCTTAAGGGGTTGGTATGTCCAACAACAATTACAGTGATTTTGGCCATTCGTTTCAAACTAAAGCTCTCGCGCTGGTGTTGCAAGACCCCGTGTTCTATCAGCAATACAGTGACATTGTGCAACCCCAGTACTTTGAGGACCCCAATCTGGCCGCGATATGCCGGTGTGTCCGGGACTTCCATAAAAAGTATGGTCAGGTGCCGGGTGAACCGGAGTTAGGAGTGGTGTTGACCGAGGAAATGCAGGGGACCAACATGACCCTGGAGGAGCGCCAGAGCCTCTTTAATCTCATTTCCCATCTCTTTGTTACCGATGTGGGCACCAAGGCTTTCGTGGTCGATAAGATTAGGGATTTCGGTTCTCTACAGGCCCTCAAGGGCGCTGTATTTGAGGTGGTGGAAAACATCAAGGGTGGCACCCCCGATCCCGTGCATATCCGTAGTCTCGTCGAACGGGCGCTGGCTGTTGGTAGTGAGCGTGATCTGGGCATGAACTTCGGGGCCAGCTATGCCAGCCTGGGGGACGTGATTAAGCGGGATAAGATTTATGATTACAGCCGTAAAATTTGTACCGGGTGGTCCGTGATTGACGGGGCTATCCGGGGGGTGTCGCCTGGTGAGTTTGCGATTATCGTGGGCAGCAAAAACGTCGGGAAAAGCACGCTGCTGGCCAATCTGGGTTTTAGCGCATTGCTACAGCGACGTAATGTCCTGCACATCACGCTGGAGCTAAAGGAGACCGATGTGGCGATTAAATATGCGGCTCGTATCTCGGGGTTGACCATGAACGAGATTGTGATGGGGCCACCAGAGCGCTACACGGTCCCGATTGAACTGCTGGGGTTGAGTCGAAACAGCCTGATTATCAAATACTTTAGCCCGGCCACGCTGACCCCCACGATGCTGCGGCAGTATCTAAGCCGATTGCGATCCGAGGGCATTGCCCCGGATTTGGTCGTGATAGATTACCTGAAACAAATGCGGTGTGTGCGGGACCACAATGGGTATGGGGAACTGGTGGACGCCCTCATGGGGGTTATGGACGACTATGATATTGCTATATGGACCGCCCATCAGGGCAATCGGTCCACTAGGGACTCCGATAATGTTGGGGTAGGCTCTATCGGGGACAGTTGGCAGATTATTGAAAAGTGTGATGTTGCCCTCACTGTCAGCCAAACAGCCGATCAAAAGACGCATAAAAAGTTATGGTTGAACCTGGAGTGTGCGCGGCGGGGCAAGGATGGTATAAAAGAGATACCGATGATAATTGATTACGAGCGGGCACTGGTGGAGGATGACCCGGATGCCCCGCCCAAGGCACCAAAAAATACTACGATTAGTGTTGTTGATGATTATATCGATAAATTAAAGGTGCAAAATGTCCATTAAAATGGAAAAGCTAGTAGCGTTATGTCACCGTCGCGGTTTTATTTTTCAGTCCTCGGAAATCTATGGGGGTATCAATGGATTTTGGGATTACGGACCACTGGGTGTGGAGCTTAAACGAAATCTAAAAGATGCGTGGTGGCAGGATATTGTCCGTTGTCCACAGGGTGGGCCGGAGGATAGGCCCATCAGTATGGTCGGCTTGGACAGCACCATTATTATGAATCGCAGGGTATGGGAGGCCTCGGGTCACGCCACAGGTTTTTGTGATGCCATGTCGGCGTGTAAGGGGTGTAAAAAGTTATTTCGCACAGATTTTTTAACAGATCGCGTAGTATGCCCGGAATGCGGCGGCGTGCTGACGGAGCCGCGGCAATTCAACCTCATGTTTCAGACCCACGCCGGTGCGGTGCAGGATGATGCTTCGATGACTTATCTGCGGCCGGAAACCGCGCAGGGAATTTTTGCCAATTTTCGCAACGTCACTGATACCAGCCGCGTGAAAATTCCCTTCGGCATTGCCCAGATCGGCAAGGCCTTTCGCAACGAGGTAACTCCGCGGAATTTTACTTTCCGCTCGCGCGAGTTTGAACAGATGGAGATTGAATTTTTCATCCGGCCGGATACGGCGGGCGAGTGGTATCAGTTCTGGCGGGACACGCGATTTAAATGGTGGCAATCCATCGGCCTGGCCGGCACTAATCTGCAACTGCGCGAGCATGACCGTGATGAACTGGCTCATTACGCCAAAGATGGGGCAGGCACCAGTGACATCGAATATAAATTCCCGTTTACTGATCCGGGTTTTGGCGAACTGGAAGGCGTGGCCCATCGCACCGATTTTGACTTGCGGCAGCACGCGGAATTTTCCGGTTTGGGCGATAAACTCAAGTACTACGATCAGGAAAAAAATGAACGCTATTTTCCCCATGTGATTGAGCCTTCGGCGGGCGCCGACCGGGGTACGTTGGCGTTGCTCTGCGAGGCCTACACCGATGATCCGGGCCGCCCCAGCGGTGTGGTGATGAAGTTTCATCCGCGGATGGCCCCGATCAAAGCGGCCATTTTTCCCCTGGTGGATAAAGACGGCATGTCCGAAATTGCTACCAACCTTTATACCGACTTACGCAAAACTTGGAACGTGCAGTTGGATATCAAACAGAATATAGGCAAACGCTACGCCCGCATGGATGAGGCCGGTACGCCGTTTTGCTTCACCATTGACACTCAAACCCTTTCCGACCAAACCGTTACGGTTCGCTTTCGTGACACATTGGAGCAGCAGCGGGTGCATATTTCCCAGGTCAGGGCGTTTTTGTACACTGCTATCGGCAATCCATAAATTATGGTATTTCCATGTCATACATTTCTACTGGAGTAAGCCCGATTCCGTACTTGGGTTTTTTGATAACAATAGAGATTTGGCGGCTTAGCTCGTGTATTTTTCTATCGCACGCCTGACCTGTTTTAACCGAGAATGTTCGGGTAAACGCCCGATCCGTTGGGTCGTTACCGGCATGAAGGAGGGCCAAAATTATGTCCCCAGTAACTCGGTCGATGGTGACCGGGTAGTATTGCGCTGGTAGCTGGTCGTCCGGTCCCCCGAATAGCATTGTATGTGGGCCGTAGCATATCCAGGCTTTATCATCGGATTTTAACCGTTTGCGCCATAATTTTTCCATTATGTTGTGTATTATTTTAAGCATCCGTTACATCCTTTATTTTACCAGAATCCACACCGAACAGGTAGGCATCCGAGTGATACTTTAAGATCATTCTCCCAATCTCGGGGTGGTGTTGTTCTTCAAGTGTCTTGACCACTAGTCCTTCGCGTATTTTATATTCTACACTTAGATCGGGCGACACCGGTTGTTCGGCGAGCGCCTTGATTGTCTCAAGGTTAAAAAGTCCGGTGTAGACCACGGGGGCCACGGGTATCCCGTTATCCGCGCAGACCTTTTGAAATTCCTGGACCCCCATGTAGTGGCCCATCACCAGGATGTCGAAGGCCCGGAACTGCATCGATCCTCCCTGCTGGTTTCTAGACCCATATACTTCGCCGTAGACCAGGTACTGTAGTTTTAGGCCCTCCGGTAGGCCGTCTAACAGTGATCGTACGCCGGGGGTGGAGTACGGATACCAATAGCGATTTGTCGTCATCTGGTCTGGTTCAGGGCGTTTACGCCGGACCCCCATGCTGCTGGCCATCAGCACCCCATCGACCCAGCCGATCTTTACGTTTGATCCGTCAATTTTTTCCGATACCGATACGGTTTGACCCGATAGTAGGGTGGGGTAATTTCTTAGGTTTTGAATATCGGTGTAGCGCTGCAATAGCTCGTGGGGGGTTTCGGCGTCGCCCTCTGTGGCCACGACCGGCGGGCAGTATTTGGTGATGCCATATATTGATTTTACGTCCGTGTCAACCGGGAGATCGCGGGACCGCTCATCTGAGAACAGAAAGCCAAAACTGGGGACTCCCCGGAGTTTGGCACACCGCACCCGCCCGTTGGCCAGATAATTAGTCACCCCCAGTTTATCCGATAGCTCTTTCGGGACCAAGGCACCGGGCGGCACATAGACTTGATGGTCCCCCGGTTTAAGTGTGCCCTTGCGCACCACTACCTGCCAACCCCCAACCGTAACGATTTCTAGTGAATCGGCATTATCATGGGGGCGTATTTCGTCTATTTTAACAATTTTAACTGGTATGTCGGCCATAGCTACTCCTACGTAGAAATCGGATAAGTGGTCTCTTTTTGCCCATAATTTTTTATCACACAAAGATCGCCCCGGCCCTTTGTTTGTTTAGCCTCTGCTAGGGCGCTATCCCGTGTTAGATAAATGCGGGCGTTCGCATATTCCTTGTGCCATTTAGTGCCGGTCCAGAATACGCTCTCCGGCCTGTCGTGGGCCACAATCACATATTTGTTATTAGCCATTTTATTTCCTTTGCATATTATAGGCACCCGCAATGGCACTAAAAGTAGTGTACCATATTTTACGGGGCCTGTCAAGGAAATAATTTCTTAACCCGAATCCCCTCTACAATGCCAAATTTAGGGCCTAGATCGCCCCAGGCTGCAATGATGGGATAAAATAGGGCTAGAACGCCATAAACTGGTAAAGGGGGCGTTTTTAGCTAAAATTAAGGTTCGTAGAGATTTACGGTTTTATAGCGAAAAATAAGGGGTTTTTCATCGAAAATAATTTTCTTGACACGCCTACCATTTTCTGTTATACTCACTCGTGTTGATTCAAATGGCCGAAGCGGTGTAGCGGAGGCCGTGAGAATCCAGATAGGAGTTTACAATGTCTACATTTACACTACCCAAGGAAACATCGGAAAAGTCCACCAAGGTTCTCACGGTTCCGCCGGAACTGGCGACCCGGTACGCGGGTCTGAATGACAGCTACACGCAGTTGAAGCGCAGCGTGGACGCGGTTAAAAAGGAACTGGATGCCGCCAAGTCCGAGTTGCTGGCGATCATCCCGGCGGGTGCAACGGCCAAAAGCACCATTGGGCTTTTCGAGCACACCCACAAGTTTGCCGGGCGGTTTATTAACAATGAATTGCTGCTGGCGGCCATACCGGACGCCAAAACTTTGTACGGTGAAGACAGGTACAATGATGGTATTGTACTGGTCAAAACACCGGGCAAGTAATATGAAATCTATCCTGGGGCGGTGCTGGCTCAATAGAAGGGTCAGCACCGCTGTCTTTATTCTAAAGGAGCTAAAATGAGAATCACTGCAAAAATGAATAGGGAGTTTGAAGCATGCTACGCCGATGAACTACTGGCCGAACTCTATGGGCCGGATGGCAGGACGCCCGATGAAGTGGCCACACTGCGAGATGGAAAATGGGTCGATGTGCACTTGGCACACCGCGTCTGGATATTACAGCGGGTTTTATTGCGTTTAAATCGGCCCGGCTGGTTGGAATATTTAGCTCGGCTAACCGAGCGAGCGCTAGCCCGCGTGCCGAAACCTGATCCACGCAGCGTAGCCGTCGTCACGGCTTTGCGGGCCAATGCAGTGACCCCAGAAATGGCTGATGCCGCTGCCTTGGCTGCTCGTGATGCTACTCGTGCTGCTCGTGCTGCTGCTGTTGATGCCGCTGCCTTGGCTGCTGACTCTGCTGACTCTGCTGCTATCCATGCTGCTGCCGCTGCTGATGCTCGTGACGATGAATGGCAAACCCAACTCACTGATCTGGTATCGCTACTTGAGGGACACGAATAACAAAGATGTTCAGGTTGGACACGCCAATTTAGGCTAAAATAATTCTCTTGACACAGGGTTACATTTATGGTAGACTACTTTCATCGCGTGCCGGACATACGCGAGATTTTAAGGGGTACACCATGAAAATCACTTATAACGCTGATACCAAAGAGTTTATGGCGATCAGCAGCTATTCTGAAAAGGACACTCTGAAAGCCGCTGGTTTTCGGTGGTCCCCGGATAATCGGTGCTGGTACACCAAAGAATCACGGGTGGCCCTGCGGCTGGTCCAGTATGCCACCGATGACGTGAAGAAAGCGCTATCAGTGATTGCCGAGCAAACAGTTGATGCCGTTGAAGAAAGTCGGGCGGTGTCGGCGGATATAGTGGTCCCGGCCCCTGCGGGTTTGGCCTATCGTGATTTTCAATTGGCGGGTATTAAGTATGCTATGAGCCGACCAGCCACACTGGTGGGGGATGAGCCGGGTCTTGGTAAGGAACAGCCCCTTACCTCCCAGATATTAACGCCGGGCGGTTGGATTAAAATGGGGGACATTAAGGTGGGAGACACCTTGGTGGCCGTTAATGGCGATACACAAAAGGTTGTTGGGGTATACCCACAGGGTAAGAAAATGGCGTATCGGGTACATTTTACTGATGGGTCGTGGGCGGATTGCGGACGAGACCACCTATGGCTAACGCAAGACGGTAATATGGTTCAGCGAAAAACGGGTTGGAAGACCCGGACGGTTGGAGAGATGTTAGAGCGTGGGGTTTTATTTGCCAGCGGATCGTGTAAGTGGAAGATACCTATCATAAAGCCGTCGGATATGCAGGAAACCCCGCTATTGATCGACCCGTATATTCTTGGTGTTCTTATTGGCGATGGTTATCTACGGGGTACAACAGTAACTTTTTCTTCCCCGGAATGTAAGTCCGAGGTGTATGACGAGGTAGCTGCGCGGTTGCCAAAAACTCAACGGATGTATAGGTCCAAAGGACAACTTCCTGTTAATATAGCGGGTACGATAAATCGTAAAAACCCTATGCTGGAGTCTATTCGGACGTATGGGTTGAATGTTTTAAGCCGTGATCGGTTTATCCCCCAGGATGTTTTTACTGCATCGTACCAAGATCGGTTGTTGTTATTGCAGGGACTGATGGATACCGACGGGTCGTGCATCAAGCATCGTTGTATGTTTCATACGGTGTCGGGGGCGCTTCAGCGGGACGTATGTGCGTTAGTGCGGTCATTGGGTGGCGTCGCCATCTCTCACCCGTATGATCGAACTAAAGAGGGTAAGGGTCTTGAGTATCAGGTACTCGTGCATCTTCCGGTGTGCCCGTTTATTTTGAAGCGGAAAGTAGCCCAATGGGCACCACCGCGGGATAACCTTGGAA
>VFSW01015702.1_pt1 | contig 10384 bp, 8 predicted proteins | sample 5358111 | NCBI WGS metagenome assembly VFSW01 (sample SAMN11554181, study PRJNA540505) | mine drainage metagenome | isolation source: sediment from site ElyBrook_90M | place: USA: Ely Copper Mine, Vershire, VT | collected 2017
GCCTTCGGTGTGCTGGCGGTGGAGGCGCCGGCCGCCGGAAGGCCCGTCGGGGGTTTCGAGGGGACCGCCCTGCCTGCGGGGACTCACGCTCCGGAGTGCGGGATCGCGGTTCCAGCGGGTGACGCCGGCGCGCTCCGCGCGGCGTTGGACCGTCTCGCCGAGGATCCGCCTGACGCGGAGCGCCGGGGGCGCCTGGGCAGGACCATCGTCGCTCAGAAGTACGGACACGAGCGCTACCTGGACTCGATGGCCGACCTGTACGGATCGGCGCTTGCCCGGCACCGCGCCCCGCAATGAAGCATCGCTCGACCGCGGGCGTGCCACAATCGAGCCCATGATCGCTCGACCGCTCGACGCGGGCGCTGAACGCGCCGCGGTGGTCCGCATCGGCCCCCGGCACGGCTGGGTGTCGCTGAATCTGCGTGAGCTCTGGTCATACCGGGAACTTGGCTACTTCTTCGTGTGGCGCGATCTGAAGGTCCGCTACAAGCAGACCGTATTCGGGGCGCTGTGGGCGGTCATCCAGCCGTTCCTGCTGATGGTGGTCTTCAGCCTCTTCCTCGGTCAGATCGGCGGGATTGCGCCCGCAGGCGTGCCATACCCGCTCTTTGCGTTCGCCGGCCTCGTGCCCTGGACACTCTTCTCGCAGAGCCTCACCGGGGCATCCGACAGCCTCGTCGGAGCCTCCAATCTCATCCAGAAGGTCTACTTCCCCCGGCTGCTCCTGCCCATAGCCGCGATCGGGTCGTTCTTGCTGGACTTCGTGATCGCGATGGCTGTGCTTGGCCTGATGATGCTTTACTTCCGTTTCCTGCCATCACCCACCGTCCTTTGGCTCATCCCGCTGACGGCCCTCGCCGTGGCCACTTCGCTGGCCGTCGGGGTCTGGCTCTCAGCCGTGAATGTCCGGTATCGCGACGTGCGGTATGCCGTGCCGTTCCTCGTCCAGCTGTGGCTGTTCGCATCGCCCGTCGCGTACTCGTCCGCCCTCGTCCCCGCGCAGTGGCGACCGATCTACCAGCTGAACCCGATGGCTGGTGTCCTCGATGGCTTCCGTTGGGCCCTGCTCGATCAAGCCAGTCCACCACCTGTGAACGCCATACTCCTCTCCGCGGGAGTGACTGCCGTCGTCCTCGTGCTCGGGTTGGCCTACTTCCGCCGAGTCGAGCGCACGTTCGCGGACGTGATCTGAGATGAGCGACATCGTCGTCTCGGTCGAAGGCCTCGGCAAGCGATATCGGATCGGGCATCAGCGGGACCCGTACGGGCGCCTGACCGAATCGTTGTGGGGGGCCCTGCGGGCACCGCTCGACATGGCCCGCGGGAAGCAGCGAGAGACGGGCGAGTGGATCTGGGCGCTCCGTGATGTGTCGTTCGAGCTGCGCCAGGGTGACGTCGTCGGTGTCATCGGCCGCAATGGCGCCGGCAAGACCACCATTCTCAAAGTGCTGTCCCGCATCACTGAGCCGACGACCGGCGCCGCCACCCGGCGGGGCCGCGTCGGCTCTCTGCTCGAGGTGGGGACTGGCTTCCACCCTGAGCTCACGGGGCGTGAGAACGTCTTCATGAGCGGAGCGGTGCTGGGCATGCGGCGGGCCGAGATCATCCGCAGGTTCGACGAGATCGTCGAGTTTGCGGGGATCGAGCAGTTCCTGGACACCCCCGTCAAGCGCTACTCGAGCGGGATGCAGGTGCGTCTCGGGTTCGCGGTCGCCGCCCACCTGGAGCCCGAGATCCTGTTCATCGACGAGGTTCTCGCCGTGGGCGACGCCGAATTCCAGAAGAGGTGCCTCGGGAAGATGTCCGAGCTCGGCGAGGGCGGCCGAACGATCCTGTTCGTCTCTCACAGCATGCCCGCGATGCTTCGACTCTGCCAGCGGGCGGTCTTGCTCGACCATGGCCGCGTCGTCACCGCCGGTCCCACCCACGAGGTCGTCCGCGCCTACCTCGAGTCCGACCTCGGCCGCACAAGCGAGCGCCGCTGGGACGATCCATCGACAGCGCCCGGAGACGACGTCGCGCGGCTGCGGTCAATCCGGGTCGTTCCTGCGCGCGGCGGCCGGGCCGACGAGATCGACATCCGGGAGCCGATCGACATAGAGACCGTCTACTCGAGCGTCGAACCGGGTTCGCTCCGGCCCATGGTAATCCTGCATTTCTACAACGATGAGGGGACCTGCCTCTTCGTAACCAACGACACCACGAATCAGCAGTGGCGCGTGAAGCCACGTACTCGAGGGATTGTGCGGTCCACCGTCCGCGTCCCCGGCAACTTCCTTGCGGAGGGACGCACGACCGTGACGGCCGAGGTCACCTCGAAGAATTCTACGATCGTGCACGCACGGGAGGTCGACGCAATTGCCTTCCAAGTCGTCGATCGCAGCGATGGGGACGGCGCCAGAGGCGATTACTCACTGCCGTGGCCAGGCGTCGTACGGCCGATGCTTGACTGGACGGTTGACATTTCCCCCGACAGGTGACGACCTCAAAGGCATATCGGCGTTGGCGGCGCCAAGACATCCTGCCGTCGCATAAGTCCCGGTTCAACGTCTATCTGACTCTGCGCACTGTGCAAGCGGAATCCGCTACGTCACTCACCCCAGTACCTCGGTCGAGAGGAGTCGAGGATGCCCATTGCGGAACGGCCCGACGAAGATGCCGCAGACATGGAGCTCACCATCGCGACCCAGCTCAACGCGACGGCGATAGACCCCCAAGGTCATTCCGCCACGGAAGACCCTGGCCCGTCCGGCATCGACGGCGAACGCGAGGTCTCTTCTCCAGGTCTGCAGCGCAGGGTGGCGCTCTACGAGCGGACGCTAGGTGTTGCTGTTCTGCCGGTCATGCTCCGTCGGCTGGCAATCGCCCTGGTCCGCAGAGTCTCTGCGGGCCTAGATCGCACTCCGAATGATCCCGACTCGACATACCCACCCGATCCTCGCGTTTGGGTAGACGCGGGGCCTCACGATACCGGTCGCTTTAGGATGTTCATTGATCCAAGTTCTGTTGGGCACGGGGCAAGGCTAATGGCTCACGGAACGTATGACGAGACGTTCGTCGATGCCCTTCGACCGCACTCCGCGCTCCAGGGCGCGGTCGTCTGGGACGTCGGCGCCCATATCGGATACGAGTCGCTCCTCTTTGCCGAGCTTGTCGGCCCTGCCGGGCGTGTCGTGGCCTTCGAGCCAAACCCGGCCAATGCGCGCGAGTGGCAGAGGAATGTCAAAGCCAACCGGGAGCTAGCCAAACGCATGAGCCTGCACGCAACCGCGTTATGTGACAAGTCTGGCACGGCTGCGTTGCGGTTCCGCGAGGCTGTAGTTGGTGGCGGTAGTAGCGGTAGCCATCTGGCCGATGCGGTACCACCCGACGGGAAAGCCTCTTACGCGGCCTTTGGGCTCGTTGACGTCGCGTGCGCGCGAGTCGATGATCTCGTGGATGCTGGCGAAATCGCACCGCCCACGATTATCAAGATCGACGTGGAGGGGGCAGAGGCCGACGTAGTTCGTGGCGCTATCCGGACCCTACACCAGCACAAGCCGTCGCTTCTCGTGGAGGTGCATCACGTACGTGCGATGCACGACCTGGAGGTGCTTCTCCAAGAGGCGGGATATGTGTCTTCGGTGCTTGAGGCGTCGGAGGAGACATGCTCGCGGTGCTTTCTCAAGGCTGTCCCGGTCGATCCGGAACCGCCACAAGCGCGCCAATGACGACCGGCTTCCGCCGGGTCGGCCAAGACCATCGACACGGCGCTTCAGGCAAGGCATCGGGGCTCTGGTGACTCACAGATCGACCTCGGCGCAGCATGTGAGACCGTCTTGCGAGACTGTCATGCCCACGAGTGTCGGCTGAACACACGAATGCCCGACCTCATGCCGTCCCCTCCACGCGCCACGCCCGCTGTCCTGCAGGTCTCGACTTGGGATGAGAGCGGCGCAAGGTTTGACGGCTTGGAGATCCATCGCGCTTTGAAGCGGCGAGGTGCGCGAAGCTTCATGGCCGTGCTATCCCGCACCGTTCTCGACGAGGGCGTCTTCGCCGCGCCCAACCGCATCACCCGGCGACTCGACGCTTGGCTGACACCTCGGTTCGAAGATACGTGGGGCATCCAGCGGGTGTTCGCGACTGCTGGTCTGACACTCTTCCTCCGCCGGGAGTTCTGGACGGCGGACGTGGTGCACCTGCATATCATTCACGGCTTGCCAGGGTTCAGCCTGCTGCAGATTCCGTTGATGTCCCGCCTGAAGCCGACCGTCTGGACATGGCACGATCCATGGATCCTTTCGGGCCACTGCATCTACTCGCTCGACTGCGAGCTTTGGAAGACAGGATGCCCTCGGTGCCCCGACATCACCCTCCCCCTGGCGGTGTCGCGCGATTCCTCCGCCGCGAACTGGAGGCTCAAGCGGTTTGTGCTCCGCCACACCAAGGGGGTAATCGTCGTGGCATCGGAGTGGATGAGGCGCCGGGTGGAAGAGTCCGGAATCGCACCGCACCTCCAGTGTGTGGTGATCCCACTGGGCGTGGACATGGACGTCTTCAGGCCGCACGACCGCGCGGAGAGCAGGCGCGCGCTCGGAATCGACGCCGATGCCCACGTGGTGGCGTTTCGTGACGCCGGGACGGAAGACCGGTTCAAGAACTCTGCGCTCGTGGTGGAGGCGCTTCGTAGGTACTCTCCGACTCGGAAGACCTACGTCCTGTGCTTCCAGACGTCGGAGACGGCCCGGCAGCTTGCCGGCCAGTACGAACTGATAGATCTCGGGTGGGTCCGGACGGCAGAGGAGGCCGCCGTCGCTTATGCGGCTTCCGACCTGTTCTTGATGCCGTCGAGAGCCGAAGCCTTCGGCATGATGGCGGTCGAAGCCATGGCCTGCGGCATTCCGGTGATCGTCGCCGACGGGACCGCGCTCCCCGAGGTCGTGAAGGCGCCTGAAGTCGGAGTCTCCGTGCGCCAGGGTGACCCCTTGGCACTGGCGAGGGCGGTCGAGTCAATGTTGGCTGACCCTGAAGCGCGGCGGCAACGCGGAGTCGCCGGGCGCGTTCTTGTTGAACGTGAGTACTCGTTTGAGCGGTATCTTGACGCGCACCTTCGGCTGTACGAATCGTCTGCTCATCAGCGATCCTCGTGAACACCAGGCTGCTGGGCCAGCTCGCGTGGTCTCGCGTCGCGCCCCAGTCGCACCACGCCGGGAGGAAGCCCTGGTTCCTTGGGCCGAGCCCCGGTGCTACCAGCGATACAGCGTCACGGGGTTCTCCAAGCGGCCTACGGTCCCACGCCGCAGGCTCCGATCCATTTCGTTTAGAGTGCGGACGCGCGCGGATCGTGGCTTCGCTTGGTGGCAGACGGGACAGGGGTCTTGGCGATGACAGGGACGTTCGAAGCCAAACGCATCCTTATCACCGGCGGCACCGGGTCGCTCGGACAGGTGCTCGCGCGCCGGCTGCTGACGGGCCTCGAGGGCGTACCCGAGAGCGTCACCGTCTTCTCGCGGGATGAAGCCAAGCAACACTACATGCGCTTGGAGTTCATGCATCGCAGCGCAGCGACCGACGAGGTGATCTTCGAGAACTCCAGGCAGCGCCTCAAGTTTCTCATCGGGGATGTGCGCGACTACTCGAGTCTCGCCCGGGCGGTCAAAGATGCCGACATCGTCTTCGGGGCGGCGGCGCTCAAGCAGGTCCCGAGCTGCGAGTACTTTCCCTGGGAGGCCTCCCGCACGAACATCGAGGGCGCGGTGAACCTCGTCCGAGCGATAGCCGAGCTCGATCTGCCCACCGAGACCGTGGTGGGCATTTCGACCGACAAGGCCTGCAAGCCCGTGAACGTCATGGGCATGACCAAGGCGATACAGGAACGCGTGTTCATCGACGGCAACCTTCATCACCCACGAACGCGCTTCATCTGCGCGCGCTACGGGAACGTTCTGGCCTCGCGTGGCTCCGTGGTCCCGCTATTCCTCGAGCAGATCGCCGCCGGCGGTCCGGTGACGATCACCACCGCCGACATGACCCGCTTCCTGCTCACGCTGGAAGATGCTGTCGACACGATCTTTGCCGCGGTGCGTTCCGCAGCTCCCGGTGAGACGTACATCCCGCGTTGCCGGAGCGCCAAGATGACCGATCTCGCCAGCCACCTGATCGGGAGCCGGAAGATCAAGACGGTCGTCACCGGTATCCGCCCTGGCGAGAAGATCCACGAGATCGTCATCTCGGAAGAGGAGGCGACGCGCACCGTCGACGGTGAGGAGGGGTACTTCGCCGTGCGCCCGATGTTGCCCGAGCTGGCCGGACCGGTCCACGAGCCGGCGATCGTCGGCGATTACAGCTCGGCGAGCGTATTGATGAGCGCGGACGAACTCGGCGACTTCCTCCACCGCAAGATCCCCGAGGCCGTCGCGCACCAGGCCCCGGAGTAAGAGGTGGCCAAGGTCATCACGCTCCTCGGCACGCGGCCGGAGATCATCCGTCTCTCGCGCGTGATCCCGGTCCTCGACGAGGCGTGCGAGCACCTACTCGTCCACAGCGGTCAGAACTTCGATGACCGCCTCAGCGGGATGTTTTTCCGTGATCTCGGACTCCGCGCGCCGGACCTCTTCATGGGCGTGCGTGGAGCGGGGTTCGGGGATCAGATCGGGCAGGTACTCGCGAAGTGTGAGGAGGTCTTCCGGGCGGAGCGTCCTGATACCGTCCTGATCCTGGGCGACACCAACACCGGCCTCGCCTCGTTCGTGGCCAAGCGCATGGGCATCCGTGTCGCCCACATGGAGGCCGGCAACCGCTGCTTCGACGACCGCGTGCCCGAAGAAGTCAACCGCCGCGTCATCGACCATTGCAGCACGGTCCTGCTGCCATACACGCACCGGAGCGCGGAGAACCTCGTGCGCGAAGGGATCGAGCGCAGGCGCATATACGTCACCGGCAACCCCATCAAGGAGGTGCTGGACCACTACGCCAACCAGATCGATGCGGCCGACCCCTTCGCCAGCCTGGGCGTGCAGCCTGGCAGGTACTTCCTGGTCACCGCCCATCGGGCGGAGACCGTGGACGATCCGGCTCGCCTCACCTCGCTCGTCAGAGCCCTCAACGCCACGGTCGAGAAGTACGACATGCCCGTGCTGGCGTCCCTGCATCCGCGCACCGCCGACAAGATGCAGCGGTTCAGCGTCGAGCCCGGCAGGATCAGGTTCGTTCCGCCGCTGGGCCTGTTCGACTTCGTCCGCCTCGAGAGAGAGGCGTTCTGCGTGCTTTCCGACAGCGGGACGGTGCAGGAGGAGTGCTGCATCTTGGGCGTACCGACGGTGACGATGCGCGACGTGACTGAACGGCCCGAGACCATCGAATGCGGCAGCAACCTGCTGGCCGGCGTGGAGGCGGAGCGCATTCTGCCCGCGATCGATCTCGCGGTCCGTTCTGCCGGCACGTGGACGCCTCCGGCGGAGTACCTTGCCGAGAACGTCTCGGACATCGTCGCAAGGATCGTGCTGGGCATCGCGTGAGCGTATCCCGCATCCTCGTCGTGGGCGCCAATGGGATGCTGGGACATCAGGCGATCCGGATACTGGCCGCCGACTTCGAGGTCTGGGGGGCCTGTCGGCACCCACAGAACCTGCCCGATCTTGCTGTCCCGCCTGAGCGCATGCTCGGCGGGCTTGACGCGACCAGCGGTGATTCGGCATACGAGCTGATCGATCGAGTGCGGCCCGACCTGGTGCTCAACGCCGTCGGAATCGTCAAGCAACGCGCAACGGCCAAGGCCGCGATCCCATCGATCTCGGTCAACAGCCTGTGGCCGCACTTCCTCGCCGACGCGTGCGCCTTACAAGGCGCGCGAATGGTGCATGTGAGTACCGATTGCGTGTTCAGCGGTGCGCGCGGGCGGTACGGCGAGAACGATGTGCCCGACGACTTCGATCTCTACGGACGCTCGAAGTTGCTCGGTGAGGTCATCGACAGAGACAACGTCATCACCCTGCGCACGTCCATGGTCGGGTGGCAGTTGGGGGAGCCCACCGGACTGGTGGCCTGGTTTGCGGCTCACCGCGACGAGCCGCTCAAGGGCTTCACCCGGGCCATCTTCAGCGGGCTCACGACCCGTGTCCTGACCGAAGTCATCCGGGACGTGATCCTGCCGGACGCTACCCTCTCCGGGCTGTGGCACGTGTCGGCAGATCCGATCGACAAGTACACACTGCTGGCCGAGTTGGCTCACGACCTCGAGTGGAACGTAGATCTCAGCCCCGTGGATGGTCCTTCGATCGATCGATCGCTGGACAGCACGCGATTTCGGGAACGCACGGGCTGGACCCCGCCGACTTGGGCCGAGATGCTCGACGAGTTGGCAAGGGAGTACCACCACTCGGCTTCGCACTGACGTGACTCGTTTCTCCGTTGTCGTACCTGCGTACAACTCCGCATCGACGCTGGCGGAGACGCTGGACGCGATCCTGGTCCAGACGTTCGGCGACTGGGAATGCGTCGTGGTCGACGACGGCTCAACCGACGACACGCTGCGGATCGCTGCGGCGTATTCGAGGGATGATCCCCGCATTCGAGTCGTTCACCAGGAGAACCGGGGAACGGCCGGCGCCTACAACGCGGGCGTCTCGTCGGCGACCGGTGACTTCATCGCTCTCTGTTCGGCGGATGACATCCTGCTACCCGAGCATCTATCCCGCATGTCCGCCTTCATCGATCGCGAGGACGGGTACGACATCTATTCGTCCAACGGATACTTCTGGCGGCCCGCCGACTACCGGGAGTTGTGCTACGGTCCGGGGCAGGGCGAGACGATCCATTCGCTCGAGCTCCGCGACGTGATCCACCGATGCTTCTTCAGCGTCGGCGCCGTCTACAAGCGTTACCTGTTCTCCGCCGTCGGCGGATACCGGCTGGACGTCTACGGAGAGGATTACGACTTCTGGCTGCGGGCGATGGCTTCCGGGGCACGACACCGATATCTTCCCGAACCGCTGTCGCTTCACAGAGTGAGCCCGACCCAGAAATCGGCGCGCCTCGAGACGGTCTACCGATCCGACATTCGCCTCGTGTCCGACCTGCGGCGCGACTTCCAGCTCTCCCCTGCGGACAGTCGCGCCGTCGATGAGTCCATCCAGGAACGCGAGCGCCTGATCGCTCAGCTCAAGCGCCCACCGCGGTTCTACCGAGTCCTGCTCCGCCCCGCCGCCAAGTGGATCGTCGTTCGGCTGCTTGGTCGTCGACGAGCCCGGCGCCTCTATGACGCGCTGACGTCCCGGACAGGGCGCGCATCTCCGAGGTAATCGTCAGCGACCATCGAACGCCGCCGGAATCGTGCGCAGCAGGATCGTGAAGTCGAGCCAGAGCGACCAGCGGTCGATGTAGCTCAGGTCGAGCACCGCCCGCTGCTCGAAGTCGTCGCCGCGCCGGGCCGCGACCTGCCAGAGCCCGGTCATCCCGGGCTTCATCGACAGGCGGCGCCGGTGCCAGACGTCGTAGGTGTCGACCTCCCTGGGCAGTGCCGGCCGTGGCCCGACCAGGCTCATGGCGCCCTCGAGGACGTTCCACAGCTGGGGCAGCTCGTCGAGGCTCGCTCGCCGCAGGAACCTACCGGTACGGGTGACCCGCGGATCGTGCGTCATCTTGAACATCGGACCACGCGTCTCGCTGAGCTGGGCGAGTTCGGGCAGCCGATCCTCGGCCTCGAGGACCATCGTCCGGAACTTAAGCATCTCGAACGGCCTCCCGTGCAGACCCACCCGTGCCTGGCGGAACAGGACCGGCCCGCCGTCGCGCAGCCGGATCGCCAAGGCGATCGCCGCGAACACGGGGCTGAGAAGCACCAGCAATACGCCCGACACCGCGATGTCCACGAACCGCTTGATGGCCAATGCCAGGACCCGGTCGGGACCCGACACCAGCGAGTAGACGGGGGTTCCGTCGAGTTCCTCCACGTGCCCGATCGCGAACGGCCGCTCGAGCACGTCCATCGGGACGCGCACGATCTTCCCCTCCTCCTCGCACAGCTGGGCGATCGCGTCGATCAGGTTCCACTGCGTGAACGGCAGGCAGACCGCGACCTCGTCGACCACGTCCCCGTGGAGCACCTCCTCGAGCCGATCCAGTCCGCCGAGATAGCGCCAGCGGGGCGCCGGTGAGAACGACGGGTCGTCGTCGAGGAACCCCATGACCCGCAGACCGAGCGTTCGGTGGTCCTCGAGCTTCGCCGCGAACGCCTGCCCGCGGGGGCCGCCGCCCAGCACGAGCACGTACCGCAGGTTGCGGCCGCGGCGGCGCCGCCACTCGAACGCCCTGCGAAGCGCGGCGCGGGTTGCGAGCGTGGCAACTGCCTGACCGGGGAAAAGGAACAGCAGGAAGAGGCCGCTGACGTCGGGGAGCTTGAACC
>VFSW01015703.1_pt1 | contig 10384 bp, 9 predicted proteins | sample 5358111 | NCBI WGS metagenome assembly VFSW01 (sample SAMN11554181, study PRJNA540505) | mine drainage metagenome | isolation source: sediment from site ElyBrook_90M | place: USA: Ely Copper Mine, Vershire, VT | collected 2017
ATGAATTGCCCATCTAGGTTGAACTGATTCGCGGAGGCTCGCACGCCTTCTCGGCTGTGGACTATTTATCCGGAAAACAAACGCCGGTGCTGTTCGGCTCGGCGGTAAACAATTTTGGCGTACAGATGATGCTGGATACGCTGGTCGATCTGGCACCTGCGCCCTTGCCCCGGCAAACCGAGACGCGCAGCATTGCGCCGGACGAAACACAGTTCACCGGGTTTGTGTTCAAGATCCAGGCCAACATGGATCCCAAACACCGCGACCGTATAGCCTTTCTGCGCGTCTGCTCCGGCCGCTTTGACCGCGGCATGAAAATCCGTCAAGTGTCGGGCGGCAAGGTATTCACCGTCAACAACGCCATTACTTTCATGGCGCAAGACCGCTCCACCACCGACGAGGCTTACGCCGGCGACATCATTGGTATACCCAACCATGGCACGATACGGCTGGGCGATACCTTTACCGAAAACGAAAATCTCAAATTCACCGGGATCCCTTCGTTTGCGCCGGAATTTTTCCGCAAGGCCCGCATTAAGAACCCTCTTAAAATCAAACAACTGCAAAAGGGTTTACAGCAACTGGCTGAAGAAGGCGCCACGCAATTGTTCCGCCCCATTCTGTCCAACGAGCTGATTTTGGGCGCGGTAGGCACCTTGCAATTTGAAGTGGTAGCGCACCGACTGGAACACGAATACGGTGTGGATGTCCAATTTGACGGCTGCGAATTCGTCACCGCGCGCTGGCTGCGCGGCAGCGATGCCGCGCTGAAACAAATTGCCGACAAACAGGGCTTTAATGTCGCCATCGACGGCAGCGGTCTGCAGGTGTATCTGGCACCCAATCGGGTCAACCTGGAAATGACGCGCGAACGTTTTCCGGAGCTTGAATTTTTAGAAACAAGAGAAATATTGTGAACCCCGATCCAATCCAGCGGCATTACTCAGACCCTTTCTGAACTTTCAATATGCCGCCCTTCAGGTCAAACCACAGCCGCTCACCGTTCGACAACGAATTCGTTGAACTGCGCGCCGTGCTGCCGCATCCGCACAGTTATGTCGAATTTCGCATCAGCCGGAATCTGCTGTGGGCAATCATCGTTTCGCTGCTGGTGCATCTGGCAGCCCTCATCTGGCTGCATTGGCCGACCCCTGTCCTTAAGTCCTCGGCGAATGCCGGCAGCCAGGCTCCCCTGGACGTACAGATCAATCCTGCCGCACCCTTGATTGCACCCACAGTCAAACCAGCGCAGGCGCAGACACAACCTCAACCCAGCCCACCCAAGCCACAGCACCGCACTGTCCCGCGTCCCCCTAGCCTCAAACCCATACTGGCTGTCCCGACGCGCCAGCCTGCAGCCCTGCCCGCGCCGGCACAAAATGTACCGCCCGACATGAGCAGCTACATCAACATGGTGCGCTCTCATAACCACACCACCACCGAAACGGCGAGTGCACCGCAAGCCGGATCGGCTGAAGACGCACGCATGGCCAACATCCAGCGCAATCTGCAAGACCCTGGTGGTGGCGGCATTTTTCAGATCAACCACATGGACGACGAAAGTGCTACTTTCCTGTTCCGCGGCTGGGACAATGCCACCTGGAGCAATCCCAACAAACAGATGTTCAGCGTGGTCTCCGATGCGCATACCGACATTGAGCACGCCATCGTGCGCAAGATGATTGCCATCATTCGCGAAAAACACCACGACACCATCGACTGGGATTCACACCGGCTGGGGCAAGTAGTAACCATTTCGGTAAAACCCGAAGACAATGCCGGCTTGGAAGCGTTTTTGCTAAAAGAATTTTTCTACGACAATCCGGGAGCCGCGCAGCGATAACAAATCAGCTGCTTTGCCAATTTTGCCGTGCCAGGCTGGCGCAAGTGAATGCCGCAAGCAAAGCGTCGCCGTCCTGCTGATCGATGGCGTTACGCAACTCGGCCACCTGCGCCTGATAGGCATCCAGTTCATGCAACAATGCCGTACGATTTGCCAGAGCAATGTCGCGCCACATTTCCGGGCTGCTGGCAGCAATACGGGTAAAATCGCGAAAACCGCTGGCGGCAAAACCGAACAGTTCTGCGGCGTTGTCGCGCGTAGCAAGCATGTGCACCAACGCATAGGCCAACACATGCGGCAGATGACTGACTGCGGCGAAAATGGCATCGTGCGCGGCAGCATCCATGCAACTGATGCGCGCTCCGCAAGCCGCCCACAGTGCGCTGACGCGCCCCACGGCCTCAGGCGCGGATTCCGCCAGCGGGGTCAACACGACATTGCGCTCGTGATAGAGATCGGCACGCGCGGCCGCAGCGCCGCTGAGTTCTGCCCCGGCAATCGGGTGCGCGGGCACACACCAGGGCAGGTGTCGAGGCAGGTGCTCACGCATCAGCGCCACCACATCCTGTTTGGTACTGCCCGCGTCGGTGAGCAGGGTTCCGGGTCGCAAGGCGGGAGCAACTGCCCGCATCAGCCCCCCCATCTGACCCACCGGTACCGCGAGCACCACCATATCGGCCTCGGCAACCGCTTCCAGCGGATCATGCACGACACGATCAATCAAGCCACACTGGAGCGCCAGTTGCAGGTTGGCAGCCGAGCGGCCGACGCCAAGCACTTCGCGCACCGAGCCATTGCGCTTTAGCGCGAGTGCCAGCGAGCCGCCGATCAGACCGATGCCAAACACCGCCAGACGGGCAATCGGCGGTTGCATCGGTGCGAATTCAGGCATGGGGCGAGGCAATCCCGTCAATCACCGTTCAGATATCGCGACCGATGACTTTTGCCAAACCGCCCAATTCGCCCATCAACTTGTTCAATTCGTCCGGCGAGAGCGCCTGATCGGCATCGCACCAGGCTTCGCATGGGGTCGGGTGCATTTCCACCAGCAGACCGTCCGCGCCTGCGGCAACCGCCGCACGCGCCAGAGCAGGTACCATCCAGGCTTTGCCGCCCGCGTGAGAAGGATCAACGATCACGGGCAGGTGGGTTTCCTTTTTCAGTACCGGGATGGCAGTCACATCCAACACATTGCGATAAGCGGTTTCAAAGGTACGAATGCCACGCTCGCAGAAAATGATGTTGTGGTTACCGCCTGCCGCAATGTACTCAGCTGCCATCAACCACTCGGAGATGGTGGCCGACATGCCGCGTTTGAGGATGACGGGCTTGTTGATGCGGCCGACCTCTTTCAGAAGGTCAAAGTTCTGCATGTTGCGTGTACCGATCTGGAAGCAATCGACATTCCATTCCAGAAAGGTGTCGATCATGCGCACATCCATGAGCTCGGTGACAATGGGCAAGCCCTCGGCATCAGCGGCACGGCGGAACATTTCCAGCCCCTCGACACCCTTGCCTTGAAACGCATACGGGCTGGTACGCGGCTTGAAAGCACCGCCGCGCATCAAGCGACAACCGGCTGCCTTGACGAAACGCGCCGACGCATCCATCTGCGGCTGGGTTTCCACCGAACAAGGGCCGCTGATCACTTGTACCGTCTTGCCGCCCACCGGCACGCCGCCAATATAGCCGATGCTGTTTTCCTTGTGCCAGTCGCGGGGAACGATCGTGGACGGTTTGACGATGTGCATGGATTGGTCCACACCCACCTTGGCGTCGATCAATTCCTGGTTGATCTTGCGTTCATCGCCAATGGCACCAATCAAGGTGCGCTCCACGCCGCGCGATATGTTCGCTTCACAGCCGTATTCCTTGATTTTTTTGACCACGGCTTCAATCTGCTGTTCAGTGGCGTCCGGACTCATTACGATAATCATGTTTGCTCCTCAAAAGCGTGTTCCAGGGCATTTTCCAGCGCCTGCAAAAATTGGTGGTTCTGTGTCGCCAGCCCGACGCTGACACGGAGGTAATCCGGCATGTCATAGGCGGCGATCGGACGTACGATGATACCCTGCGCGAGCAATCGTCGATACATCGCCGTGGCGTTGCCGATACGGAATGCGAGAAAATTGGCATGGGAAGGTATGTGGGCGATGCCCAGCAAATTCAAGCCCTGCACCAACTGCGTCATGCCCAGACGGTTGGCGGCATAACTGCGTTCGATGAATGCAGTATCGTCGAGCGCTGCGGTAGCCGCCACCAGCGCCAAGCTGTTGACATTGAACGGCTGACGCACGCGGTTCAAAATATCAGCCACCTCCGCTGCAGCCAGCGCATAACCCACGCGCAAGCCGGCCAATCCATAGGCCTTGGAAAAGGTACGCGTGATGAGCAGATTGGGGAAACGCGCCAGCCAGCTGACCGATTGCGAATGCTGCGATTCGGGCAGATATTCACCGTAAGCTTCGTCGAGAATCACCAGCACATCTTTGGGCACCTGCTCCAGAAAAGCATGCAAATCCTCGTTGGACAACCAGGTTCCGGTCGGGTTGTTGGGGTTGGCGATGAACACCACGCGCGTGTCCGGCACGATGGCTGCGCGCATGGCGGCCAGATCATGACCAAAATGGCTGGCCGGCACACAAATGCCGCGTGCGCCCACCGCCTGCGTCACCAACGGATAAACGGCAAACGCATGCTGCGAAAATACGGCCGATAGGCCAGGATACAAAAAAGCACGCGCAGCCAACTCAAGCACATCGTTCGAGCCGTTGCCCAAAACGATTTGCGCGGGATCGACGCCGAGCTTATTGGCCAGAGCCGCTTTCAATTCATAACCGCTGCCATCCGGATACAGCGCCAGATCAGGCAAGGCCTGTTCGATGGCTGCCAGCGCCAGCGGACTCACGCCAAGCGGGTTTTCATTGGAGGCGAGTTTAACAATGGCCTGGGGATTAAGTCCCAGCTCGCGCGCCAATTCGGAAATGGGTTTTCCGGGCTGGTACGGCGCAATAGCCTTCACATAGGCGGGTGCCAAATCACAAATCATGCGGAACACCCTTTATAAAACACGTTTGGGGTAAGAACCCAACACTTTGACAAAACTGGCTTCATGCCCCATGACTTGCAAAGCGGCCTTGACCGCACTGTCTTCGCGATGCCCTTCGATATCGACGAAAAACACATATTCCCAAGGGTTGCCAGAATCAACCACATTGACCAGGCTGTGCCGTGCCGGACGCGATTCCAGCTTGGTCAGCGACACGCCATGATCGCGAAACGGTTCGAGCAGGCGCACAATAGCGCCGGGTTGATTGGGTGCTGCCAGCATCAACGACGTTTTGTCCTGCCCGCTCGGCTGCGCGACATCCTGCACGGCGATGACCAAAAATCGGGTCGTGTTGTCCGGCTCGTCTTCAATGCCATCATAAATACGGTTCAAACCATAGACTTCGGCGGCAATTTCACCGGCAATGGCAAGCGCGCTGTCATCGGCTGCGGCCAGGCGCGCGGCCTCGGCATTGCTGGGTACGGCAACCTGCTTGATTCCGGACAAATGTGCCGACAGCCAATTGTGGCATTGTGCCAGCGACTGGGCATGTGAGTACAGCACGGCGACGCCTTCCAGCCCCGCAACTTTGCGCAGCAGGGATTGGTGAATGCGCAACTCCACTTCACCGCAAATGTGCAACGAGGAGGTTTGTAGCAAATCCAAGGTACGGTTGACCGCGCCCTCGGTCGAATTCTCTACCGGAACCACGCCATAATCGACGTTACCGACTTCAACTTCACGGAACACCTCGTCAATCGAAGCGCACGGCTGCTGTTGGGCGGCATGGCCAAACTGACGCAAGCTGGCGGCCTGGGTAAACGTGCCAACCGGCCCCAGATAAGCCACGCGCAAGGGACGCTCCAGCGCCAGACAGGCCGACATGATCTCGCGGAACAGCCGCTGTACCGTCTCGTTGGCCAAAGGCCCTGAATTCAAGGTGGCAATCCGGTGCAACACCTGGGCTTCGCGTTCAGCCCGATAAACCGAACCATTCTTGAGCTTGCCGATTGCCTGCGCCAATTCTGCGCGCTGGTTGATCAGCGCCAGCATTTGTTCGTCCAGTGCATCGATACGGCTGCGCAAGGCTGCGAGTTGTTGCAGATCTTCTTTCATGGTCATAGATCAAACGTATAAACGCACAAAATCCTGCATGTAATCCACCAGCGCCTGCACGCCTTTCAGCGGCATGGCATTGTAGATCGACGCGCGCATGCCGCCCGACAGACGGTGGCCTTTGAGCTGTAACAAGCCCTGCTGCTCTGCTCCGCGCAAAAACACATCGTCCAGCGCCGGATTGTGCAGGGTAAACGGCACGTTCATGCGCGAACGGCTGTCCGGTGCAACCGGGTTGTGATAAAAACCGCTGTGGTCGATGGCCTGATACAGCAATTCTGCCTTGATACGGCTGCGCTCTGCCGCAGCAGCCAGGCCACCTTCCGCCTTGAGATGCTGGAACACCAGCCCGGCAATGTAAATGGCATAGGTCGGCGGCGTGTTGAACATGGAGCCATATTCGGCCTGGATGCGGTAATCCATCATGCTGGGCGTGCCCGTCATGGGTTCCGCCAGCAGGTCTTCACGAACAATGACAATCGTCAGACCGGCCGGTCCGATGTTTTTTTGCGCGCCGGCATAAATGAGTCCATAACGGCTCACGTCAACAGGTCTGGACAAAATATCCGATGACATGTCCGCCACCAGCGGCACATCACCCGTATCCGGAGTCCAGTGAAATTCCAGCCCGCCGATGGTCTCATTGACCGTGTAATGCAGGAAAGCGGCCTCAGGATCCATCTGCCATTCCGTTTGCGGCGGAATGGCAGAAAAATCCGAGCTCTCGCAGTTCGCCGCAAGCTGGACATGACAGTAACGCTTCGCTTCCTCGATCGCCTTTTCCGCCCAGATGCCGGTGTAGACATAATCCGCACTGCTGCGACCGCGCAACAGGTTCATCGGCACCATGGCAAATTGCGTCCAGGCACCTCCCTGCAGGAACAGCACGCGGTAATTCGAAGGAATGCCCATCAAATCGCGCAAATCGGCTTCCGCTTGCTCGATGATGGTCTTGAATTCGGGGCCGCGGTGGCTCATTTCCATCACCGACATGCCCGAACCGTGCCAGTCCAGCATTTCGTCCCGTGCCTGTTCCAGCACGGGCTTGGGCAACACAGCGGGGCCCGCGCTAAAATTGTAAACGTGCATAGGTGTGTTTTCCGCTATCGTTCAGGGCTGTTTGTTGGGTTATTGGCTTACTTGGCTGCCAGGGTTTTATTGCCGCTGCCCGGCAACGCAGCTTGATCCATCTGCAGGATTTCAGCCTCAAGTATGCCTGTATTGCTGTAGCCGACGAAACGCGCGCCATTTTCGATATCCAGCGCACTGGCAGAAACATCGCCTTCCACCACTGCATGCTTGTGAATGCGCAAGAGGCCTCGCGCACTGATATTGCTTTTGATATGGCCGTGTACCACCACATTGTTTGCGGTCAGGGTTTTTCCCGTCACACGCCCATCGGGTGCAATTTCCACGTCGCCCTTGGCCGTCACATTGCCGGTAATTTCGCCTTCAACGCGCAAATTTCCAGCACAATCGATGCTGCCATCGATCTTGCATCCCAGGCCGATAAAAGTAAGATTGACATTCAACTGCAATTTTCCCGCTTCGGATTTGCTCGAATTTGATTTGAACACGTCACGACTCCTTTATTCGACATAGGGATAAGGATCCACCAGCTCGCCATTGTGGTAGACCGCATAATGCAGATGGGGGCCGGTCGATCGGCCGGTATTGCCCATGAGTCCTACCACCTGACCGGCTTTTACCGCATCGCCTATTTTGACCTTAATTTGTGACAAATGCGCATAAGCGGTACGAAATCCATAACCGTGATCCACCACCACCAGATTGCCATTCAATCCGATCTGCCCTGCCTCGACCACCACGCCGGGCGCAGTTACCCATACGGGCGATGCCAGCGGCGCTGAAAAATCCAGCCCCTTGTGAAATTCGTAATTGTCTTCGCCAAACGGATTGGCCCGCACCCCAAAATGCGAAGTGATTTCTGCCGCACGCGTAATCGGCCAACCTTCCGGACGCGCCGCAAGCTGGCTCAAGGTACCTTCCAGCATGCCGATACGGGTCTGAGCCTGTCGCTGCATGGCCATCAGCGCTTGCTCCTGCGTAACCGGCCAGGCGATACCGCCTTCGGCCGCATGCACAGCATTGGCCGAGTTCACTGGCTGGGCGGGATGGTAGCGATCTGCCAGATTACGCACCTGGGTCTCCAGGTGATTGAGGTGGTCAAGCACCGACTGGTAATGTTGCGCCAGCACATTGCGGCTCTGGTTCAATTGCGCGTCGCGCTGTTGCAACTGCTGCATTTGCTGTTCGACCGCACTCATATGGCTCAGCGCGGCTCTGCTGCTGTAATGGTACCAAGCCGCCCACATCAGGGTAGCCACCCACAACATGGCCAGCAAGGCAGCAGTTGCCAAGCCCCAATGCAGGGTGTACACGTTGATGCGCAGGCTGAATGCTGACTTTCCGGAACTGGCAACGATCAGTTCGAGATAACGGGGGTGACGGCGCTGCGCACCATCCAGACCCAGCCAATCCCGAAATCGTGCCAGTTGCGTCATATGTCCTCATCCTTTTCCAACACGCGCTCCACGCCGATGAGCTTCTGCCCATCGTCCAGATTGATCAGGGTAACGCCCTGCGTGGCGCGACCCATCTCCCGCACTTCCTTGATACGGGTACGAATCAGCACGCCGCCATCGGTGATGAGCATGATCTCGTCATCCGGTTCCACCAGCGTGGCAGCAACCACCTGACCGTTGCGTTTGGTGGTCTGGATGGCAATCATACCTTGAGTGCCACGCCCATGTCGCGTGTATTCCGCGATGTTGGTGCGCTTGCCATAACCGTTTTCGGTGGCAGTCAATACCGACTGGTGCTCGTTTTCGGCCACCAGCAAGGAAATCACCTTCTGACCGGCAGCAAGCTTCATGCCACGCACGCCACGCGCGCCGCGTCCCATCGAGCGCACATCGTTTTCATCGAAACGCACCGCCTTGCCGGAATTGGAAAACAGCATCACATCGTGCTGGCCGTCGGTGACGGCCACGCCGATCAGATAATCACCATCATCCAGGCCGACGGCAATAATGCCGGCACGGCGCGGATTGCCAAACTCAGACAGCGGGGTTTTCTTCACCACGCCAAACGCCGTGGCCATGAACACATAGCGGCTTTCGACAAATTCCTTGACCGGCAGAATGGCGCTGATCTTTTCGCCCTCGGCCAGCGGCAGCAGGTTGACGATGGGCTTGCCGCGCGAAATGCGGCTGCCTTGCGGCACTTCGTAGACCTTGACCCAGTACACCCGACCCAGATTGGAAAAGCACAAAATGTAATCGTGGCTGTTGGCGATGAACAGGCGTTCAATAAAATCATCATCCTTGGTCGCGGTCGCCTGTTTGCCGCGCCCACCCCGTTTTTGAGCCTGATAATCGTCGAGCGGCTGCGATTTCATGTAACCGCCATGGGACAGCGTCACCACCATGTCCTGCGGCGTAATCAGGTCTTCCACACTCAGATCTTGCGCATTGGCCACAATTTCCGAACGGCGCGCGTCGCCGAACTGCTGCTTGATCTGCTTGATTTCATCGCCAATAATCAGGGTGACGCGTTCGGGCTTGGCCAGAATATCGAGCAGGTCGGCGATTTTCGCCACGATTTCATTGTATTCGGTGAAGATCTTTTCCTGTTCCAGCCCGGTCAAGCGCTGCAGGCGCAAATCGAGAATGGCCTGCGCCTGGACTTCAGACAGGCGATACCCGTCTGCAGCAAAGCCAAACTCAGCAGCCAGACCGTCGGGTCGGTACGACTGCGCGTCGGTCGCGCGCGCGAGCATGTCCTCCACCAAGGCGGAGCGCCAACGTCGGCTCATCAGATCATCACGCGCGTGGGTTGGCGTCGGTGCGGCCTTGATCAAGGCAATGATTTCGTCCACGTTCGACAAGGCCACCGCCAGGCCTTCCAGCAAATGGCCGCGTTCGCGGGCTTTGCGCAACTCGAAACGCACGCGCCGCGTGATGACTTCGCGCCGATGGCGCAAAAATGCCTCCAGCATCTGCTTGAGGTTGATCAGGCGCGGCTGGCCTTCAACCAGCGCCACCATGTTCATGCCAAAGCTGTCCTGCATCGGCGTGTGTTTGAAGAGGTTATTCAGCACCACTTCGGGCACTTCGCCACGCTTTAACTCGATCACCACGCGCATGCCGGATTTGTCCGATTCGTCGCGCAGATCCGAAATGCCTTCGATGCGCTTGTCGCGCACCAGTTCGCCTATCTTGATCAACAGATTGGCTTTGTTCACCTGATACGGCAGTTCGTCAACAATCAATGCCTGACGGGTTCCGTTTTTATCCATATCCTCGAAATGGGTGCGTGAGCGTATCACCACCCTGCCGCGCCCGGTCAGATAG
>VFSW01015704.1_pt1 | contig 10383 bp, 9 predicted proteins | sample 5358111 | NCBI WGS metagenome assembly VFSW01 (sample SAMN11554181, study PRJNA540505) | mine drainage metagenome | isolation source: sediment from site ElyBrook_90M | place: USA: Ely Copper Mine, Vershire, VT | collected 2017
GTACCGACTTCACCACCTTCATCAAGCGGTCCGAACTCGCCCGTGATCGCAACGACCAGCGCGCCGAGCGGTTCGCCGTCGGCGAAAAGGTCGATGCACGGGTGATCCAGTTCGACAAGAAGGCCCGCAAGGTGCAGGTATCGATCAAGGCGCTGGAAGTCGCCGAAGAGAAGGAGGCCATTGCGCAGTACGGCTCCTCCGATTCGGGCGCGACGCTCGGCGACATTCTCGGCACCGCGCTCAAGCAGCGCACCGACAAGTAAGCCTTTCGGCTTCCTTGACCCTCCGTCAAACGGGCCCCGGTTTCGACCGGGGCCTTTTGTTGTCCACGGCCTTCACCGGGGGTATGGGGCCGGCACGACAACCATGAGGGCCTTGTTTTCTTCATATTGCGCCGCAATTGATGTAATTTGGGCACGAGATGTTAGGGGTATCCAGAGAACACCGTGCGAGCCCCTTTCATGACCAGTCCGGGAGAGATTTCGATGTCACTTGACTCTGATGTCATCGTCGACCGCCGCAGGATACGGCGCAAGCTGACGTTCTGGCGTGTGACCGCAGCCTTGGTTGCGATCGCTGCGATCGTCATGGTCGGTGTGATCGCGACGCCCGGTGGCCGCGGTGCGCTGACGGAGTCGGGTTCGATTGCGCGCGTCCATATCGATGGCCTGATCCGCAGCAACGCTGATCGCGTCGAGGCACTGGAGCGGCTGGAAAAATCGCGTGCTGCGGCGGTCATCGTGCACATCAATTCACCCGGCGGCACGACCGCGGGTTCCGAACAGCTTTATGACGCGCTGGTGCGCCTGAAGGCGAAGAAGCCCATGGTCGTGGTGGTCGAGGGACTGGCCGCTTCGGGCGGTTACATCACCGCCATCGCCGCCGATCATATCGTCGCCCAGCAGAGCTCGCTGGTTGGTTCGATCGGCGTTCTGTTCCAGTTTCCGAATTTCGGGGAATTGCTGAAAACCGTGGGCGTCAAGGTCGAGGAAGTGAAGTCTTCGCCGCTGAAAGCCGCGCCGAATGGCTTTGAGCCGACCAGCCCGGAAGCGCGTGCCGCGCTCGACTCGCTGGTGAAGGATTCCTATGCCTGGTTTCGCGGTCTCGTGAAGGAGCGCCGCGGCATGGACGACGGCCTGCTCGAAAAGGTCGCGGACGGACGGGTATTCACCGGACGTCAGGCGGTCGATCTCAAGCTCGTCGATCAGCTCGGCGACGAAAAAACAGCGATCGCCTGGCTGGTGGCCCAGAAAGGCGTCAAGGCCGACCTGCCGGTGCGCGATTATAAATTGTCGCCGCGTTTTGGCGACCTGACTTTCCTGCGCACGGCGGCCGCGGTGACGCTCGACGCGCTCGGCTTGGGTGCGATCGCGCGGCAAGTCGAGCAGACGGGCATGGCGCAGGCCGTCGATCGCCTGGGACTGGAGGGCATGCTGGCGCTGTGGCGTCCGGCCGGGGTAGATTGAACCGCGAGCCCGGTTTTTTGCACTGCGCTGTCCGGTTGTGGGCGCCGTCACAATACCCGATCCGGCCGTTTGTCACGCGATTTCGCGTCCGCCATTTTCATTTAGCGTCTTGACAGTCCAAGGCATTTTCACGGAAATGCGTAACCGTACCTTCCCGGGTCCCCGTCTCGATGATCAAATCCGAACTCGTTCAGCGTATCGCCGAGCACAACCCGCATCTCTATCAGCGGGATGTCGAGAACATTGTAAACGCGATCCTCGATGAGATCGTCGCGGCTTTGGCGCGGGGCGATCGGGTCGAGCTGCGTGGTTTCGGTGCATTCTCGGTGAAGCATCGTCCGGCCCGCGCCGGCCGCAATCCGCGCACCGGCGCTCATGTGCCGGTGGATCAGAAAAGCGTGCCGTTTTTCAAGACCGGCAAGGAAATGCGCGAACGGCTGAACCGCGAAAGCGGGGGACCGGACGCCGGCACCTGAAGCTGATCCCGTTCTCCTTGTCACCGCGAGAGAGGGTCATGCGCAAGTTCTTCATGGCTGTGGTGTCGATCCCGCTAGGCCTGATTTTCGTGGTCTTCGCGGTTGCCAATCGTCATCCCGTAACGGTGTCGTTCGATCCGTTCAATTCCAGCGATCCCTCGGTGGGGATCACCCTGCCGCTGTTCGTCGTCATCATCGCAGTCGCAATCGCAGGCGTATTGGCGGGCGGCTCGGCGACCTGGTTTCGGCAGCGCCACTGGCGGCGCGCCGCGCGCCGGCACGAGGCCGACGCGCGGCAGGCGCGGGCGCAACTGGCTGATCTGCGCGCCGCCGCCACAATGCCCTCGCGGCCCGGTCCGCAGCGCCTGCCCGGCCCCTCGCAGGGTGGCGGATATGGGGCTTCCGGGCGAGACAAGCAGGGCGCGACGTTGTAGAACGCGGCCTTCGCGCGGACGCCTTTCCGGCCCTGTCGCGGTTCCTCTAACCCGTGCCCTCAAGACATGTCCCTGATCGTCAAAATTTGCGGCCTGTCCACGCGCGAGACGCTCGACGTCGCGCTGGATGCCGGCGCGGACATGGTGGGGTTCGTGTTTTTTCCGCCGTCGCCGCGCCATCTCAGCCTCGAGACCGCCCGCGATCTCGGCAAGGTCGCAAAACGCCGCGCGTCGAAAGTCGCGCTCACCGTCGATGCCGACGACGCGACGCTCGCCAACATCGTCGAAGCATTGCAGCCCGATATTTTGCAGCTGCATGGCAGCGAGACCGTGGCGCGGCTGCGCGACATCAAGCAGAAATTCGCCCTGCCCGTGATGAAGGCGATCGCGGTTGCGACCCCGGCCGATCTCGCAGGCTTGCCCGGATACGCCGCCGTTGCCGATCGCATCCTGTTCGATGCCCGCGCGCCCAAGGAGGCCACCCGTCCCGGCGGTCTCGGCGCGGTGTTCGACTGGCACGTCCTTGAAAATCTCGATCTCAAGCTGCCGTTCATGGTCTCGGGGGGCCTGCATGCCGGCAATGTCGCCGAGGCGGTGCGAGTGACCCGCGCCGGCGGCGTGGATGTTTCTTCCGGCGTGGAACGGACGCCCGGCGTCAAGGACCCCGAGCTGATCCGCGCCTTTATTCGCGCAGCGCGCGCAACCCAAGAGCTAATGGTTCGATGAATTCAGCAATACCCAATTCCTTCCGAAGCGGTCCTGACGAGCGCGGGCATTTCGGCATTTTCGGCGGCCGCTTCGTCGCGGAAACCCTGATGCCGCTGATCCTCGACCTGGAGAAGGCTTACGCCGATGCCAAGGCCGATCCGGCGTTTCAGGCGGAGATGAACGGCTATCTCAAGCATTATGTCGGCCGGCCGTCGCCCTTGTATTTCGCCGAGCGGCTGACCGAGCACCTTGGCGGCGCCAAAATCTATTTCAAGCGCGAGGAGCTGAATCACACCGGCTCGCACAAGGTCAACAACGTGCTCGGCCAGATCATGGTCGCGAGGCGGATGGGCAAGAAGCGCATCATCGCCGAGACCGGCGCCGGCCAGCACGGCGTCGCCACCGCGACGTTGTGCGCGCGCTTCGGGCTCGAATGCGTCGTCTATATGGGAGCCGTCGACGTCGAGCGGCAGCAGCCCAATGTCATCCGCATGGAAATGCTGGGGGCCAGGGTGATCCCGGTGCAATCGGGTTCGCGCACGCTGAAGGACGCGATGAACGACGCGCTGCGCGACTGGGTCACCAACGTCCACAATACGTTTTACTGCATCGGCACGGTGGCCGGCCCGCATCCCTATCCGATGATGGTGCGAGATTTCCAGTCCGTGATCGGGGTCGAGACCCGGGCGCAGATGCAGGAGGCCGAAGGCCGCCTGCCGGACTCGCTGATCGCCTGCATCGGCGGCGGCTCCAACGCGATGGGGCTGTTTCACCCCTTCCTGGACGATCCCTCTGTCGAGATCTTCGGCGTCGAGGCCGCCGGCCACGGGCTCACGCAATTGCACGCCGCCTCGATCGCCGGCGGCCGGCCGGGCGTGCTGCATGGCAACCGCACCTACCTCCTGATGGACGACGACGGCCAGATCCAGGACGCGCATTCGATTTCGGCGGGGCTGGACTATCCCGGCATCGGGCCGGAGCATTCCTGGCTGCACGAAACCGGCCGGGTGACTTATCTCTCTGCCACGGACGACGAAGCCCTCGCCGCGTTCCAATTGCTCTCAAGGCTGGAGGGCATCATTCCCGCGCTGGAGCCGGCCCACGCCATTGCGAAGGTGATGGAGCTCGCGCCAAAGCGGCCGCAAGATCATCTGATGGTGGTCAATCTCTCCGGCCGCGGCGACAAGGACATTCCGCAAGTGGCGGATATCTTGCGGGGGAAGAAGAAGTGACCACCCGCATCGACGCGCGCTTTGCTCAGCTGAAAAAGGAAGGCCGCTCCGCCTTCATCACCTACGTGATGGCCGGCGATCCCGATCCCTTGACCTCGCTCGACATCATCAGGGCGCTGCCGAAGGCCGGCAGCGACATCATCGAGCTCGGCATACCCTTCACCGATCCGATGGCCGACGGTCCGGCGATCCAGGCGGCGGGCCTGCGGGCGCTGAAGGCCGGCATGAGCCTGAAGAAGACGCTTTCGATGGTCCGCGAGTTTCGCAACGACGACAACGTCACGCCGCTGGTGCTGATGGGTTACTACAATCCGATCTACATCTACGGCGTCGACAAATTTCTTGTCGACGCAAAATCCGCAGGCGTCGACGGCCTGATCATTGTCGACCTTCCGCCGGAGGAAGACACCGAATTGTGCCTGCCGGCGATGAAGGCCGGTCTGAATTTCATCCGGCTGGCGACGCCGACCACCGACGACAAGCGTCTGCCCGCGGTTCTCACCAACACCTCCGGCTTTGTCTATTACGTCTCGATCACCGGCATCACCGGCAGCGCAAGCGCCGATTCAACCGTCGTCGGGCAGGCCGTCGCCCGCATCAAGCGGCACACGAAACTGCCGGTCTGTGTCGGCTTCGGCATCCGGACCCCCGAAGCCGCGCGCGCCATCGCCGAGAATGCGGACGGCGCGGTGGTCGGCACCGCGCTGGTCGATGCCTTGCGCGGCAGCCTCGATTCCGATGGCCGGGCGACCGCCAAAACCGTCGATACGGTAGCTGACCTGGCGGCCTCGCTGGCGCGGGGCGTGCGGGGAGCCAGACAGGCCGCGGAATAAGCCACAATTGCAGCGGGGCGTTAGCCCCAGGCGGCGGCTTGCCGGGTAACTACCGGAGCGCCATATATCCAGGGCGAATGCTATTCGGAGCGAAACATGAATTGGCTCACCAACGTCGTCCGGCCGAAAATACGCAATATATTGCGTCGCGAGACGCCGGAGAATCTGTGGATCAAATGCCCCGATTCCGGTCAGCTCGTGTTCTACAAGGACGTCGAGGCCAATCAGTTCGTCATTCCCGACTCGAACTACCACATGCGCATGGGTGCGGTGGCACGGCTCAAATCGATCTTCGACAACGAGACCTGGTTCGACGTGGCGTTGCCCGAGGTCACCGCCGATCCACTGAAATTCCGCGACGAACGCAAATATTCCGATCGCGTCAAGGACGCGCGCGCCAGGACCGGACTGAACGACGCCGTCAAGGTCGGCTACGGCAAGCTTGAAGGCGCCGCCGTCGTGGTCGCGGTGCAGGATTTCGATTTCATGGGCGGCTCGCTCGGGATGGCGGCGGGCGAAGCCATCGTGCGCGGGCTCGAACTCGCGGTGGAGAAGAAATCGCCGTTCATCGTATTCGCGGCTTCCGGCGGCGCCCGCATGCAGGAAGGCATTCTGTCGCTGATGCAGATGCCGCGGACGACCGTGGGCGTGCAGATGCTGCGCGAGGCGAGATTGCCCTATATCGTGGTGCTGACCAATCCGACCACCGGCGGCGTCACCGCCTCCTATGCCATGCTCGGAGACGTACAGATCGCCGAGCCCGGCGCGCTGATCGGCTTTGCCGGCGCGCGCGTGATCGAGCAGACCATCCGCGAGAAATTGCCGGACGGATTCCAGCGCGCCGAATATCTGAAGGACCACGGCATGGTCGACATGGTCGTGCACCGCCACGACCTGCGACCGACGCTGGCGCGGCTCTGCCGGGTGCTGACCAACTCGCCTGCCATCGAACCCGCAGCGAAGCCTGCGCCGCAGGCCGCCATTCCGGCCCCGGCCGCAGCCGGCGCCGATATGGCGCCTGCAGCGCCCCACGCGTGAGCGCGCCTGCGGCCGGGCCGCCGGCGCCGCTCGGCGCATTGGTCGCGCGGCTGTCCGCCCTGCATCCGGCGCGCATCGATCTCGGCCTGCAGCGAATGCACCGGCTGCTGGAACGGCTTGATCATCCTGAGCGCCAATTGCCGCCGGTCATTCATGTCGCCGGCACCAACGGCAAGGGCTCCACGGTCGCCTATTTGCGCGCGATCCTGGAAGCCGCAGGCTTGCGCGTTCACACCTATACCTCGCCCTCGCTGGTGCGGATCAACGAATGCTATCGGCTCGGTCGCGTCGGCGGCGGGGCTCTGGTCGACGACGACGAATTGCATAGCGCCCTCGAGCATTGCGAGCGCGCCAATGCGGCAGAGCCGATCACCATCTTTGAAATCGAAACCGCGGCGGCATTTTATCTGTTTGCGCGGCATCCCGCCGATGTGGTTCTGCTGGAGGTCGGTCTCGGCGGCCGGCTGGATGCCACCAACGTGATCGATAGACCGCTGGCGAGCGTGATCGCGCCGGTCAGCATGGATCACACCGAATTTCTCGGGGATACCCTGACGGGAATCGCCCGCGAAAAGGCCGGCATCATCAAGCATGGCGTGCCGGCGATCTGCGCCGAGCAGGCGCCTGAGGCGATCGCCGTGATCGAACAATGCGCCAGGCGCCTGCATGCGCCGTTATATGCGGCGGGGCAGGAGTGGCACGTCAGCGTCGAACGCGGACGGCTGGTCTATCAGGACGATCGCGGCCTGATGGATCTGGCGGCGCCAAAATTATTCGGCCGTCATCAGTTCGACAATGCCGGCCTTGCGATTGCGACGCTGCGCGCGCTCGACGCATTCAGGATAGAAGCTTCGGCGTTCGAGGCCGGCATCGTCAACGCGGAATGGCCGGCGCGGATGCAGCGTCTTTCGTCGGGCCGGCTTGTGGATCAGGGGCCGCAGGGCAGCGAAATCTGGCTCGATGGCGGCCACAACGCCGAAGGCGGGCGCGTCGTGGCGGCGGCTCTGGGAGACCTCGAAGAGCGGGTGTCGCGTCCGCTGGTGGTCATTGTCGGGATGATGGCGAACAAGGACGCCGGGGCGTTTCTCGCCAACTTCGCCGGCCTCACGCGCCATATCGTTGCCGTGCAGATACCGGGTCGCGACAACGCCATGCCGCCGGACAGGCTGGCCGATGCCGCACGCGCGCTCGGCATGCGCGTGGAGAGCTCAGCCGGGGTCGAAGCGGCGCTGCGCTCGCTGGCGCGGCTCGCCTATGAAGTGCCGCCGCGCATCCTGATCACGGGTTCGCTGTACCTGGCCGGGCAGGTGCTATCCGCCAACGGCACGCCACCGGGATAAGCTTTGCGACCCGCGCTGAGCTGTTGCGGCCGAAAATGCAAAACGGCCGGCTTTCGCCGGCCGTCAGAATCAAATTTATTCGCGTGAAGTAATCAGACCGCAGCCGTAATCCACTGCTGCAGCTTCGCCTTCGGTGCGGCGCCCACCTGGCGCGACGCCATCTCGCCGCCCTTGAAGATCATCAGGGTCGGGATCGACATCACGCCGTATTTCGAGGCCGTCTTCGGGCTCTCGTCGACGTTCAGCTTCACGATCTTGACCTTGTCGCCCATGGCGCCGGAGATCTCGTCGAGCGCGGGTGCGATCATGCGGCAGGGGCCGCACCATTCGGCCCAGAAATCGACCACGACCGGGCCTTGCGCTTTGAGCACTTCGGCGTCGAAATCGGCGTCAGAAACCTTGCCAACGGCCATTGGGATACCTCGTTCAGTTCGGGATGGATGCGGCTCCTAGAGAATCGCCGCCTGGATGATGCGATCAAACCTATGAACGCGCCGTTGCCGGGTCAAGCTCGGACATCCCCGCGCAGAACGGATGCCAGTTCGGCGTCCAGCGCGGGAGCAGAAATCTCCATCATTTCAGGTGTTTCGGTCCAAAGTAGCGCTGTCCGGACGGGCAATCGGGGATAAAGCTTCTGCAGCACCGCACGATAAAGTGCAAGCTGGCGGACATAGGCCGAGGGGGCTTCGGCGGCAGAGCCTGGCAGGGCTTGGTTGGTCTTGAAATCCACGATCAGGATCTCGCTTCCGGTCACCACCAGCCGGTCGATTTGCCCGGAAACCAGCGCAGCCATGCGTCCGGGCCGCTGCAACCGGCCGACGATCGAGACCTCGGCGCGGCTGCCGGCGCCGAAAACGGGTGCGAAGCGGGTATCCGCGATCAGGGCGAGCACACCTGCCGCGAGTATTTCACGCGCGCTGTCGTCCCAATCGCCGGCATTGCGGGCGAGGAAGTTCAGCGCCGCGTCGCGTCGCCGCTCGGCGGCGACATCCGGCAGGGATTGCAGCAGCCGGTGCACCAACGTGCCCCGACGCAAGGCATGAGCGCGGGTCTGAACGGTTTCGCCGGCTCGGAAGCTGCGGCCTTGATCCTCGGCAGGGTCCGAGGGGCGCAGGAGGGCATCGGCGGCGGCCTGCAGCGGGACCGGCGTATGCAGCCATGATGGCAGCTCGATTTGCGCAGCCGCAGTTGTCGCGGCGGGGCCCGTCGCCGCGGCGGCATCTTCAGGCCGCGCGTAGCGCTTCACCACGCCGTCCGGGGTCTCGATCGTCTGCAGATGCAGCCCGGCGCTTTCGAGACCCTTGGTGATCAGATCGTACCAGGAGTGTTTGCGCACGGTGTTCATGTTGCCCGGCATGCAGCCGCCGACGATCAGCCGGTCGGCCGCGCGCGTCATCGCCACATAGAGCAGGCGGCGATATTCGTCCTCGATTTCGCCGAGCATCGCCGTGCGGGCCGCTGCCACGGCGAATGGGTCTTCGGCCTTCCTGCCGGCCCAGACCACGACCCCGGGCAGATGCGGCGCTGCGTTGTCGGGCGGCAGATGGATAAGCCTCAGCCGCTGGGTATCTGACGGCGATGAGGTGGTATCCACCAGAAACACCACCGGCGCTTCCAGCCCCTTGGCGCCGTGCACGGTCATGACGCGGACTTCGTCGCGCGAAATCTCCATGTCGCGCTTCACCTCGAGGTCGGCGGTGCGCAGCCAAGCCATGAAGCCCTGCAGCGATGCGGGGGCCTTTCGCTCATAGCCCAAAGCGAGCTCGAGAAATTCATCAAGCGCGTCATTGGCCTCATGTCCGAGCCGCCGCAGGATGCGTTTCCTGCCGCCGTCGCCGCCAAGCAGCCAGGCATAGAAGGCGAACGGCGTTTCGCTGATCGCGTGGTCCGCACACGCCTCCAGGCGCTCCAGCGCGGTTCTGAGCTTTTCGTCGCTGGCAGCATGAAGGCGCAAGGCGTCGCTCAGCGATCCCCGGCGCTGCCACGCCAATTTAAACAGGTCTTCATCGCCCAGACCGAACAGCGGGCTTTTCAACGCCACCGCCAGCGCCAGATCGTCCTGCGGCAACAGCAACGCGTCGGCGAGATTCATCAGGTCGATGATCGCGATATGCTCGGTCAATTTCAGCCGGTCGGCGCCGGCGACGGGAATGCCGGCATGCTTCAGCGCCTGGATCACCGCGTCGAAAGCATTGCCGCGTCGCCGCACCAGCACCAGCACGTCGCCGTAGCGAAGCGGGCGGCGGTCGCCGGCCCTGCCGGTCATGATGCCGCGCTCGACCAGTGATCTGATTTCGGCCTGGATGCGCCTCGCCAGCCGGACCTCGGGAGACGTCACCGACACCGCGTCGAACGGCGCGCGCCAGCCCTCGATGTCCTGCTTTCCGTCCGGTAGCTGCAATTCCCAGAGATCGATCAGGCTCGGTCCGGCATCGGCGAGCGAATGGTGGACGGGATAGGCATTTTCAGCGTGGATGCTGCGGTAGACGACCTCCTCGCGAAAGACGTGGTCGACCGATTGCAGGATCGCCGCACCCGAGCGGAACGAATAGGTGAAGGACACCGGATCGAATTTCAGCCCGGCATATCTGAACTTGCTTTCCAGCGATCTGCGGCGGCTGTCGAATTCATGCGGGGCCGCGCCCTGGAATGAAAAGATCGACTGCTTCTCGTCGCCGACTGCGAAGATCGTTCTGACGACGCCGTCGCGCGCGCCTTCGCCGGCGGTGAATTCGGAGATGATATGGGCAATGATGTCCCACTGCCGGGGGCTGGTGTCCTGCGCCTCGTCGATCAGCACGTGGTCGACGCCGCGGTCGAGCTTGTAATGCACCCAGCCGGAGGAAACGCGGTTCA
>VFSW01015705.1_pt1 | contig 10383 bp, 9 predicted proteins | sample 5358111 | NCBI WGS metagenome assembly VFSW01 (sample SAMN11554181, study PRJNA540505) | mine drainage metagenome | isolation source: sediment from site ElyBrook_90M | place: USA: Ely Copper Mine, Vershire, VT | collected 2017
GCAGATCGGAATCGACTGGCGTACCTTCCGAGTGGGCTATGCCAACAATCCCACTCATTTTTGTGCAACCATCTTGCCGGTGATGGGACCCGCGAAAGGCGCATATCGAGTCTGTACGTCGTCCGAGTCATTGATCGCTCGCCCGGCCGCTTCAACCCATGCATGAGCCTCGAGTTGATCGCCAAGCTTCCTTGCCCCAATTCGTAATTGCGCCGGAATTCCCCTGCGTCGCAGGAGCCAGCACAACGCAATCGAACGGGAAAGGCAGTTTCCGCGAACGAGACCACGGCGGGAAGCAACGTCCAACATGCGGCTCGCAGACTGAGACTCGATTAAAATTCCGGTGTCATCGCGCTGATTCGTCAAGGCGGCGTCGCGGTGCCACTTTTCCAATGCCTGCTGAACGCTTTGAAACGTGGACACGCGCAACCAGATCACCACAGCCGGAAGTAAAAGCAACCCAAGAAAAAAATCCCGGCGCTCCCGGCCGGAGAGCGTACAAAAGCGCACCCAAGCAGCATTCATAGCGTCCACCGTAACCGCCCTGGCCGTCTTGTTAGAACAGATGCGGGAGCCGCGGAAAAGTGCTTGATGCGGAGCATGTCAGAAATGGTTTTCAGCAATAATTTGCAGCCGCGAAGCCTCAGCGAGAATCACCGGTCAACTCCACAAGACCCTCGCCAAGCAATTTCTCAAGGAGGGCGCGCAGATCGCTTTCGGCCTGCTGAGGAGTGACATCGTATTCCTCAACGATGACGTCACGAATGGCACTGATGCTTGTGGGTTGCTGAAGCAACCGCCAGATCCGCGCGCCTACCGGATCCAATCCATAATAGACACTGTTTTTCATGTTGAGGATGGCCGCTTCCTCGCCCAGTTCGCACGAAACCTGCTGCTTCGTTGCCACAAGAATCGCATCGTTGGTGAAGTCGCTGTTCACTGAAACCTTCCCTAATATCAATAGGGGGGAAATGTATATTCTTCAGCTCAACGTCAAGAGTAGTCGGGACGGCGACCCCTAGAGATTGCACGGAGACGACTGTGTAATTCTACTTGGATTCGCCGGGGCCGGGCAACGTTGAACGTTTTCAGTCGAAGAAACGATATCGTAAAATCGCATAGAGCGTCACAACGCCGTCGCGCCAAGTGATTTTCTTGCCTTCTTCGTACGATCGGCCCGCGTAGGAAATCGGCACTTCGTAGATGCGCCACCGTCCCTTAGCCACGCGCGCCGTCACTTCCGGCTCGAAGCCGAAGCGATTCGAACGAAGCCGCATTCCTCGAATCACTTCTCTGCGAAAAACCTTGTAGCAGGTCTCCATGTCGGAGAGCGTCAAGTTCGTGACGATGTCCGAAAGCAGCGTCAGAAGCTTATTGCCCACGTAATGCCAAAAAAAGTGGACGCGCTGCGGCCCTCCGAGGAATCGCGACCCGTAAACCACGTCGGCGCGTCCGTCGAGGATGGGTTCGATCAGTTTGGCATATTCGCGCGGGTCGTATTCGAGATCCGCGTCCTGAACCAGAAAAATGTCACCGCTAGCTTCGTCAAAACCGCGCCGCAGCGCGGCCCCTTTTCCCTGATTGCGCTCCTGAAATAAGAAATGGATGTTGCTCAACGGCAAACGCGAGCGTCCCCCGAGAATCTCCGCCTCGGTTTCGCCAGCTTGCTGGAGCCGGTGCATCTCCGTCAGCCATTCACGCGTTCCATCGGTCGATCCATCATCGACGACGACGATTTCGTAGGCGACGCCAACCCCCTGTACGCGCCGCAGGATTTCCTCAATAAAATTCCGCTCGTTATAGGCAGCAATGATCACGGAAACGGTCATGGGAGCTTTGCTGTCCGCATTTGCGTCGAATGCCGCCTGGGCCGTGGCAGGCCGGCGCTCCTGTTCAGATGTGCGAGAAGAAACCATGTGCACTCCGCATGAAGAGATTAACACGAGGGGTTCAACGTCACATATCGGAAGCAGATTCCCCTTCTTGATTGCGCGCCGGGACCGGAAAAAGTAGAGTTGAAGCGTGAAAACTCTAATGAAAGTACCCTATTTCGATCTAAAGGCCCAGTATACCGGGCTACGGGAAGAAATTCTCGAAGCGCTCGACCGCGTTTGCCGCAACGCATCGTTCAGCCTGGGCGACGAAGTAGCCGCGTTCGAAAAGGAATTTGCGGCGTACTGTGAAGCGAAACACTGCATCGCGCTGAATTCAGGGACCAGCGCGCTGCATTTGGCGCTCTTGGCCGCGGGGATTGGGCCAGGCGACGAAGTCATCACAAGCCCGAATACGTTTATCGCTACAGCGGAAGCGATCGCTTACACAGGCGCCAAGACCGTCTTCGTAGACATTGACCCGCTGAATTCCAACATTGATGCGCAACTGGTCGAGCCTGCCATCACGCCACGCACCAAGGCGCTACTGCCGATTCATCTCTATGGCCGACCGGCCAACATGGACGCGCTCAAAAGGATTGCGCACTCACATAAACTGGCACTTATCGAGGATGCTTGCCAAGCCCATGGCGCGCGTTTCCGCGGGCGGCGCATCGGTGCTTTAGGCAACTCGGGGGCGTTCAGCTTCTACCCGTCGAAAAATCTGGGAGCTTATGGTGAAGCAGGGGCGCTGGTCACAAACGAAGACCGCGTAGCCGAATATTGCCGGGCGGCGCGAAGCCATGGAGAGGCACGCCGGTATTTCCATGATTTCATCGGCTACAACTATCGCATGGAAGGTTTTCAAGGCGCGGTACTGCGCGTGAAGTTGCGCCGCTTGGACGATTGGTCGGCGAATAGAAAAGCGCTTGCGCAACGCTACCGCCAGCAACTCAGCCCGACCCGGCTAGACATGCCACAAGACGATCCGCGCGACGAATGCGCATATCACTTGTTTGTGGTCTACGTCGATAACCGCGATTCAGTGAAGCAGCAACTTGAAGAACGTGGCATAGGCACCGCCGTGCATTATCCGCGACCGTTGCATTTGCAAAAAGCCCTCGCGAATCTGGGATATCGTGCCGGCGATTTTCCTCACGCCGAGCGTGCGTGCGAACGCGCCCTCGCATTGCCTTTCTTCCCAGAGATGGCCCAGGAGCAGGCGGATTATGTCGCAGATTCGCTAGCGGAGATCGTCGGTAAACGATAAGTTGCCAGCTCGACGACGAAAGCTCTTGCGGAGATTTTTATTTCGTGACCTGCGTTTCAGGCGGAGGCGCGCCGTTCCAGGCTACTGTCCTCACCCTGCGGCGGTGTTGAGGCATTGCGTGATTCGCTGAAAGTGCCCAGGAGTTTCTCCTTCATCGCCTGCGCCAATCCATCTAATACATCGACGCATGCCTTGCGCATCGCGTCTTCGGCGCCGCGAACCAGGGAATCCATGCGTTTCTGGTTCAATGCGTCAAGCTGGCCCACTGTTACATCGAGCCAGGAGTTCCCAGCTGAGCGAAGTCGGTCCTCATGCCGCTCAAGCTCTTCAGCTCCCAATCCTTCTTGCTTCGCAGACCATTCCGCAAGTTGGGCTTTACCCTGTTCCCGGAACACGTCGAGCGTGGCGCTAAGTTGCGATGCAAGGCTCTCGTTCGATTGTGCCAGGTTTCGCTCTGAGGTAATTGCGAGCTGTTCCTGAAAGTGATTAAACGAAGTCTGTGCGCGCGCTTGCAGACTATGCAAGACCTGCTCGGCCGTAGCCTCCAGGCGCCTGCGCTCCTGCTCGCTTCGGGCATTGCTTTCAACAACGGCATGCTCGGTCGCGTCTTCCGCCACCGCTTGAATGACTTGCCCAAAAGCCCGCGCAACTCCCTCCGCCGTTTCCTGAAATTGGTTCTTTGCGACTTCAACTTGCTTCTGCGAAAGCGCCTCCAATCGCTCACCAGTGATCTTCAGCTGAGACGCTTCGATTTCCCCAATGTGCGTGCGATATGTTTCCGTCGCTTGCACAGCCACTTCATTGATGCTTTTCCCGGCACGATTGAGAGAGTCTTCAACGCGGGCGTCCAGCCGGGAGAAACCATGTTGCAACTGGTTTTCGCAAGATTTTGCGAGCCCAACCGAGGCTTCCTCCGCCGCTCGCGCTGCATTCGCGTCAAGTTCCGCGACCCACTTCGCAGAGGCCTGTTTTCCTGCAAGATCGAAATCACTCTGCAAACTGGCGAGTATCGATGACATATTTTCCGTTGCTTCTTGCTGCACATGCGCGGAAGCCTGTCGCATCCGTTCACGGTGAATGTGCAGAAGTTCTTCCGCACGCTCTTCCTGAGCGGAGAGTTGGCGCGTGGCCTCAACAGCTCTTTCCAAAACCGGAGTGATCCTCGCATTGACCTCGGCGGCTGTTTGTTCCACTTTCAGCTTGCCCATTTCCGCTAATTGCGATTCGACACGCTCCATTGAATTTTTTTGCAATTCAGCCGCCCGACGATCCAGGTCTGCAACCTGCAATGCGACGTTTGATTCCAGACGCCGCCGTAACTCGTTCAAACTATCCTGACTCGCCGCTTCGAGCTGCCTGGAGTACTCGGAGAAATGAGTTGCCGCGCTTTCGATCTCCGTCAGAGAGGTTTTCGTGCGGGCCATTTCTTGACCGAGCGCGCTCTTCACTTCATCAAGCGCCGCGCGCGCCGCTTCGATACTGAGCCCGGAATCCTGCTGGAGATCTGCGACTCGCGCCGCCAATTTTTGCTCAGCAGCTTGCAGTATTTGTTGAGAGCTATCTCTACCGCGGCCAGCGAGCCTTTGTGCTGCGCTATCGATCGAGGATTCGAGGAGCTCATTCCATTGCGCCTGAGCGCGAGTCATTTCCTCTTGCAGATGCTCACGCACGCTGTCCCGGATTCCCAGCATGTCTCCGGCGTTCCCCTGTTCAAGGGCAATCTGGTGTTCCGCGCGCGATCCCAGTTCCCTTCGTATTTCATCGAGTTGCTGTGACAGTTTTTCCTCGAGACGTCGTTCCGCCTGGCTCGAAACTTCTTCGGAAACGGTGCGCACTTCTCCGCGCAAAGCTTCCGCCCCGCGTTCCCATTCCGAAAGCGCCACATGAGTTCGCTCGATGGCGCTTCCCCACGATGTGCTCAGGTCTTCGTGAACCTCTTGCCTTACCTGGGCCACCTGGGCGATTAATTTCTGCGTTAGCTCCGACGAAATCTGTTCCCTTGTGGCGGACTCCCGACCTTCGAATTCCTGACGCCATTTTTCGTAGAAAGCCTCCGCCGTGGCGCGATGTTCCTGATTCAATTGATTGTGCAGTTCGCCCCGGAGGCTGGCGGTGCGCTCGTCAACCACTTGTTCGGCAACCTCTCGCGCTTTCTCAACTGCTTTCTGTGCCTGAGATTCGAATTGATGACGAAGCTCTCGCAAAAGAGGGCTTTCCTCAATATTGAGCTCGGTCGCCTGCCCCACGCTGCCAGTAGGAGATTGACGAGCAGAGCTCGCTAGCGAATTCTCCAGGTAGAAATCGAGAGAACCTTCTGCCGGGGCCGCTTCCATCACGCTCGCATCTTTTTCTGCGATCTGTGCGCCAGTATGGGCCGCGGAGTTCACGCCCGCTGTCTCCATACCCTCGATGCTACTGCTCACCCAGTCTACTGGCGGGAACGCGACACCCCAGACGTTGCTGCCCGTTTCCAACTCGACGCCGACCTGAAACAACTCACGCAAAGTACGAGGCTTCTGGATCCAAGTGACACGCGCGCGCGCATTGAGTTGTTCTCTTTGTTTCTGCCCGGCGGGGACTTCGATCGTGATCCAGGTGTTTTTTGGAAGATGATGCTTGGAGGCGTAGCGGCAACCATGGAAGCTGAGGCTTTGCGTCGAGGTTCGCTCTTCAAACGGCTGCCCTAACAGGTCCGTGCCGCGAATGATTATTGGCAGCGTTTGTTCAATACGGGTGCTCCGCCGTCGTTGCTCCCCCAAGTAGGTAGAAGCTGCCTGTGCCACGATTGTCCCCCGGATGCCGACCCTGGCAGAGCATAGCACTCTGAGGCGTCGCGGTCGAGGAGCGAGCACGGGGAAAAACAATTACGACGAGGAAACTGCGGGGGAGAAACCCGGCCCTCACAATCGCTGGCCGGGTCTGAGATACTTCGCAGTTCTACGGTTTCTTCTTTTTCACTACTACCGTCGTGGCGGCGCCACCGCTCAGTTGCTTCAGGCTGTCGAGCGAAGCTTTGGCATCGGCCGCATGCGGACCGTTAGGCTGAAGCTCCAGGTACTTTTGATATGCTTCGAGCGTTCCAGGGGGGATAATATAAACATCTTTTCCGCCCTCTTTCTTGGCATCGACCTGGTTGGTTAGTGCATTGCCCAGTAAATACCAGGCGTCCGCATCCTTCGGGTCCAACTGGGTCGCCTTCTGGAGCGGTTCGGTGGCGTCCTTCATTTTCCCGGAATTTACCAACACCACACCCATGTTCTTGTAGCAGGTCTCCCCGACTGTCTTGTTCGTAGGATCGAGGGTTGCGGCTTTATCGCACGCGGCACTCGCCTCTGGAATTTTGCCTACCCGCGCCAGATCGGTTCCCAACTGCATGTACAACGCTGGAGTTGGTTTCAATTCCACCGCTTTTTGAAGAGTATCGACCGCTTCCGGATACTTTCCGGCTCCGTCGTATGCAACTCCCAGGTTTCCTAAAATTGTGGGCAGATTCGGATCCTTTTCAGGAGCGCTCTGCTGTGCTTGCTCGAATTCGGTTACGGCCGTCTGGTAATCGGTGTTCAGTTGAGCTTGTAGAGTGGCCTTTTGATCCGCAGTCGACGTTCTCAATTGTTGCTTCGTGGCATCGGCATCCGCAATGGCATGATCGCCGTTTTCGAAGTGCGTTTTCATTTCCTTGAATTTGTTCGCGGCTTCCTGCTGCTTCTTGGCGGCCTCCACGTCGTATCCTTGCTTTGCGGCAATCTCCTTAAAGTTTTCGTTCAGAACCCAGCCTTTGTCGCCCATATTGCTGTCGACCTGGGCTGTCACCGTGTAATTGATGTTGTCTTTCTTGAAATTGACGGTGTAGGTTCCGGAACGCAGGCCCATCTGCGCGTAGGTGCCGTCTTTGTCGGTCTTGATGACAAAACTTTGACCAGTGTCCTTGTTCGTTATTGTGATCACCACATCCGGATAGGGATTGCCCTGAAGATCCAAAACTTTGCCAGACAACTTCGTCGTCTGTGCGGTAGCCGTCGGCCCGAGCAGGAACATCGGCGCTAAAAGAAGCGCCAGGAACAGAACGGGTGCGCCGAGTTTCGTGATTGAGCGCTTCATAAGAGCATTCCTCCCAAAGATATTTAGATGCACTTGCCGATTATTGCGCAACTTGTGCCTTGTAGGCGATAGGGTCTGTGTGTCCCGCCTGCGAGAAGGCGCGCAGCCGCAGCCGGCAACTATCGCAGACACCACACGCTTCGTCGTCCGATTGGTAACAGGACCACGTGAGTTCCAGTGGCGCTCGCAATTCCACGCCCTTCCGGACAATTTCGCTCTTGTGCATGTGAATCACCGGAGTCACGATTTCGATCTGCGTCTCTGGCCGTGTTCCGACCCGTATCAACTCCTCGAAAGCCTCATAATACTCCGGTCGGCAATCAGGATATCCCGAACTGTCTTCGTATACAGCTCCGATATAAATTGTCGTCGCGCCGATCACTTCCGCCCAGCTCACTGCCGCAGACAGAAAATGGGCATTCCGAAATGGGACGTAGGTGATGGGAATTGCCGCTGAATTGTCCGGCAAATTCTCAGGCACGGCAATGCGCGCATCGGTCAGCGCGGAGCCGCCAATCTGCGCCAACGAATCAAGTCGCACAAGAAGTCTTTCCCTCACGCCGTAAAAATCCGCGATCTGGTCGAAGGCACGCCGTTCGCGCTGCTCTGTCCGCTGGCCATAACTCGCATGGAGCACCGCAAGCGAATGCGCCTCGTTCGCAATCGCCGTTGCGACGCATGAGTCCATTCCCCCGCTCAGCAACACCACTGCTTTGGACTTCGACGTCATTCCTATGCGAGCCCCAACTTAGAATTCATGCATTGCCCTATACACCGTGCATTGCGGGATCCCACACGAACTTGTGCAGTTGCAGCCCGAGGCGCACCGGTAAGTTGTCCGCCAAAATCCATTCCGCTAACTCGCGCGCATCCATCGCGGGCCACGCACCGGCCGGATCGGCAAAAACCGGTGAAAAAAGAATCTCATGAACTCGCTCGGACAGCCGGTGCGCGGCCATGAATTCGCGCGCGAAATCATAATCCCGGCGGCTGGCAATCACGAACTTGATTTCATCCTTCTTTTCGAGCGCTTCCAGATTCTCAAGGTTGAACTTCCCACTTTCACCGGAATCCGGGCATTTCACATCCACGATCTTCACCACTTCGCGCGGCAACTCGCTTATATCGCGCTCGCCGCTCGTCTCGATCAATACCGTATAGCCTGCATCCACTAACCGCCGCGCCAATTCAGGCGTGTCCGGTTGCAACAGCGGCTCGCCTCCGGTGATTTCAACCAGGCGGACGTTTCTGCCGCCGTTCTCTCGACCACTGGAAAATTCAGCGACGCGTCTCAAAATGTCATCGAGGCTATATTTCGTACCTCCGTGGAACGCATACGCCGTATCGCACCATTTACAGCGCAAATTGCAGCCCGTCAAGCGCACAAAAATGCACCGCAGCCCAGCATAGCTGCTTTCGCCCTGAATCGACTTGAAGATCTCTGTGATGAACATTAACTTTCGCGCTCGCTTCGCGATCAGCGCCCGGCCGATTGTGCCCCGCGCCGCCGCATATAAATGATTCCACCGATTGCCGCAGCCAATTCGCCGATGATCACCGGCACTGCCACCGCCATTCCGTAGCCAACGTAAAGCCACACAAATGAAACGATAAACGCGGGGATCGCGATAATGGCGAAGGCTCGGTTCAAAGTGGCGCCTCGTTACGGTCGAAAAGTCGCGGCCGTCGTGTCGGTCTCCCAGACGGTGATGCTTGCTACTGCCGCGCCGTTCGATGAAATGTGCATCTGGCGCGACGTCTCGTCGTAAATGTACCGCGCAATGTTCTCAGCGGAGGGATTGAGCGTGTCGAACGGCGCGAAGTCGTTGAGATTCTTGTGATCGAGCGTCCGAATCACTCCCTGAATCACTTGCTTCAGATGCACGAAATCGTAAAGCAGGCCCGTAGCATCGACCTCTTTTCCCGCGAGCGTGATCCGGACCCGGTAATTGTGCCCGTGCTGATTTTCGCACTTTCCCTTGTATCCGCGCAGGTAATGCCCTGCTGCAAAACTCTCGTCTACGCTGACTTCGTACATGGAACTCCCGTCGATTCCTTTAGAGCCAATGCCACGCACTGACAGTGAATCGCTGACGAACACCTTCCACTTACAGTTCCTCGGCGAAACGCGCTACTTCGGCAAGATCGTGCGTCACAGTGTATTCGGGCAGCGACTCCAGAAAAATTCTACCATACTGCATGCGCTGTATACGGTTGTCGAGGATTGCCAGCACTCCGCGATCGTTTCGCGAGCGAATCAGCCGGCCGAATCCCTGTTTAAGCGATAAAACCGCCTTGGGCACTTGATATTCCGCAAAGGGATTTTGGCCATCCTCCTGCAGCGCACGCACTCGCGCCGCGACAATCGGGTCCGAGGGCACAGCAAATGGCAATCGGTCAATAATCACGCACGAAAGCTGCGAACCCGGTACGTCCACGCCTTGCCAAAAACTCGCCGTCGCGAGCAACACAGCGCCGGGCGTGGCGCGAAATCGCTCAAGCAGCGCGGAACGCGGCGCGGTTCCTTGCAACAACAGCGGAAACGGAATCATCCCGGCCAGACGCTCATGAATCTCACGCATTTGCGCGTAGCTGGTGAAGAGGCAAAACGCACGCCCGCGCGTTAATTTCAAGATCTGCGCGATTTCTTCCGCCGCTCGCGCTGAAAAATTCGCGTGACGCACGTCCGGCAACGCACTTGGAATGTAAAGCAGGGCCTGACTGCGATAGTCGAATTCCTGCGGCAACACTTCTTCGTGCGATCCTGAAATTCCCAGCCTCTGCTTCACGTAGTCGAACCGCCCGCCCACGGCGAGCGTCGCCGAGGTCAGTACAATCGTGTCGAACTGCTCAAACAGCCTTTCGCGCAGGATGTTACTGACATCAATCGGCGTCGCCACGAGATAGACCCCTTTCCCGCGCCGTTCGAACCAATAAACGTAACCTTTCTCTTCGCTCTCGAGAAGGAACGCCAGTTCACGCCGGAGTTCGGCCGCACGCCGCGCGATGTTCAACACCTCTTCAGGCTTCGAACTGAGCGCCGACAACTCCGTCTCCAGCCGTTTCAGGGCCGCAGCCAGCCCCTCATATGGCTCGCGATGGCGCTCCAAAAACGCGGCGCGCTCCGCCGGCTCGAATGGAAAG
>VFSW01015706.1_pt1 | contig 10382 bp, 10 predicted proteins | sample 5358111 | NCBI WGS metagenome assembly VFSW01 (sample SAMN11554181, study PRJNA540505) | mine drainage metagenome | isolation source: sediment from site ElyBrook_90M | place: USA: Ely Copper Mine, Vershire, VT | collected 2017
TTGGGTGAAATTCGTGGACTTATCCCACGTGGGATAACTTACTAATCTCTGGCAAAGCAAATGCTAACCATTGAAAGAAGGGATGATTTCCTTTCCGATTCGTTCGAGCGAGTATAGATCTGGATAATCGAAGAAATAAAACTTGAATCTCTGTACTCCAGCCTTGATGTACTCTTCGATTCTGCTGGCACACGTTTGCATGTTTCCGAAAATGAACACGTCTTCCACTTTGAGCGGAGGTTTCAATGCCCCTATCTCACTTTGAACGTCTCGTAACCAATCGTACCACTCTGCTACCCGTCTTCCAGTGGCAGGGTCTTCAGACACTACAATGTTAGTGTCTATGGATCTCTCGATGTGATCAAAGTCTGTTCCTAGATCCTTGCAGAACTGCCTCAAGACTTCCACCTTGTGGGCATAAGTCTCTACGGGTGTCGATGGAATGTCCCAGCCGTCCGCGTGCTTTGCCACAACTCTAAGGAGCAGCTTTTCCCCGCCACCCCCTATCCAGATTGGTGGGTGAGGCTTCTGCTTTGGTTTAGGCTCGCAGTACGCATGATCAATCTGGTAATATTTCCCTTGGAAACTGGGCGAGTCCTGAGTCCACATGAGCTTCGCGATTGTTAGGGCTTCATCCAGCATATCGAGTCTAACTTTGCCGGAGTCTGCCCATGGAAGGTTGTATTCAGACACCTCTGTCCTGCGCCATCCTGCTCCTATTCCAAAGTGCAACCTGCCATTTGAAATCACATCCAACGTTGCTGCCATCTTGGCGAGCAAGGCGGGGTTCCTGTGAACGACATTGAGCATGGCGGTGCCTATCTTCTGATTCGTCACATTGACCAGAGATGAGAGAATCGTCCAACACTCCCAGATGCGATATTGTTCCCCCATGGTAAGATGATCTGCAACCCACAGGGTGTCGTATCCCAAGCTCTCACTTGTTCTCGCAAGCTCGAGCACTTTTGGATAATCGAGATAACTGCGGTTTGGAACGGCTCCAGCAAATATCGGTATTGTAACATCGAATTTTATGCGCGCCATGCTAATTCGCTCCTCATTATTTTTTTTCCAGGCTAGCTCTTTTGCCCATACTTTTCAATAGCGTCTTCTCGTATCTGGGTGCCGGCTCCAGGCGATTTTGGCAATTCGAAGAATCCCTGCTTTGGTACAAGTGGATCCTTCCACACATCCAAAAGCCAAGGAACATGCTCCACAACAGAAGCGTTGGTGCTTGCGGCTACGAGTTGAACATGGAGAGGTTGCTGGATGTTTGTGTGTGGATAGACATTGATGTTATTCATCCCAGCGTAGTTTGCGATCTCGATCCACTCAGTTATTCCAGCGACCTTGGTAGCATCGACTTGCAGTATATCAGCTGCGCCTTGCTCAATATAATCTCTGAACGTAAACTTGTTGTGAATGGATTCCCCTATCGCTATCGGCGTAGTGATTCTTCCTCGCAATGTCGCGTGTCCTCTAATGTCCAGTGGATTTATTGGCTCTTCAAACCAGAACGGATCAAAGTCGTCGAATTTCCTTCCCCATCTGGTAGCAGTTTCGAGATCCCATCTAGTGTTGGCGTCGATCATCACCTTCGTGGAATTCCCAACCGCCGAGCGAACAGCCTTAAGTCGCTCATAATCATCTCTGGGCTCTGGGCTCCCAACCTTGATCTTTATGGCTCTATAGCCCTCACTCACAAGTTTCTTTGCATTCGAAACGAGTTCTTCCGTTGTCCAAGAGAGCCATCCTCCATGTGTATTATATGCTTCAACACGTCCGTGGAATCCTCCCAATAATTTCCACAAAGGAAGATCCGCTTTCTTGCAGAGGATGTCCCACAGGGCCATATCAAGAGAAGCTACTGCCATTACTGCCAGCCCATTCTTGCCCAGCCGGAAGTCCCATCCAAAGTTCTCGACAGAAAACAAATCTGCTACGAGCTTCTTTCGATTCATTGGGTCTTTCCCGATCAGGGCACTTTTCATATAACGGTCGATCATTTCCTTAGCAAATTCTGCCCCTCCTGCAGTGTTCCAATTGAATCCCCATCCTTCCAAACCGTCATCAGTAGTTAGCTTGACCGCAGGGAAACCAATGTAAGACACGTTGAACGAAGAGTCTCGAATTGCCAGGTCCAATGGGATCTTCAGAAAGTAAGTCTCGACATTCTCAATCTTCAAAGCTTATCAGAGATTCGCATTTATGTTCTGGATTTTAGGCTTTATGTGCCGCACTCGAGTCATAATGGCAGATGATGTACAAACAGAAAACTCCTCTATTATTCTGGTTTACGTTTGCGAAAGAGTATCAACATAGAGGCTCTCCTTGACAACAGTATGCGGAACCATTGTTTCAGTGTTTTGCACTCCGCGAATTGCCGAAATGTCATAAAGCAGCCGCTTTGCCGAAGTTTTATCCCGCCGTCTAGCTATCACAAGTATGTCAAACGTACCAAAGACCAAATAAACAGATTGCACTCCTGAAAGCTTTGCTATCGAGTCAGCAATATTAGCCTGCTCAGGACCTTTCGGACGGCAAATTACCCTAGTAATCACGACGTAATCCTGGCCTACCTTCTCGGGGTTGATCTTGGTGAACGAACCTTCTATGATGCCTAACTCTCTGAGACTCTTTATCCGATTTGAGACCGCCATGTTCGTGAGATTGATCTTCTTCCCCAGCTCTGAGAGCGAAACTTGTCCATTGTGCTGCATTATTGAAAGAATGGTGCGATCCTTCTCATCCATTTGAAGGGAATCATCTTTGACGCGTTTCATGCAATGTCTCACTCTCTGAATCAAGCTATGAATCTGTTTCTGAGGATATACGTCATAAAGTAAATGTGCTACGTCATGCTGATGGCATATAGCTAGATATAATAATAGCTATATGCGACACGCCTGATATGCAAACTGAGTCCCTATGCTTAACAAATCTTGGTTCAGTCATTCAGCTACCTCTCTCATCCATTCGCAGGTCCAAATTCGTGATCCGGCAAGAAATGAGGAACATCGAGGAACTCGCGCAGTCAATTAGAGAAAAGGGACTACTCAGCCCTATAATTGTTCGTGTTACTGATGAGAGATCTACTTACGAACTCGTAGCTGGAAGTCGGCGACTTGAAGCTGTCCGCACTCTTGGAATGGGATCGATTCAGGGATTCGTAACTGAACTAGATGATAGAAGTGTCTTTGAGGTTCTTATCGCCGAAAATGTCCAGAGGGAGACACTTACCCCCCTCGAAGAGGCCAGGGCATTTTATGCATACGTTGGACCTAAGGAAAGAAACTGCCTCTCGTACGGAAGGATTTCAGATCTTGCAAAGAGAATAGGCAAGAGTCAAGAGTATGTCTCAACCCGGCTCAGCCTCCTGAGACTGCCCGAAAAGTTGCTGCAGGATCTGTTTAGACAAAAGCACTTCACAGTAAGCCATGCGGAGGAGCTTGCTTCCTTGGCAGATAATCCAGTGCAGGTGGAGGAGCTGAGCGCGCTAGTTGTTTCCCAAAAGATATCTGTTCGCGACTTGGAGAGAATCATTCCACTAATAAAATCTGGAATAGGAACGAGGAGGGCAGTTGAACTCGCCGAAATCGAGTCTGATTTGAAACTAAATTTGAGATATTGTGGCGCCGTAGAAGATTCGAACGATGTTCTGCTGAAGCGAGCGAAGTTCGTGCTCGAGTCTGCTCTTTCGTACATCGACAACGCTGGGAGGGATCTGGAGTCCGATCCTGAGCTGTACAGGTACTGGCTCGACAACGTGCGTATCAAAGTCCATGGAGCAATCGACGGCGTAATCAGCTGCGAAAAAATTCTTCAGAAAAAGAACTCTCCCACAAGTGGCCAAAAAAACCATGGCCCAAACGGTTCACTAGACTCATAGTCTCGCTACGATTTTAATGGTCAAAATCCTTTGCCTAGCTTTGCCTTTGACTCTTCGAACGCTGCTTTTAGTTGACTCTCAGGACTGCCAGTCCCGCGCAATGCGCCGTTGAGTTTCGGCCACATTATTTCACTGAATGCTCTCCAAGGAGCGATGTGGATGGGAAGGTAATCCCTTTCCACGGTTTCCTTATAGACTGAGAGCCTTGTCTTTTGGAACTCATCAGAATTGTTTCTTGCGTTTCTCTCCAAAACTGACCAAGCAGACTTTCGCGAGGGTAGCGAGCCTTGCTTTTCGCTCTCTAGGATCTGACTCTCGGCCGATGTCAAGAAGTCTATCAGGTCTTCCCCTAACTCCACTTTCTTGGACCATTTCACTAGGCTGAACGAGTGCGAACCTCCGTACACACTTCTTCGCTTTCCTAAGGGATATCTCGCGATTCCAAACTTCCCCGCAACCTTTGATTGGCGTGGGTCATTATGCAATGAATCCCACCCAGGCCAGTCAAACACCATTACAGCTCGTGCTTGCATGAAGTAACTTGATACGTCCTGATAGAACAACTCGGGCGTTTCTGGAGGAGTGACTTTGTTCACCCTGTAAGCGTCAACGAGCCATTTTAGAGCCTCAATACCTTCGGAAGAAAGAAATGAGAAATCCCCACTCTTTTCATCAACGATGGAACCCCCGAACGAGTGTAATATCTCCATGTACGTTCCGACAATCGCGTGTCCTTTTCCAACAGTGGCCCATCCATAGATTATTGGTGGTGTATTAGTTCGAATAGCAATATCAATAAATTTGTCCCATGAATCTGGTGGAGTATTTCCTATAATATCAGTTCTGTAATGGAGAGCTCTCACGTCTATGAATCTCGGCGCTGCGACCATTCTTCCGTCTATGGTGCAGGATCCTTTCAGAGGTTCCAAAAGGTCGTTATACAGGTTTGAGAGGCTGGAAGAGAGATCCGAATACAACTGGCCGTAAGATCTAAGGAAGCTCGTGTGGGAGGAAATTACGTCCACATGGTCGTATTCAGATAATTTATCTGTGAAGGAGTTCAGGTCGGGGTGAGATAGTAATCTGCGAATGTTTACCTTTACGTTGCGAGATCTCTCAAATTCTGGAATCCTTTGCTTGTACAGCGTCTCGTAGGGTTCAAATCCTTTGCCTCCGACGAAAACGACGTTAAGCTCCTGTTTCATTCCGACAACTACAATTGAGGAGATGTGGTGCAGTGATGAATATTTAGTTAACTCTAGAATAAGACCCTATACCAAATTGTTCTGCGGTAGACCGTGATGCAACATGATAGTTTGATGAGGGATTGCTACAATCTCTCCTTTCTTTATGGGGGAAAATTGCGAACAATCCCCACGACCAATGGCTTCGAAGGCCTGGATGCAGCTTGAAAAGCCCTGCTCGATCTGTTCATTTGATGAGGTCGCAAACATCTCCCCATATGAATTCTTTAATATATGGAACGTGTAATAAATTATGGTGAAGGAGGTTGGATACAGCTACAGTAACCAGCAAGAGCATGATCAACATACCTGTGAGAATCCGCAGAAAGTACGGCATTACGGAGGGTACAAAGGTAGTATTCATCGAGGGTGGAAACGGGAGACTGGAGCTGATTTCTGTCCCTCCGCTGTCCAAGCTCTTTGGGGTTGATCGTGAAAATAAGCAGATTCTCCTCGCTGCTATAAGAGAACTAGAGAGCGAACACAGGCGTGAGGCAGCTCTTGACAACAAGAAACGTCGTAATTGACACTGGAGTGCTGACTTTGTTCTTTGCTGGAGACACTCGAGTAGTTTCATTTTTTCATGACTTCGAAAGAGGTAGACTAAATGGCCATGTCACATCGGTCAATCTTTCTGAATTCTATTACAAGACATGCGAAATTTTGGGGGAGGATGTGGCTAAGTTACGCTATCACCAATGCAGAGAATTGTTGGATATCCTAGAGACTGATGGGCAGTTGTCGCTATTGGCAGGAAAGGAAAAGTGCCATCGAGGTGGGAACCTTTCCTTGGCTGATTGTTTCGCACTTGCCGGTGCTAGAATCCTAGGTGGCACGTTGCTGACGACGGATCCCGAACTTGCAAAGATCAAAATGCTGGATGTCAAGTTCTACAGTGTAGATTGAAAAAAGGAAAATCCTTTGAGAGGGCGATAGGATTTGAAACCGCAACTCAAAACTCCTAAGGGCTAACACGCGTTTGACGCGCCTATGACTACTAAAGTCTAAAGCCTAAGAAGAGTCGTCTCGACACGTTTGAATAGGACAATAATCCAAAACTGCAACACCGCGGGAGTCGACACATGGTAAACTTTCCGACTGTAGGAGCGATCATCATTGCGCTGATAGTCTTAATCATACTCTGGTTCATCATTTCGATTCCCGTGTACATCGCGGGCAAAATGGTGGCCGGACGCAACGCAACAGTCGGGAGAGCAATGGGCGCGACGCTGGTCGGGCCAATCGTCTTCACGATCGTTCTCGTTCTCGCTAGAATTTTGCTTGGCTCTTTCGGAGGAGTGATTCTAGCCTTGATTCTTGCATTTTTCGCCTGGCTCTGGGTGTACAAGGAAATGTTTAGGACGGGCTGGCTCGGAGCGTTCGGGATTGCGATACTCTCAGTCATCACGACAGTAATAATCATAGTCATTCTCGCAGCAGTTGGAGTTGTGTTGGCACTGTAGCTTTTTTAAGAAGAATTTGACACTGCGAATCAGAACCTATCGAGAAGATTCCTTTTTGCAAACCGAAGAACCGAGCCTTGAGCCTCGCTGGCGAAAGCTTTCGCAGGCGTATTTGAGCGACTACAAGCCAATCCGGGACTATGGATTGATCGGCGACCAGAGGACATGCGCGCTCGTTGGAATCGACGGCTCGATAGACTGGCTCTGCGTTCCGAGGTTTGACTCTCCCAGCGTCTTCGCATCAATACTAGACAAGAACACTGGGGGAAGTTTCAGGATTCTTCCCAAGAGCGAGGAGTTTCAAGCACGCCAGTTCTACGAAACATCCACGAACATTCTTCTGACTGAATTCAAAGACACAGAAGGTCATCTCCAGATACTCGATTTCATGCCCTGCTTCAAAGTCTCCCATACAATAGTGTCAACGGGAGAGATCCACCGGCACGTCGCTTGCCTTGACGGCAATTTTGAATTCAAGATTTCGATCGAACCCAAACCGAACTATGGAGCGATATCCCCTGAGGTGACAAAGCTCCAAAAAGTAGGCTATACATTCAGCTCGCCGAAACTCGGAGCTGAGCAGGAGCTTTCGCTAATCACGCCTCTCTCTTTCGAAATCCGAAACAAAAAATTATTGGTTACAAGGAAATTCGCAAGGGGAGAAAGAACAGATCTTGTTTTGCGATACGGAGGAGCGAAGCTCCAGAGGGGGGAAGACGTGCTCACAGACATGAAGCTCGCGGATACGAGAACTTATTGGAAACAGTGGGCCGCAAAGTGCAAGTACAAAGGCAGGTGGAGTGATTTTGTCCTCAGGTCCGCACTCGCCCTAAAGCTCCTCGTGTATGCTCCAACCGGAGCAATAATAGCGGCTCCGACAACGTCGCTGCCGGAGCAAATGCGCGGAGTGAGAAACTGGGATTACAGGTATTCTTGGATCAGGGATTCCTCCTTCGTCCTCTGGGCCTTTCATTCGATAGGGCACGACGGAGCCGAAGACCGCTACCTCGACTGGCTCCTGAGCACTTTCTACCTCACTGCACAGAACATGCAGGTCATGGTGGGAATAGGAGGAGAACGTGACCTCACCGAGAGGACTCTCGACTATCTCGAAGGCTACAAGGGCTCAAAGCCAGTGAGGATAGGAAACGGAGCATGGGATCAGTTCCAGCTCGACCTCTATGGCATACTCGTCGACGCGCTGTATTTCTCCCACGTTCACAGGAGAAGGATAACAAGGAAGATATACGAGCATCTCATCAGGCCCGTGATCAAAATCGTCGAGGAATTGTGGGATAAACCTGACTGTGGAATATGGGAAGTCAGGGGAGGAATGAGACACTTTGTCTATTCGAAGGTCTGGTGCTGGGTTGCAATAGACCGTGCGGTGAAAATAGCACATGCTCTAAACATGGAGGATGACGTTCAGAATTGGTCAGTACTCCGCGACAGGATCCGAAAGACAATTTACGAAAGAGGATGGAACAGCTCGATCAAGTCATTCGTCCAGTCCTACGATTCAACTGACCTTGACTCTGCGAACCTCTTGATGCCGCAGGTAAAGTTCATCGACGGGAAAGACCCGAAGATGATCTCCACCATCCGGCAGATCAAAAAGTCGCTCATGAGCGAGAACAAATTTCTCTACAGGTACAGGACGAGAGACGGACTCCCGGGCGATGAAGGTGCGTTTCTGATATGCAGCTTCTGGCTCGCGAGCTGCCTCACAATGGCGGGAGAACTGGACGAAGCAGAAGAGCTTCTGGACTCTCTTCTCAAATGCTCGAACCATCTCGGGCTTTTTTCCGAAGAGATCGACCCAAGAGACGGCTCAATGCTGGGCAATTTTCCCCAAGCGTTTACGCACATGGGTTTCATTACTGCCGCTGCGGGGCTGGAAAAGGCAAGAAAAGTGAAGAGTTGAGCGCTCAAGAATAGGCATCTTCAAAAAAGAAGGCCGCACGCTCCCCAATTTCTTTTATCATAGAATAAACTCACCTGATCTCTGCAAGGTGTCATCTAAAATTTGACAGACACTCTTTCTATCAAGGATAGTCGGACTGGAAAGGAATACCAGATCCCTATTCAAAACGGGGCGATTCACGCCACAGACCTGAGACAGATCAAGGTCTCTGACTCGGACTTTGGTTTGCTCTCTTACGACCCCTCCTTCGCGAACACGGCCTCGTGCAAGAGCAAGATTACCTTCGTCGACGGCGACGCTGGAATGCTCAGGTACCGCGGATACCCAATCGAAGAGCTCGCCGAGAAATGTACTTACCTCCAGGTTGCATATCTCCTGATCCACGGCGAGCTCCCGAACAAGAACGAATACGAGCAGTGGGTTCACGACATCACCTTTCACACGATGGTGCACGAAAACGTCAAGAAGTTCATGGACGGATTCCATTACGACGCGCACCCCATGGGCATGCTCGTCTCGACCATCGCGGCACTCTCGACTTTTTACCATGACGCGAAGAACATTTTCGACGAGAGGTCAAGAAACCTCCAGATCTGGAGGCTGATCGGAAAGATTCCGACGCTCGCAGCCTTTGCGTACAGACACTCTCAGGGGATGGCCTACATCTACCCAAGCAACGACCTGACCTACGCGGAGAATTTTCTCTCGATGATGTACAGGCCTTCCTCGTCCACGGCATACGAGCCAAACAAGGTGCTGTCCAAAGCCCTCGACGTTTTATTCATCCTGCACGCAGACCACGAGCAGAACTGCAGCACTAACGCAATGAGGGGCGTGGGGAGCTCCCACCCTGACCCGTATTCAGCCGCGGCCGCTGCAACAGCGGCGCTGTACGGCCCACTCCACGGCGGGGCTAACGAGGAAGTGGTTAGAATGCTCGAGGAAATCGGGTCGGCAGAGAAGATCCCAGAAATCATAAGTCAGGTGAAGGAGGGCAAGAGGCTCTTGATGGGGTTTGGCCACCGCGTTTACAGAAACTATGACCCCCGCGCGAGGATCATCAAAAAGATCGCGGATCAGGTCTTCGAAGTCACGGGTCGAAACAAGCTGCTTGACATAGCTCTTGAGCTCGAGAAGGTGGCGCTTTCGGACGACTATTTCATCAAGAGAAAGCTCTACCCGAACGTTGACTTTTACTCCGGCCTCATCTATCAGGCGATGGGTTTCCCCATAGACATCTTTCCTGTGCTCTTTGCCATTCCCAGAATGTCCGGATGGCTCGCGCAGTGGCAGGAGATGTTGCTCGACCCGGAGCAAAAAATCTCGCGCCCGAGGCAGCTCTACATGGGATACCCGGAGCGCCACGTCCCCTAGAAATCGAGCTTTAGCTTTGCCAAAAAGCACAAGTTTCTTAAGAAAGATGAGCTTTCACCACTTCGCATGGCCTTGTGCGAGCATCTGGAAGTAAGTGAGTTCGCGACATACTCCATAGTCGAGGGAGACAGAGTCCAGACTATAATGCTCCAAAAATGCAGCTCATGCAACGCGTACCTCACTCTTGACTCGAAGGAAGTTTCGCCGGATCATATACTTGAAAAGATAAACGGCATGAAGGTTCACATGCGCACAATAACTGCGCAGATTAACAGCGCGCTCTACGAAAAACTACAAGAGTTGATGCGCCATGAAACGCACGAAGGCGACCCATCTAAGATAATGTCCGAAATCATGGCTCTTGGCATAGAGCAGTATAGAAAGACTCAGAGCCAGCAGATAGAGTCAAGGTAGCGCGGGTCCGACGTGCCGGATTTTCACGACTTGAAGTCACAGAGGAAGAAAGCAGAAGATTTTCGCGCACTCCA
>VFSW01015707.1_pt1 | contig 10382 bp, 10 predicted proteins | sample 5358111 | NCBI WGS metagenome assembly VFSW01 (sample SAMN11554181, study PRJNA540505) | mine drainage metagenome | isolation source: sediment from site ElyBrook_90M | place: USA: Ely Copper Mine, Vershire, VT | collected 2017
TGCATGGATGAAAGCTCAGGGCATTGAACCGCTACTTGGCCTATTTGCCGGATTGCTAGGATTTGCGTGCACCGTATTCTTGAGCATTTCGATCAGGGGTAATCAGCAGGCCTTTGGGACCTACATTTCCATTACGATGGTAATTATCGCATTTCTTTTCTGGAAATTTCGACGTGGGCCAATGTCGAAATTTGAACGCGAGTTTATCATTGCGTTCTCCGTGGTGTTTTTAGGGGGCCTGTCCTTGTGCGACCTCATATTGTTTGCAAGCATGAACCATTGATTGAGATGTTTTGATGACCCTACAACTTCGTGATTATACGTTGCTCAAGAGCGTGCGTGCCGTCTGCCCGAGATGTTTTGCCGAGGACGAGCATTTCGATCCTGAATATCCTATCGATATTTGTGATGCCCACTTAGTCGAGCGCGATGGGCAGGTGTATTTGCGGCGCTACTGTCGCCGAGGGCACGGTGAAGTATGGTCGCTCTATGAAGAACATGCCGAATTATGGCGCTATCTTCAGCAATGGCGTGTTCCAACGAAGACGATTCACCCCGATACGCAAGCTATTTACCCCTTGCCGATGGGGTACGAATACGGGCTTGGCCCCACGCATCTCCAACATTCGTGCATTTTTCTGCTCGACATTACAACCCAGTGTAATCTCGAATGCCCGGCGTGTTACGCCAGTTCAAGCCCATCGCTTTCGCACTATCTTCCCTACGATGAAATCCTACGTTCCGTAGAAACGGCGATTGCACGCGAAGGTGGCAGGCTCGACGTCGTCATGCTCTCCGGTGGCGAGCCGACCGTTCATCCGCAATTCACCGACATTCTCCAAGCCCTTAAAGACCTTCCGGTGTCGCGAATACTCGTCAATACCAACGGCATTCGCCTCGCCAACGAAGACGCGCTTCTCGCAACGCTCGCGTCATTAAAAGACCGCGTTGAAATCTATTTACAATATGATGGGCAGCAAGCGGAAACGCACATGCGGATGCGCGCTACGGATCTCGTTGCTACCAAGGATCGCGCCGTAGAGAGACTCAGTAAGGCGCAAATTTTCACGACGCTGGTGATGACCGTCGACGTGCAGAATGCGCATCTCATCGGTGACGTTCTCGAGACCTCGTTTGTGACGCCGTATATCGGTGGCGTGATGTTCCAACCGCTCTTTGCCTCCGGCCGCGCGCCGCAGCTGGATCCGATGAAGCGCATAACGACCACCGGAGTGTTGCAACGTATCGAGGATCAGGCGAAACATCGCGTACGCGCGCGCGATCTCATTGCGCTCCCTTGCAGCCACCCGGATTGTTGTTCCATCGGCTATTTCCTCAAGGCAAAAAATGGCGATTTCACCGGTTTGGCAACGATGCTGGGTGAGGATGCATTGCGTGGAAGTTTGAGCATCTTCGGCAATCAGATCGCGTTTAGCGATGGCCTTGGCGAAGTGCGCAACGCGCTTATGGGCGTGATGTCGGAGACGATGACGCTTTCTCGTCCCGAGCTTGCGGCGCACTTGCGGACGCTTTGCAGCGTCTGTGACATCGGCGGTATTCCTGAGCTTTTGCGCTTGGCGTTCGGCAAGGGCGCCACGGCAAAATTTGTTGCCGATCGTGTGAAACGCGTGACGATCAAGCATTTTATGGATGCCAATACGCTGATTACGGAGCGTTTAGAGCAGTGTTGTGTCCATGTGGGCGGGGCGGGGAGCGACCCCGTCAGGATGCCGTTCTGTGCTGCTCGCCTCTTTCCAAAAGTACGTGCGAGAGCACGAGAAGGGATGGTGCCTCGTGGAGCCATCGGATGAACGTGGCGCGACGGTCGAAGGGTGGGCCTTCACTTTTTGTAAGGCGGCCTTTCTGTCGCTCCTGTTCGGCAAGTACGCCGTTTTGGTGCTTTCGCTCGCGGCGATGGTTCTCTACATCTCGGCCTACGGGCTTGGCGTGCGGACCTGGCGATGCTGGGCGAAGCCCCCTTGGGTGGTCCTGTTCTTCGCGCTCGTGGTCCTCGTGCAAGCCTATTTTCTGTTCTGGCATACCCCGTCGTGGATCTTGTAGGGGCCTGAGGCCTCGCCGCTTGCAGTCTCTCGGCGAGTCTGCTAAGATTCGCTGGCACTCGTTCGCTAAGAGTGCTAAATTACCACCCTACGCAACACTATGTTCGGAGGATTCCAGTGAATCTCAAGCCTTTGGCCGACCGCGTGGTCATCGAGCACGTCGAGCAGTCGGATAAGACTGTCGGCGGCATATTTCTTCCTGATACCGCAAAAGAGAAGCCCCAAGAGGGCCGCGTTGCGGCTGTCGGTACGGGCCGCGTGCTCGACAATGGTACGACCCTTGCGATGAGCGTGAAGGCCGGCGACCATGTGATCTACTCGAAATATTCGGGTAGCGAAGTCAAAATCGACGGTAAAGATTATCTCATTGTTTCTGAAAAAGACGTGTTGGCGATTGTCGACAAAGTCGCCGCTAGCGTTTAAGGAGTAGTTCATCGTGGCTGCAAAGCAACTCGTATTTGATGAAAACGCACGTCGCGCCCTCGAGCGCGGTGCGAACATCCTCGCCGATGCCGTCAAAGTGACGCTCGGCCCCAAAGGGCGCAACGTCGTCCTCGATAAGAAATTCGGTTCGCCGACGATCACCAACGACGGCGTCACCATCGCCAAAGAGATCGAACTTCCTGACGCATTCGAGAACATGGGCGCACAGCTCGTCAAAGAAGTCGCGTCCAAGACCAACGACATCGCCGGAGACGGCACGACCACTGCGACGGTGCTTGCGCAAGCGATCATCCGCGAAGGTCTGCGTAACGTGACCGCCGGTTCGAACCCGCTGCTGATTAAGCGCGGCATCGAAAAGGGCGTTGAAGTTGCCGTTAAGGAAATGGAATCGTTCAAGCAAGTCGTTGATACCAAAGAGAAGATTGCGCAAGTCGCATCGATCTCGGCCAACGATAAAGAGATCGGTTCGCTCATCGCTGAAGCGATGGAAAAAGTCGGCAAAGACGGCGTCATCACCGTTGAAGAATCCAAGACCCTGCGCACGGAAGTCGAGACCAAAGATGGTATGCAGTTCGATAAGGGCTACATCTCGCCATATATGGTCACCGACAACGAGCGTATGGAAGCCGTTCTCGACGATCCGTTCATTCTCGTAACGGAGCGCAAGATCTCGGCCATCGCCGATATTCTTCCGCTGCTCGAGAAGGTCGTTCAGGTTCAAAAGCCGCTGCTCATCATCGCTGAAGATGTTGAAGGCGAAGCTCTTGCAACCATGGTCGTCAACAAACTTCGCGGAACGTTCACCTCGATTGCCGTCAAGGCACCGGGCTTCGGCGATCGCCGCAAAGAGATGCTCAAAGACATCGCCGCCCTCACTGGCGCGACCGTCATCAGCGAAGAACTCGGACTCAAACTCGACAAAGTCACCCCGGATCAGCTCGGCCGTGCCAAGCGCGTCAAGGTGACCAAAGATGAGACGACGATCGTCGATGGCGCTGGAAAGCAAGAAGCGATCAAAGGACGCATTGAGATGATCAAGCGCCAGGTCGCAGATACCGACAGCGATTTCGATCGCGAGAAGCTGCAAGAACGTCTTGCCAAGCTCTCCGGCGGCGTTGCCGTCATTCAAGTCGGCGCCGCAACCGAAACGGAACTCAAAGAGAAGAAGCATCGCATTGAAGATGCCCTCTCGGCGACCCGTGCGGCCGTGCAAGAAGGCATGATCCCGGGTGGCGGAAGCTCGCTCGTGCACGCCATCAAAGCGGTCGAGAAGTACATCGCGACTGCACCGAAGACCAACGGACACGCCGCAACCTGGGCCGACGAGAAGATCGGTCTCGACATCATCCGCAAGGGTCTTGAAGAGCCGCTTCGTCAGATCGCGTTCAATGCCGGTTTCGAAGGTTCGGTCGAAGTCAACAACGTCAAGGCGAAAAATGCTCCGCATGGCTTCGATGCCATGACGGGCGAAATCGTCGACATGTTCAAAGCCGGTATCGTCGAGCCGTTCAAAGTGACGCGTTCGGCGCTGCAAAATGCGGCCTCGATCGGCGCGCTCATTCTTACGACTGAGACGCTTATCGCCGATAAACCGGAACCCAAGAAAGACGCTCCCTCCATGCCCGGCGGCATGGGCGGCTACGACATGATGTAGTTGCCCCTAACAAGGGACGAACGGCTCTCGCAGTAATGCGAGGGCCGTTTTCTTTTTCGAAAGCCTGCTTTTTGTAGGGAGGGCTCGTCGATGCGTCCCCTAAGGTAAGAGTATGCAACGCATCGTGAACGACTTTACGATCCGGGTTGCGACGGTGAACGGCTCGGGGAGTCAATCCTCGAATCTCGTTCTCACCGGCGCACTCTTTCGAATGGGAATCCCGGTCGCGCCCAAAAACGTCTTCCCCTCCAATATCGAGGGGCTACCAACGTGGTACGACATGCGCGTAACATCGCGAGGATATGCATGTCGAACGCGAGATATCGATGTCCTCGTCGCGTTGAATACCGCGACCTGGCGCGACGATGTTGCGAGCGTAAAACCGGGCGGCGTGATCGTTCACGAAGCGACGTATCCGCTGACCGAGCAAACGCAGCGTTCGGATATTACGTATTATGCCGTACCCTTTGCTGCATTAGCAAAAGAACATTTCCCCAATGCCAATCTTCGTAAGTATTTGCTGAATATGATTTACGTTGGCATTCTCGAAGAGCTTTTAGGCATCGATGCAGCAGCAGTGCGTGCGTCGCTTGAAGCGCAATTTTCGGCAAAGCCGAAGGCGATGGAATCGAATCTTGCCGCGCTCACCATCGGCGTTGATTTCGCGAAGGCGAACCTCACGAAAAACGATCCCTTTAGCGTTGAAACGATTCCCGGGCGAAACAAAAACTTGTTGATGATGGACGGAAACCGTGCTGCCGCATTAGGCAGCGTGCAGGGCGGCTGTAGCGTCTGCGCGTGGTATCCGATTACGCCGTCGTCATCGCTGTGTGAAAATTTCATCGCACTCACCGAACGCTATCGTAGCGATAAAGAAATGGGCACGCGCAACGTTGGCATCGTACAAGCCGAAGACGAACTCGCTGCGGCAGGTATCGTGTTTGGTGCAGGATGGGCCGGGGCGCGGGCGATGACGGCAACGTCCGGACCCGGCCTTTCGCTCATGGCGGAATACGCCGGATACGCGTACTTTGCCGAGATTCCGGGAGTGATCTTCGACGTGCAGCGCGTCGGACCGTCGACGGGATTACCGACGCGAACGTTACAAGGCGATGTCGCCTTTGCCTATACGCTCTCACATGGCGATACCAAACATATCGTCTTGCTACCAGGAACAGTGCGCGAGGCGTACGACGATGCGATGCGAGCCTTCGACCTCGCTGAACGCTTGCAGACACCGATTTTTGTTTTGCTCGATCTCGATCTCGGCATGAACACTTGGATGACCGAGCGACGGCGACGGGATTCCATACCGCACTCTGCCTGGGACCAACCACCCTAATGCCGGATATTTCACGCGGGGAACCGGACACGACGAATTTGCTCGCTATTCGGAAAAGCCGGACGTTTGGCAACGCAACCTTGATCGCCTAACGCGTAAACACGAAACGGCGCGCGGTCTCGTCACCGCCCCCGTCATCGAAGAAACGGGGAATACGGTCGGCATCATTGCCTACGGCACGACGCATCACGCCGTCGTTGAAGCCCGCGATATTCTCGCAGCGGATGGAATCGCTACCGATTACCTGCGCGTTCGGGCGCTTCCGTTGGCAAGCTCCGTTGCCGATTTCATTCATCGTCACGATCGCGTTTATGTGGTCGAACAAAATCGCGATGGACAACTCTTTTCGATTTTACGCACCGAATTGCCGGCGCATCTCGTCTCGCGTATCGCTTCGATTCGCCATTATAATGGCGTGCCAATCGATGCACGGGCAATCACCGATCCTCTTGTGGCGTTAGAGCGCACACCCGTCGTCGTCGCGGATTAGGAGCGAGAAAGTATAGTATGGCAGAAGCAACCGTCAATATTATCGGTCTAAACCGCGATATCTACAAAGGCTTGCCGACGACGTTATGCGCCGGCTGCGGGCATAACTCGATTACGAATCATCTCATCAAAGCGCTCTACGAGCACGGTGTCGAGCCACATCTCTTGGCAAAAATGAGCGGGATCGGATGTTCTTCAAAAACGCCGGCCTATTTTGTCGATCAAGCTCATGGTTTTAATAGCTTGCACGGCCGTATGCCGTCGGCTGCAACCGGTGCAAAGCTCGCTAATCGTCAATTGCTCGTCCTCGGCATTAGCGGCGATGGCGATACGGCCTCGATCGGATTAGGCCAGTTCTCGCATATGATTCGGCGCAATCTCGATTGCACGTACCTGGTGGAAAACAACGGCGTCTATGGCCTGACGAAAGGCCAATTCTCGGCCACTGCGGATCTGGGATCGACGCTCAAAGGTGGAAAAGCCAACGAATTCGAGATGATCGATATTTGCGGACTCGCCCTCGAGCTTGGCGCAACGTTCGTGGCTCGTTCATTTTCCGGTGATGGCAAGCAACTCGTGCCCTTATTGCAGGCTGCGTTTTCGCACAAGGGAACGGCGATTCTCGATATTATTAGCCCATGCGTGACGTTTAATGATCACGAAGGCTCGACGAAATCCTACGCCCATGTCAAAGATCACGATATTCTGCTCAACGTTCCAGATTATATTCTGCCCGGTCGAGAAGTGACGATTGATTACGAACCGGGTTCGGTTCAAGATGTTGAATTAGATGACGGATCGCACGTGTTGTTGCGCAAGATCGATCGTGATTATGACGCGCGCGATCGTATGGCCGCCGTTTCGCTCGTGCATGAAACGCGGGCGCGCGGCGAGTTCATCACCGGTCTACTCTACATCGAATCGCATACGGCCGATTTGTGTGAAAAAGAGCGGCTTCCGAAGAAGCCGCTCGCATCACTTACCGAGGCTGAAACGCGCATCACGCGCGAAGACTGGGACCGCCTAATGGCAGCTACTTAATGAGGCGGATGGTTAACGGGTAGCGGTAGCTTTCCCCGGCATTCGCTTTCATGCCGGCGATGATGCAAAGAACGACGTTTGCAATCAGCGCGGCAATAATGACGAAGATTCCGACGAGGAGAAGTGTGAGCGCGCCACCGATGATATACGCAATGATGAGCGTAATCTGAAAATTCAACGCTTCTTTTGCTTCGTCAGCAACCCAAGGTTTCGTGTCTTTTTGCGTGAGCCAGATGATCAGAGGCACGATAAAGCCGAAAAGTATTCCGCTCAAGTGCGTGATCATCGCGAGTGTCCGGTCTTCTTGCGAAGCGCCCATCTGGGGTTGTTGCATTCCGGGAATCCTCCACATTATGAAAGTAGCTAGGGTTCACGACTGTGTTGGTTGATAGGCTAGGGTTACCCTTTTAGGCCACATATGCGCGTTCGGCGTGCTGTGATGCGTCTAATCCGATGGCCTCATCGCGGGCGGAAACCCGAAGCGGAACGATCCACGTTACGACTTTAAGAACGGCGAAGGTCATGACGGCGGAGTAGACCCATACTACCGCGACTGCGAGGCACTGCACGAGCAGTTGCCGGGGATTCCCGGCGAGTAAGCCGTTTGCGCCGCCACTATTGACGGCAACGGTGGCAAAGACGCCGGTCAGCAGCGCGCCGACGGCGCCACCGATTCCATGGACCGGAAAGACATCTAAGGCGTCATCGACATGCGTCCGTTCGCGTAGCTTTACGGCCGCATAGCACGCACAGGCGGCGATTGCACCGATAGCAAGTGATGCCAGCGGTGTCACATAGCCCGCCGCCGGAGTAATGGCGACGAGTCCGGCAAGTGCGCCGGCGGCAACGCTGATCGTTGTCGGTGCGCCATCGCGCCGCCATGCTAATGCCATCCAGACCAGAGCTCCCGCAGCGGCGGCTGCATTGGTGTTGATGAATGCGAATGCCGCGACCCCATTGGCGGCAAGAGCGCTACCGGCATTAAAGCCGAACCATCCGAACCAACAGAGGGCACAACCAAGAAGCATCATCGTACGGTCGTGCGGCTCGCGCGCATCACTGACGCGCAGGCGAGGCCCGAGCATCCACGCCGCAACAAGCGCCGAGACGCCCGATGAAATATGGACGACCGTTCCGCCGGCAAAATCGAGGGCGCCGAGTTTGCCTAGCCATCCACCGCTGCCCCAGACCCAATGCGCGATCGGATCGTAAACGAACGTTGACCATAGCACGGCAAAGAGAATAAATGCGGAGAAGCGTTTACGCTCGGCGAATGCGCCCGTGATCAGTGCCGGCGTTATCGCAGCAAACATCATTTGAAACAGCGCATACGCGATATGTGGTATCGTCGCGGCATAATCCGCGTTCGGCGCTATGCCGACTCCTTGCAATCCGAACCACTGGAGCCCGCCGATGATTCCGTGAAAATCCGGGCCAAATGAAAGTGTGTAGCCCCACAAAACCCATTGCACGCCGATAAGACAAAGCGCGAAAAAACTGTGCATGAGTGTTGAGAGCACATTTTTTCGTTGCACGAGACCCGCATAAAAGAATCCGAGCCCCGGAGTCATGAGCATGACGAGTGCCGCGCTTGCCAGCACCCACGCAGTATTTCCGGCTGAGAGCTTCTCCATGGTGGGACGATACTAGAAAGTGGCCGTGTAGCGCATCCGCCCATCGGTGAAACGATCACGGCTTTCGTGCATCGAATGTCGAGTCCGATGCGTCAAATGTTATGCGTACACGTCGATGTTGCGTCCGATACCGATCGCACGAAAATAGTTGGTCGCCTCGGGCGCTTCACGCGGACGCAAGACCTGCGCGACGCTTTGGACCCGCGTGGCGAGCGTCGCGACTGTTTGACGATAGCGGGCGACTGCCCAGGCGGCCGTGACCGAGAGACCTTGCATGCTCACGCTCTATACCATCGGCCGAGAAGTGCCAAACGTGAGCGCAACTTGGCATCTACCACTTCGGTTGTACGGGTATCATGAAACGGTACCTCGTTGCTATCGCTCTCTGTTCGCTCGCCGTCTGCTGTGCTTTTCCTGTTGCAGTGAAGGCACAATCGGCGCCGCAACCTACGCCGAGCCCCGTACCGGTCGCAGCTCCCCCGGCGGATCCCTGCGCCGGGGACGGGAGTTTGCTTGCGACCATAGACCGTCCGACAATCGGGTATAGCGTATGCGCTGTGGCTTCCAAAACGATCTTGTTCGAAGAAGGATACCAAGTTCAGGAAAATGCCGCCGGTACGGGGCAATGGTCGCGGACGGTCTCGTATCCGCAGAGTTTTTTACGCTACGGCGTGAGCAAACGGTTCGAGCTTGATCTCCTCGGCCCGTATTATAACAAGACGCTTGCTTCCGACGGTTTCGGTGCGCCGACTGCGAATAACGGATACCAGGATGGTGGTCTCGGCATAAAATTCGAATTCGCGCCGCGCGGGCAATTCATCTATGCAATCGATGCACTTTACACGAGCCCGAATGGAACGAATGGATTTTCCGCCGGCGCTTCCACGGAAACGGTGAATTTCGATGTGGCATATTCGGTCACGCCGACCATCGGGCTTGCAACGACGTTCGCCTACAGCTCGACGAGTGGGTATGACGCACTCGGTTCGCGTTCACGATATTCCGTTTTGCTGCCATCGTTCGTCGTGACATCCGCCCTTCGCGGAAATGCACAATTGTATGCCGAGTACGTCTACGCATCGAAACTTGCGCCGGATCAGGGTGGACGCGCCTTTATCGACTACGGTATTCAAAAGCAACTCGGAACGCGATTCGAGCTCGATGCCGAACTCGGAAACTCACTCATTGGCGATTCGAGTAAACAGTTTCACTATCTCGGCGTGGGATTTGGCGTGCGGATTCCGTAGGGTGAACTTAGCTCGCCTTACGAAACCGAACGAACAGCCAATAGACCGGGAGCGCCGAGAGAAGTATTCCTAACCCTGCGAGGGAGTCGCCGGGTGATTTCAATGCAACGTCTGCGACGATTGCCCAGGCAACGGCGCCGAAGAGAATCGTGGAATACGGATGTAATGGCATCTTGATCCCGGCCGGGTTATTGCCGCTACGTGCATCGCGGATGCGAAAGATGATTAACGCAATAGCGGCAAGTCCGAAGAACACGTAATCGACCGATGTCACATAGTTGAGAATCTGTTCGTAATTCGGAAGCAACGCGATAAGTAGAGCGGCTATGCCTTGCACGGCGATGGCAATGACCGGTACGCGCGTCGTCGGGTGAATCCAGGCGAGTTGTTTAAAGAACACACCGTCGGCTGCCATTTGAAAATACACCCCCGGCGATGTGAGAATTTGATTGCCGAGAAAACCAAGGGTGG
>VFSW01015708.1_pt1 | contig 10382 bp, 15 predicted proteins | sample 5358111 | NCBI WGS metagenome assembly VFSW01 (sample SAMN11554181, study PRJNA540505) | mine drainage metagenome | isolation source: sediment from site ElyBrook_90M | place: USA: Ely Copper Mine, Vershire, VT | collected 2017
CGCGCTGCCAACGATATACAACGAGCCTCTGCTCTTGACGACCGTCGGCGGTCTGGCTCAAAAAGCGGCGGCGGCGGTATTAGCAACCTCGACGAAAGCGGTAGAGACGCGCCTGCGTCGCGCTCGACACGAGCTTTCTACAGTCTTAGACCCATCCCGAGAGACTCAGGCACCACCGGCACTTAACAAAAAGAGGACTGCAAAATGATGAGCTATCGATACGGGCGATCCCGTTGGGCGTCCGCCATTTCTCATCTCGCACGCAGCAGGTTCATTAGGGAGATTCCGATGTCAATCCCCAAGCAGCCATGGCTTGGCCACTACCCGATTACTGTGTTTGTGTTGGAAGCACTCGCGAAAGAATTGTCTGATAACCCTGCCTCTGAGCCCCCTAGAGCGGAAAAAGTCCTCTTTGTCGCGTGCGCATTTTGGGCGGCAGTGGCCATGGAAACGCTCGACGACTATCTCAGTGGCGACATGATCGATCGATTGCAGAGCGCGCGCGCGGCTTGCGTTGATATTGGAGCTACCGCCGTCGCGGCTGTTTTACAACGCCATCTTGATGATCTGCCGCGATATGCGGATGAACTCAGTGCGAAGCGCCTCGTGGCCGGCATGCAAACCGAATTGGCCCGTGCGGGCGATGACATGGACGAACTGATCGCGCACTACGCCGCCAACGGCGTTCGCGACGGGATTTTATCTGGCTAAACGCGCGATTCGTATCAAACGGAACTCGGGCCGTCAAAAACCAGCCCCGTGTTCCCATCAACTTCGGAACCGACAGAATGATCATGACCTTGGGCGCTGAACCACTGGAATGTCTTATAGTCGGCGGCGGCCCCGCGGGACTCACGTCAGCCATCTATTTGGCACGCTATCGCCGACGGATTTTGGTGGTGGATGCCGGCCAAAGCCGCGCCGCCCTCATTCCGATCACGCACAACTACCCCGGATTTCCCATCGGTGTCAGCGGTGCCAAGCTGTTGACGCGGTTGCGAGCGCAGGCAAAGCGCTACGGCGTGTTGATTCGAGAAGGCAAGGTCAGCGAGTTGTTCAAGCGCGGAGAGCAATTTTTAGCCATGATCGATGACGCCCCCGTGGTCGCGGAAACCGTCGTGCTTGCCACCGGCGTTATCGATAAGCACCCCAACATTCCCGATCTTCGCGAGGCTACTTTAAGTGGCTTTGTGCGATGGTGTCCGATCTGCGACGGCTATGATGTCACCGATCAGAATATCGCTCTCCTCAGCTCGACACGAGAGGGCGTAGCGCATGCACTTTTTCTGCGTACTTACTCGCGTCGGCTGACGCTGTTTGTATCGCACGAAAGGCAGCTCGAGGGCGAGGAGCGCCAAGAACTGGCATCCGCCGGAATTGAATTGATCGAGGAACGCATTACCCAAATCCGGTTAAGCAACGAACGCCAAGTGATGATCGGCTTGGATAGCGGGAGGGAACTGAGCTTCGACACGCTGTATCCCATGCTGGGCTGCCATGCACGAGCGGAATTGGCGATCAGTCTCGGTGCGCGCGTCGATAGCAACGGCGAGTTAGTCGTCGATGTCCACCAACACACGACGGTTTCCGGTCTTTACGCGGCAGGCGATGTGGTGCATGCCCTCAATCAAATGAGTGTCGGGGTCGCGCATGCGACGATCGCCGCAACCGCCATCCACAAGCAGCTCAAGAAGCAGTATCGGTGATACATGCCCATACGGGCCATATTGATCGTGACGACGCACAACAACCCATGGAGCAAAGATTGGCATCCATCGACTCCACTAGGAGAAATAGAGCCGGCATCGGGGGTGCGACAGTCCCTGCTCGAGAGCGCACGGGCAATCATGCACTTAGTCCGCATCTTTCGGCCCCAGCCCATATGCCTGTAAATAATGCATCGATATGCAATCTGCTGCGCTTTGTGCAGACGCCCATTACAACTAAATCTCGCGAATTGCTGATTGCCGAGGCAACCTATTTCAAAGCGTTGAATCGCGGGTTTGAGCCAGCTCGCCAACTCGGAAGATTGGCTGGCAGCCGAAACCGAAATCGATCAGAAACTGCTGAACGGGAATCTAAAGCCGGTCCGACGATTTTAGCAGCGCGGGCGGTGAGCCGAACTAATGTGGCCAGTCGCGAGTTCGAAACCCACAGATTTAATCGGTTTCGCACAGCTGCCATCTCACCAGGAGCCCCTCTCAAAATGAGATCTCGAAGCCCTAAATGAGCAGATGCCCTTCCGATCTTAATCTGTCATTGAGATGCGATGGCTCAAGGCAACGAAAGACGACAGATCGCCTTTTGAGTACGCAGAGGAAAAATGATGAAACGCAACACGCAAGAGGGCACCAGCAAGCGAATACCAGAGCCGTGGTACGGTGCCCCAGCACAACTCACCGAAAGCAACGCCCAGCAATATTTGTTGGCTGTGTTGGCGAGCGTTTTTTTCGGCGGTGTGAACGCTCAAGCCACAGAGCCACTGATGACACGAATGGGGTCAGGTGACGGAGCTGCGCAGCCTGCTACGCAAGCCATGAACATGACTGAAGTGATGGGGGCTCCGGGATTGGTGCCCTTCGATGTGATGACCGGACAAGCCGGTAAATGGATGGTTGGCTATCAGTTCACGTTTGAAAAGGCCAGCGGTAACCTGGTCGGATCTGAGAACATCAGCGAGGCCAAAATCCTGCAGCGTTTCGCATCCACTCCTACGGACATGACGATGCAAATGCAAATGGGGATGCTGATGTACGCCCCGACCGATAAGCTCACGCTCATGGCGCTGCTCCCGTATGTCCGAAGCAAGATGAACCATGTCAGCGCCGACGGTACTCGTTTTGCTGAATTGACCGAGGGGATTGGTGACATTGAACTTCGCGGCTTATATCCGATTTATCAAACGCAGCAACCTCGTCAATGGCTTTTTGTGAATGGCGGAGTTGGCCTGCCGACCGGCTCGATCAATGAAAAAATGGGTGGAATGCGGCTGGAATATCCCATGCAAACGGGGTCTGGCACTGTCTCGCTGCTGCCAGGCTTTACCTACTTGGGGCAAATATTGCCGTGGGGTTGGGCAGTCGATGTAGGTTCAACGTTGCGGCTGGACCGAAACGCGAACGCTTACCGACTGGGCAATCGCTATCAGGCGAGCGCTTCCATCACGCGACAGCTTGGGAATGCGGTGAGTGTATCGGGAGGTGTCCGCGGCGAATACTGGGAAAATGTTAGTGGGTCGGATTCTCAGCTCAACCCCACCGATGAGCCCACGAAGGATCCAAAACTACAAGGGGGAAAGCGCCTCAGTGCCTTGTGGGGGGCTAATTATCATGCTCGGGATGGCTTTCTCAAAGATCAGCATTTCCACTTCCAACTGGAGGTCCCAATCGTGCAATCGTTATATGGTCCGCAATTGCAACGCAGTTGGATCATCCGAGGCGGGTGGCAGAAAGAATTCTGACCCGCAGGAACGGTCAGCAATTGTGTGTTCTGAGTCGATCGGAGAGCGTGAGGAACCGTGCGCGTTCTCGGGACAATTGCAAAACATGACTGGCGGTAAACTACGAACATGACGCGAGCGCGCAAGCTAGCCAGTCGGGTGCGACTCCCTATGGATGTTTGACCATTCGCTATTCCGGTCAGGAGCACGTATGAAAAAGCTGTCTCTACTGGTTGCGATAGTAACAATGGCGGGTGTCCTGCCTGCCTTGGCGGCCGCGACCTGTTTTATACACCCGCGAAGGGCTTGTCGGACGCGCAGCTGAACAGTCTTGCGAAATTGTTGCAGGCGGATTTGAGAAGATCGCCAGCGCCAAACTCGAAGCCGAACATCGCTGCCTAGTCGTTCGGCCTACGCGCCGCGGATAAATCCGGTATCCAGGAGGTTCAAGTGGATGCCGGGAATGGCAAAGTACGGTCGGTCAAACACGAGGGTGCGAGCCGTGAAGCGGTCGAGACAGCAAAGAGAAAGCGCTCCCTCCTGGGAAGTCGTGCCGCTCAACAGGAATTAACTTAGAATGGGCGTCTGTGGTCCTGATGATTTCGTTGTGCCGGCGGCGTTGACTTCGAACTGATGACCGGAGGGAGTAAAGTCATGAACACGCAGGCAGGTCGCGGATCGGAAGACACTCATCGCGGCACCAGGAACCGGCATTTGCCGCGACACACCTTGCGCATGTTGCTGTCAGGATTGGTGGCGGGGATGCTGTCTGCAACGGCGCCCGCTGATAACTTCGCCAATGTCTATTATTCAGCGCGGAAGGACCAACTCGTCGTCACGATGGCCTATCGCGGCACGAATCCAGACCACACCTTTTCGTTGAAGTGGGGCCAGTGTCAAGAGCTGGACGGTGGTGTCCGCGAGATCACTGCAGAAGTGCTCGACAGCCAATGGCAAGACGTCGAGCAGAGCGATTTCAAGAAGACCACGCGCTTCAGCCTGGCCAATGTTCCTTGCCGCCCGGCAAAGCTCACGTTGAGATCAGCGCCCCGTTTTTTTTATACGCTGCAAATTCCGGCAAGCGCCGTCGCTAAACCTTAAAATGTCTGTATCGGTCAGCAATTTTACTTGCGCTCAACGCCTTGCGACAGTAGTCGGAAACTTTCGCATAAACGCTTTGGCTAAATTAAGAAGGGAGCGCAGGGGTAACATGATCACCCACAGAGAGCACGGATCGGGACTCAGGCTTCGCTTACGTGTACTGGTGCGGGGGGCGATCGCGCTCTTGGCCGTCGCTGCGTTCGGTTGTGTCGCGAGCGCTGCAGGCACGAGTAGTTCGCCGCGTGTGGAGCAAAGGACGGCGACGGCCACTGCGGACGCATTCAACGGCGCCATTGCGCGTGGTGACGCCGCCGCGGCGCGCGCACTGCTGATGCCTGACGTACTAATATTTGAGTCCGGAGATGCAGAAAGGTCGGCTAATGAGTACTCCAGGCACCACCTTCCGTCGGACATTGAATTCATGGCAGGAATGCTAATTGAACAGCTGTCCCAGAATTTCGGCGGTGACCAGACGACAAGCTGGGTAGCCACGAAGTCGCGGATGAGGGGGCATTACAAAGGCAAGGCGGTCGATCTCGATTCGACCGAAACACTAGTACTCCGTCAGAAAAGTATTTCCGTATAGGGAGTTAGCATTATTTGTTAAAGTGACATCGATGGTCAAGGAGGGATCGATTGGATGTCACCACTGCAATTGCGGCTGAAGCCGAAAGAGTTGGAGCGAGTTCGTTATTTGCTCGGCATTGAAGAGCCGAGAGTGATCAGGCGGGCGAACATCTTGAACTGTTTGCACTTGGGCTATGTGTCGTCGGATATCGCGGCGATTTTGAATGTGGATCCGAAGACCGTCACCAATGTGGGTAACGCCTACACGGAGGAGGGACTCGACAGCGCGCTGTTCGATGAGGAGAGATCGGGCCGACCGATCGATTTCGATGATCGAGAGCGTTCGCGGATTGTGGCGATGGTATGTTCGACACCGCCGAAGGGCTTTTATCGCTGGACGCTGGATCTGATTGTCGAGGAGGCGCAGAAGCGCGAGTTGATCGAGGGCACGATCAGCCGGGAAACGGTCCGGGTGATCCTGCAGGAGCATGACCTGAAGCCCTGGCAGGAGAAGATGTGGTGCATCGGGGATATGAACGAGGAGTACATTCGGCGCATGGAAGACGCACTGGATGTCTATCAACGGCCCTACAACGAGGCTTTTCCGGTGGTTTGCATTGATGAGAAGCCGGTCGCGTTGTTATCAGACGCGACGCCCCGCTTACCGCCACGCGGCCCCGGCGAGGTAATGATCAAAGACTATGAATACGTGCGTGACGGTAGCGCGAACGTGTTCTGCGCGGTGGAGCCGAAGGTCGGCCGGTATATCAACAAGGTGACCGGCTGTCGTGACGGGTTGGAGTTCTCGATCTTCATGACGGAGCTGGCGGGCTACTATCCCGCCGCGACGAAGATCGTGTTGGTGATGGATAACTTGTCGACCCATAGCTGCGAGATATTGCAGCAGCATATGGGAGAGGACCTCGCCAAAAAGATATCGGACCGCTTTGAGATTCATTACACCCCGGTGCATGCGAGCTGGTTGAATCAGGCCGAGATCGCCATCGGCATGTATTCCCGGCAGTGCTTGGGGGATGGTCGCGTGGGCGACATTGGCGATCTGAAGAAGAAGACCGCCGCCTGGAATAAATCGGCCAACAAACGGGGGCAGATCATCCAGTGGCGATTCACCAAGACCAAGGCACGCAAGAGCATGGGCTATGCCCATTGAACTATGCGCAAAAACTTTCTGGACGGAGTACTAGTTCTAACTCTGACGAGCGCGGGCTGGCGGATCGCCCATATCCATTGGTCGTCGTCGCCGCATCGCAGCGGAGCGACCCCACACTAGGGGCACCTCGAAGGTTGCGGCTTGACAATGCCGCGTAGTTGTTCGAGCGGGTGTGAACCTCGCCCCGGTAACCTCCAACACATACAGCGCCGCTTCGAAGGTGTTGCGCTTCAATCTCTGCTCGACCAGCACTGCGAGGAAGGCCCGTTGCTTACGTTCGGTCGTACAATTGGGGCGAATTGGAATCCTGACGCTCCGCTGCGAGCGTGAGCATTTTTCGTTAGTGGCCTTGGTCGATATCTTTCTCCCCGCCGATCAACATTCGCTGCCAATCAAGGTTGATGCCGAATCTGTCGCGCTCATTGGTCAAATTGGGTGGGATGCTGCCCGAGGACCGGTTTAGGTCCAACCTGAGAGGGCTGAGCCACTGCCAAGCGTATTAATACAAATGGGTCTCTGGATGCTCAAACCGGTCAAAGACGCTAATTCGAGCGGACGGACTCGGAGCTTTTGCGCTGCGTATACGTACAACCGCATTTTTCGATGGACTTGTATGCGGCGATGAACTGCTCGCTCGTGCGGGAACGCCCAGAACTATGACGGCCGAAGGGTCCTATAGGGAATCACCTAAAATGAGATCGCTCGTCGCATTTCTGTTACAGCCTCTCACCGCCTGGCGTGAGCGCCGTTATGCCACACACGCGGCACTTGCTGCACTGTCCTTATACCATCGGCTGCGAGCGAAGGAGCCGGCGCTCGCGGGAACAGCTTTGTATGAAGCGGTTGTACGTATGCGCAACGGTATCGCGGCATCGGACGCACGCGCAGTCTTGCGGCGTGCGAGAGAAAGTTTCGCCGCCTGGCCAGTTGACCGCGACTTGATCTTCCGCGACGTCGTGCAATACTTGGTGATTTCGGAATACCTGAAGGCCAAAGCCAAGCGCGCAAGCACCACAATCAATATGGCCTATGTCGTGGCACAGATTATTCCTAAGGAATTGTGAGAACGCCAATGTTAAATGTCTTCGGCTGGCTCTTTTACGATGAGTTCCCCGTGCCTTCGTCAAAAAGACCTGCAGGATGCAAAACCCCTAGACTGATTAGCTTTATCCGCAATCGACTTTTCCGATGTTTACACATCCTTGGGTTCCCGATTGAAAGCGTTCCCGAGTCAAATCTATGACTCCCTTTGAGTACACAGGTAGATTGGAAATTTGTACCACCCTCCCCCGCGCGGTCAACAACTGTGCGTCCCGAAGGCGAATGATGCCTGGCGCATCTTCGCTTTTTGGGATATGCGCCACCGTTGCATCGGCGTTGCCTGCGCTGTTCGCAGCACTCAGAAGGTCAAAGGCCTTGTTGAACTTCAGTGTGTGCGGCGCCGCTCGCTACAGCGATTCTTCCAAAATTGAGCCATTAGAGGTGTCCGCACGCGAGGGCACTCACACCCCGATGAAGCTGTCACGCCTTTTTACTTCAATTGAAGGTCGAATGCCGTTGATTGAATCCAATTCGATCGAGGTTAAGGATCCCGTTCAATGAGTGCTCATCTCATCCCCGTTCCCGAAAATGGAGTGCCTCAGTTCCGACGACGCCTTCCGCGTCATGTAGGTTTTATTCCCGACGGTAACCGGCGATGGGCCGTGAAAAATGGGCTCGCTAAGGAGAAGGGTTACGAGAACGGCATTGCGCCAGTAGTGGCGCGATTCGAAGCCTGTAAGTCGATCGGCATCGAGGAGGTTTCGGTCTTCGGTTTCACCCAGGACAACACGCGGCGCCCCACGGCGCAGGCCAACCATTTTCGTGCCGCGTGCGTTGTCTTTGCGCGGGAGATCTCTCGGCGCGGCGCCGCCTTGCTGGTGCTGGGGGACGAGCAATCTTCGCAGTTTCCTGTTGAGTTGGCGGAATTTCGAACCCGTCAGGGCGAAGGCATTAAAGTCAATTTCCTCGTGAATTATGGATGGGAGTGGGACCTGAATGGCCTCAAGGAAGGCGGTCTGCGTTCGGCCGAAATCTCGCGACTAGATCTCATTGTGCGCTGGGGAGGCGGAAGGCGATTGAGTGGCTTCCTGCCGGTGCAATCAGTTTACGCCGACATTTTTGTTATAGAGGCGCTGTGGCCTGACTTCCATCCGCAGCATCTCGAGGCAGCTCTCTCGTGGTTGGAACAACAAGACCCAACCCTGGGCGGCTGATGACGGTGTATGGCATACCGCTTGCGGTGCGGATCGAGTGTGGTAGGCACAAATGTTCGCAAACGATTGCGCGATATTCCAACGGGCGGAAACAAATAGCTCAAGCGCGAAGTCTTTTACACCATCGACTTGAGGACAAGAGTAGAGTCGAGGACTAACGCGCCCGCGTTCAGTAGTGAGAAATTTCGTGATCGCTGGCATGGCGTATGCATCGTCTGCCGTCTTCGCACACGCAAAGTTAACCACGTCTTTCTCCTACCGATTCAGGAAACCTATGAATATCCGGCCGTCTCTGTTACCTCTATGCATGGGCATGTGCATTTCTTCGATTGCCTCCGCGGCCCCTGTTGAAACAATCTATGTTCAATCTCACGTTGAGGGAGCCAGCACCTCGGATGTCACCCCGGTGATTCCGTCGTGGAAACTGTCGGGACAACGCAGTCGCGGAATCATTCTTCAGCAGCGTCAAGAAGGAATGCATCAAAAAAGAAGATCTACAGAACTCGCGAGCTTGCGAAGACCAAAATATCTGACTACATTGACTCTTTCTACAATCCAACGCGCCGCCATAGTCATCTGGGCGGCGTAAGTCCCGAGGAATTCGAAAGAGCCGGAAGAAGACGCCGACGTGTCCACTGAATCCTGGGAAGTCCATCCACGGCCCGGACGAGTTGTTGTTCAGGTCCCGCTCACAGCATTGCTCTCGATTCATCGTGGACAGCGACAGCATATTGACGCTTTCAAGTAGCTCTGGCAGGCAAGGTTGCTTTAACGAGGCATTGTTTCGAGAGTGCCGAAATCGTCTGTTCCCGAAATTCATTGCCGGGCAGCGCAAAATGTGACCGCAACGAGAACACGTCCATGTTTTTCTTGCTCACCCGGTCCCCTTGTGCTCCAGTGCACCGCATCTTGAGGTTCATATCCAAGCCGCACTTTCTACAACCGTCAGTGCCGCCAGTTGCCCGTGTACTGCCTATGAAATGAGGCGAATCCAAACGTTACTGCACGGGCCCCGAAGTGCATACTTCGCACGTCCGGCCGTTGATGACGCCCGACGCGTCCTCCGCCACAACACTCGGCAACCGAGGGCGCTTTTTCTGCATAAGCCGTTCGGTCGCCTCGAGCGCACGACTGCGGCTAACTGCGTACATCAGACCGCGCGCCCCGTCATAGGAACAATTCAGAGCTGCGAGTGCCTGACCGAATCGGAGCGCAGCTACCACAGAATCCTGTTTAAATTGCCGCGAACCATATAAACCCTCATGTGCCAATTGCAAAATAAGCCCGGCGGTGCACCAATCCCCGCTTCCCGCCGCGTCCCGAATAGAAGGGGCAGGCAGAGCTTCGAGCGAAACCCAGTCCGATCGTCGGCCCGCTCCGCGCAGTCGAAAACGTAAACCGGCGGCGCCGAGTGTTTCAATCTCCAATGGCGGTCGCGCTCGCCGTACAAGCGGATCGAGACCAGATAGTCGCTCATGCGAGTACTTAAATACATGCGACGCATTGAGACATTCAACGAAGAGCGCCTCGTCTTTGACGCCGGACGGTTCAAACACGACGAGCGCGCCAAGCTCCCGACTGCGACGAGCCAATGCCAGTGTGCCGGGAGCAACCCGGTCAAAGAAAAATACCTCGTGCTCCGGTAGCGCCGAGGCAATTTCCGGGATGCCGCCACCTAGGACCGGGCGATAGCCGGCCATAGCAGCACCGCATACCGGGCAGGCTCTCGAGAATCGATGCCGCCGCGCACCGCGGGCGTCTTCTATCGTCTCCTGGATGACGACGGGGGTGCGGCGGCCGTCCTCGCCGGAATGTAATGTTACGTGGACTCCGGATGGTCGCAAATCGG
>VFSW01015709.1_pt1 | contig 10381 bp, 10 predicted proteins | sample 5358111 | NCBI WGS metagenome assembly VFSW01 (sample SAMN11554181, study PRJNA540505) | mine drainage metagenome | isolation source: sediment from site ElyBrook_90M | place: USA: Ely Copper Mine, Vershire, VT | collected 2017
TACCACTGCACACGCGGCCGCGGGCGCATCGGGCGCCCGGCATTCCCTGCGCCCTGATCGGGCGCGAGCGATTGCAGCACAACTCGGGCGCTTTCCGCGCCGCGAGATCGCGGACGCATGTCCGGCAATGACGCTGTTTGAAATTCGACGCGCGCGAACGCACCGCTCTCTCCGTCGTCCCCGCGCACGCGGGGACCCACGCTGCGGCTTTTCTTTGGGCACAAGCCTCGGACCGCTTCGCCAATTACCGTGGCCGTTGGCTATGGGTTCCAGCGTCCGCAAGCGCGATGCGGCGGCTTCGGCTTCGGCGGACACCGCGCGATCGAATCCGCAATGCTCTGATTTCGGTACGTTAGCACTCTATCAACCATGTTCTCACCGCGCGGCGTGAGGCCGTCCGTCCTCAAGCACTTCGCAAGGTCGCAACGGCATCTTCGTCGCCAAGCAAATGACGCGCGGTGGGCACTCCCACCCCAACCGCAACAAACAACAGCGATATAACCTCAGGGTGATCGGCGATGGGGCAGTTTCTCCGGATCAAGTTGCGCATACGCCGGTTCTCGCGGCGCCATCCGTGGATCGCCTTCTCGGTTCGCTCGTTCACGATCTTCTCCGCCACCTTCGGCGGAGCCTATGGGTTCATCGCCGGCAGCCGGTCCGAGAATTCCGGCTATGACCCCAACGCCTTTGCGATCGGCGCCAGCTTCCTGTTCGCGCTCGCCTGCCTCGGGCTCGCCACGCTGAGCATGCGGCTGCGTTTCCTGCACAGGAAGCTTCGCAAGATCGCGCTGCATAACGAGGCGCTGGCCGATCGCAATTGGGAATTGAAGGAGGCCGAGGAACGCGCCCGCAGCCTGTTCGAATCGCAGGGCGACCTGATCGTACTGCGCGACGCGGGAGGCCGCATCACCTTCGTCAACGACGCCTATTGCGATCTCGCCCAAAAGCCCCGCGGCGCGCTGATCGGCAGCGAGTTTCAGCTTGCCGTGCTGGAGCAGGGCGACGCCGCGCTGGAGCCGAACGGCACGCGGATTCACGACCAGAAGATCGCCACCGCGCTGGGGCCGCGCTGGATCGCCTGGCGCGAAGCGCTGGTCCGATTCGATGCCGGTGCGCCTGCCGAGATGCAAAGCGTCGGCCGCGACGTCACCAACCGCACCGAGACCGAGCGCGCGCTCGCCGAAGCCCGCGACCAGGCCGACGCCGCCAACCGCGCCAAGTCGCGCTTTCTCGCGATGGCCAGTCACGAAATCCGCACGCCGCTGAACGGCATCATCGGCATGAGCGGGCTTCTCCTGGATACGCCGCTGACGCCGGAGCAGATGACCTATGCCAGGGCGGTGAAGACCTCCGGCGACGCGCTGCTCGCCTTGATCGAGGAACTGCTGGATTATTCCAAGATCGAGGCCGGCAAGATCGATCTCGAACATCGCCCGTTCGCGCTGACCGCGCTGATCGAGGATATCGCCGAATTGCTGGCGCCGCGGGCGCAGGCGCGGAAGCTGGAGATCGCCGCCTATGTCGACGAGCGTCTGCCGAGGGAAGCGATCGGCGACTCTGCGCGGCTGCGCCAGGTGCTGCTCAATCTCGCCGGCAATGCGATCAAATTCACCGCAGCCGGCGGCGTGGCGCTGATCGTCGAGCCCGGCATCCGGCCCAACGAGATCAGCTTCCTGGTGCGCGACACCGGCATCGGGATTGCGCCGGAGGCCCGAGAGCGGATTTTCCGCGAATTCGAACAGGCCGACGAGCGGATCGGAAGAAACTATGGCGGAACCGGATTGGGCCTGAGCATCTCCGAGCGCATCGTCAAGCGGATGGGCGGGCGCATCACGCTGGAGAGCACGCCCGGCGTCGGCTCGACCTTCGAGGTGGCGCTTCCGCTGGCGGCCTCCGGGAATAGCGGACAGCAGGCGTTCGCCGTGCCCGATCTCGATGGCCAGTCGATCATGCTGGTCGCGCCGCAGAGCATCGAGGCTTCCCTGATCGAGCGTCGGCTGCAGCGCTGGGGCGGCCAGACCTGCATGGTTTCGGATGTCGCGGTGGCGCGGGCGTTGCTGCCGGAACGGACCTGGCAGGCGGTTTTGCTCGACCATGCCCTGGGATCCGAGGAAGTCGAATCGCTCGCGGCGGCGGCGCGCGCGCATGCGGCGCAGCGCATCGTGCTGTTCACGCCGGCGACGCGGCACGAACTGCAATCCGCTTCAACCGCCTCGGCCTTGACCGGCTATCTGGTCAAGCCGTTGCGGGCGGCCTCGCTCGCAACGCGCCTGACGACGGCGCCGGAAATTTCCGCACCGAGCCTGGCGAGCGATGCCTCGATCGAACTGCCCGTCCACACCGAGACGCCGCCGGCCGCAACCACGCGCGGCCTTTCGGTGCTGGTCGCGGAAGACAATGAGGTCAACGCGCTGTTGATGCGTTCGCTGTTGACCCGGTTGGGGCATCAGGCCGTCATCGCCACCAATGGCGAAGAGGCGCTGGAATCCTGGCTCTCGGCGAAATCCGCCGGCACGCCCTATGATCTGGTGTTGATGGACATCCAGATGCCGCAGCTCGACGGCATCGAAACCGCCAAGCGCATTCGCGAGCGGGAGGCGGCACAGCCCGGCCGCCAGACCCCGATCCTCGCATTGACGGCGAATACGCTGGTCGAGGATCGCTATGCGTGCTTCGAGGCCGGAATGGACGGCTTTCTGATCAAGCCGCTCGATCGTGACAAGCTGGCCGATGCGCTTGCAGGCCTTGCCGCCGCGCGACATCTGGCGGCCTGAAGCGAGCTGAGCGAGGGAACGCATCCGGTGATGATGGAGAAGAACCGTATTGCAATTCTTCCACGAACTGAGGGGCTTCCTCGACGAGGAAAGGCCGCCGGCGTTGAAATGGCACCGATGGGAATTCAGAGCCGCCGCAGTGCCACCGTTTCGACCACGTGGTCGGCACCCTTTTTCAGAATCAGCGTCGCGCGTGGCCGCGTCGGCAGAATGTTATCCTCGAGATTGGCGAGGTTGGTGCGTTCCCAGATCGCGAGTGCCGTGGCGGTCGCCTCTTCGTCCGACAGCGGGGCGTAGCGGTGGAAGTAGGATCTCGGATCATGGAATGCGGTGTCGCGCAGGGTCAGGAAGCGCCGGATATACCACTCGCGCAGCACCGATTCCTCGGCGTCGATATAGACGGAGAAATCGAAAAAGTCCGAAACCACCGCAACGGCCTTGCCGTCGCGCGGCAGCCGGCCGGTCTGCAGAACGTTGACGCCTTCGACGATCAGGATATCCGGTCTGTCGATCTCGATCCACTCGTTCGGAACGATGTCATAGGTCAAATGCGAATAGACCGGCGCGCGCACCGGCCGCCTTCCTGCCTTGATGTCGCTCAGGAACGCCAGCAGCGTCGGCAGGTCGTAGCTCTCCGGAAAGCCCTTCTTCTGCATCAGGCCTTGCCGCTCCAGCACCGCATTGGGAAACAGAAATCCGTCGGTCGTGACCAGATCGACCCTGGGCCGCGGCGACCAGCGCGCCAGCAGCGCCTGCAGCACACGCGCGGTGGTCGATTTGCCCACCGCGACCGAGCCGGCGACGCCGATGATATAGGGCACCTTGCGATCCCGGATGCCGAGAAACTGGCGTTGCGCCTGATACAGCCGGTGGGTCGCGTCGACGTAGATCGACAGCAGCCGCGACAACGGCAGGAAGATGTCCTCGACCTCTTTCAGGTCGAGGCGATCGTGCATCGAACGCAGCCGCTCGAACTCGCCGGGCTCCAGCGTCATCGGCGTGTCGTCGCGCAGACGCGCCCATTGCTCCCTGGAGAATATCCGGTAGGGATTATACTGCTGTTCCGGTGCCCGAATATCCATGACGCCGCCTCTTAAGATTTACGCCGGGGCCGAAGCTCCGGCATCGGTTAGTCGCGCTTGCGCGCTGCCTTCTCCTCGAGTCCGGACCTGGTCGTGCGCTGGGCCAGCGTTGCCTCGACCTCCTCAAGCTTCACACCGCGCGATTTCAAAAGCACCAGCAGATGAAAAAGCAGGTCCGCGCTTTCGGCGACGAGATCCTCGCGGTCATTCCCAATCCCGGCGATCACGGTTTCCACCGCCTCCTCGCCTAACTTCTTGGCGCAATGCTCCGAACCCTTGTCCAGCAGCTTGCGGGTATAGGACGCCTCTCCGCCCGACGCCGCACGGGCATCGATGATGGTGGCGAGATCATGGATCGTGAAACGCGGCATCAACCTAAACTCATTACGCGCGGCCGAAAGGAAGGTACGCCATCCCCATGGGGATGTAGCACTTCTGTCACAAAGAGTCGTCAGGGATCGAGCCGCATGGGCAGCCCGGCGCGGACCATATGGTCCTTGGCTTCACGTATGGTAAATTCGCCAAAATGAAAGATCGAGGCCGCCAGCACGGCGGTGGCATGGCCCTCGCGGATACCCTCGACCAAATGGTCGAGATTTCCGACGCCGCCGGAGGCGATCACCGGGACGGTGATGCTGTCGGCCACCGCCTGGGTCAGCGGCAGGTCAAAGCCCTGCCGGGTGCCGTCGCGATCCATCGAGGTCAGCAGGATTTCGCCGGCACCGAGCGACACCACTTCCTGGGCATATTCGATCGCGTCGATCCCGGTGGAATTGCGCCCGCCATGGGTGAAGATTTCCCAACGGTCGGATCCACCACCGCGCGTCACCCGCTTGGCGTCGATCGCGACCACGATGCACTGATCGCCGAACTTTTCCGCGGCTTCCTTGACGAATTCGCGGCGGCTGACGGCGGCAGAGTTGATCGAAACCTTGTCGGCGCCGGATCGCAGCAAGGTCTTGATGTCGTCGACCGTGCGCACGCCGCCGCCCACCGTCAGCGGCATGAAGCAGGCCTCCGCGGTGCGCCGGACCACGTCCAGCATGATGCCGCGATTTTCATGGGTGGCCGTGATGTCGAGAAAGCAGAGCTCGTCGGCGCCGGCGTCGTCGTAGGCGATGGCCGCTTCCACGGGATCGCCGGCGTCGCGCAGATCGACGAAGTTGACGCCCTTGACCACCCGGCCGTCCTTGACGTCGAGACAGGGGATCACGCGCACCTTGAACATAGCAAAAGCTCCCAGATTGCTTTCTTGCGCATGATCTTGCCGGAAAACCGGTTCCCACTTTTCCGGATCATGCGCTAGGCCGCGGCGCGCGCGCGGCGGATCAGCGCCAGCGCGGCGGTTGGATCGAGGCGACCGTCGTAGAGTGCGCGACCCGCGATCGCGCCGGCGAGCTTCCTGGCGCGCGGCTGAAGCAGCGCCTTCACATCGTCGATGGAGGCAAAACCACCGGAGGCGATGACGGGGATCGAGATGCGGTCCGCCAGCCCGATGGTGGCCTCCAGGTTGAGGCCTTTCAGCAGGCCGTCGCGCGCAATATCGGTGAAGATGATCGCGGCGACGCCGGCATCCTCGAACCGCAGCGCGATATCGAGCGCAGTCACCTCTGATGTCGTGGCCCAACCTTCGACCGCAACCTTGCCGTCGCGCGCATCGAGGCCCACCGCGACGCGGCCGGGGAATCGCTTCGCCGCGCTTTTCACCAATTCGGGATCGCGCACCGCCGCAGTGCCGATGATGACCCGGGCAACGCCTTTTGCCAGCCAGGCCTCAACCGTTTTCAAATCACGGATGCCGCCGCCGAGCTGCACCGGCATGGTGACCGCCCCCAGCATCGCCTCGACCGCATGCGCGTTCATCGGCTTGCCGGCAAAGGCACCGTCGAGATCGACCACATGAAGGTATTCGAACCCTTGCGCGGCAAAACTCGCCGCCTGTGCCGCGGGATCGAGGTTGAACACGGTGGCGCGCGCCATGTCGCCCTGCTCGAGGCGCACGCACTGGCCGTTTTTCAGGTCGATGGCGGGGAAGAGGATCACGGCTTCCATTTCAAAAAGTTCGAAATCAGCGCCAGCCCGAAACGCTGGCTCTTTTCCGGGTGAAATTGCGTGCCGATGGCGGTGTCTCGGCCGACGATCGCCGTTACCGGCCCGCCATAGTCGGCACGCGCCAGCACGTCCGCGTCATTGGTCGCGTTGAGGTGGTAGGAATGCACGAAATAAGCGTGGCGGCCTTTCGGCCCCAGCGGCAAACGCTCAAGCACCGGATGCTCCCGGAGCAGGTCGAGCGTGTTCCAGCCCATATGCGGAATTTTCAGATTAGCCTCGCGCGGCGAAATCTTTTCAACATCGCCAGCGATCCAATTGAATCCGTCGGTGGTGACATGTTCCTTGCCGCGCGTCGCCATCAGCTGCATGCCGACGCAGATGCCAAAGAACGGCCGCGCCTTGTTGCGCACCGCCTCCGTCATCGCCTCGATCATTCCGTCAAGCGCGTCGAGGCCACGTCGGCAATCGGCGAAGGCGCCGACGCCGGGCAGCACAATGCGATCGGCACGATACACCACCTCGGGATCGCGGGTCACTACGATCCGGGCCGGGTTCTCCATGCTTCGGCTGGCGCGCTCGAACGCCTTGGCGGCGGAGTGCAGGTTGCCGGAGCCGTAATCGATGATCGCAACGCTCAACGCGATGCTCCCGGTTCCGGAAACAGGCCAATGATCTCGTCGCGAGGCGGCGGCGGCCGCGAAAATCCCTGGCCCGGAATATCCCGTGTCGGCGGGGGCGCGCCGCGATCGACTGCCGGTTGATCGTTGCTCAGCCCGCGGCGTCGGGCGGTCCATCGATCGAAAAAACGCCGCTCAGCCGCCTCCTCATCGTCAGCGACCACGATATCCAGCTGGCGCCAATTGCGCCGCGACAGGGTCCAGCGCTTGAGGCTCGCCGCTTCAAATCCCAATAACAACGCGAGCAAGGCGTCCACCAGAAAGACCGTTGACGCGCCAACGCCAAGGCGAACCATTCCGATATCGACGGCGATCATCAGGACGATCCAGCCGACCATCGCCAGCCACAGACGATGCCAGGCGAGCCACACCACGCCGAAAAGTGCGGCCCATCCATGAAAGCCGTCGCGCACAAAGGTAAAGTGATCGGTCGCGCGGTACTCCGCGTCGTTAGTCACCGGGGCATGAACCGTGTAAACCGGCATGATTACTCTCCGCCGAGAAGCGAGATCAGCCGCCGAGCTGACCTTTGGTGGATGGCACCTCGCCTGCGGCTCGCGGATCGATTGCGACCGCCGCCCGTAGCGCCCTCGCCAGACCCTTGAAGCAGGATTCGGCGATATGATGGCTATTCTCGCCATATAGGGTTTCGACGTGCAAAGTCACGCCGGCGTTGATGGTAAAGGCGTTGAACCACTCGCGAACCAGTTCGGTATCGAATTGGCCGACCTTGTCGCGCGGAAACTCGACCTTGAACACCAGCACCGGCCGGCCGGAAATGTCGATCACGACACGCGACAGCGTCTCGTCCATCGGCATATGGATCGAGGCATAGCGGGTGATCCCCGCCATGGTCCCCAGCGCCTGCTTCACGGCCTGTCCAAGCGCAATGCCGACATCCTCCGTGGTGTGGTGGTGATCGATATGAAGGTCGCCGACCGCCTTCACGGAAATGTCGATGCGCGAATGCCGGGCCAGGAGATCGAGCATATGGTCGAAAAAGCCGATCCCGGTCGCGACGTTGGACACGCCGGTTCCGTCGAGGTTTACGGTAACCTCGATGTCGGTCTCCTTGGTCTTGCGCTTGATGGTGGCGCTGCGCATGAAAAATGCTTCCCTCGGCCCGAAAACGCGGCCCTTTTAACAGGCTGATGCAGCCTTCGCTACTGCGGGATGGCGCCTTGAGGGCTGAACTTCCGCCTATGGTGACCGAAATCCGGCCCCCCTTTGAGGCGTTTTCATTACCCGAACCCAAAGCTACCCCACCGGATCAGGTCCGAGGGCAGGCTGCGCCCGAAAAACGCCGTGTTGTAACCCCGTGCGCCAGTCCCTAAATCTGGCCGGACACGAGGTACTCCATGCAAGCATCACAACCCTCATCGCCGGTCTGGCACGGCACCACCATTCTGACGGTCCGCAAAGGCGGCAAGGTCGTGATCGGCGGCGACGGGCAGGTGTCGATCGGCCAGACCGTGATCAAATCCAACGCCAAAAAGGTCCGCAAACTCGGCAAGGGCGACGTCATCGGCGGCTTCGCCGGCGCCACCGCAGACGCCTTCACGCTGTTCGAGCGGCTGGAAAGCAAGCTCGAGCAATATCCGGGACAATTGACCCGTGCCGCCGTCGAACTTGCCAAGGACTGGCGCACCGACCGCTATCTAAGGCGGCTGGAGGCGATGATGATCGTCGCCGACAAGGATGTGTCGCTGGTACTGACCGGGACCGGCGACGTGCTGGAGCCGGAAGCCGGCGTGATGGCGATCGGGTCCGGCGGCAATTATGCCCTGGCGGCCGCACGCGCCCTGGTCGATACCGACAAGGACGCCGAGGCCATCGTGCGGCGGGCGCTGGACATCGCCGCCGACATTTGCGTCTACACCAATCGCAATGTGACCATCGAGACGTTGCAGGGCGGCTGAACATGAGGACCTACGCGTTCCGTCCGATGTCGGCCGCCGACCTGCCGACGGTCCAGCGATGGCTCGGGACGCCTCATGTTTCGCAATGGTGGCACGACCCCGCGGAGCAATTCGAGCTTGTGAGCGGCGATCTCGGCCATCCGGATATGGCGCAATTTATCGTCACCACAGACGCGCGGGAGTTCGCCTATCTGCAGTGTTACAATTTGAGCGCCTGGAACACCGGCTTCGGCGCGCAACCGGACAGCACACGCGGTCTCGATCAATTTATCGGCGAAGCCGACATGCTCGGTCGCGGTCACGGTTCGGCGTTCATCCGGATCTTTGCCGACCAGTTGCTCGCCTCCGGAACGCCGCGCGTCGTCATCGATCCCGATCCCGCCAACGCGCCGGCGATCCGGGCCTACGAGAAGGCAGGATTCTGCCGCGATCGAATCGTTGAGACGCCGGATGGTCCAGCCCTGCTGATGGTTCGCGACCCATGACGCTCGCACGTATCCTCGTCGCCGGCTGCAGTCCGCCACCGATGAAATGCGGCTTGTTCCCGCAACATTTTGAACCTACCTAGGACCCATGACCGACTTTTCTCCCCGTGAAATCGTTTCCGAACTCGACCGCTTCATCGTCGGCCAAACCGACGCCAAACGCGCGGTCTCCATCGCCTTGCGCAACCGCTGGCGGCGCCTGCAGCTCACCGGAAGCCTGCGCGAGGAGGTGCTGCCGAAGAATATCCTGATGATCGGGCCGACCGGCGTCGGCAAGACCGAGATCGCGCGGCGGCTGGCCAAGCTCGCGGGCGCGCCGTTCATCAAGGTCGAAGCCACGAAATTCACCGAGGTCGGGTATGTCGGCCGCGACGTCGAGCAGATCATCCGCGATCTCGTCGAAGTCGCGATCGCGCAAACCCGTGAGCGCAAGCGCAAGGACGTGCAGGCCCGCGCGCAATTGGCCGCCGAGGAGCGCGTGCTCGATGCACTGGTCGGCGCCAATTCCAGCGCCGCGACGCGCGATTCATTTCGCAAGAAACTCCGGGCCGGCGAGCTCAACGACAAGGAAATCGAGGTCGAGACGCAATCCTCGGGCAGCGGAATGCCGATGTTCGAAATTCCGGGGATGCCGGGCGCGCAGATGGGCGCGATCTCGATCGGCGATATCTTCGGCAAGCTTGGCGGCCGCACCAAGACCCGCCGGCTGACCGTCGAAGGCTCGCACGAGCTTCTTGTCAACGAGGAGTCCGACAAGCTCCTCGACAACGATCAACTGACGCAGGAATCGATCGTCGCGGTCGAGAACAACGGCATCGTGTTCCTCGACGAAATCGACAAGATCTGCGTGCGCGACGGCCGGGTCGGCGGCGACGTGTCGCGCGAGGGCGTGCAGCGCGATCTGCTGCCGCTGATCGAGGGCACGACGGTCTCGACCAAGCATGGCGCGGTGAAGACCGATCATATCCTGTTCATTGCTTCCGGCGCGTTTCACATCGCAAAACCCTCCGATCTGTTGCCCGAATTGCAGGGACGCTTGCCGATCCGCGTCGAACTGGAAGCGCTGACCCGCGACGACATGCGCCGCATCCTGACCGAGCCCGAGGCTTCCCTGATCAAGCAATATGTCGCGCTGATGCGGACCGAAGGCGTGACGCTGGATGTCACCGACAGCGCCATTGACGCGCTCGCCGACGTCGCGGTGGCCGTCAATTCAACCGTGGAAAATATCGGCGCCCGGCGGCTGCAGACCGTGATGGAGCGGGTGCTCGACGAGATTTCCTTCGCCGCTCCTGACCGCCATGGCGAAACCATCCGGATCGATGCGGATTACGTCCAGAAGCATGTCGGCGATCTCGCCAAGAACACCGATCTGAGTCGGTTTATTTTGTA
>VFSW01015710.1_pt1 | contig 10381 bp, 21 predicted proteins | sample 5358111 | NCBI WGS metagenome assembly VFSW01 (sample SAMN11554181, study PRJNA540505) | mine drainage metagenome | isolation source: sediment from site ElyBrook_90M | place: USA: Ely Copper Mine, Vershire, VT | collected 2017
CCGCGAGCAGCATGCGCGCTTCGGCGAGCCATTCGCCGGCATGCGGTGGGATCATCCAGACCGAGGAGCATCCCATCGTCAGGTAGCGATCCGCCAGGTAGCGCAGATCATCCTCGGGACAGACCTCATCCTCATCAACAATGCGTATACCCGTCCCATGCTGGGCCACGAGCACGCTCCGCTGGCCCTTGATGATCGCGAGCCGTTTCGCGCGCGCCGGGTCCGTCTGCCAGATCGGCGCCGCGGCGATCCGCGCCTCTTCTTGCTGGATCATGGCTGACGTCCTAGCTTCGCCCACACCTTCGCCTGCGGGCAGGTCATGAAGTGGTTGACCCGATGGTGGCCCTTCATCGTGATGCAGTAGGTGCCGGCGCTCAGGTCAACGAGCACGTTGCCATCGTCACGCTCCGCGACCTCGATCGGCGCGGCTTTGCGGGTCTTCTCATGCTTGAGCCAGTAGATATCCTGTCCGCACGAGCGGCATTGCTGGATCACCGCGCTCATTGTCCCGCCTCCACCGCGGCCACGATCGGCGCCGCGTAGCGCTCGATCTCCTGCCACGCCTGCCACGCCAGCTGCACCAGTTCTCCGAGCCGCATCGACCCCATGGTGTCACAGCGCATGGCCTGCTCCAGCTCAAGGTAGGTGCTGTGCGCGGTATTGCAGGAGTACCAGAGCCGCTGGATCACCTCGGGCCACTCATGATTGATGCGGCGATGTGCCAGCTGCGCATAGTACGCGCCCTGCCGCAAGCGCACCGAGGTGGTTGCCCGCGCGCCGAAGCCATTACTCATGCTCGCCTCCCTGTCTGCCTTTCCTAGAAACTGCTCAGCTGCTAGTGATTCGTGTACGATAAGGAAGAGCGGCCGCCCAGGGAAGTAGGGTTGACTACCGCCCTGCGTAACTGTACCTCACATTGATTCACTTTGTCAAGTGTGGTACTATAGGTCAGAGAGTCCCGCTGTTTCCGGCGGTGCGCGTGCGGGGATACTCTATGATCGGAGGGGAGACATGCTCGTTATGGCTGAACTACCACCGGAGTTGGTAGAAGCCAAGGAAGCTGCACGCATTTACAACGTCCCTCACAACACGATTCGTACCTGGATCCGGCGCGGCAAGGTGCGCGCTTTCAAGCAGGGACGCGGGCGCATCGCGGTGATGCGTGAGGATATCGAAGATATGTTACGCTTCAAGCCCCTGACGGCCAAAGTGACAAACATGTGAAGATTTGGCGCGGCTTGAAGCATTCTATGCGAGTAGCTCGTCTCTAACAAGCGAGTCATACCGCGAGGTAGTCAACGGAGAATGGAGTGCTGTAGAATGGTGCCAGTGTAGCGGCTACGCCGCGAGCAAACAGAAACCCGCGCATCTCTCCCCATCAAGGAACTGCGCGGGTTTGCTGAGGAATCCAGTGCTGAGCTAGCCGGCGCGCCGAGGGAAGCGCCACCCCTCCTATCGTCCCCTCACGATCCGCCCGATCACCGGACGGTAGAACGGTTACGATACTATGGTATCACGTTGGCGCGGAGTACAGCAATCACCAGATGCGCGCGAGCCGCGCGAGGGCTGGGGAAACAAGCTCATTCAGCCTGTCTCTTTGGGGGACATTCGGCTCCTCTTGAAGTATGCCCCCGCCACGGGAACAGCCCTGCTCGTCTATCTCGTGCTGCTCCTGCATGCCGACGCGGCGGGCTTCGTGACCGCGCGCATTGACGAGATCGCCAATGCCGCGCACCTCAAGCCGCAGACCACCCGCGAGATCCTCGCGACCCTCCGCGAGCGCCACGTCCTCACCACTGTGCGCATCGGCAACCGCTGGTATCCTGGGACGTGGCAGATCACCGCGCTCCAGGCAGCTCATCTGGAGAAAGTCCAATGAAGCGACACATTTCCGGGCGCTTCGGCATGGTGCCCTCGTGCGCCTATGACGACAAATTGATGACATCCGGCCTGCGCGATGTGCTGGGCACCATCGCGACCCATTGCAACCAGGACCACGCGGGCTGGGGCTACGTCGAGCAGAAGACCATCGCAGGCCGGCTGGGCATTGCGCGCGAAACCGTCAATCGCGCGGTCAAGCAGCTCATCGAGCTCGGCTATCTCGAAACCCGCCACCAGTTCGCGAAAAGCGGCGCGCAGATCAAAAACGAGTATCGCGTTCGGTATGACATTGATCTCGCGGTCGAGCGCTGGCGGACCCCCCCCGAACTGCCTGACGTGGACGAAGGGGAGGACGAGGATGTGATTTCCACGTCACACACCCCCCCTGTGATTTCCGGGGGGGGTGTGACGCAGCTAGATCACACCCCTGTGACGCAGCTAGATCACACCCCTGTGACGCAGCTAGATCACACCATTAAAAGGATGAACATACGCAGTAACATACAGCTTGATAAGACTCAGGAACAGACGACTGTTCCCCATTCGGAAAGGGCTGTCTCAGAGCAGAGCCCCGAGCAGTCACACGCACTTACTCGGACCCCGGTCGCACGCAACCTACCCCCAGAGCCGGACCTGATGGCGACTCCCCACTGGCCGACCCTCTTCGCCTGGGGCCGCTCGGTTGATGGGCGCCGCGCCCTCGCGCTGGCCGGCTGCTTCCCGCCATACCGCAACTCGGATCTCTTGCGCGTCTATCGCGAAACGCAAGAGCGCGCTTCCCAGGCATGGAATCGGGCCATAGTCGGACCCCCTCTAGCACCGCCTGAGGCCCGCGAGGATGCGCCACCGGAGCGCCGCAAGCATGCCTAGACCCTCGCCATATCCGCGCGTAGACTGTGCCCAGTTGCATGCGGTATGCGTGCCCGGTTATACTGTGAGTGCTTCCGGACATTGCATCCTCCGAGACCTCGTGCCAGGGGAAGGGCGGCCAGGCGATGGGACCATTTCGGGCCAGCGATCCTGTCCGCTTCAACCTGGGCGGGCTGCGCGGCGCCGGCGCGAGCACGCGGCATGACGAGGCACTGCGCGGCAAGCTCGCGGAGGCGGATGCGCAGGGCGATCTGCTCCAAGTCTTCATGGAGCATATCGAATCCAACGCGCGGCTCCTCCAGGAGCTCAATCGCCATCTGCGGCTGCAACGCGATCGGGTCTATACCGAGATCATGTATGCCAAACTGGATGTGCGTGCCGAGCCACAGTCGGGCACGCAAGATCAGTTTCGCGTGACCTATATCTGGGCCTCTGTCGGCGGCGGCAAAACGGCGACCCTCCATCTCAAGGGCGGACAATCAGGCGATACACTCACGTTGCCGATTCCCGCCAACACGCAACCGCCGCTCCAGGTGGTGCTGGGGGACGGCGATACCGGCGGTCTGATTCTCGGGCGCAGCGATATGCGCTATGTGACCGTGGACGATGGCAGTGCGCAACAGATTGTCTGTCTGCTGTGCGGCGAAGTGCTGAAAGACAGCTTCCTCAGTTAGCGCCTCAGTTAGCGAAAGGCAGGCCAGCATGGCAGGCGAGACCGTCTCGCTCGACTACACCGCCCCCGAGCCGGGCGTGGACGCGAACGGCAACCCTCACGAGTCCGAGACCCCGCTGCATCCGGGCTTTCAGGCTATCCATCAGCCGGACGCATTCAATCCCTTCGCGCCGGGCGTCTGGCTGGTGCGCCGGATCCTGACCCGCGTGACGGCGCGCGATGCGCAGCGCGGCATCGCGGAGGAGTATCACACCTATCCTGGCACCTATCCCACATTGGAGGATGCGATCGCCGCGGCGAAGACGTTCTACGAGCAGGATGGGCCGGGGGATGTCGGCGGCGATAAGGCGCTGCAAGAGCATGTGAAGAGCGCGCCGGCCAGCCGCCAGGATCCCGCGCCCGAGACCCATGAAGAGAACGCCTCGGCCTAGCGCGGAGGCGCCGCGATGGATACGGTGACGGTCACAACCGGTGGTGAGGAGGAGCGCCAGGCGCAGGCGGTAGCCGCAGGAGCCGCACTCGCCACCGCCGAGATCGCGCACGAGGAGGCGCAGGCCGCGCTCGCCGCGGCGTCTGATGACTCCCTGGCGGAGGCCGATCGCGCGGCCACGGCGGCGCTGCTCATGGAGCTGCGGCGCGATGTCAACGCGATGCGCGAGGAGCAGAGCGGCACGCTGGATCTGATCGAGCTCATCGCGGCGCGTATGGAAGAGGACGCCGGCGGCGAGGATGACGAGGACGCGGCGGAGGAGGAAGTGACCGGGCTCGCGGATGCGGAGCCAGCCACAGAGCCCGAGGCGGCGCCCGAGGACAGGACGGAAGAGGCAGCGCGTGACTCTGGACCAAGCGCCGGCGAAGCCCCGGCGGCCGCATCGGAAGAAAAGTCTCAACCTGCTCGAAAACGCGCGGGTAGTGAGTCTGTCCGACGCCGCTACGGCTTCCGACGCGTTGGATAGTGAGCTCGCCGATCGGCTGGGACAGGCGCCCGATCAACCCGGTGCGCCGCCCAGCCAGTCCGGTCAGGGCATGCGCCGGTCGCACCGCGCGAAAGCGGCCGGCCCCGGCCGGCGTCAAGCGCCCAACGCGAGCGAGTTGGTCGCGCCGCTGGAGGGTTCGCTCGGCCTCCTGACGCTCTTCGTGGGCCTGATGCTCTGCGGCTTCAATCTCGAAGATCCGCTGGTCGATGTCGTGATGATGGAGAAGGAGGAGGCCGAGCGGGTCGCGAAGCCGCTCGCGAATATCCTCGTTCAGCAAAAGTGGTTCGCGGAGTATGGCCGGCATCTGGTCAATTCAGACGATGCGATCGCGTTGACCTACGCGATGATTCTCTACACTGGCCGCGTCTATCCGGCCATTCGCGGACGTATGGGAGAGAGGCCACGCCGTGACCGTGCTCAACAAACTGCGCGGGTACCGATGGGGACAGCAACCCCCACCGACCCCGGACTCAACGGCTACGCAGCCGCCGGACGCGCCGGCCTCAGCGGCGCCTACGCCGCCGACTGATCCCCGGGCCCTCGTGCCCAGCGAGCCGCCGAGCACGCTCCATGCGCGCCTGGAGGAGTTCATCGGGGAGCTGGTGGATCGCCGCGTCCCGCGGGAGATCTACGCCGTGGTGGGGAAGGCGTACCCACTGCTCTCCGCGATGGGCGGCGTGCTGCCGGGCGTCAAGCTGCCCGCGCTCAACCCGGCCGATCTGCCGCGCTCGCCGGCGGAGCTCAAGGCCCTCTTCGCGCGTGAGTTGCGCGCACGTCCTCCGGCCGATCTGGCGCGGTTGATCGAGACGGCGGATCTGACGTGTCGCGCCTGGCTCTACGAGTACGCGCACAGCATTGATACTTCGTTCTATACACCCGGTGAAGCGGCAGACGGGGCCGCGCCATCGAGCGATTCTGAGTCGTCTCAGGAGATCGCCGAGCATGGCAGCAGCCCCGATGACCCTCCCACGCCCAACGCGTAGGACCCACGCGAGCGCCGAGGACGCGCGCCGCTACCCGGCGGCGAGCGAGCAGGCCGCTAGCCTGTGGGATCTGCGCGTCCCGCACAAGGGCCGCATGCTCACGGTTGGCATGACCGAAAGCGGCAAGAGCACGCTCGCCGAGCGCCTCATCACCATGTGGCTCCAAGAATACGGCCAGCGCGCCCGCGTCCTCATCGTGGACTCGAAGCCGCGCTTCCGCGCGCGTTGGCGTCTGGACGGCTGGCCGGCGGACTATCTCTACAAGAAATGGGCGAAGGATCACGGGTCCCAGAGCTTCCCGGAATCCGTGCTGATCGATCTCAATCATATCGCGGCGAGCCTGAAACGCATCTGGGACCAAAAGGTGCCACTGCCCGCCGGCGAGTCCTCGCGCGTGGCCATCGCGCAGGGCAAACTCACCGTGCTCCCCTGGCTCTCCGCCGCGGCCAATGTCGCCTATGATCTCGCGCGCGCCGGCCGCGAGACGCTGGTCTACTATGACGAGCTCGCCGACTTCTTCGGCACCTCCGGCATGGCCTCGCGCGGTGAGCCGAGCCTCCAGATCATTCGCAGCGGCCGCGAGAAGCATGTGAGCTTCCTCGCATCCTCCCAGCGCCCCAAAGGCATCCCGAAATCGGCCCTGACCGAGATGACGTCCGCCGCGATCTTCAATGTGGCCTATGAGGAAGACCTCAAGCATCTGCAAGAGATGGGCTTTCCTGAGCCGGTGGATTATTGGCGCCTGCTGCGCAATCCGCACAGCTTCTATTTCTTCAACCGTAAGCACCCGGCCAACCGTGGCTACTACCGCTGGGAGCAGGCGCAATGAAACGCTATGCGATCTCCGCACAGGATCTGGCTGACATTCTCGCGATCGCGCTATTCGCCGCGCCCCTGGCGCTGGCCGCCAATCTTCTGCTCTTCCATAGCGATATCCGCCGTGATGGGTTGCATATCGAGTGGGTTGAGCTCGTCAACGTCATCCCGCCCACGCTGCTCGGCATTGGGCTCGCCGCCGCGCTCGAAATCTGGAGCGCCTGCGAGGTCATCGAGGAGCCGCCGCCGGCGCTGACTGAGCCGGAGCCGGAGCCCGTTCCCGTGCCTGAGGCGCCGCTCAGCATCAAGCGAAAAGAGGTCCAGTAATGGCACTCAAGGAGTCCGTCTCGCGCAGTCTCGAAACCATCCTCTTTGTCCTGGGCGTGGTGCTGGTCTGCCTGCCCGCGCTCTATGTGGCCACGATGGCGCTCCATAAAGTGGGCCTGCCCTCGCCCGCTGAAGCCGCCGGCGCCGCCGGTCCGGTCAACTCCTAGTCGCCCCGGCTGACGGCGAGCGCGCCGCGGCCCGTTCGATCCGGTCCCCACTCGACCGGCCAGCTCCGCAGAATGAAAGAGGCGTCCCATGGCGACAGCCACCGCGCAACAGCAGAACGCCGTTGCGGTCGGCAGCAAGTTTGGCCTCCCCGGCTGGTCTCGGACCTTCGAGGGGACCGAGAACAATGATGGACTCTCGCTCACGCCGGTCGCGGGCAATCAGAAGTCAGTCACCGGCATCCAGCCGTTCAAGACGACCGATATCGTCTATGGCTGGCATCTCGCATTCACCTTCGGCTACACCTACGCCGCCGGCACGACCACGCTCGCCCTCTCGGAGCAGGCGCCCTACAACATGGTGGGCCCGCTCTCGCTCCAGTATCAAAACCAGTTCAAGAGCCTGGATGTGCAGAGCGGCTATGATGCCTTCGTCTTCCAAATTTTACGGCCGCAATACTACGCCGAGTCGGTGGCGCGCGGGGGCTCGATCGCGGATGCCTCCGTAGCCAGCACGCCCTACAACGCGGGCAGCAACATCGTCTCGGCGAGCAACTACACGACATCGAGCACGAACTTCCAGTTCACACTCGATGCGCCGGCCGGCATCATGTTCGACCGCTACTATGAGCGCGATGAGCGCGGCGTCCTGCTCAGTGATAAGCCCGTGCGCGCCTTCGTGAGCCCCCAGCTGATGGCCGGCATTGCGCGCACGGTCAACCCCGTCATCAAGCTCAATCAGGCCGTGCTCTCCTCCGCGGCGCAGGCCGGCGCCACGCGCACCGTGCCCGTCATCGGCTCCGGCACGCAGACCACGGCGGCCACCGTCACCGTGGGCACCTGCACCCTCAACGTGGATCGCTACGGCTACCTGGAGCCGACCTCCCAGGAGGGAACCCCGATTGTCTGGCCGTGGCAATACACGCGCCAATCGATTGAGAAGAGCATTGCCGGCGTCAAGAAGGTCGATCTCCTGATCCCGCTCAATGGCCAGATCCTGATGGTCTGGTTCATGATCTATGACCCGAGCTCTGGATCCTTCGGCGCGCCGGTCACGATCAACTCGACCAACCTCACGGAATGCTCGCTGCTCTACGCCAGCAGCATCTACAAGTACCAGGATACCCCGGTCACCATGCAGCGCCGCTGGACGCGCCAGCATGGCGGCCTGCTGCTGCCCAACGGGGTTGGCTGCTGGGACATGGCCTTCAAGGATGGCCTCGTGAGCAATGAGGATGCGCTCTACACCGGCGATACGAGCTCGATCCTGATCCGGCTCCAATTCGCCAGCTCGCAGAGCTCCACCGCGTATGTCGTGATCGGCATCGAGGCCCTGACCTTCGTCGTCATGTAGTCGCCCGGCCAGGCCGACTGGCTAGCGGGCATGAGGAAGGCGGGCGCAGACATGGCGGCATATACGAAGGGCCCCGAGGCCCATCCGAGCTACGGAAGTTTGCTCACCAATGGCGGGCTCATGCCCATCATCGAGGGCATGGGCTTCTTTGGCGGGACGGCGCAGGGGCCGATCATTCGCAGCAACGGCTACCCGAGTCCGGCCACGCTGCCCGCGAGCTACAGCGGCGGCGCGACCGGCTATGGCAGCGCCGCGGCGGGGGGGGCCTTCAACTGGAAGCTGCTCGCGCTGCTCGTGCTGATCTCGGCGGCCGGCATCTGGATCGTCCATCGCAGCACCTGGCGCTAGAAGCCGGGTGTCGTACCTAGCAGCGCCGGCGCGGGAGCCGGCTCAGGAAAGAGGCCACCGGTGAAGATCTCAGGTCTGGTCGTGCTCGCGGTCGTGGCGATCGCGGCGTACATGCTCGGCAAACGCGGGTAATCGTTCGGTCCCAGGCGGAGGGGACCCGTCATATCCCCTCCTCCCCTGGGACCCTTGCGGAGCGGTGTCAGGAGGCCAGTATGCGCGGCGGGAACTTCCTCGCCCTGCTGCTCATTCTGCTCGCCTGGGTGATGCTCTGGTTAGCGTTCTCGGGGAACTATCGCGCGACCTTCCTCGCCCTCGGGCTGCCCTACAAAGGCGGCGCGCAGGCGAGTCAGACACCAGCGGGCAGCGCGGGGCCAGCGGCATGAGGAGTACCCATGAGGAGTGACCATGAGCGATGACCACGCGGGCGCGATCTGGGTGCTGGGCATCCTGCTCGTGATCGCCTCGGCGGCCACTTCACCCTACTGGCAAAACGTGGCCGGGGCCGCGGCGAGTGGCACGGTGCAAGTCGGCACGGGCCGCGTGCCCGTGGGACCCGCTAACGTGACCCTCCCCGCGCTGCGCGCGACCGTGGCGCCCGGCTCGGGGCTCTGGCTCACGCTTGGGACGCTGCTGATGGTGATCGTGCTCGCGGGCATCGCGAACATCTCCGAGGGCGCCGGGACCTTCGCGCTGGTACTGCTGCTCGGGATCTGGGTGCTCTTCCTGCTCGGCCACACGGCCGGGTTCAAGAACTTCTTTGGACTCTTCATGCCGGCCGCGGCGGCATCCGCCGCGCCGGCATCCGCATAGATCGGCCTAGCCTCATGAACGTGCCTCAGCTGCCCGGCGCCACTCATCTGGTGACGCTGGCCTATCTGCTGGTGATCGTCGCGCTTGTCGCGCTCGTGATCTGGATCTGGCTTCGCGTGCGGCAGGCGCAGGAGGGATAACGCATGGACAGGCTGTGGACCGTCTTGATCTGGATCATCCTCCTCTCGGCGGTGATTGGCATCCTGCGCTATTGGCAGGGAGCGCAGGCACTGGCGAGCACCTTCTTCGGCTTCATCTTTGGTGAGTCCACGCTGCTGAGTGGACTCCAGCCAGGCACCGCCGCGCATGTGGGCGTGCCGAATTATCCCAGCTACAACAATCAGGGCGCCTAGCGGCGCGGAGGGGCTCCCATGTTCGGACAGCGCATCTTCCGCGGCGGCAGACCGACCCGCCTCGGCCCGATCGAGTCTCATCCGGATCCGCACCGCATGACCGATCAGCCGGATCTCCTCGGCATCACGCCGCCGTACACGCGGGACTGGGGCCAATACCAGACGTTCTGGAATGGCAATCAGTATCCCGGCATGGGCTTCAACCAGGCGCAATATCAGTATCCTCAGACCGTGGTGCAGCAGAACGTGCCGGGCACGGCCACCTTTCAGCAGATGCGCGGCGGCGCGATCTCACGCCAGGTGGGCGCGGTCACGATCGGGCAGCTGCTCGATAAGATGCGTGCCGCATGGGCGTCCAGTCAGAGCTAGCTCGCGGGCCGCGCGCGAGGGGGAGCCAGCATGCATGCGTTCCTGGAGAAAGTCATCGGCGATATCCGCCGGGCGCCCCTGTGGGTCTGGATCGGCCTCGCGCTCTCCCTGATCCTCGTCTACTTCGCCTGGAAGTCCAATCAAAACACCTCCAGCACGACCAGTACCTCCACGAATCAGCTTGATCCCACGTCCGGCACGCTCACGGATCCCAGCGCGGGCGGTCTGACCCTCCCCACACCGCCTACGCCAACCAGTCTGCCTGGATTCCCTAGCAATCTCCCCTTGCTCCCGCTGCCCGGCGGGGGTGGCGGCGGCGGCGGCGCAGGCATCGCCGCGGCGGCGGGCCGTGTGGCCACCGATATTCGCAGCAACTACGGCCCGGCGCCCGCGCCCGCGGCGCAACGCGTGGCGACCGACATCCGGAGCAATCACGGGCCATTGACGAGCCAACCG
>VFSW01015711.1_pt1 | contig 10381 bp, 5 predicted proteins | sample 5358111 | NCBI WGS metagenome assembly VFSW01 (sample SAMN11554181, study PRJNA540505) | mine drainage metagenome | isolation source: sediment from site ElyBrook_90M | place: USA: Ely Copper Mine, Vershire, VT | collected 2017
CCAGTCCGAAAGAGCGCGCACTGTAGTTAGTGGAGCCGACGAAGTTTACGGCGAAGCTGTCGGAGCCGACGGTCGCGGTGGATCCCACATCGAACCAGCAATCCGAGGCGCTGCCGCCCTACAATGCATACTCCGCGGACGGCGATGTGACTGCTCCGCTGGTGTACGTGAATTACGGGACGCGGGAAGATTACGAAACGTTGGCAAAGATGGGCGTTTCCGTCAAGGGCGCGATTGTGATTGCGCGCTATGGACATGCATGGCGAGGCATCAAGCCGAAGGTGGCGGCCGAGCATGGAGCGGTGGGCTGCATCATCTACTCTGATCCGCAGCAGGATGGGTACGGCGAAGATACGACCTTCCCGGCGGGCCCGGCGCGGCCGACGGAGGGCGTACAGCGCGGTGCAGTCACGGACACATTTTATCCGGGCGACCCGCTCACGCCGGGCGTTGGCGCGACGAAAGACGCCAAGCGCGTTCCGTTGAAAGACAATCCGGAAATTACAAAAATACCGACGCTGCCCATTTCTTACGGTGACGCGCAGCCGCTGCTGGAGGCATTGGGTGGTCAGATGGTTCCCCGCCCTTGGCGCGGGGGATTGCCGATTGCGTATCACGTTGGACCGGGCGCGACGAAAGTGCATTTGCGAGTGGTTTCCAACTGGGACACGAAGCCGATCTATGACGTGATTGGACGGATGACGGGCGCGACGGAGCCGGACCAGTGGGTGATTCGCGGCAACCACCAGGATGCGTGGGTGAATGGGGCGGAAGATCCGATCTCCGGGCTGGTTGCGGAAATGGAAGAAGCGCGCGCGCTGGGGGCGCTGGCGAAACAAGGCTGGAAGCCGCGGCGCACCATCATTTATTGCGCCTGGGACGGCGAGGAGCCGGGGTTGCTGGGCTCGACCGAATGGGTGGAGACGCACGCGAAAGAACTGAATGATCATGCGGTGTTTTACGTCAACTCCGACAACACCGACCGAGGCTTTCTGCAGATGGAGGGTTCGCACTCGGTCGAACACTTTCTGAATACGGTGGCTGCGGAGGTGCCGGATCCCGAAACAAAATATTCCGTGCTGGATCGGGCGCGGTTGCAGCAAATTGGCGAGGCGAAGACGGAAGCTGAGCGAACCGAATTGCGCGGCCGACGCGACCTGCGCATTGATGCGCTTGGCGACGGCTCTGATTATTCGCCGTTTCTGGATCATCTTGGGATTCCGTCGGTGGATCTGAGTTTCGACGGCGAAACCAAGGGGGGCGTGTACCACTCCGAATACGACGATTTCTACTGGTACACGCATTTCTCCGACACAAAATTTGTATACGGTCGCGCGTTGGCGCAGGGGGCTGGAACAGCCGTGATGCGCATGGCGGATGCGGAGGTGCTGCCCTATGAGTTCACCGATGTTGCGGACACTATCCATACTTATGTAGACCAATTGAAAAAGCAGATGACCGCCGCGCGGCAGAATATTACGGAGACCAATCGGCAGATTCACGAAGGAGTGTTTACTGCGATGTCCGATCCGCAGACGCCTTCGTACCCACCCAAAGAAGAACCGGTCCCCCCGTATATGAATTTTGCGCCGCTGGAAAATGGAGCTGCGGACTTGACGATCAGCGCGCAGAAATATCAGACGGCGTTCGATCAACTCGGAAAGGACGATGCCCTGCTCGATGGGACGCAGGTCGCCGGCGTGAATCATCTATTGATGCTGACGGAGCGCGCGACCCTGCTGGAGGCGGGACTCCCGGGCAGGAGCTGGTATAAGAATCAGATCTACGCTCCCGGCGCGTACACCGGGTACGGCGTGAAAACTCTGGCTGCGGTACGCGAGGCGATGGACCAGCATAATTGGCAACTGGCCGACCAGCAATCTCCAGTCGTGGGAAATGTGCTGGTGGACTGGAGCCGGGCCATCGACGCAGCTACCGATATGCTGGACGCAATGGAGGACAAGAAACAGTAGCTACTTGTGGCCTTTGCCGACGGAGTGCCATGAGGCGTCGATCTGCTCCAGCGTGCGGCCTTTCGTCTCCGGGACCAGGCGATAGACAAAGAACCACGCGAGGATGCCGATGAATGCATAGAGCCAGAAAGTTGCGGGGCGTCCCAGAGAATGCAGCAAGCTAAGAAACGTCAGCGCAACGATCAGATTGGAACCCCAGTTCATCATGGTGGCGACGCCCATCGCACGGCCGCGAATCTTGAGAGGATAGATTTCCGAGATCAGCAGCCAGAAGACCGGTCCCAGTCCGATGGCAAAACAGGCAACATATACCGTCAGGCTGATTACGGCAAGCCAGGCAACGATGCTCGACGAACTGGCGAAGAGAAATGCAGCCCCCAGCACGCCGAGGCTGATGACCATCCCCACTAGTCCATACAGAAGAAGCGGGCGTCGTCCGGCGCGATCGAGCATTCGCAAGGCAACAATCGTCAACAGCACGTTGACAACGCCGACGCCTACGGTAGCTAAAATCGCCGCCGAAGCGGAGTGAAGGCCAGCCAGCTGAAAGATTGTCGGCGCGTAATAAATGACAGTGTTGATGCCGGTGAACTGCTGGAAGATCGCCAACCCGATACCAATGATCAACGGACGGCGCAAAGAAGGATTCAGCAACTCGCGCCAGCCGCCTTCCTGCAGACTCAGGTCGGCTTTGATTTCGGCGAGCTCGACGCTTACGTCGCCCGACTCGCGGATTCGCTGCAACACGGCACGGGCCTGATCGTCCTGTGATCGACTCATGAGCCAACGTGGACTCTCCGGAACAAAGAACAGGCCGATGAGCAGGATCAGCGCGGGAATCGCGGCCAGGCCGAACATCCAACGCCAGGCCTCTTTGTCCGCCAAGCCAAAATCTGCCAGGTAAGAAACCACGATGCCGAGGGTGATCATCAACTGGTTGAGCGAAACTAATTTACCGCGGATAGCAGGCGGAGAGACTTCCGAGATATACAGCGGGGCTGTAAAGGAAGCGATTCCAATGGCGACGCCGACCACTACGCGGCCGATTGCAAGAAGCGTTGGCGTAGGTGCAAGAGCCGTACCAATGGCGCCAATGATGAACAAAATCGCCACCTGGATGAGCAATTTGCGGCGGCCTAATGCATCGGCTAGCTTGCCGCCAAATGCGGCTCCGGCCACAGCACCCAGCAGCACGGCGGCAACAACAACTTCTTCCTGGAATGTCGAAAGCAAGAAATCTTTGCGAACGAAAAGAATTGCGCCGGAGATAACTCCCGTGTCATAGCCGAACAGCAAGCCGGCCAGTGCTGAGATACCTGAGACCATGGTGACGAAGCGGCTGGTTGCCGGTTTGGTGTGGCTGTGTTGTGGCGATAACAAAGTTTGCCTCCGTGCGGATGTGTGCATCACTCAATCATTCTGAGGGCACAAGCGTTGTGTGGGTTGCCGGAACAGTCCACGAGAAGCATACCTGATCTCCGCGATCTCGTTTCACTTCCGCGGATTCTCAGGGTTACGGTCTTGTGACCAGATCGCCGCCACCAGTATTTTTCTGTTGCGAACTTTTTCAATAAAACCTTCGCGCAGCCTAATATTGTCTTTAATGAAGTTTGCATGGACAAGATGTGCCGGCCGCGCCAATTTTCGGAGGTGTGCTTCGTGAACACGAACCAATTCTGTCGAGCGACTAAAAAGAGTGTTGTATCGTGCGCGCTTTGCGCGGTAGTTTTCAGTGCGGCCGCATGTTTCGCCTTCCAGTCCGACTCCGCAAAACTGTCGCCACCGCCACCAACGAAAAAGCAGCCCGTTGTGGATGTCTACCACGGTGTCAAGGTCACGGATAACTATCGCTGGCTGGAAAATGGCCAAAGCCCCGCAACGAAAACGTGGGTGGCCGCGCAAAATGCCTACACCCATGCGTATCTGGAACAATTGCCGCAGCGCCCGCCGATCGTGCAATATCTGCTGAAAACACGGAAACAGGAGCAGCCCAGGTATGGCGTGCTTGAATATGTAGCTGGGCGCCTGTTCGCGTTGAAATTCGATCCGGAGAAATCAGCTCCCATGCTGGTGACGTTTGCCTCACCGGAGGACAAGGCGTCAGAGCGCGTCATCGTCGATCTGAATACTTTTATTCCCGGACGCAGCTTCAATGCGGATTGGTATCTGCCCTCTCCGGACGGAAAAATGGTGGGGCTGGCGCTTTCCACGGGCGGCAGCGAAGATGCCTCGCTGTACGTCGTCGACATTGCTACGGGCAAGCAAATCGGAGCCAGCGTCCCGCGTGTGAATTTTGCGACGGGCGGCGGCAGCATCGCCTGGAAGCAGAATGGTTCCGGCTACTTTTACACGCGCTACCCGCAGGGGAACGAGCGACCGGCTGCCGATTTGAACTTTTACCAGCAGGTGTATTACCACGCGATGGGCACTGAGCCGCAAACGGATCGCTATGTTGCCGGGAAAGACTTTCCGCGTATTGCCGAGACAACCCTGGTCGCTTCCCCGGACGGGCACAGTCTGCTCATCTCTGTTGCGAACGGAGATGGCGGCCAGTTCGAGCATTTCCTGGTGCCAATGGACGGGCCGGTCGACGCAGCACCGGTGCAGATCACTCATTTTGAGGACGGAATTGTGCAGGCTGCCTTCGGTCCGGACGATGCGCTCTACCTGATGTCGCGCAAGCAAAGCGATCGTGGCGTCATTCTGCGACTGGCAGCGCATGATACGAACCTCGCCGATGCCAAGGAAGTTGCTTCTCCTGGAAAAGCAAGTTTTGTCAGTGCGGGAACCGGCACGGTGATTGGTGACCGAACCTATTGGGTGGGTGAGGATCGCATCTATGCCACGGTCATCGATGGAGGACCGGAAGAAATTCGCATGTATGACCATAACGGCAAGGAGCTGGGAAATGTCCCCACGCCTCCGGTGGCCTCAGTCAGCTACCTGGTACCGCTGGGTGGAAACGCGATCCTGTTTAACGTGCAGACCTACGTAGCGCCGCCCGCGTGGTATCGCTACAACGGAACGGGCAAGCCGCAGACCACACCATTTCGCACGGCCACGCCGTTCAATTTCGATGACATTGAAGTTCGCCGTGCCTTCGCGAAATCGAAAGACGGAACGGAGATTCCGCTCACGATTCTGACGCGGAAAGGCACCCCGCTCAATGGTCAGAATCCCACGCTGATAACGGGCTACGGGGGATATGGCATCAGCATCTCACCATGGTTTTCTACCAGTTTTGAGCGTCTTTGGTTCGATCACGGTGGAATCATGGTCGAGACCAATCTGCGCGGAGGCGGCGAGTATGGAGAAGCCTGGCACCACGGTGGAATGTTGCTGAACAAACAGAATGTGTTCGATGACTTCGCCGCGTGCTCACAATACTTGATCGACAACCACTATACGTCGCCGGCGCATTTTGCCGCAGAAGGCGGAAGCAATGGCGGCTTGCTGATGGGCGCCGAAATCACGCAACATCCGAAGATGTTTCGCGTGGTGCTGTCGATTGTCGGCATCTATGACATGCTGCGCACGGAGCGCGATCCGAATGGATCGTTCAACATTACCGAATATGGGTCCGTGAAAGATCCGCAACAATTCAAGGCGCTGTACGCCTATTCGCCGTATCACCATGTGCGCGCGGGAACGCCGTATCCAGCCGTACTTTTCGTCACCGGCGACAACGATCATCGCGTTAACCCGGCTCATTCCCGCAAGATGACAGCGGAATTGCAGGCCGCGACCAGTTCGGGATATCCGATCATGTTGCGCACCTCTGCCAACGCCGGGCACGGATTTAGCACCAACATCGATGAAGCCACCCAGGAGATTGCCGACATCGATGCATTCTTGTTCGCGCAACTGGGAATCAATTTCACGCAGTGATGCAAGTGCGACGCGCAGCTTCCGCACGGGTGGATGATTGCGCCACCCATGGGAGGCTGTGAGCTTGCTGCGCAATTCTGTGTGGCCTTATTTAGCCTGCTGTTGTTTCAGTAACTGGATGGTCGCTTTCGGATCGATGAGGTGCATGCGGCCGTCCGCACTTGGGGTGGCTCCTTGCTTCATCAGCGCAATGGTCTGCTCCGGGGTCAGCTTCGGATCGAGCGCGATCATCTTCGCAGCCAGGTTCACGCCATTCGGAGACGCCATTGCGGTGCCGGACTCCTTCAACTTTGTTCCGCCAGGCACGTAGCTTTCGACGCGATAGCCATCGGCATCGAGAATCACCGTCTTGCCGTAGCTGGTAAAGGAGGTTTCGTCTCCAGCCTGATCCACAGCGCCGACAGAGACTAAGTTCGGCAACTCGAGTGACGCGGGCACATCGCCAAGAAAGCTGGCATTGCTGTCGGAGTTGCCGGCAGCGCAGACCCACAACGTGTTGGGAGCCGCCTGGATCGCACCTGCAACGGCATCCCGCCACACCGCGTAAATCTGGGCGGCCAGTTGCTTGCGCTGATTGGGGTCCTTCTCCGTGCTGGTCTTGTCGAGCCACTGCTCAATCTCACCCTGGCTGTCGCCCCAGCTCATATTCACGACGCGGACATTGTTCTTGCGAAGATATTCGCCGACTTGCTGGAAATCTGCTTTGAATTTTTCAGCCCAGGCGACGGTCGGCGGAAACTGCATATCGGGCAGTGAGTCGTTGAACTGGATCACAACCAGCCGCGCCGCTGGATTGCCGCGTACCGCGATGCCGGCCACATGCGTGCCATGCATGTACTGACCGATGAAGCGAACCTGTTTTAGAAATTGCGCCAGCTGATCGGGCGGCATGGTCGATAACGTTTTGCGAGCTTCGGCGGCCGCGGGCGAGTCGATGCCATTCTGCAAATCGTCCAGGCCCTGGAAGACCGTGAGCACCCGTGGGTAGGCGGCCTTTTGCTCGGGAGTCATCGGCTGCAGATTGCCGTTATACATGTTGCCTTGCAAATCAAACGCGAGCCCATTCGGACTGTGACCATCGGGATGCGGATCGACGAAAAGGCGACCAGGATAGAGCGAGGTGTCGACGCCGGAGTCGAAGATGGCGATGCGAACCGGTGTCAGCTGATCGGCAGCGGTCAGAGTCACCTCGCGCGCCGCCCAGATGTCCGGCTTCTTGACGTCGTGCGCGGCAATGTATGGAGAGAGTACCGCCAGTGCCGGTTTGGCCAGCGGCAGGAAGAACTTTTCCTCGACACGCATGCCGAGCAATGATTCCGCCCCTGGAAGATCGAGGCCGCCTGTCTTTGCTACCTGCGGATCCAGGTTGGACTTGGCGCTGCCCTCGAGCAGGTCGGGGGAAAGCAGCTCGAAGCTGGTCCTCATTCCCTTCACCGTTTCCTGCGTTGGAGTCCACGGCAGTGCGTTGATCTCCGCCGCGAAGTGTTTTTGAAATGCCTCTTCGAAGGCTGGGCCGGAAGTCGCGCCGGTCTCCTGATTTGCTTTCACAAAGGCGGTGGTCATCAGGCCGGAGGTGAGTTTGGCGGCAGGCTTGTCCTGCAGATCGCGAATTTGTGCAGAGGTCGCAAGCGCGCCCTTCATATCTCCCTGCAGCATTTGCGCATCGAGCCGGGCGCCCAGCAGTTCTCGCAACGTCTCTTTGTCGGAGATGTTGTAGTCGGCCAAAACCGAATTCACATCGGCCTCGACTTTGCTGGTGAGGACATTAAAGGTTGCATCGTCGGCTTTGAGAAGCGAGCTGGCCGGCTGGCTCAGCGGATAGCTGAAGCGAGGCAGATCGGCGGCAGTGTTCACCGTCTTCTTGGTCTGCCCCAGCATGAATCCAGTGCCGACGGCGCAGAACAACACGAGAGAGTAGAGTGGCGTGCGATGCATTCTGCTCATAGGTCTCCTGACATGTCCGATGAAGATTGGATCGTGGCGCTGAATCGTTACTTTGCGGACTTCCTGAACTTGGCCCAACGCGCCCGCTGAGCGGCGCCAATCTTGGCGCGAGCTGCAGCGCTTAACTTGCGCCGTTTTGTGGGCTTCGATGCCTTCGCAACCGCAGGCACCTTGGTAGTTTGCGTGCGAGCGGTGCCAGACAACAACGACTTGACTTGCTGAAGCCGAGATATTTCTGCATCACTAGCTGCGACGAAAGAACGAGTATACATGGTTTTCCTCCCGGACCATCATAGCGTGCCGCTTGCGGCAACCGCCGGTTTTACGGCGAGGATGGGGTTCCTCAGCATCTGGAGCTTGCGACACGGTAAGACTACACGGAGTTTTGCGCGACTGGAAATTCGACACGAAAGCAGGTGCTGAAAGGGGCCGCCTCGTCTCCGGCAACGACGGTGATGTTTCCGCCATTTTTCTCGACAAGCTCCCTGGTAACCCATAGGCCAATCCCGGTCCCGAAGTCGTCTTTGGTGGTAAAAAACGGGTCGAAGATTCGCTCAAGATTTTCCGTGGGAATTACGACCCCGGAGTCACGAATCGTCATGGCCGCTGTTTCGCCGTCAGAAGACAGGGTCACATCGACCAGGCCCTCACCGCCGACCAGGGCATCGCAGGCATTCGAAAGCAAATTCGTCAGAATTTGCCGCAGCTCATCGGGGGGCACATCCACTTTGGTATTGACTACCGCATCATAGTGAACCCGGCCGCCTCTCGAATTGCAACGAGCCTGGAACATGGCCACGACGCTTTGGATCAGTGGACCGACTTCAGTGGGACCGCCCGTCGGCTTGGTGCGCGCGAACGTCAAGGTATGGCGGGCTATATTCGCAAGCCGATGCAGTTCCCGCTCCGCGTCCGCCAGATAGGCTCGTGACTCGGCGCTCATCGCTGTATCGAGAGAGGCGAGATAGATCAGATTCGTCGCCGCTTCCAGAGGGTTATTAATCTCATGAGCGACGGTTGCGGAAAGACGGCCGATGGCGGCCAGTTTCTCCGAGCGCAGGACAGCGATCTCCGCACTTTTGCGGGTGGTGATATCCATGACCACGCCGCGCCACTGCGAATCCGAAGGAGATGGTGTGCCGCGCGCCTCCAGCCAACGCGTTTCTCCATTGGGAAGCGAACTGCGAAATTGACTTTGAAACGGAGTGCCCGCTCGAATCGCGCTTTCAGCCGCTCGCTCTACCCCGGCGCGGTCATCGGGAGATACAAGCTGGATCAGGGCATCGAGGGTTGTGACCTCCTGAAACGAGCGGCCTAGAATTTCCGCGCCGCCCTGCGCCCATTGAATACTGCGATCCTTGACGTTAATTACCCACGCGGCGGAATTGCTGCCCTGCTGGGCCTGGGCCAGCGTATCCGCGTGGTCACTCAGCGAACTCAGCGCGGAACGGAGCCGGATCCCTCGATTGCGAAGACGATCAAAAAAGAAAACAATCAGAAATCCGATGCTGAGGATGAGCGCGGTTCGAATCAGTACTCCGAGCGAAAAACCCGAGCGGCTTGAGGGCAACAAAAACCAGTCATAGAAAAGAAGGGCGGTGGCTACAACGGAGACGATGCCTGGACCCAGGCCGAAGAATGCGGTGATGCCCGCGACCGCCAGAAAATTGAGCGCGACAGGCGTGCCCTGCAGCGCAGGGAGATGTAACGTGAGCTGAGCACCGAGCCATGCGAATAGAACAGCACAAATATATCCAACAGCGCTTCTGAGGGCCTTCGCGCCAGAGCTTGCCCCTTGGAATGGATATGGCTCTTTCACGAACCCTCATCGCCGTCTCATATTACGCTCGCCTGCCCAACAATCTCAGCGGTTCGAACCCTCCCATCATACAAAAGGATGCGCGCACGAGGAATGAAAGAATGCATCCCCACTGCGATGTTGGAATGCGTGCAGTAAGCCCGCGGCGGCATAGGGCCCTTGAATGCCAGCTCAGTTTCTAAGATCGCCGCAGGCGAATGAGCACAATGGAACAGATTGTTGCGTGCCATCGGTGCAATGCTGGAATTACTGCCTCGGGGATTTGCCCCTGAATCCACTGCAGGCAGAACCTGAGATGAGCGGACACTGACTCCTTGCGAATTCCGCCGCGATTCTCCGAACTGCAGCATCGTTAGAGAAAGGCACCACTGCGTGGACTGAAATTTCTGTTGTTGGCAGCAGCTTTGCTTGCGCCCGTGGCCCTGGTTCCAAGGGCGAATGCGCAAGTGACAATCAATATAGGTACGCCGCCTGTCTGTTCGTATGGCTACTATGGCTATGCGCCCTACGCCTGTGCACCCAGCGGTTATTACGGACCGGGGTATTTTTACAATGGCATCTTCCTGGGGATTGGGCCGTGGGAAAATTGGGGTTATCGCCACGGTTGGGGAAGCCATCGTTTCAATGGCTCCGGAGGCGGTCACTATAACGCCGGACATGGCTATTCCGGTGGCGGAGGTTCTGCCAACACGCGTGGACATGCCGAGGCTTACAGCTCCGGCTCGGCGCATAACAATGGCTCGCACAACAGCTCTCA
>VFSW01015712.1_pt1 | contig 10380 bp, 12 predicted proteins | sample 5358111 | NCBI WGS metagenome assembly VFSW01 (sample SAMN11554181, study PRJNA540505) | mine drainage metagenome | isolation source: sediment from site ElyBrook_90M | place: USA: Ely Copper Mine, Vershire, VT | collected 2017
GCGATGGCCTTTGCCAAACGAGAGAACGAACGCATTCAGGACGAGGAACTTCTTATTCTTCTGGCGATAGATGACTAAAGACAAACTGATTGTTCTTAAAGAACACCCCTACTACCAACAACTGATCGAGGAACTCAAAGACAAAATTCCCATCGTTCCCGATTACGACCCGAAGGAATCCAATTCGGGGGAAATCATGAAAGCCCAGTCTTCAAAGAGATTGGGCTTTTTGTTTGCACTCTCAGTAATCACTGGAGAAATAAATGGCTGAAGAAAACATTCAACAAACCGACGAGGTTGTTGAAAAGGAAGATTCCCTAGACCAGATCACCAAAGATTTCGGCATAGAGGATCAAGCGCAACAATTCCGGCAGCAAGTCGCGCCGGTAAGACAGGAAGTTCAGCAGGCTCAACAAGTAAGCCCGTCGAATATCCCGGATCCATTGGATACGGAAGCGCACAAGGCTTATCTGGCGAAGATCGAGCAGAACCAATCCTCCCTACAGCACACCCTAGAGAAGACCATTGGGACCATCTCTGCTTACGAGCAGAAGGCCCAGCGCGAAGCTCTTGAGGCAGACATCAGCAAGGCAGTTAAGACTGCGAACGAGATCATCAATCACCCCAAACCCCGCATGGTGGAGGTCGCCCTAGAGCTTCGCGCTCAGGAAGACCCGAAGTTCAAAGCCATCTGGGACAACCGGCAGAAGAATCCTCAAGCCCTCGAACGCGCCATCAAGATCGTGGCGAAAGAGATCGCAGAGGACTTCTCCATCAAGGTCGATCCCGAACTCGTCAAGTCTCAACGTGCCTTGAAACTCTCCCAACAACAAACGGCGACGACAACAAGACAAGAGCCGGAAGACAAATGGTCAGGTCTCGATGATGCTGAATTTCAGCGAGAGTGGGCCAAGGCGGTTTCAGGCGGTTACTAGAGTCGTCGCCATGAAAGGTAAATCATGGCAACTCGTGTCGCAACAAATGCAACAGACGTAGTCCAACCGGTAAATTACGTGCTGATGAAGGGCCTCCTTCAGGCCGCACGTAAGAAGCTCCCCTACTTCAACGGCACCCTTCCTGGTCAACTCGACAAACAGGGTGGAAGTTCCTCGGTTAAGTGGGAGCGTATCAACAACCTCACCGCAGCAACGACCGCTCTGGGTGAATTCCAGGGTAACTCGGCCTTTCTGTTTGGCCGAAGCCTCGTCACCCCGACGGTCTCCAACGTCACCAAGGCAATGGCGAAGTACGGCAACGCCATGCAACTGACGGAGGAAATCGACCTCTTCAACGTCAACACCCGCGCCATGAAGTTCATGGATACCTTGGGTGCGAACGCTGGTGAAAGTCTGAACTCGCTGATGTTCACCGAGTACCAGAACGCCACGCTCATCCGCTATTGCAACGGCGCGGCGGGTGGTGCGGCTTCGCTGTCCAACGTGAATGCAGCGGTCGCCCTGACGGACATCAAGTACGCGGTGAACCAGTTGAACAACCAAGCTGCGATGCCCTTCACGCCGCTGGGGTCCGGTTCCGTGAACATCGGGACTTCTACCATCCGTTCGAGCTACTACGGCATCTGCCATGTGGACGTGGAAGAAGACATGCGAGGTCTTACGGGTTTTATCCCTGTAGAGCAGTACGCGGGCTACACCGAAACCATGCCGTTTGAATTCGGCGCGGTGGGTGGTGTGCGTTGGGCGTCTACTCAGGTTTCGACCATCGCATCCAGTGCCGGTAAGAAAACGGCGGTCGGCATGCGTGGTGCGTCGAACATCCTGAACGACGTGTACGACTCGTTCATCTACGGTAAAGAGGCTATCGGTACTGTGGGACTTGGGAATATGCACGCTTCCAATTCCTACGAGATGTACAACCCGAAGACTCCTCCGGCGGTTGAACTGATCTACAAGGCCGTGGGAAGTGCGGGTGCTGCTGACCCGTACAACGAAATCGCATCTTTGGCCTGGAAGGCTTGGTTTGGGGCAAAAATCCTCAATACCAACTGGGTCGTTAAGCTGCGCTCCACGTCTGCGAAGGTGTAATGACTTGGGGGGCCTTCGGGCCCCCCTTTTTCTTGGATAAAACATGACCACAGTTGCCGCATCAGGATTCCAGTTTATCGACGCGGTAAACCGCATTTTGCGAATCACGGGATTTATCCGTGGGGACACCGATGTACTCACGTCCTTTAACGACACCAACCACAACTCCACACAGAACATTTGTCAGATAGCGATTCAGTCGGAATTGGCGGATTTGATCGGCAATTCACTGATCCCCTACGAACACAAAACGGGGACGATCACTTTAGCTACGAATACCAGAAGCTACGCCCTACCCACGGACTTCATAAGGCTGTGGGGAGATCCGGGGTTTTTCTACGACTCGACCCAAAACAACATCATTTGGGAATATCCGGGCGGCGAGAATCAATTAAGGGACGAGATTTACAACTACAAAACCGAATACGGGTATCCGAACTACTTCTATTTCGAGCAGACCACTACTAAACAGGCCTCGTTCTTTCTGGTTCCAGACTCGACCGTAAACGGCAGGGTGTTGACGCTCGACTACGAAGCGGATGTGAACGTCTCAAACTCGACCGACATTCTGCCATTCCAGAACGGTAATGAGGACTATGCCTTTTGTGACATGGCCGCGAGACGCTTTATAGGCATGTATGAAAAGAAGGACATGGATCTGGACAAAGACCCCCAGTATCGGAATGCCAAGGCAAGGTTTTTGAACCTCATCAAACCGAAGAATCCCTCTGGGTTCTACGGCAGGCAGTATGTCTAAAATCAGCCTGAACTCGCAATTCGGGTTGAACGAAAATCCGCAGCCCGATATTGGAGAGTGTACCGCAGGGTACAACTTCGACCTGGCGCTGGATCAGAACTGGTTCCAGCCGAGAAAACCCTTTGACCTGAAGGGCACGGCTCCGAACGCGGGAGCGATCAACGGCGTCATGCAACTGGTCAAGCGGGACAACACGCAGACCACGCTAATTTGTGCAGGCAATACGGTCTACCTATGGGATGGGGGGTCTACCTGGACCTCCAAGGGCACGGTGACTTCAGGCTCCATGCTCAGGGACACCTACTGGTCTTTGGGTGACTACTCCGTAATTACGGATGTCGCCCTGCTCAATGTTGTACAGAAGTGGGATGGAACGACGTTATCGAACCTGACGACGGGCTTGGGAACGGCTTTGTATGCGAAGTACGGGATTGTCTATGCAGGCCGGGTGTGGCTGTTCAATGTAACCACCAACACCACGACTCCGCATCTGATGGTCGCCAGTGCATTAGAAAACCCAACGTCCTACGACACCAGCCAACGGGCGGGATCAACGACAGTTGGTGGCGGGACGTTCTCCACGGGTACGGAAGCGTTCTACATGGTCACCCCGGACCTCAAGCCTATCAACGGGGTTTGTCTTTACCAGAACACACTGATTATCTCCACGCTGAACGGGAAGTTATTCCAGTTGACCGGATCTTCAGCAAAAGACTTCGCGTGGACTGATTTTCTGGATGGCTCTCCAGCCATCGGCAGCGAAGCATTGGCCTCGATGGGTAATGACGCGATATTCATGCGGCAGGGCGGACACATCAATTCGATTTCCGCGACGATGAACTTCGGCAACGTCACCGCCCTTGAACTCACAAGATGGCTCCCGAATACGATCAAGAACCTGACTGGAGCCACACAGATCGTCTATGACATCACCAACCAGAAGGTGTTCTTCTTCATAGCGGGCAAGGTTCTTGTGTTGTTCAAGGACTTGCGAAACACCGGCAAAAGCCCGTGGAGTGTTTACACCACGCAGAACGCCAACGCTTTTAACACCGCAGCGGCCAAATACATCCAGATTCCGGGCGGGACAAGTTACAGCGTTTATTGGGGTGATTCCTCTGGGAATGTGTTTGACATGAACGGTGCTGGGACGGGGGACGGAAGTTCTTCAAACACCATCGTCTACTCCAGAACCTCAAGACACGTCGGAGACGAGCAGTTCGACGGTCAGTGGCCGTGGGCGAATGTAAACCTCACGGGCATCGTGCGCTACCGCCGAATCGGTGCTTTTACCCTGTCGCTCACCTTCGATTGGGACGACGAATACAACACCGAAATCTGCAACCTGAATCTGAAAGGTCCGGCCTCTGGAGACAACTCGCCTTATTTTGGCGGCGCGTTTTACTTCGGTGGGACTACTTATTTCAACCAAGGCTTTAGTGCGACCAACCGGGTTTCGGATTTCAACTACTCGCCTTCTGGCAAGGGTCCGGGATTTTATGTGACGGTCTCGGCTAACACCAACGTCCTGTTCAACGTGGATTCGGTGGACATAGATTGATGAGCTTGCGAATGCTTTGTCAATGAAGAAGAAAGAGATTTTCAAGGAGTCCAGACCTAATGTCAGACCTTTTATCCCGATGGAAAACGGCGATCCTTCAAGCGATATGGGGATTCTATGGGCGGCTTATAAAAAAGGTTCGTTCAATCTTCCAGAAATGACCGAGAAGCAGTTTCTCGATCTGATGTTCCAAGCCCTGTCTCAATACAACTACGCATGGTTGATTGAGGACGAGAACGCGGGGTTCAGATCAGGCAAAGGTCCTGTTGGTTTCGTAGGAGCCAAGTTCGACGGATGGAAGTCCAATCCTGATTTCGAGTTCTTTAGCTGGGCGACGGAACAGAACCAGCTTCGTTCTGTGATTTCATTTTTACAAATGACCAAGCACAAGCAAGTGGGTATTTGTGTGGTGAGTGCCTTGGAAAAGAACATTGCTCTATTCAGGGCTGTTCCCGAGTACATCCCTTCCTTTAAGTATGTCGGGGTTATCCAAAACGGACGAGAAGGAAACGAATACCTGTTTTCGATGAGGTGCAAGCATGGCAGGAATGATGGGAGTGGAACCCAAGGGGTACAACGGAGTGGTGGACGTGAACGGGCAGCAGATCCACGTTACGAACGGGAAAGTCAACTTTCAGGGGCAGGCATTCAAGGTGGCGGAAAGCGGAGTAGTGAGCAAGCAGGGCCAGCCGGTGGGGATGATTCAGCAAGGGAAATTCATTCCTAAGCAATGAGGAATTTTCTCTGTATTGCAAACAACGTAGATGTTGTTCCTTTGTTGATGTCGGTGCAAAGACAGGACTTGTGGAATCAACACCGATTCAGAACAACCTTCAAAGGCACTCCCCACAAAGACGTAGACGATATTTGGCTGAGATACACCGACGACAAAAAGGCCAATCCAGAAGATCCTCACGAAGCCATTATCGACACGACCCCGGTATGGCATGAGGCGTACAAAAAACTCCCGCAAGTAAAGCCGATCATCTTCGACCTGATGAGACGGTTGGAGGCTTACGAACTGGGGAGGGTTTTGATTACTCGTCTCAAGCCCGGTGGCCGGATTCTTCCACATTCCGACAACTACGGGGATTACGTTCTCGATCCTGACGTGGCCCGTTATCACATCGTTCTACAAGGTCTTCCGGGGTCTTTATACAGAACCGGAGACGAAACCGTGTGCATGAGAACCGGAGAGGTGTGGTGGTTCAACGCCCTAATTGAACACGAAGTCATGAATAACAGTGCTGATGACCGGATTCACTTGCTGGTCGATGTGAGGCTGAGTCCGTGATTACCTTTTCCGTCGAGTCCTGGTTTGAAGTCGTAGAAGAAATGAAACCACTTTGGCCCGCGCATTGGGAAGAAGTGGCGATGAACAAAGACGAGATTAAATTAAATCCCGACTTCAAGACCTACGAGCAATACCAGACAGACGGTGCTTTGCACATCGTTGTCATGAGGGAAAACGGTGCCTTGGTCGGGTATCACATCAGCATCGTAAGACCGCACCTTCATTACCTGCAAAGCCTCTCCGCCTTTACGGACGTGTACTACGTCTCTCCTAAACACAGGAAGGGACTCGCCGGGATCAGGCTGTTTCAGGAGGTGGAGAAAAGTTTGAAGGCCCGTGGAGTTCAAAAGATATTCACCGGCACGAAGAAGCATTTGGACATGAGCAAGTTGTTTGAGTACCTGGGTTACAAATCAACAGAGACGTTATTTACGAAGCTCCTATGAAAATAAATTTCCTATCCTGGTTTCTTCCCGGTGGATTCTTTTGTCCCGGTGTGGCTGCTGCCGTGGTTGGTGCTGGGGTTTTGGGAGCCGGAGCCAGTATCTATTCCGCCGACAAAGCCAGAAGCTCTGCTAACTCACAAGCCGACCAAGCAAGGCAACTGGCTTTGCTTCCGAGGTCTACTCAATACGGATCTTCCGTAAATCCCTCGGCGGGCACTTCTATTATCGACCCCTCGATACGGGGGATGCGCGAGGCGTCTCTTTCTGGGATACCTGGGTACAAACAGCAGTACTCCAATGCGATCGGCAGTTTGAATTCCGGTTTGGGCGGAATTCTGGGTCAGCTTCAGAGCAACCAAAACCCCTTCATGCAGGCGCGGGTCAATCCTCTTCTACAGCAGCAAGCGCAACAACAGGGCGCTTTGGCGACGAGTAACAACCTGAGGGGGATTGCGGGTTCTTCGTTTGGGAATCAGGCCATGACCAACCTGAACACCGATTACGGAAGGGCCATTGGCGATCAGGGAGCTTTAGCTACGCAAGAGTCTCTAGGTGCCCAAACCGGAATAATGGGGAATCTCTACACGGCGAATGTAGGAAATATCGGCCAGCAGTTCGGCATGGACCAGCAGTACTCCAATGTAGCAGACCAGAACCTGGCTCAAGAGCTATCTGCTTTGGGTCTGAGTCAGGCGGACGTAGGTTCGATACTCGGGGCGAATTCACAATCCATGGCCGCGAATCAAAACTACCTCGGCGGACTTGGGAGAAGCTTGAGTGGTTTGGGTAGTTCGTTCGCCGGGATACAGCAACAACAGCAATATCCCGGTGTGACCAGCCCGATATACAACCCAGGATACGGTGGCGCGGCTTATGGCGGTTCTAGTGCGTACTCGCCCTAATACTCACAGATGTGCTCGCAGTACTGCCACGTATAGCCCTCTTTAAAACATCGCTGCATACAAACCTGATCCACACGCTTTTGCGCGGCATAGATTTCTCGCTGCGCGTTGTAGACATCCGGGCTTAGTCCTCCTCCGGCAGTTTGAAGACCTGAGCCTACGGCTTGTATTGCCTCAGTAGAACACCCAGACAGCATAAGAACGATTAACAGATAACGCATAAACCCTCCTATGTCTCTATTCGATACCCTTGGTGCAATCGGTTCCGGCCTACGTGTAGCCGGGGGTGGTTTGAGTCAAGACGCCTTCAACGTAAACGCCCAACAGGACGAAAACCAGAAAACCCGCGACGAGCAGAAAAAGAGGTTCCTAGCCGACCTGTTGACCCAGCATTATCAACAGGGAACCTTACAACCGCAAGCCTATCAGCAGGCAATGGGGAAATTGGGGTTCGATCTCCCCCCCATACAGCCTACCCCGGATTACACGGGTCTGGGTTCGGACATTACCTCCAATCTCGACATGGGCGGGTACTTGTCTGGTGGCGCTGGCGGTCAAACCTCAATGGGAGGGGCGACAGCGCCCTCTGGCGCGCAGGTCAAGCCCGTGCCGCAGGACACCGTAACCGGCCAGCCCATTCCAGATGGACCCACAGCACCTACCTCAGAAGTCGTGGGGAACAAGGTCAGCGTTTACTCGACCGACGAGATAAACCGTGCTACAGCCGACTTCGCTTCCAAGATCGCCGCCCAACCCGGCACGCAGGCGATGAAGGCCAAGGCGGTAAAGGACTTCCGAGACAATCTTAAAGCAGAGAGAAAGTCCCTGCTCGACGAGGAAGAAAAGAACTCGCTCATCAAAAACCGGAATTCGGAAATCGCCGCAAGGGAGCGCGAGAAGAAGCCCGCCTTCGTCCAGGAGTTGGAATATTTCACGAAGATGAGTCCTGACGACCCGGGCTACAAGTTCATGCTCGACAAGCTGACCGTCGATACGAACGGCAAGAAATCCGCCGTTAGAAAGAACATTGAGGCGGACCTGGAAGCGCAGAACATCAAGCCGGGAACGGAAGAGTACGACACGGAATTCCACCGCAGGATGTCTTCGTACCTCACCAAGCAGTCCGCTCCAAAGGCGGGATCTGATGCGACGAAACTCACTCCTGAAGCCATCGGCTCGCTCGCGTGGAAATCTCTCCTGTTCGGTAAAAACCCTCCGGGCATGGGCAATGCCGCCGCCTCTCAAAGAGCGGAGGTATCGAACAAGGCCGCGCAGATCGGGCACAAGCTCGGACTCACCGACGCTGAAATCGCCGTCTTGCCTGAAAACAACAAGGTCAAGATGAAGGCGGCAGATAAGCTCACGACGTGGGGCGCGTTCGTTGACGTAGCCAGTGAGAGACTGACCAAGACAATCGACGTAGCCATCGACTACGCGAAAAAGCTCGGGCCGGATAAGGTGAAAAGGCTGAACCAGGCGATCATCGCCGGAGAGCGGGAGTTCAACGATCCCATAGCCAACGCCTACGCAGTTCAGGTCAACATCGTCCGTCAGGATTATGGAAGGCTTGTGACCGGCCCGACCTCCAACGCCATGCTTCCGGTTGAAGCGATCAAGAAGGGAGATGAACTCGTTTCTACTGGTTTCGACGTGCCGACTTGGAATGAGGTGAAGAAATCCCTGTTGCGTGACGCGCAAATCACCAAGGACTCGGTGAGTGAGCAGAAGAACGCCCTGCTGGAATCTGTCAAAGACCCGGTTAAGAAAGCGCCGGTATCTGGTGGTGATGGCTGGAAAATCGAGAAGGTGCAGTAATGGCGAAGTACCGCATCACCTCTCCCGACGGACAGAAGTACGACATCACCGCGCCGGATAACGCAACACAAGAACAAGTGATGGAGTACGCGAAGAAACAATTCGCATCTCAAGAGCCAGAGCAACAGAAAGACCCCAATGCAGAACTTAAAAGCCCGGTTACGGGAATGCGCTCGGCTCTCGATGCTACTGCTTCTGTTGCCTCCGGTGCTGTTGCTGCTCCTGTGTCTGGTCTTGCTGGTATTGCTGGCGCGGTTCTTCCTGGCCCCCAAGGACAGGGTGCGGACTGGCAGCAAAAAACACAGCAAGCCCTGACCTACCAACCTCAGACGCAGGGCGGGCAGCAGATCGTCAACGCCGTCTCCGCGCCATTCGCAGCCCTTGCAGGGAAGGCAGATCAGGCCGGGGGAGCGGTAACAGATGCTACCGGAAGCCCTGCTCTGGGAGCTGCTACGAACGCCGCTGTTCAAGCCGTTCCAGCCGTTGCGGGAAAGGTACTCGGACGGGCTAGGCCCACCATAGAGGCCACCATAGCCCGCAGGAAACAGGCGTATGACGCCAAGGCCTCTCGGGACTCGGTGAAGAATGAAACTTGGCGTAGGGGTGCAGAGGAAGGCTATCGCGTTCCGGCTCCAGAAATTGAGTCGTCGCCAGTAACAAAGCAAGTCATCAATGCTGGCGGAAAGGCTGCGGTTAAGCAGGAGTTCATTCAGTTCAACCAGCAGATCACAGACAAGATTGCCCGCAGGGAAGCGGGGCTTGCTGAGAACGAGCCAATAGACGAACAGACCTTGAAAGCGGCGCGGGCAAAGATGTCGGCCCCATACGATGAACTAGCCGCTCTGTCCCCACGGGCGGCAGATGCGCTTGAGAAATTCAAACAAGCAAAGTTTAACGCAAAAGAGCAGTGGAATTTCTACAACAGGACTGGAAATCCTGAAGTCAGAAAAATAGCGGAGGGCTTCGATGCGGAAGCCGATACCGCAGAAAAACTGATGACCATGCACGCGAAGAAGGCTGGTCGTCAAGACCTTCTACCGCGCCTTGAGGCTGCGCGCATACAGCTTGCGAAGAATTACGAAGTGGAGCGCGCCCTAAATGTTGGAACCGGAAGCGTTGACGCTCAATACTTCGCCAGAGAAATAAACAAAAAGGGCGTTGACAGGTATAGCGGCGGGCTTCAAACCATCGGCTTGTTTGCCAAACGCTTCAGGAATTACACGGCAGACGACTCGAAAATATACCTACCTGGGGCAAGCCACCTAGATGCGGTGGGAAGTGCTGCGGCGATTGTAACTGGACATACCCTCGCCGGAGGGCTTCCACTGCTACGCGGCCCGATGAGGTCTCTGGCTCTGTCAGAGATGATGCAACCCAGCACCGGCCTCAAACCCTACAGTCCCGGTCTGGGACTAAGAGCAGGGCTTAACCTCACCGACCAGGGAATAACAGACCCCGCTGCGTTGCTGATGATGTCAGAGGAGAAGCGCAAGAGGTTAGGGCTTTGAACCTGCTCATAGTCGATTCGGATGGATGCGGCCTCGACTTCGCTCTGAGGTC
>VFSW01015713.1_pt1 | contig 10380 bp, 6 predicted proteins | sample 5358111 | NCBI WGS metagenome assembly VFSW01 (sample SAMN11554181, study PRJNA540505) | mine drainage metagenome | isolation source: sediment from site ElyBrook_90M | place: USA: Ely Copper Mine, Vershire, VT | collected 2017
TCTTTCCCGGTTCATTCCTGCTTCAAGTCCGTCATGGTGACGCCCTTTACGTATTCCACGACTTTGTCCCGTTTGATCGCCTGCAGTTTCTGGACGATCTCGGCGATCCGGAGCGAGTTGTTCAGGACCGATTCCAGGCGCTTCTTGAGATCGGGGTCCTGCTCGCCGTACCGCTCGATGAGCAATTCAACGTTGCCGATAACCGTCGTGAGCGGGTTGTTGATCTCATGCCGCACGGTGATCACCACCTCCCCGATGGCGCCGAGCCGCTCCGCCTGCAGGAGCTTTTCCCGCATCAGCTTCCGCTCCGTGATGTCCCGCGCCGAAACCTGAAACCCCGTATGCACCTGGTTCGTGAAGAGCTTTCGCGCGCTCATCTCGATGAAAGCACGGCTGCCGTCCCGCTTGACCACTTCAAACTCCATCACCCTGCGCGCGGTCAGGTTCCTGCCGTCGAGCATTTTATTTACGGTTTCGGCGCCTTCCGTCGTGAGGAAGTTCAGAACGCTGGCGCCCACGAGATCGCTCCTGGTATATCCGCTGAACTTCTCCGCCGCCTTGTTCGCCGTCGTGAGCATGCCCGCTGAATCCATGGTAAAGAGAATGTCGCGGGAGTTTTCGAAGAGATCCCAGAATTTTTCGCTTGATTCCTTGACTTCGGCGTAGAACTTCAGGTTTTCGACGGCCAGGCCGAGCTGCGCGCCGATAGTGTCCAGCATCTGGAGGTCCGAAGGCTTGAGGGTAAAATGCTTCTGCGGGTACAGAAAAATGACACCCAGGACGATGCCGCGCGATTTGATGGGAATGATGATGTGCGCGTGATCGACGGAACCCAGGCAGCGCGTGTGGCGCGGGTCGCTGCAACTTTTTTCCGAGTAGAGGATTTCGCCGGTCTGGGCGCTCAACCCGCACAGGCACTCACCGACCCTGATCGTCGCTTCATTTCGGACGAACTCCGGCGGCAGCCCGCGGGACGCCATCAGCCGCAGCACTTCACCGTCCGGGTCGGTAAGGAAAATGCCGCCCTTTGGATCGAGCGCAGCAAGGCTGTCCAGGATCTGGCCCAGAGACTTGTCGAGCATGTCCCCGAGGTTGCCCGACTGGCTCAAGGTGAGCGCGACGGAGTCGATGGCGGCCAGCTCATTCGTGCGATCGAGCAGCTTTTTCTCAAGTTCGGAGTAGGAATGCCTGAGCTGCCGGGCCATCTCGTTGAAGCGCTCCGCCAGCTGGCCGATATCGCTCGATTTCTGCAATTGCATCTGGTAGTCGAGATTGCCCTGGCTGATCTGGGTGGCGCCTTTCCACAGATCGTTCAGGGGGACAGCCACCTTGCGGTGTATGAGAATGCCGAGTCCCAGGAGAAATCCGACGGACAGCAGCAAAATCATGATGACGAGCAGCATGACCCGGTGTCTGAGGAACCGGAGGTAATCGGCAAGCCCGCTCATTTGACGGCTGTGTTCGTCTTTGGCGTAGATATCTATGTCCTTGTGCGCCCGATCGAGCACCCCGTCTGCATCGAGGATCATGGCATGTGCGCGCAAACGGTCCCGGTCAACAGGGTCCTTCAGGCTGAAGATGCCCTCCGCTTTTTTCCGGAGCACGGCAAGGTCTGCGCGCAGGGATTCGACGAGCTGCCGGTTTCCCGGCGTGAGATCGAGCTGTTCGAACCCGACGACCATCGATTGGGCGACATCGCGGGACTTGGCATAGGCTTCCCGATACTTTGTTCCCGGGCTCGTGACGTAGTGGTGAAGATTCTTCACCATGCTGTCCAGGTACTGCGCCAGGAGGTCGATCCGGCGCATGTCTTCGGAAGCCTGCTCCATCTTGTTGGTGATGGAAGAAAAGCCCGTCATCACGTTTCGCAGAGAGAAAACAACAACGGCGGTAATCAGCAGCAAGCCGATGAGCGCGAGAACGATGAATCTTTTATGGATGTTCATGGTTTTGCAGGCCCTTGCCGCGGGCAGGAATGGCGCCCCGCTGCCTATGCCGGAATAATACCACGTTCGGCGGAGAGAGTATAGAGGACAACGCGCAAAGTTCAGCGTTCAAAGTTCAAAATGCTTAAACCTAAAAACGGCATTTGACACGGATCAAATCTGATGAGAGTCGGATAACGGCGGATTTTTCTTCAAATAGTGGTTCACCCAGGAGGTGATTGACTTGCTTTCGAATGTATCCGCTTTTATCATATGTTAATCCGCTTCTTCTGTGTCTAAGTGCTTTTTCCATGTTAAAACGTATTCCCGATGTTGAAATGAAGTTCCCCGGGGCTTTCACCGGGCCGGCGCCGGATCTTCAGGCCATAGTCGATCCGCAAGGGACCAATGGGAGTGCCGTACCGGATGCCGACGCCGTAGGAGGCCCGGAGGTCGCTCACGTTGAGCTCCTGGTTCGGCCAGACGTTTCCCGCATCAGTGAAGAGCACGAAACCGAGGCCTTCCCCGGGGTTCAGGCGCAGTTCAATATTGAAGATCGCCATGCTCGAACCTCCCTGCGGGATCCGGTTCCCGTTCGCGTCCAGGGCGCTGGGGCCGATACCGTCCTGGGTAAATCCGCGCACCGTCGTACTGCCGCCCACGTAAAAGCGCTCGTGGAGCGGCACCTGCGGCGTGTTGCTGAACGGCCAGGCCGCGCCGGCGCGCGCCGAAAGAGCGAGAACGGAGGTGTCGACGGGCACAAACCAGCTGGCCTGCGTCGTCAATTTGCTGAAGGCCGCCTGCGACCACAGTTGCCGGAGCGCTTCCTTCAGCGTGACGCCGTAGAGCGCGCCCCGGTGGGGATTGAACACATCGTCACGGAGGTCCAGGAGGAGGGCGGGGCTTATGCTGCTCACGAGCACCCGGCCGCTGTCTTCGGGCGTGAGCTCCGCGGCGGCCAGCACGTTATAATTGACGACGTTCTCGAACTGGTAGGTAAGCGAGGGTTTCAGGTTGCCGTAGGTTTTTTCGACGCCGAAGGAGGCGGAGGTCTTGCGCGTTTGATAATACAGTTCGCGCGTGTCGGAGTTCAGCATCTCGGAATCGGACCAGACGAGGCTGAATTTGCCGTCCATCTCCCGGTTGAACAACCAGGGCTCTTTATAATTGAAAATCGCCCGCTTCAGGATTTTGCTCTCCTCGAACCGCACGCTCGTGTACCGGGCGGTCCCCCAGAGGTTCCGGTGGGAGAGTTCCACGTAGCCCCGGGCCCGGTCCAGGTCGCCGTAGCCTACGCCGAACTCCATGGCACCGGCCGGCCGCTCGTCCACGGTCAGGAGCATGTCCTTGACGTATTCCTTCTCTCCGGGGTGGACGGGCTCGAACTTGACCAGACCGATGTAGCCAAGGTGGTAGATCCGCTGCTGGCTCGCGAGGATGGCGCTGTAATCGTAGGTATCGCCGGGTTTCACGAGCAGTTCGCGCATGATGACGGAGTCGCGCGTGTGCTCGTTCCCGCGAAGAATGATCCTGCCGATCGTAACGGGACGGTCCTCGGTGATGCGGTAACGGACGTCGATCGCGCCGTCCTTCGGGGTCTTCTCGGCGTCCACCCGCGCGTAGAGATACCCCTTATTCGAATAGGCGGACAGAATGCGGTATTTATCATCATCGAGCAGGCGATCGCTGAAGGGCGCGCCGGGTTTTAATTTCAGCTTGTTCATGAGCTCCGCCGGCGAAAAGACGGTGTTGCCCTCGAAGGTCACGTCACCGGTTTTGGTCCGGGGCCCCTCGGCGATCTCGATTACGATATCCGCCCTGCGCCCGTCCGCGCTTCGGGTCACCGTTTGCTTGACTGACGCATCGAGGTAGCCTGCTTCGAGATACCGGTCGCGGAGATTGCCTACGTCATTGTTCAGAAGGTCTTCGCGGAACGGGAAGGACCGATACCAAGGGAAAAACCAGGACCACGACCAGCCCGGTTCCCGGAGGGCCATCTGGCTCTTGATATCTTTGGCTGTGAAAGCCGTATTTCCCCGGATGACGACGCTCCCGACCGTGACGCGCCGTCCTTCGGTGATATTGAACTGCAGATTGAGCAGGCCGGGTTCCGCGGTTTTCTTCACCTCCACGGCAACATCGGGGTAGCCTTGTTCCTTGTAGGCAGTTCTTATTTTGTCGGCGCTGCTGTCGATCACATCGTTCGAAACGGAGTGCTCGGACCAGATGAGGAGGAACTGCTTCAGCTTCTTCGCGCTGAATTCCCTGTTTCCCGAGAATCGTACGTTCACGCGCGGTCCCTCTGAACCGGCTATGCGGACAAAAGCCTCATGGCCCCGCAAACTCATGTCCACCGGCCCCGGTTCGGCCGCGGGATAACCGGCGTCGGCGTACTTTTCCCGGATTGCCTTCAGGTCCTTGTCGAGCAGCAGGTCGCGCCTCAGCCGGCTGCCCACGCGGCTTTGCATCACGGAAAGCAGGTCCTGGTTCCGGAAGACCGTATTGCCGGTAAAGGAGATTTCCTTGATGAGCGTGGGCTCGCCTTCCCGGACGTCGATGTGCAGGGCCACGTCGTGGGGAGTCTCGAGCGGTTCGGTCCGAAAGGTCACGGTCGTATCGTAGAACCCTTCGGACTGGTAGAGCGCGAGGAGGTCCTGCCGGAGGGAAGGAAGTTTCTCCTCATGCAGTTCCCTGCCTTCCATGCGGGGAAGGGCCGCTTTGATCGCATCGCTTGAAACCGTGAAATTTCCGGTGATCACGATCTTCCGGAGCACGGTGATCGGCACGAGGATGTAGGTCAGCCGCACTCCCCCGTTGTCGGGAAAGGCCTCGACGCGGATGTCCTTATACGTCCCCTTGAGATAGAGCAGCGAAATGCCGGTGCGGATCGCCGCGCCCGAGAAGACGTCGCCGGGTTTCAGGCCGATCAACTGCATGATCTGATCGGGCTTTTGCACGGGACGGCCCTGGTCATCCTGCACGTCGATCCGGGTTATGGCCAGGCCGGAGAAGGAGGGAGGCGCTGCAAAAGCAGGGGAAAGGAGCATGAGGACCAGGAGCCCCCCTGGCAGCCAAAACAAAGATTTCATGAAGAATTTTTAGCACATCAAGGAATGAATGTAAAGGAAAGAAACCCGGCGGAGCCGCATGTTGTTTTCCGGGGAAGGTTCAGGCCGGCGTACCTGAAGGAAGGCGCCTCCGGCCCGTGATTACGCATGGACGAGGTCGAGCTTGTCCAGGAGCAAGTGCAGATCCCGCGGCGCAAAGGGCTTTTTAATGCACCCTTGCGCGCCGAGCCGAAGTCCCTTCCCCGCATCGCTTTCCATGCCTGGTGTGCTTACGAGGATGATCGGAATGAGGCTGTATCGTTCCTGTTCTTTGACGGCCCTGATGAAGTCAAGGCCGGTCATGAGCGGCATGTTGATGTCGAGAAGAATGAGGTCGACATCGGGGTGCTTCGCAAGCAGGTCCAGCCCGTCCTGTCCGTTCAGCGCGCTGATGATCTCGCATTGGTAGCGGATCAGCATCATTTTATAGATCAAATGAAGTTCGGGCAGGTCGTCGATAATAAGAATTTTTTTCAATGCATTCATGGATCACCCTTGACGACCGGCAAAAGCGTTTCCGCAGAACGGGGAAATACGTTCCCGCGGGAATCCCCGATCCGGAGTCCCTTATTGCCGGAGCGGGAGCCCCTTCCGGTCCTGTTCTTCCTCCAGGAATTCGTGCGTATACAGGATGCGATTCTGCAGGGACCGGCCGCAGTCGAGAATGTGCAAAACGAATTCCCGCTGTTTCTCGCTGAGCTCGCCTTTCAGGTCATTCAGCAGAATTGCCGAACAACCGGTGATGACGTTGAGCGGCGTCGTGAGCTCCCTCTTCAGGGTCGAAACGAACTCGGCCTTGGCCCGTCTTCCTGCCTTGACGGTTTCCCTGGCCTGCTCCAGTTCGGCGGTCAGTTCCCGGACCTGTTCTTCGAGACGTTCCCGGACGCGCCGGATCCCGGCTGCTGATTCCTGTTTTTCAACGGCATGCCGCATGTGCAGAAAGAGCTGATCGGGCTCATAGGGCTTCAAAATGTACGCGTAGGCCCATTGTTCCGTCGCTTTAATGGCAAGGTTGAGCGTCGAGTAAGCGGTAAGGAGAATGACCTCCGAAAAAGGGAAAACGCTCCGGACCCTGTCCAGGGCCTCAGGCTCCGACAGGTCCGGATGGCCGAGGTCGACCAGCACAACGTCGAACGGACCTTCCTCCGCCTCCCGGGCAAGTTTCTCGTCGTGCCACCCCCGTACGGCGCGCGTTTCGTAGCCCCGCGTCTTCAAGATCCCGGCGAGGGCGTCTCCCATGCAGGCATCATCGTTGAAAATGAGTATTCTGGGCTTGTGCATCGTCTCCTCATCATGAGCGCGCCTCCATCGATATGCGGGCGCGACAGGCATTCCTTTCCGGAAATTGACCTCATTTTACCAAGAGGAGGATTTGCTGTCTATCCGTAGATTTACGGAGGGGGCAAAAAACAGGAAAAGAGGGGATTTTCGTCCGGCGACGGACTGTTTTGGCGGGCCAGCGCGTTATGGAGGAACGACGGCGCTAGCGGAGAAGGCCGAGCCGGCCGGCACAGCGGAACAGATCGGCCTTGTTGTGCGCGTTCAGCTTCTCCATGAGATTTTCGCGGTGGGTTTCCACGGTGCGGCGGCTGATCGCCAAACGTTCGGCGATTTGCGTGCTGCTGAGCCCCTGGAGCGTCATCGTAAAAATCTCACGCTCGCGCTCCGTGAGGGCCTTATAGCGCTCGTCGTCCGGCTCCGGCATGGGCGCATTTTTCAAAGTGCGCTTGGCGCCGGGATTGCCGGTCCGCTGCGCACTCGTTTCGGCCGCCCGTTTCAAAGTCGCTCTGAGCTGGCTTAACTTCGGCGGCTTGACGGTAAAATCGTACGCTCCGGTTTTCATGGCCTCTACCGCCGTGGGGATGTCCCCGTACGCGGTCATGATGACGATCGGAACGCTGCTGTCGAGGTCTTTCAATTTACGCATGGTTTCGATGCCGTCCAGAGAAGGCATCCTGAGATCGAGCAGCACGACATCGGGTTTGTCATCCTTGAAATAATCCAGGGCACTGTATCCATCGCTTGCTTCCTGGATGATGAAGCCGTCCTCCGCAGAGAGTCCCGCTTTGAGGCCGTCTCTCGTCAGGGCGTCATCGTCGACGATCAGGAGCTTGATCGGTTCTTCCCTGCTGCTCATAGTTCAATTCTCCTCTTCGACATTTCAAAAATTGATATCAGCTGTCCAGAACTTCACGGACTTTTTGCAACAGCTGCCTCGGCGAAACAGGCTTTATCAGAAAATGCAGGTTGGCGTCATCATGCCCGCCCAGATCATACCTGTCCGCGGGATATCCGGTGATGAAGATTGCTTTCAGATCAGGCCGGGATTTCTTTGCCTCGACATAGACCTGCACCCCGTTTTTCAGCGGCATGACCATGTCGAGGAGCAGGAGATTTACGGCATCCCCCTGCTCGTAAAATTTCCTTAAGGCCTCCTCGCCGTCGGCCGCCTTGACGATACTGTAGCCGAAATCGCCCAGGACGGAGCCCACGAACTCCCGCTCCTCTTCGCTGTCCTCGGCAATCAAAATAGTCTCTCCGCCTTTGGCGCGGGGGGGCTTGTCTTCCGACGAGACAAGGGGCATCGCAACGTCCTGCAGGGGGAGATAGACCGTGAAGGTCGTTCCCTGCAGCGGCTCGGAGGCCACGTCGATATGCCCGTTGTGCTGCTTCACGATCCCGTAGACGAGCGACAGGCCGAGGCCGGTCCCTTTGCCCTGCTCCTTGGTCGTGAAAAAAGGTTCGAATATTTTCTGCTGGGTTGCCGCATCCATGCCCACGCCCGTGTCCGCTACGGAGAGCGCGGCATATTCACCGGGCTTGCACGGGCAGGGGGCGCCGGGGCCTTCCTCCGTAAAATGGACCTTGTCCGTTTTTATGACGATGCGGCCCCCGTCGGGCATGGCGTCCCCTGCATTCGAGACAAAATTCATCAACATCAGTTCTATCTGTCCCCGGTCCGCATTGATGACCATCGGATCGTCCCGCAAATGCGTTGCCAGTTCGATGTTGTCGCTGATCAGCCTGGTCAGGATGTCCGTATGACCCCTGACGATTTCGTTGAGATCGACGGGCCTCGGGTTCAGCAGCTGTTTCCTGCTGAAAATAAGGAGGCTTCTGATGAGGCTCGCGGCCTTTTCCCCGGCAACGATGATGTTTTCGGCATAGACGCCCAGAGGGTCCTCTGTTTTCGCAAGCTTTATCTGCAGATGATAGGCATAGCTTACGATGGCGGTAAGGATGTTGTTGAAGTCGTGGGCCACGCCCCCGGTAAGCCTGCCGACGGCCTCCATTTTCTGGGCATGGCGCAGCTGTTCTTCCAGGCTTCGTTCCGTGGTCACGTCCCGGAGCATCCCGCGGTAGGCCGTGATGACGCCTGCCTGGTCACGTACGGCCGTTGCCGTAATGGCGACACTGCGCAATTCCCCGTTTTTGGTGTTCAATTTCACCTCAAAGTTCTTGACGGACCCGCTGTGCTCCATGATGCGCTTAAAAACCTCCCGGTCTTCGGGATGCGCATAGAGGTCCTGTTGAATATTCAGGGCCAGCAGCTCCTCCCTGTCCGCGCACCCGAAAAATTCGACTCCCGCGCGGTTCATATCGAGGAGCGCCCCTTCGGGAGTGGAGATGAAAACCGGATTGATGGCCTCCTCGAACAACTCCCGGTATTTCTTTTCTGATTCACGGAGCGCATGTTCCGCGCCCGCGCGTTCCTCCACCATGGCATTGAACGCCGTTGACAGTTTGCCGATTTCATCCATGGTGGCGACGGGAATGGGCGCGATATCGCCGCCCCTGCCGAGCGCCTTTACGCTCTTCGTAAGCGTTGCGAGGGGCCGCGTAATTTTCCTTACGCTCAGGTACACGACAACGACGCTCGCGCTGATGAACATCAGGGCCACGATCCCATTTCGAACCAGGATGCTCAGAATTTCCCTGTTCAGCGGCTTTTTATCCAGTGCGATCGTGACGTAGCCGATCGTCTTCGTCGGCGCGGCAGCGTCCTTATCGCTGAAATAAAGCGTTTCCGCCCCGCTCAGGCTCAGCGTGAGAAGGACCGGCCTGGTGAATTCCAGCGTGCTCTCCGTTTCACGCACGGGGGGCGTGCCCGGCCCGCTGCCAAGCGAACCTGCTGTTCCGGCCGGCGCTTTGTCCACTACGTACAACGGCTTGAAATCGGCATTATATATCCCGACGAAGACGACGTCCGGTTCATTCACCATGCCCGCTGCCGCGTCCTTCAGCGCGTCCCTGCTTTCCGCGTAGACCCCGATCCGGGAACTGAAGGAAAGCATTCCCGCGAGGATATCTCCCTTGCCCATCAGTTCCTGCCGCGCCTTGCTCCGCTCGTGGAGTATTGCGGAAACCGTCATTGCGGTGAGCACGACAACGATGATGATAATAAAAGCGCTGAGGAGCTTGAATCCCAGACTCGTGCGAGAGAAAGAGCTCATTTGCTACTCCCCGGTTTCGTCGGTCTTATTGATGTCATTGCCGATCCTTACGCCGATTTTTGCGGCAACTTTCCTGTTCACGCTCAGGTGAGGTTTTTCCGCATAGACCCGCAAAGGGCCTTTCCTGCCCTGCGATAAAAGCCGGGCGATGTTTCCCGCCTGGACGCCGAGATCATAGGGGTTGATGCTGAGCGCGGCCACGGCTCCCCGGTCGACGAGCTGTTTCGAAAAAGAGAACACGGGCACTTTGTTCTGAAAAGAAAACAGCATCAGGTACTCAACTGATTCGGAATTGAGGAGGGTGGAATCGGGCAGCATCCACAAAACATCGATCTTGCCCCGGAGCTGCGCCAAAAGCGCAGGCGCTTCCTGGGGATCGCGAATGGTCTTCACCACCAGCGTAATCCCCCTGGCCCGGGCAGCGGCCGCGGCTTCCCGGACAAAGGGGCCGGTGTGTTCCGGGTTGGAGAGCACGCCGATCCTCCTGACGCCGGGAAAGAGTTTCGTCATGGCGCTGAGGTAGGTTTCGGGGGAAATGTCCATGCTGACGCCGGACACGTTATCTCCCAGCGCATCGGCCGTCTCCGACGGCATCACCAGGGTGTAAATGATCGGGAAGTTTTTAATCGCTTCCGTTTTTCTGAAGGCCTCCGTGCCCACGACGAAAAAAGCGTCAGGATGAGCTTTGACGGCCTTTTCCAGCCCGTCGTCTTCGTCGGACAGATCTATTTCGTTCGTGCTGCAGCCGCATGAGCTGGTGAAGCCCTGGATGGCGTCCTGGTACGCTTTTATATCGGTGTCTTTCACGATGGTTACTTCGAAGGCATGAAGGGAGAGAGGAGAAGCGAAAAGGCACAACGATAGCGCGGCCGTGACGAGCGCGGCTTTCCGTTT
>VFSW01015714.1_pt1 | contig 10380 bp, 16 predicted proteins | sample 5358111 | NCBI WGS metagenome assembly VFSW01 (sample SAMN11554181, study PRJNA540505) | mine drainage metagenome | isolation source: sediment from site ElyBrook_90M | place: USA: Ely Copper Mine, Vershire, VT | collected 2017
CAGCGATATCAAGAAAAGATGAGAACTGGTGGGGTCGGCTGGCTAAAGGGGAAAAACGTTGCTCATGGGTGGGTAGGCTTTTCGCCCAGGAAGGCAAACAATATTCTTCGTCCACCAGGTTCCCGTATCGCCTTCCGTGAGGACTCCACGGTGACGAAGACTGAGTTGATTTGGGCCAAAACATGGGGATCGTCAAACGTGAGCACCCAGCGTCCGTCGCTGGCATCGTCATTGTGAAAAACTCCAAGGCTTTCGATCGGCTTCTCAGCGCCCAGGCGACCGCCCCATACGTAGAAGGAGACCTTTGCGTCCACCTTCCGTGGGTCACCAAGGTCGTACGCATAGAAGATCAGGGACTTCCCTTCCGTGTAGAAAATCCGTCCAAAGGCCCGCTGGCTCTTGCCATCGCCGTCCCTGTCATGCACGTCGATGATGTGGAGATTGCGTGCGACCACAAGGTCTCGAACGTCACTTCCTCTTGCGGTAAGCTCTTCTTGCTGCCGAAGTAAGTCAGCCTGCTCATCTACCTTTTTCCGAAGATCTCGGAGTTCGGTCTCCTGCAGAGTCAATGCGACATCGCTCGTGCCTTTATCAGCTCGCGACTTTTCCAGTTCTGCCTGAAGCTGTGTTGCGCGGGCTTCCCATTCGGCCTTTTCAGACCGGAAACTGGCATTCTGTTCTTCAGCCTCTATGAAGCGCGAATTCAGGGAATCCTTGGCTTTGCCCAAGGCCTCAAGCTCATCGCGCTGCGCCCTAATCGTAGCGGTCAGAGAACTCATTTCCTTTCGTGCGGCGGTCAGCTGCTGCTGCAATTCGGCATCCTGCACGCGAGAAGTCGGCAACGGGACTGCCGTGGGAGCCACGGAGGGTTGCTGGGCGGGCGGCCGCGCTTGATTCGCAAAAGAGGAGGAAGGATGAATCTTCCGGATTGTCAAAATGCCCACAATCAGAACGACAGCCGCAACAGCTCCCATGGCCATCACCAGGACAGTCTGTTTCCGCTTGATCAGTCTGGCAGCGGGTCCCCGGCTCATTTCTATCCCCTCGGACCGCGCCCGGGCCGCGAATCTTTGCGTCATTCCCAACGGAATCTCGCACTGCGATCGTTTTGCGGCAAGCATTGAAAGGCTCTGGGCGCTTAGCTGCGTAAAGTCATCTGCCAAACCGCGACAGCTAGGGCAGGTTTCGAGGTGAGCCTTAAGATCCGCCAGATCGGGCTGCGATGCCTGGCCGCTGACAGCTAGCGCGCACAACTCTTTATAATGTTCGTGGCTGTTCAACGAGCATCCCCTTGGCACTTGCGCTGCGCTCAGAAGCGGAATTTGTTCTGGATTTACAGTTCTCGAGAACGGCATTCCGCAATTTCGAAAGCCCTCGATACAAGTTGTTCCGGACCGACGAAGCAGAGTTGCCGGTCGCCTTTGCGACCTCTTCGGCCGTGAGCCCCTCGAAGTAAGTGAGCTCAATCACCTTACGCTGACGAGGTTCAAGGAGGGCGAGTACCTGCTCCACCAAGCACGCGACCTCCTGCGGAGGCAAGCATACCAAATGCCCAGCTCCATAGAAGAGTTCAGCCGGCGTCAACTCATCGAGTTCTTCGCGATTGTAGAAGTGGTTCGCCTGAAGATGCTCTCGGCGATTGATGGTCCGATGATACGCGTACTGAAGCAACCAGGTCTTAAAGCTTCCGCGAGCAGGATTGAACTGATTTACTGCTCGGAACACATCCAGAAAGACACGTTGAACCGTTTCTTCGGCCTCGCCATCATCGCGCAAAATGGCACGCGCTATGCGGAAGACGAGAGCACTGTGTCTTTCAAACAGAACGGCCAGTGCATCGTTGCAGCCCCGGCGAAGAGCATCCATGAGGTCGATGTCACTGAACGTCCGAAGTAGAGAGGGCGAACAAATTACACTTGCCAGGTCGCGATCAAGTTCACCCATCGGCTCTCGCTCCTAACCCCCGCTCTCCCCGAGCAAGCTTCGCCTTACTGCATTGACTGCTCATGCGGGGGGGGGCCCGGGACCGGGCTCCGCCTGTTTGAGCAACCAAGTTGTGAAGCTGTCGCGGTCGGAATTGAACTCGCCCTTGGCTTGAAAAACACTTCCGAAGACCCGCCGGACAGTTGCCTCCGCCTCGCCATCACTGCACAAGCTTCCCCGAGCTACCTGGAAGACCAGAGCACTGTGCCTTTCGAAGAGGGTCGCCAGGGCATCGTTGCAACCGGAGCGCAACGCATCCATCAATTCTGCATCTGTGAGTGCTCGAAGCCGAAAGGGGGAACAAATCAGGGCTGCCAGTTCGTCATTCGTTAGAAACATCAGCTCTACCTCACCGCACACATCGACGATGACGAAGCCTTGGACAGCCCGAGGCTGCCCAAGAGTAATTCGACCCGTCGTAATCCTTATTGGGTGAGCTTTGGAGGAAGCTCGCCAACAGCAGACAGCAACCTGGACGACCGAAACCGATCTTCCGAAACGCCGGTCCGTCCAAGCAACTAATTACTGCTAACGACTTACAGAACTGGTCCGTGGCACACAGACGCATTAGGTCCGAACCCTGATGTCGTTCCGAAAACCGAACACAAACTGCAAGAATCTGGCATCATCGCGTCTCGTCACGGCAAACTGTCTTGAACAAGCTTACAGCTGGCAACCTCAAGCGCATGAGGGTGTTATCAGCGGAACTCTACCCGTCACCGCCCTCACGAAGCAAGAGAAAACCGTTTCACGAAACGACAGTGAAAAGTGTTCTTGCGATCTGATGATCTGGCCTATACTAGATAGTTTGCTCGTTCTGCTACCCTGCCTCCTAGTCACCTCAGCATTCAGATGAGAGCCGATGAACAACTTCAACATCGGCACTCCATCTTGGAATAATCCATTGTGGAGTACTTGTCAACCATTTCCTATGCTCCAACATATGGAGCGTATCGGAGGGTTGTCTGCCAAACGGCAACACGAGCGAAAGGTGTTCCTCCGACTCCTGCGCCGCATTCGGATAGAGGCAAAATTGACCCAAGAACAACTTGCCAAGGTGCTAGGCGTTACACAGGCGCGAATCAGCAAGTACGAGCAAGGCGAGCGGCGGATAGATGTGTTGGAGCTGAAGACTGTCTGTGACGCAGTCGGACTCCCCTTGATGGAATTTGCCAGGCGATTTGAAGAGGGCTGCAGACCGTATCCTGCCTAACTTGTTGGCAAATAATCCATTTTGGAGTAGTACCTGTTGCCTCCCTATGCTGGCTTCGATGGCGAAGCCGGCGCAACGCGCGATCAGAAAACAGCGAGAACGAAAGATCTTCCTCGACCTCCTGCGTGAACTCCGTAAACAAAAGGGATTGACACAAGGTCAGGTAGCGAAGGGCATCGGGGCCAAGCAGGCTTTCGTCAGCAAGTACGAAACAGGTGAGCGTCGGCTTGACTTCCTGGATCTAGTTGCAATCTGCGATGTCCTAAGCATATCCGTCGTGAAATTCGCTGAGCGGTTTGAGGGCGTGCGCAAATCCATCTTGTGAAAGCTGTGATCAGAGTTAATGCTCAACGCGGCTGGCTTCACAAGAAGCAGGTACCTTATCTATTGTGCTGAATTGCGTCGCGACCGGCGCGTCAAATAACCGAGACCGAAACACCTGCCAACGCAACGCGTCAGGGTTCCTTCAGCAAATGCTCCGCAAACAGCCGATGGATCTCGGCAAACTGTGCTGAAAGAGTAGGGACTTCGTGACGCGGCACCTGGTGCCGCCTCAGGAATTTACGCAACGCTCGCTGGGTCAGGCGGTTCCACTGGTTCCCGTCTACGAGTTGCGAGCACGTCCTGCAGGAAGCCCACGACCCTGTTGGCGCTTACGCGAAGACTGGCCGCCCGCAGCATTCGAAGTTGCTGCATTTGTAGACTTTGAAAATCGAGCGGGAACAACAGAAATCGCAACACTCTCCCCCAAGCGGGACGGCCTGAAAAACGACGGTCATCTACTGCGCACCTGACGGGGCTTCCCGCGTCCAACGGCAAGATCGGGTTGGTGTGGCCCTAGGGGAGGCTGTGCTCGGTGTGGCTCTTGATTCCACTACCAAACACCCCCTCGCGAGCACAGCCTCAGATCAAGAATTCTGCTATGAGCACCGTACCGGAGTAGCGGTACCGAGGAAAAACACTGTACCGCAGAATCGGTACGATGGCAAGGCCGACAACCCCCTCGCTGCAGGTCCGATTCGGTCAGAGAATTAGGCGTCTGCGGGAATCCCGCGGTTGGAGTTTCACCTACCTCGCCATCCATAGCGGCGTTGCAAAGAGCACGCTTTTAGAACTCGAAAAAGGCCGTACCGAAGCGCGGCTGAACACGATTGCCGCCCTGGCCGGTTCCTTCGACAAGTCCATTTCGGAATTGTTCAAAGGCCTTTAGCTTCGGGCCGCGCTCGTGCCAGACAGTTCCCATTGTCTGAACTCTGGGCTTGTAGTCGGCGCCAGCAGAAGAATCGGCTCGCCGGAACTCCAAACGCAGGATCAGGGCTGTGGGCGCAAGTCGCACTGCTGATGTATGGGTGGTTGGGCACACTGTTCGCACACTTAAATTGGACGAGAGCCGGCAAACTGGCTTCCGCCCGCCCACCGACAGTCAATCAGAGTCAAGAGTGAATCGCTGTCTCTTGTGAGGGCACTCTCATGAGGGTTTCGTGAAAGCCAATCGTCTCTGAACGGACATCCAGGGAGCGACTATTTCCGGCACAAAAGGTTGACGCGTGATCGAAGGCAACGACTTGATTTCTAACATGGTTACCTTAGTGTGGCCATTGTGTTTATCCTTGTTGTTCCGGAAGGTCTCATTGATAATCAGTGGTGCGCGTTCCCCCTCTAATAACATCGCTCAGAGTCGAGGTGCAGTTCATTTTGCGCTCGTTCGCGCTACGGTCGATAGGGCCGGATATCGTTCTTGTTCACTTTCCGTGGACGACGAGAAAACATCGCGCGAGAACGCGCACGGATGAGACAGCAAGGGCAGCGAACCGGGCGAGAAAATCTAACGGCAGGGCCAAACATGGATCTCGCAAACGGCCCCGTGTCTGAAATCCAGGGCGTGCAATATGTCAGCACCCAAAATATCGGAGTCTACGGTTCGCGAAATCTTGAGATTGCATAGGGTCAACACTGACCTGTGCGGAAACAGGGGAGCAGGTCAATGGGACATCACGTCTGATGAATTGATCCTTTCTGCAGACAATCATCTCAGCAACTTTCAGGTCACAGCGATACAGCACTAGCGTGACCCAGGTATAATCCCGGGAGGAACCGCCAGACTGGCTACGACGGATGAGATCTCGTTGTGTTTGTTTCCCGCGAATCACTATATATAATCCCCGGGATATTGCCGGACGGGTCGCAATTGGAGATGGACGATTTGCAGCTTCTCATTGAAGGTGTCAGCAAACAGTACAAGGGTGAAGGCATGCGACTCGTGCAGCCGTTTACATTGCCATCCTCGGTTCGCGTATTAGGCTCCTGTGGATTCCGGCTCACACTGAGGTCGGCAACCCCAACCTGCACCAGCACGAATTTGTGAGGAACTGTGCAAATTTCAGAAAAGCCCCGGATTCTGGGCCGCTTCATTTTACTAAGTAGTCTTGGCGTATTCGGCGGGATCTCCTTCGTACCGAGCATCCTTGCGTCGACTGATCCGCACCCTCCAATAGCCCAGTTGTCCTTGTTCATCCTCGCTGTCTCGGCTGTTTGCTGCGCGTCTTCGTGGTTCGGCTTGCGATTTGCGGACGCCACGCATCTGCCGATGCCCTACTTGCGCAGGCTTGACCAGCCTTCAGCGCCTGTGGGTAAAAGTGGCGTCCTGCCCGCGATTGCCTTTGGGAGTCTCTTCGCTGTCGGTGCGATTTTTGTTCTTCGTTACTTTCATCAACCGAATCTCGCTGGTCCGCTGTGGGCCAGGATCGCGAGTGTTTTCTTTGCTGCTGGCAGCCTGGAAATTGTGGTTCATCTCTTCATCATGGGCATGATGGTTCGGCTGGCTCGCGGGAGAGCCTGGGTGGGAATCATGGTTGCAGCACTCTTCTTTGTGGCCTTTCATGCTGCGGGTTTGGCGGGACAAAGCGCTGCGCTTGTTACCTCTAGTGTCTTGCTCAACGGAATTTTTGGCTTGGGATTAGGGATCTTTTACGCGCGATATGGCTTCGAATCTGTGCTGCTGTGCCACGCCCTCGGTCATCTCCTCGCAGTCACACTGGCTTAAGTTACAACCCTCCTGCACCCCCTAACCCACCCCTAACGGATCGTCTCGCAGTGGGTAGACTACGCCGACAAATTCTACGACATCCACGCCTCGCCTGGTATCGATTGATCGCCGACAGCTGTTGTTGCGCTCCGCTGTTGTCGAGCAGTTGGTGGAGGACGACCATGCCGTGCGCGCAATTTGGGAACTGGGGGGGCGACTGGATTTGCGTTTGTATCAAGTGCAGATAGCCGCGCGGTCGAGGGCACAGCCGAGGGATCAGTTCGGCGCGCGAACTGACGCGGCAATGCGAATACGAACCAGGCTGTCAAAGGTTGTGCGCGTTGCAGCCGGTCAGTTATCGCACGCTGTCGGGGTTCGGCTCCGAGTCACAGGATTCTTGATACTCGCAGTGTACCCACGTTCGTCGATTCCGCAATACTGCTATGGAGTCCCTCGGTCGATTTCTTCACTGCTTCCTGCCACCGATTCCCCAGCTCTGAGACAGAAGCCCAGTGCGGAATTTCAAAGCGCGAGCGGCTTCGGTTGCCCCGATTTCAACTCCACGATGTGCCCATATCCAACCGACCCTCTCCATTCGCCCTTCGTGTACCGGTAAATGTCCGCGATGTTGAGAACCACGCGATAGTAGCCCTTTGGGCTTTGGCCCACTTCCGTATAAACTGCGGTGAGTACCGCTGTGTCTCCGTCAATCTTTATGATGCGATTTTCGGCTTTGCTTGCGGTCGCATGAGTAGTCGAAGCCGCCATTTTCCCGAGGGCGTCGGCGCGGTAAACGACGCTCCCGTCCTCGTTGATCTGGACAAAATCCGGTGCTAGAACGCGGTTGAGCGCCGCTATATCGCGATGCAGGTTCGCGGCGTCCCAAGCCGCCTCCATTTTTACGAGTTGATCATAGCGACTACCCGCCGCTTGCGCCGGCGGTCCGCCAAACGGCGTCAGCATCAGCAACATCAATAGCGATAGAGCTAGAACGGAGCGCTTCCTCAAATTCGGTCCTCCATGGTCGGCGAGACTTCGACGCGACGCCCAATTGTATAATGGCCGCAATCATTAGCCAGGATTTCCAGTTTGGCATCTCGAACCGCAGCCGTATACGCTCCACCGGTTCGTTCGCAACCGCGATTTTGCGCTCCACGCCCCAGCGGGCCATCCGGCATTCAGTGGTGCGCCCTCGGGATAGAATCAACCTTGACCCGTTTCCCACGCGATTTCTCGGACACGTCGCATTACCTTTGGACTGCTTTCGGAGTGGGCTTCACCCGGTTTGAGAGTAAAATTCTGCCAGCGTCCGGTGTCAGAAGTTCGCTACACCGAATCGGTTGGATGATTGCAAGCCATTTATCTGCAACGCGGGTGACCGGACCGGGGATTTTTGTATCAGGTGAAATGAGAGAGAATTCACCTGGGAGGACGAACGGTCATGCTAACGAAGAGGTACAAGCCGGAGCAGATCGTAACCTTCTTGCGGCAGATCGAAGTGGAAATCGCGAAAGTGCATTTCAATACCCAGCGCGCTCGCACCCGGAGCTCTTCACTGCGTCAGGCAAAAGATGCCGTGTTTGTTCAGCTGGTGAAAGAATCTGCGCAGATGAGGTGAAACAGTTGGATTTCAATGCTCAGCATTCACGTCCCTCGTCAATTTCCGAGCGCAGATACCGATATGCGATATCCAAGATTTTTCTTAATACAAGGGGACTCCGGGCTGTGTGGAGGCTGCTAATATTCCTCGCCGTCTTGAGTTCCTGCCTATTGGGATTTAGAGAAGTGGATGTGCATACGCCGATCCTTACTCGTATGGTCGAGCCTCTTCGAGAAGGGCGATTAGTCGTCTCCGCGGCACTGATTGCAGAGTTTCAGTTCGCACTGTCATTGCTGGTCGCTGTGTGCATGATGGGAAGGATCGAAAAGCGTTCATTCGGTGATTACGGTCTTCCCCGCCGCGATTTCCTTGGCTCATGTTTTTGGCAAGGCGTTGCATGGGGACTGCTGGCCGTCACCTGCCTCATGCTGCTGATCTTTATTGGAGGCGGTTTTTCCTTCGGCCGACTGGCCTTGCATGGTGCCAGGCTGTTGGAATACGCGGTGGCGTGGGCGCTTGTGTTCCTCATGGTCGGGTTCTTCGAAGAGTATCTGTTCCGGGGCTATACGCAATTCACCTTGGCTACCGGTATGGGATTTTGGCCCTCGGCAATCTTGCTTTCTGCAGCCTTTGGGTTGGCCCATTCCGGCGGCCACGGCGAGAACTGGGTGGGTGTGGCGACGGCAGGGCTGTTTGGCCTATTCCTCTGTTTCACACTGCGACGAACTGGCAACTTGTGGTTCGCGTTTGGGCTGCACGCTAGTTTTGTATTCGGTGAAACATTCATCTACTCTGTTCCGAACAGTGGATTTCTCCCCTCGGGACACCTGCTGAACTCTACGCTCCATGGACCACGATGGCTGACGGGCGGCTCGGTCGGCCCGGAGGGCAGCGTTATGACTTTTGCAGTACTCGCGCTCCTGTTTGTGCTGTTCGGGTGCGTGTATCGAGAAAGGAGGGTTGCGCACTGAGGTCCCCTGAGTCCTACAACTCCCGGTTAGACGGATCAGGGAAAACTTAGCCGCGAGCGGCGAATGACCGAGCTCTCCCTTGTAGTCAGGGTGTAAGGTGCTTCGCCCCTCTACGTTGAGAGCGTTGAAGCCAGCTTCGCAATGTCCGCGTGGCTGTTATGGAGGTGGGGACTGATACGAAGATTGCCCTCGCGAACTGCGATGTCGAATCCAGCCAGGGAGAGGCGTTCCTTCCAGGCTCCCGCCGTTTCTTTCCGTGGGCGTATAACGATGAGAGTCGAACGCTGCGGTCCCGTCCGATGGCTGATCAGTTCGAAACGATCTTCGTTTAGATCTTGCAGAAGTTGAGTGACTAGCCCTTCGTCGTAGTCGGCTATCTTTGCAGGCCCGGCCTGAAGTAGGTACTCGATAGCTGCTGTCCAAGGCACAAAGTTGAAGAAGTTCGCTGTGCAGAATACATCCCATGTTCGCGCACCCAGATCAGTCCGCAGCGAGTAATCCCGCATCTTATCCAGCGGCTTCCCAGCTTGCATCGCGAGCCAGTAAGCGTGGCGAGACGTCAATGATTCTCGCAATGCCGGCGTGAGCCAACAGAAGCCCGTCGCATATGGTCCGCACAGCCATTTGAACCCACAGCAGGTAACCGCATCGACATCTGAAGTCTGGACGTCGAGTACGCGCGCGCCCAATCCCTGCGCGGCGTTCAAAACGAAGATGACGTGATTGTTCCGGCAGGTCTGGCCGATGCCATTTAAGTCAATCGCACATCCACTGAACGAGTTCACCCAGCTTGTGCAAAACAGCCTCGTTCGAGGGGACATCTCGCGGGCGAGTTGCTGCGACTCGACTCCCCCTGATCGCGGTTTAATGAAACGCACGGTCACACCTTGGTTGCGCAGTGTCAGCCAAGGGAACACATTGGCAGGAAAATCCCCGTCAACCACTAAAACTTCATCTCCTTGTTGCCACTGAATTCCGTTGGCCAGCAGGTCGAGCCCGTAGGTTGTACTGTTCCCAAGAATGATGTCTTCGGGCGCGCCACCCGTTAACTTGCCTAGCGCCGCTCTCAGCTTTCTCGGTACCTCAACGAAATCTTCATCCTGAAGGAGATGCGGTCGGGCTTTTTGTTCAAGTGCGCCTTTAGCAGCTTCAATCGCGATTTTAGGCAGTGGGCCCTGGTGTGCCGTATTCAGCCAAGTGCGACCGTCAAAGGGACCGAAGTCATCAAAATAAGGGCTTTCCTGATACATGAAAGCCATGTTCTCACAGTGCAGAACTGCCGAACCAGCAAAAGTTGTTAAGGTCATTGGATCGGCGAACCCTTACGTTGAGTGATTTGCACAAAGGATGCGAGCGTGCGGCTCCTCCCTTACCCGTTCAATGCCGACGAAGGAACGCATGCCTGCGCAGCATATCGGTTCGATGGCTATGCGCATCGGCAACTGGCATCCCTGTCACGGGCGATTTTCTGCGCGTCTGGAAGACGCGAGCACTTTACGCGACGGTTGCGTTCTTCCTCAGCTGTGCAGCGGCGGCCCCTTTTTCGAAAGGACAATCGCTGCATACCTATGCCGAGCCATTTGGTCGA
>VFSW01015715.1_pt1 | contig 10379 bp, 9 predicted proteins | sample 5358111 | NCBI WGS metagenome assembly VFSW01 (sample SAMN11554181, study PRJNA540505) | mine drainage metagenome | isolation source: sediment from site ElyBrook_90M | place: USA: Ely Copper Mine, Vershire, VT | collected 2017
CCCGCCTCTGCCTCCGTGAGGTCGATCCCCGCGCGAGCGGGGGAGCCGCGAGCACGGGAAACATCGTCGTCTCGGGCGCGGGTCGATCCCCGCGCGAGCGGGGGAGCCAGGCACGCAGCCCCTCTTACGCGCGCGCTTCGGGGTCGATCCCCGCGCGAGCGGGGGAGCCTTACCTCTCCACGACCGAGGGGAGGCACGCAAGGGTCGATCCCCGCGCGAGCGGGGGAGCCACCCGTAGGGTGATCAGGATGCCCCCGCAGAGAGGTCGATCCCCGCGCGAGCGGGGGAGCCCGCCGTGTTCGCCGCAGACGGCAGCATGTGCGAGGTCGATCCCCGCGCGAGCGGGGGAGCCCGAGCGCATCGCCGCGCGGATGTCGGCCACGAAGGTCGATCCCCGCGCGAGCGGGGGAGCCAGGAAGAATAGCCGGACGGCACAAGCAAGCTGGGGTCGATCCCCGCGCGAGCGGGGGAGCCAGAACTCTGTGCAGTCTGCGCAGTCTTACAACAGGTCGATCCCCGCGCGAGCGGGGGAGCCTCGTCATCACGCGGTAGCCTGATCACTGCCCGGGGTCGATCCCCGCGCGAGCGGGGGAGCCCTGCCCGATCGTTGAAAGATCGAGCAATTGCGGGGTCGATCCCCGCGCGAGCGGGGGAGCCGCCTAGCCTAGCCTAGCCTGCCCTACGCCCGGCGGTCGATCCCCGCGCGAGCGGGGGCGCCGTCACCACCTGCACCAGGCCGGCCATGCTCTCGGGTCGATCCCCGCGCGAGCGGGGGAGCCTCTAGGGAGTAATACATTGATCTGATTTGAATATCAAAGAGCAGCGCGTACAGAAATTCAGCGTAGCTCGCGCTTTACCAGCAGCACCCCATCGACATCCATCAGCACCCGTCTCGACTCCCCGAGCGTCATTATACCCTGTCCGCCCGGTGCGGTCGTTTCGCGCCAAGCCATGACAATGGCACCTTGCCTAAGCTCCGAATGCCAGTCCCTCAGCACCTGCCAGACGCGCTCACGCGCGCCCCGACTCAACCTCGGGCCGGTATAGACGCCGGGCGCAAGCTCCAGCATGACCGACGACAGAAAACCGCGATAGCGGTCCTCCACGTCGCGCGTCACGACGATGGTCATCGGCATCGACCGCTTACGCCTCCGCCTCGAACAGCTCCTTGATGCGCTCGATCATCGCCGGAATCACGCCCTCGCGTTGCAGCGCCGCACCGGCCAGCCGGCGAGTCAGGCGCTCGATCGGCTGGTCAGGCTGCTTTGCTGCTGAATGCGCCGCCTGGAACGCTACCGGCAACGTGATCGTGTCGCGGAACAGATCGGCGATGTCGAGCACGAAGCTTTGGCCTGGATCCTCGTGGACGAAGCCGAGCTGCGGCACCGTCCCGGTGGCCGCGACAGCTATTGACGCTGCCGCCTCCACCGCGCTCGCCGCATGGTTGATCGCCTGGTTGGCAGGGTCGGCGGCGCCTGGGTTTTGCCGGTCATAGCGCCGGCCCGACCACGGCACGCGAAACCGTTCGGCGGTTAGCCGATAGGTCTCCTTCATCCGTGCTACTTCTATGCCGCGCAGCACGGCGATATCGCGGTGCGGCAGCACTTCTCCCAGCCGCCATGCGTACATGCGGCGCGCTACCGCCATCCGCGCGCCCTTGGCGTCTGCCCAGGCGCGCGCCTGCTGCCGCGCCAGTCCCGAATGGTCTGGCAGCAGCGGCGGCGCCGTGTAGCAGCGCACTCCATCCGCCCCCACCGCCGCCAACCCGGTGCCGTGATGCGCCAACAGCCGCAGGGCATCGTGCGATACCGTCGAGCCGGGACCAAGCAGGATGAACGACACCGACTGATGCGGCACCTGGTAATCGCCGGAAGCCAGCATCGGGCTACCGGCGGCGACGAAGCGCAGACACCCGTCCTCTACCCCGAGCGCGCCGCGCTCCAGATAGAGCAGACCAAAGCGCTCCACATGCGGGATGCGGGCGGTCTCCAGCCCGAGCCGCCCCTTCAGCATCGGCCTACCCCGCTGCCACCGGATGCAGCAGCAGCATGCCGAAACCGAACGCCCGGTGCCGCCCGACGCCGCGCGCCAGCAGCGTCCCGAAGGCGTCGGTATCTTCCACCCGCAATATGCCCTCGAACACCGCCGCGCGGCGGCCGATTAGGCTGCGGTCCGAGTGGTTCGGGCGCGCGTGACCGTGCATTCGTCCGGCCGGCCCGTCCGCCGCCGGCTTCCCCCGGCGCCACAGCCGCGCGTCGCGTAGCGAGACGAGCCGCGCGTGTTCGAGGCGTGCAGCGGGGCCAAGGCGACCGGAAAACCAGTCCCGGTACACCGCCTCACGCGACGGCAGGTCGGCTAGCACCTCCCGTTTGAGTGCCTTCGGGTCTGTCCCCGGCGTCGCCACCATGCGCATGGCCAGCGTGCGTTCGACGAGCGCCAGAAACGGGTCAATTTCTGCGCCACACTGGAATCGCGGATGGTGTTTGCCCATCCTCAGCGCGGGGCAGAGGCGTACCCGAAAGCCGAGCTGGTGACCGGGAGGGAAATCTGGCACTGGCTTGCTGGCGCAGGCGGCCCAGGCAATGGCATCTAAGGCCGAAGCGTCTCCTCGCGCTTGGGCCCGCGCCGTAAGCGTTGTCATGTCGTGCTGGCCGTACGCCAGCACGTGCAGCAGTGCGTTGCCGCTGTCTGCCGCGTCATCCGGCAGGTCGAACGGCGCCGGGGCATCCTCGCCGAACAGCCGCGCCAGCAGGGCATGGACTAGATAGCCGGTCTCGACTGACCATGTTTCCCCCACCAGTCGGTGCTCCCGCCCACAGGTCAGCAACTGCCGGGGCCGCAGGGCCAGATGCAGCATGTGCAGAGTCATGCGCTGTCCTCCCATGGTGCATCGACCCGGACGCGGCGTACCGCGCGTTCACCGGTGTGCATCTGATTGTGCCAGTCGCGCCGGTCAACCAGCTGCTCGTACTCCGTATTCATTCCGTTCGCCGCAATCGCGGCGGCGAGGCGTGTGTCAAGTTCGACCTGGATTTTCCCGGGCGCCGTGTCGCGCCGACGGAGCGTTGGATGGCGGTCGGCGAGCTGCTTCATTCCGTCACGCAACGCGCCGAGCGCGTCCGATGCCGCGCTCGGTGCCAGGAAGATCGGCGCGGTGGGCAGACAGGGCTTGCGGCCAATGAACAGCGGGCGCGCGGGGTGGGTGAGTGCCGCCTCGAGGTCGGCGAGCGAAGGATCCTCGCCCGGCGGATCGAGCATCAGTGCCACCAGCACCAGCGCGTCGGCCAGATACCAGCGTAGACGGATATGCGTTGCCTCGCCCGAGGCGCCGCCGCGCGCCTCCACCGTGCCGCGCGTGGTCCAGCCGGTGCCGGCCAGATGCGTCTGGCCGAGATCGACCGTCTGGTAGTCGCGCACTAGCTCCCCAGACTCTATAAGGGCGGCGGCCATGCGCAGGCGGCGCTGCAACGCTGCCAGCGCCTCGGCGTCGCGATGGCGGTAGCCGAGCGCGTTGCCGAGCAGGCCGGTGATCTGCGCCTGCCCGGGGAAGGGGCGGGTGCGGCCATTCGCGTCCACCACCGGCCCGCCGAAGGCCATCAGCGGCGCCTCTAACCGCAGCAGCAGGAAGCGAGTGGGACCCATCAGGCTGCCCTCACTTGGTCCGCCGCCCAGCGTGCGAGGCCGCCCAGCCCTTCTTGCTCCGGGTCGGCCCGGACCGACGCTACGTCGAGCAGCGACGCGATGCGGCGCGTCTCCTCGCGCCCGTACATCATGTCGAAGCGGTCGAGATGATCGGCCAGCGCCCGCACCGCGCCCGGACGCATCTCGCTCTTGCCGACCGGCGAGTGGAAGGCGGTCATCAGCGAGCGCGGCTGGCGCGCACCGGCCTCGACGAGAACGAGATCGGCATAGCCGTAGGGCGCCGTCGAGCCGCGCTTGGCGCCGGGAGAGGTGGTGGCGACGACCTGCACCAGCCGCTCGATAACGCTGCGCGCGAGGCGCAGGTCGGCGCCGCGCCACTGCTCCGGTTCCACCCCCTAGAGGTTTGAAACCAGCAGCGGCACCTCGACTACGACATAGCCGTAGAACAGGCCGCTGGTGAGTTCCGCGGTCTGGATCAAGCCGGTGCCGAGCTCACCGGCCTCGCGCGTCAGGTCGTCGACGGCGACGAAGTAGTCAGGTTCGGCTTCTTCGGCATGCACGGTCAGTGCGTGCGCCACATGCACCGCGCCGTCGCCGCGCGCCAGGATGTCGGAAGTCACCATGCGCCCGAACAGTGCTGCATCCAGGCCCGAGGCAAGGCGCAGCGCGGCTAGGTTGGCGGTCGTCTCCTTGCGTTTCAGGTACGCTTTCGCTGCCGCTTCGGCATCATTGGGGTGCTGGCGCAGGATATCGGCAGCGGCGGCGCGGATGAAGTCGATCTCCGGCTGACCGAGGACGATGACCTGGTTGGTGTCGAGCGCCTCCTCCAGCAATTCGTCGAGCGACACATCCTTAGCGGCCGGTGTGCCTTTGGACTTCCTGGTGGTCTTCTCGGCTTTGGCCTTCTTGCTCTCGCCAAGAAACTCGGATTTCAGCGCCGCCAGTACCGCGATCACGTCTTCCGCCGCGAACCCATCCTGTTCCACCAGGGGCTTTGCGACGCGGCGCGAGATGATCTTGCGCGACCGGATCGTTGCTGGCGCTGTAGTTTCCGCGGCGGGGTCAATCAGGTTGGTCAGCGACCACGCCGAAGCGACGTCCCGCCAATGGCGCTTGAGGCATTGCGAGGAAACGCGCACACGGGTCACCCCGCCATACGGCATCCGCTTGGCACGGCCGACGTCGTCGCGGTTGAGGAGCGACGCGGCATAGGGCGTGAGTGTGTGGATTTGCAGGAACAGCGTGTCGCGGGTCATCGGGTCATGCCTCTGTTGCGGTGTCGGTGCGCACCTTGGACGACAGCGCGCGGAAATAGGCGCGGGCGATTGTGTGGGCTCTGCGGTCAGCAGCCTCCTGGTGGCCGAGCGCCGCAGCGAGGATGAAGGGGCCGAAGCCGTCGTTGCGGTACTCGTCGGTGAAGCGGACGCGCACGCCCTGGGTTGCGCACCAGCGCGCCGCCAACCGTGCCTCGCTGGCGATGCTGGGCGGCGGCGCGTCGGCGGTGCGCAGCAGGCGAACGAAACGTTGCTCAGCGTAACCGGTCTCCGCCAGCGCCGTGCCGATCGGCGTCTCACCCAGCGGGCCGGCCTCGGCCATCACCTGGATGACGATGGCAAAGCCACGCTCGGTCGCTTCGCGGTTCGCAGGCGCCGCAGTGATGGCCTTCTCGATCGTAGGTTCCGTGAGCAGGCGCCACAGCACGGGCGGCAGCGCCGCGCCGAGCGGGTCCATGTGCCGCAACTCGGCAAGGTCGCCGGACGCGAAGCCGGCTTCCTCGCGTTCGCGCCGCATCAGCCCGACGAGATGGCGCAGTGCCGCGCCTGTCGGGTCGTCGGTGTTGCCACTCATGCCGCGTCCTCCTCCTTCTCCTCAGTGTTCTCGTTTTCCTGCGTCATGGCAGGCCGCGTCAGCTTGGCCTTCTTCAGCATTCCGCCGAGCGTGAGCGAGGCCATGGCGCGCGCCCGCTCCCGCCGGCTGTCGGGCGGGCTGAGCCGCGCCGTTGCGTCGTGGAACAACGTACGGACGATCCGTACGAGCGCCGTCAGCCATGCCGCCTCATGCGCTTCATCGTGGTTCTGGACGCGCGCGAACAGATGCTCGAAGAAGATGCGGTCGATGCGGCGGTCCAGTGCCTGCATCCATTCGAGCGGGCGCTTGTCCTCGAAATCGAGTCTGTCGGGGCCGCCTTGCAGGTAGGCGAGCAGGGCGTAACGCAGCGCAGTGACGGCGCTGGCGGTATCGGCGATCATGCCGGCGCTGATCCGGCGCAATACTTGGCCTTGCTCCGTGTCAGCCCAGGCGCGTTGCACGGTGCTCGGGATGGGCAGCCAGCGTTCGTGCATCCCCTCGGTCTTGCCCTGGCCGCGCACCAGCACGGCGGCCTGCAGCCACGCCTCGCTGGCGGCCGTTGCGGGCGGCTGCATGGCGATGCAGCGCTTGAACTCTTCCGAGGCGATCAGCCGGTTCACCAGCCGATAGTCGAAGCCGGAGGAGCCGACGGTCAGCGCCGCGCTCTCCTTCGTGTTGATCGGCGTCCAGGCATCGCCCAGATTGCCGTGCGCCTCCTTCGACACCGCGACGCGCGCCACCTCGCTGGGGCGCCCCCAGGCGACGATGGCACCGTCTTTGGTGCGGGCGAGACGGATGCGGCGGCAGATTTCCACGAACAGCGGATCGAGCGTTGCCAGCGGCAGGCTTTCTTCAGTGTCCCAGCCGCGCAGCCAGAGTAGGGGTAAGCCGTCATCGCAGAAGTACCCGCCGTGAACCTCCAGCGCGACTTTTCGTGCCTCCAGCGCGACTTGCACACCGCGACGGAACCGCGCAGGCATGTCCCGGCGCGGCGTGAGCATCAGCAGTGGCCGGCTGCCGAGGCCGCCGTTCATCCGCGCGATGCCGAAATTGCCGCGCCCGGAATAGCCCTGCGCGGTCTGCAAGGCGACGAGGGCGAACAGCCAGTGCCGCGGCTCCGCCGTGCCAGCCCGTGCCGGCTTCACATCGTGGCCCTTGGCGGTCACGAGCACGTCGATCTCATCCGGCGTCCGGCCGGCGACCGCATAGCCAGCAAGCGTGCCGTCCCCAATGGGCGGTTGCAGCAGCGCCGGTTTCCCGGGATCGGCAACCAGTGACCAGGCGGTGTCGGCACAGCCGGGCGTGAGTGTGGCGAGGCGCCGGTGCCATGCTTCTGGATCGGCCAGCGCGGCCCAAGCCGCATCGTCGCCGGCGGCATTCTCCTCGCCGGCGCGATGCAGCGCGAGTGCTGCAGTCTGATACAGGAACAAGTCCCACGTGTGGCGCTGATGCGCGGCCAACCCGTCAAAGCTGATCAGGCTGCCGTCGCACAGCGCGGCCATCGCCTCGGGCAATGTGGCGGCGCGGGGGCCGCTTGTCGTTTCGAGAACGAGAACGCGTTCTGTGAGCATGGCCCTATTTCGTTATGTTTATGAATTATTGCGCGCACACACAAACCGCCTGTGCTTGCGCCCGGCGTCGTTCCATTGGCAAGACGGATTGGAGTGGGGGAACGGGGCCGCCTTGGCCTCTGCAAGGCGCCCGTCACCGTGCTATATTATGGGATGCATGGCCTGCGGGCTCCTCCAGTTGCCGGTGCTTTGTTGAGCGCGTCGCCCCTGGGACCCCGAGATCTCGTCGGGCTGAGGCCGGAATAGTGCTCGAACACGATTCCGGCCTTCTACATAGAGGGGTGCGGTCCCGAACGCAAGGATTTCTGAATGAGAGAGCGAAACAATCCTAATCCCAATTCAACCAGGCGCCTTTCCCCGCGCGAGCGGGGGAACTTTGAGACCTTAAGTCGCGAATCTTCGCTCTCTCAGGTCGATCCCGACGCAAGTCGGGGAGCCAGCCGTCAGGGCAAACTTGATGCTCCCGGCTTCGGACGCAAGCCATGCCGGTCATAGAGGAACGCACGCCCGCCGAGCATGACCGTGAGTTCCCCAGGCCCAGTCGCGGTGATGTCGGCCTCCGCATTGAATGCCACGCCGCGCAGCCAGCGGCCGGGCAATGAGAGCACGCTGATCTTCTGCCCGAACGGCCCCATTGTTCCGGGCGGCAGCGCGATAGCCCGGTCGTCGAGGCCGAGCCGTGTCACGATCCGCTCGTTCGGCGGCGGAAGCGGCATGATTGATTTGTGCCAGTCCAGACACACACCCGTGGCCGCCATGGCCTGTGCGCTGGTCTCTCCCGCCTCGTTTTCCCAGCGCTTCATCCACCGTCCGCCGAGTTCCTGGGCGAGGGCGTACAAGATGCACGGATGAGTTGCTGCCTCCACCAGTCGGCGATTATCGGCGGGAACGCTGATCCACCGGCGTTCCGCCAGGACGCGGCGCGTCGCCAGGACCCCGAGCAGGCCGGGATAGACGAGCCCGAGCCCCAAGGGGGCGTTGAGTAGCTTTCCCGTCTCGGTCAGGGCCGCCGCCAGCTCGTCCTCGGCCGGAGCCAAGACCACGACGCGAGGCACGGCAAATCCATGGGGGCGCGGATGGTCGCGGTCACGCTCCCGGTGCCGGTGCAGTCGCCCGATGCGTTGAAGCAGCACGTCGGCCGGGCAGAGGTCGGAGATCAGCAGGTCGGCGTCGATGTCGAGGGATTGTTCCGCGGTCTGGCTGGTGACGACAACGAGGCCACACCGGCGCGGCGCTTTCTTGCCCAGCGCCGCTTCCAGCGCCGCGTCGAGCACCACGCGGTCCTCGGGCGCGTAGCGCGCATGGTGCGGGCAGCCAATCATCGCGCCGCCCGGCAGCACCTCGATCGCGAGCGACAGCTCTGGCGCTATCGCCTCCAGCGCGTGATGCGTGGCCACCACGTCCGCAACCGTGTTGCGGATGAGCAGCACGCGAGCGCCCCGCCGTGCCGCCGTGATGGCGTAGGCGACGGCTGATTCGGGGGTGCGCCAATTGGGCGAGAGATCGCATGCGACATCTTTTGGCGGCGCATGCCGCGTCCCGACGGCGGACAACGGCAGCTTGGCCGCATCGGTCCAGACGGCCGGGTAGGGGGTAACGACGGCATCCAAAGCCGATGGCGGTGGGACGCGGTTTGTCGGCTGCAACAGCGCCGCCCGCGCCGCGCTGCCGAGCGTTGCCGACATTAGCAGCACATGGCCGCCGGCGCGCCGGTGCTGGTCGAGTACGTTGCGCAGGATTGCGGTCATGTAGGGGTCACTCGAATGCACCTCATCGGCTACCAGCAGCAGCCGTAGCAGTGCAGACGAGCGAAGCTGGGCATGGCGCACCCGAAGCCCACCCAGTAGCACTTGGTCGATCGTGCCGATCGCAACCCAACTCGCCAGATAGCGGTTGGGACGTTCGCTGGCCCAGCGCGCATCGCTGTTCTGATCTGGCAACAAGGCGCCCGCCTCCGGCAACGGCGCGTTCGTCGGCTGGTCGGGCAGGTAGCCGGGAACGGCCAGCGTCACCGGCGGCGCGGCATCGCCAAGCAGGTCGATAAGCTGCGCCTCGATCCGGCGATGGATCTGCTTCGCCGCAGCACGTGTCGGTAGCGCGAAATACATCCCGTCCACCACGCCGCGGCGGAATAGGTCGAGGAAATGCACCAGCGCCGCTTCCGTCTTTCCAGAGCCGGTCTCGTCCTCGATCAGGCAGGTCCGGCCGCTCTCCGGCGGTTTGGCAAGAGTGAGCATTGCCGCCTGCGCCGGCGACGGGTCGGCAAAGCGGGTCAGATCCCGGCTGGTCCACGGCAGCGCCTGTGCGGCCGCGCGCGCCGCCTCGGGAGCAAGGCCGCGGCGCCGCAGCAGCGCGCGCGCCTGCGGCACTGACAGCGCGAAACGGCTAGGCCCGACCGGCTGATCGGGCGCGGAGAGTGGGAAATAGTCCGTGTCTGAGCCGAGCCAGTCGGCCAGCGTGACCAAGCCCGCGAAGGCATGCTCGAAAGCCGGCGTCCAGGCAATCGGGGACAGTGTCGTGGCGAGCGGAAACCAGTCTTCGACCGCCTCCACCAGGGTGCGGCAAGCATGGACCGGCGAATAGCTAGGCGCTTCTTGCCAGAGCGTTGCCTCGGCGCCATTGGCTTCGGGTAGGCTACCGTGATGGGCGAGGACGGCGCGGAATTGGACCGGCTTCATTTTGGCATCGGCCCAGACATGCTTGAGGCGATCCAATTTGCCCCCACCTTCCTCCAGCAGCCGTTGAAATGCCTTCTCCTCGGCAAGGCGCCTGGGTTCCATGAGCGCAACCAGCGGCTTGACATGGCCGTGCCGGCGCCCGCTGGAGGCGAATGGTCCGCACTGGAACCCGCGATTGATCTTGCCCAGGTCATGCAGCGCCGCCAGTGCCGTCAGACGTTCGCACTCCGCCGGCGCCAGTGCAGACTTACCCAAGAGGCGCGCGAGGCGCCCGCTAATGGTCGGCAGTTCTAGCAGCGCACCCAGCACGGCGGCGACATCGGCGCTGTGACCGATCAGTGATAATGCGGCCTGAACAGGGCACGAACACGCGGAACGACAGAACCTGCCACGCTGTTCGCGGCAATTGCGTTCGAGCTTGGCCCAGGGAAGCGGCGGGCCCGGCATGTCTGTCAATTCGGACATCGGCTGTTGAACTGTTCCTGGATTTTTGGACCACGCGGTAACTGGGCCGTCTAGCTGGTGCTCAGCCTCGCGCCGCGTCGAGCGACCGCGCTCCCGGCTATACGCCACTTGCTGCCGGCGGCCCGGCACGCTCACCAGTTTTTTGCCGCCACCTCCTGCATCACCTCGATCTCCA
>VFSW01015716.1_pt1 | contig 10378 bp, 13 predicted proteins | sample 5358111 | NCBI WGS metagenome assembly VFSW01 (sample SAMN11554181, study PRJNA540505) | mine drainage metagenome | isolation source: sediment from site ElyBrook_90M | place: USA: Ely Copper Mine, Vershire, VT | collected 2017
GCTGTAAAGCGCGCCGAGCGAGTTGTCGCAAAGCCTGGGTAATGCAAATTCGGATCAGGCCAGAATCTTATACCGCAACTTCCAAGCCGGCGGCTTTCCATTCTGGGTAACCATCCTCCAAGCGCCGCGCATCATAACCCTTCTTCCGCAATGTGGCGACCGCCTCGAACGACAATACGCAGAACGGCCCACGGCAATATGCAATAATCGTTTGCCCGTGTGGCAAGTCGCATAAATTACGCTCGAGTGAGGTTAGCGATACATTAACCGCACCCGGAATATGGCCGCGGATGAATTCATCTTCAGGCCTTACATCGAGCAGCGTGACACTATCCTCGCGCAGTCGTACCAGTAATTCATCACGTGAAATGGGTTCCAGAGAATCCCGCGCCCGGAAATACGACGCCATCACCACTTCAACCTCCGCCGTGCTGCGTTCACCGATGCACCCAAGCGCGTTCAGAAGCCGAATGACGTCAGTTTCGGCAATCAGGCTGTAGAGCATATGTTTGCCATCGCGCCGTGGCTCGGCAAGGCGCGCCCGGCGGAGGATTTGTAAATGCCGGGAGGTGTTCGCAATACTCAAACCGGTTCGGGTGGCCAGCATCTCAACGCTGACTTCACCCTGTGCCAGGAGTTCGAGAATTTCCAGGCGATTGGGATGGCCGATCGCTTGGGCGATCTCGGCGAGGCTTGCAAATACCCGTTGTTTAGGTCCGAGACTTGACACCGAGGTCCATTCAAGAAATCATTCAATAAAATGATTGAACAATAGAACTCAAGCCGCGTCAAGTCGCCGTAGCCGCCAACTTTAGGAGAGACTCCATGATTTTACGCCAATTTCTTCATAGCGACCCAATTGCCGCCTCGTATTTTCTGGGCTGTGTCGGGTACGGTATCGGTGCGGTGGTTGACCCGGTTTTTCCGCTTGAGCCCTATCTCACAGCGGCAACGACTGCCGGCGTTGATATCCGTTATGTCATTGATACCCATCTCCATGCCGATCATGTCTCAGCCGGTCGCGCACTCGCTGCAGCGGCTAAGGCCGAATATGTGCTGCACCAAAGTGCTAACACCGGCTTTGCCTTTCGTGGGGTCATTGAGGGTGAAACACTGGAGCTTGGCAATGTTGTGCTCGAAGTGCTCCACACGCCCGGCCACACGCCGGAGCATTTATGCCTGCTGGTGACCGACAGAACACGGGCGCCGCAACCCTGGTTCCTGCTCGCCGGCCATACGCTGATGGTCGGCGATGTTGGCCGAACCGAACTGGCCACTGACGCTGCGACTGGCGCGCGAACCTTGTTCAAAACCCTGCAACGTTTAAGGGCATTTCCTGATTACATTGAAATTCTGCCCGGCGCGTTTGCAGGGTCGGTTTGCGGGCGTGGGCTGTCGGGCAAGCCATCCTCCACCATTGGTTTTGAGCGCCTGTATAATCCCGCGTTCGCAATGAATGATGAGGCGGGATTTGTTGAATTTATGCTGGCCAATATTCCACCTGTTCCAGAGGGGGCTGCGGCTTATCGTGCCAGCAACGCTGGTCTGGTGTCGCAGGCTGCGGAATGAACGAAATTTTGGCCACCCATGCGGCTTTCCGGCGCGGCATCGCCATCAACCGTAGGCAATTTGCGTTGCAGGCAACCCAGGTTTTTTTCGTCGGGCTGATGATCGGCATGGAACGCGCGGTATTGCCCGCCTTGAGTTCAGATTTCGGGGTGAAGCCCGGCGATTTTTTATTTTTGATGAGCTTTGTTTTTTCATTCGGGCTGGTCAAAGGCGCACTCAATTTTGTGGCCGGGGCATTATCGGACCGGATTGGGCGCAAGCCGGTATTATTGATGGGATGGCTGGCCGCGATCCCGATTCCGATGTTGATTTATTTTGCACCGAATTGGTGGTGGATCATCGCCGCCAACATGTTCCTTGGGGTCAGCCAGGGCTTTGCCTGGACGATGACGGTGACCAGCCAGATCGATCTTGCCGATGGTCATCAGCGCGGAATGGCGGTGGGGATCAACGAGGCCACCGGATACGTCGCAGTTGGCCTGGCGGGCCTGGCTACCGCCTATCTCGCCCAGGCCTATGGTCCGCGTCTGGCGTTGTTGGGCTTTGGGCTTGCCACCATCGGGGTTGCATTGGCCCTGATGATGCGGGTGCGCGACACGCTGGCCTGGGTTCACGCTGAACACGCGCAGGGGCAAGCTGACACACTGGCAGCATCGCAAATGCCTCAACCACCGTCGCCAAGCTGGGGCGCGATATTCATGCTGGTCTCATTTCGTGACCGCGATTACCGGGCTTTGTGTCAGGGCGGGGTTGCCAATAAAATCGCCGACACGCTGGTCTGGGCGCTGTTCCCAATTTTCTTCAAATTGCAAGGCATGGCGCTTGGCCAGATCGGCTGGATCACCGGGCTATATGCCATTGTCTGGGGGCTTTCTCAGCTTTGGAGCGGACATTTGGCGGACCGGATTGGCCGTAAACCACCGATCGTTGCCGGATTTTTACTCCTCGCTACAGGCATCGCGCTGACCGCGATTGGCACCTCGCCAATGATGTGGTTTCCGGCGGCCATGGTGATGGGACTTGGCATGGCCTTGCTCTACCCTAATTTGATCGCCGCGATGGCCGATGTGGCGCCGCCGCTATGGCGTGGCAAGGCACTGGGAACTTATCGCTACTGGCGTGACACCGGCTATGCCATCGGGGCTTTGCTGCTGGGCTTGGTTGCGCAATCCACAAACGCAGTTCGGCCGGCGATGTGGACAACAGCGGCGTTGGTGGCACTATCCGGCATCTGGATCGCACTGGGCTCAAACCTGCAACGGAAAAACAATGAACAATCGAAAACTTGAAAAGTTTCCGCCGTATTGCCGAAAGGCCATGCGGACTTCCGTAACTTGTCTTGCTATTTTGGTTGCAGCGCCGCTTGCATCCGCGGCAACGCAAACAACCAAAAATCAAATTACTGGATTACTGACCTGGCACGCTGAGCAGGCCGGTTTCAGGCTCTCACTTCAGCAACTCACACCCGATAATGTGACCGCAATGTATGAGAGCATGGGCGCTTCACCGGCTGTTGTGACAGAGATTGCTTCGTATTGCGTCTTTGGCACCGATGCCCGCAATTTGGCGCATGAGCCTGTCATGTATGATGTCGCAAATTGGCGAGCCCTTACGCCTGATGGTGTTGAACATAAATTGCAGAGTAAAGTTGATTGGCTAAAAATCTGGAAACCACTTGGCGTGAATTATGGGTTTAGCATTTTTCCGGCGGCGCAGACTTTTCAGCCTGGCGACTGGGGCGAAGGATTTACCACGGTGAAATTACCCCCCCTCACAAAATTCAATCTTATCTATACGTGGAGCGAAAATGGACAAACCTACAAAAACCAAATGGATGGATTGCAATGCGCGCCCAACAGTTAATCCATTGACCATTTCACGACGAACAGTTTTGGCTGGCTTGGGTGCGGTGGGCGGTGGCATTTTAACGGCTAAACCGGCGCCAGCGGATGATCTGTCAACCAGCGATTTGCTCACCACCCTCAATCCGCGCCAGCCAGCCCCAAACTTCACGCGGAACGGGGTACTTGGCAAAACGTATTCGCTATCGCAATTTGGAGGTAAAGTTGTTCTGGTAAATTTCTGGGCAACGTGGTGCCCGCCGTGTCGTGCAGAAATGCCTTCAATCCAAAAGCTATATCACTCACTTGCAGGGGCTCCTTTTGAAGTGTTGGCTTTGGATCAATCAGAGGACCAGAGCACAGTTTTTGCCTATCTCGGTGAACTTGACCCGATGCCGACATTTCCGGTTTTACTTGACCAGAATGGCACCGTTGCAAACGCGTTTAATGTGGATGGCATCCCCACGACGTACCTCGTGGATAAAGCGGGGAAGATTGCCTACAAAGCAGTTGGCGGGCGGGATTATGCGTCGTCAGAAATTCAGAAAATTATTGTTGATTTGATGAAGGAATAACCCTGAATCAAAAGCACACTCGCATCCTCTGCGGCTGCAGACATGTCTTGAAAGGCAATTAAATAATGTGGCAGTATGGACCTTGGAATTACTTTCCACTCATGATGATATTCCCAATTATTTTTATTATCGTGGTCGTGTTCCTTCTGGCTCGCGGAGCAAATTGTCCCATGTGTGCCGGTCGCGCGATGCGCGACAAGGAGCTGAGCGTTAAAGAAATACTTGACCGGCGATATGCAAGCGGAGACATCAGCCAGGAGGAATATCAGCGGATAAAAATAGAGATCAGTTGATGGAAAAGGCAACGATATTTCCGGCAACGGGAATGCCTGATAAGTCTTGGTGGCGCGCACTTTGGCCAGATCCAGAGAGCGTTATCAGATCCATGTTGATCCAACCAGGAATGATAGTCACTGATCTTGGTTGCGGTGATGGGTATTTTACAGCTTCTATCGCAAGGCAGGTGGGGCAGGGCCGGGTCATCGCTGTGGATCTTGACCCCGTTATGCTGGATCAAGCTAAGGTTGCTTGTGCATCTTTGAAAAACTGTGATTGGCTACTTGGTAACGCCGTGGAGCTACATCTGCTGTTATATGTCTTGCCGTCGACCGCGATCACGCCCTGCAAACCTTGGGCGAAGCGCTCCATGAAGCGCACGAAGCAGGCCTGAAACGGCTTGGGATCGAGCTGGCGAAACACCCGGCTGAAGGTGTCATGGCTGGGGATGCCGTGCTTCAGACGCAGAAACTGGCGCAGGAAAGGCCGTTTGGCCCGGCCAAACACCTCCATGTCCGAGCAATCCTCGCCGCCGCACAGCATCGTGCACAGGGCGATGAGCAGAACCTCGTGCAGATTGTGGCGGACATTCTCCTGCCGCGGGTCGAAGACCTCGGAGAAACAGGCGATGAACTCTTCCATGCGGCGACACTCCGGTTGAATTCCACCGTTGGAATCCATTCAGAACCCGCGCCGCAACCCTAAACTGGCGGAAATCCGCCATATGCGATTCCGCTGGATTGATAACACAGCTACTTGAGGCCAACCGGTTCATGACCTATCATCGTAATTAATGGACCGTAGCAAGGCATTTGGACGCGGAATTTTGGCGCTGATCATTGTGATCGCAGTGTCCGTACCGTCGTTCGCCCGCGCCATGCCGATGCAGTCCAGTCTGGCTCAAGTGAATATCAGCGAGATGGTTGGTTGTCATGGGCAACCTTGTAGCGACCATCAATCCAATAGCCCCGTTCAAAACAAAGCTGCAACCTGCATGACAGCTTTCTGCATCGCTCCTCTACTTTTGGCGCCAAACTCGATGGCGGCTTTTAGTGCCGTGTCCTACCCGATAACCCATCGGGTTATTGCCGAGACATTCCCATTGGGTATGTCGCAAATTCCAGACCCATACCCTCCCAGACCGAACCACCTGATTTAACCGCCGCCGGAATTCCGGCAGGCGGCTCTAGCAGCTTGGTTGGCGCTTAGCGCCGATTTATCCGATCTATTCGGAAATCGTGGTTCATTTGTTGAGGATTGTTTCATGTCGAATTTTTGGCCGGAGGCGTTGAGTCGCCGGCGTTTACTAATGGCGGGTAGTGCCGCTTTAACGATGCCTCTGTTTGCTGCGCGGCGTGCCGCCGCCGCTCCTGATCAGGGGTTAGTGACCCTCAAACCCGCCCCCGGTTTGGCGCCGATCATGGGGGATGGGCAGGCGGAGACGCCCGTCCTCGCTTATAACGGCATGGTCAGTGGGCCGGTGTTGCGACTGGCGCAGGGGAAGCTGTTTCAGGCCGATGTTATAAACGGGCTGGATGAAGGCACGACGGTTCATTGGCATGGCATCAGCCTGCCCAACGCCATGGATGGCGTGCCAGGCCTGACGCAAGCTAGCATCAAGCCTGGCAGTAGTTTTCACTATGCATTCACGCCACCGGATGCCGGCACATTCTGGTATCACCCGCATGACCATACAGCCCAGCAAATGGGCCGCGGCATGGCTGGTGCGTTGATTGTGGAAGAACCGGAGCCGCCAGGTTTTGACCGCGATGTGCTCTGGGTTCTGCAGGACTGGGAACTGCTTTCGGACAATCAGATTGTCGATGGATTTGATAACGAGATGGAAGGCATGATGGCGGGTCGCATAGGCACGACCGTGACGATTAACGGTACAATCCCGACGCCGGTATCCATCCGAGCTGGTGAGAGGATCCGCCTGCGGCTGATTAATGCTTGTCTTGCCCGCTTTATGGCGCTGCGCTTTGCCGGGCATCGTGTTGTCGTGATGGCACTGGATGGCCAACCGGTTGCGCAGCCATTTGAGCCGGATGGTGGTCTAACCGTAATTGCGCCGGCACAACGTGTGGATCTGCTGCTTCAAGCAACCGGCGAGCCTGGAAGCAAATACCCGGTTACGGACGAGTTTTATGGGAATAACCAGAGCTATAAGCTGGTTGATCTAGCTTATTCAGGAGATTCAAAATTAACCATCTCCACGAAGCCGATTATTCTACCGCCTAATCCGGTTCCCAAACCCGATCTCACAAACCCTGTTCGCCATCAGCTTACCATCGTTGGTGGTGGAATGAGCGGCATGGGTATGGGAGGCATGATGGGTGGAATGGGGATGATGGCTGACGGAAATGCCGCCACGCCCCAAATATGGGGTATCAAGGGACCCAACGGTTTAAACCAGGGCATGGCGCCGATTTTGACGCTGCCGCTGGGTCGCACTGCCGTCATTAGCCTAATCAACCAGACCAAATGGTGGCACCCCATGCATTTGCATGGCTACAGTTTCCATGTGCTCTCGCGTAATGGGAACGCCGAGCAATTCCCGCACATCCGCGACACAGTGATCCTGCGACCGAAAGATACGGTGACAATCGCGTTTGTCGCCAACAATCCGGGAGATTGGATGTTTCATTGCCACGTCGTCGAACACCAGGATTTTGGCCTGATGACCGTAATTCGTATCGCCTAAAATTTGTATCAAACAAGGAGTCAAAAACAATGAATAACATGCTAAAATATGCAGTATTCGCGCTCTCGGCGGTGACGCCGTTATCCGCAATCGCGGCACCTATCCAGGCGACATTATATAAAAACCCTGAATGTGATTGTTGCCAGAACTATGCACAATATCTCGATAAAAACGGCTTTGATGTTAAAGTTATACCGTCACCAAACCTCGATGCCTTGACTCAGGAAGCTGGGGTGCCGACAGCATTAAATGGGTGTCATCTCACGAAGATTGATGGTTATGTGATCGAAGGTCATGTCCCAGCTTCGATTGTAAAAAAACTTTTGACGGAGCGACCTGCGATTAAAGGCATTGCCATTGCGGGCATGCCGGCAGGTGTACCGGGAATGCCAAGTATGACGGGCATGAGCTCCGGCCCGATCAATGTTTATGAGGTTGGGACATCGACCCCCGTTATTTATGCGACGGTTCAACCGGGCGAATTCTAAGAAACTACACGCAACCAACAAAGGAATAAGTTAATGATCAAAATCGCACAAGTTATCGCAATATCAACCGTTTTAGTTGGAGTTGCAGTTGGTATTTCGACGGCGCGAGCAGCCACTCCGCCTGCACCAACAAATGATATGACCCAAGGAAATGGTGGCGGCATGATGGGAGGCGGCATGATGGGTGGCGGAATGACGGGCGGAGGCGGTATGATGGCCGACCATGATAAAACGACAGGAAAATCTGGCGGTGATATGATGGGCATAATGAATATGATGACGTCGTGTTCCAACTTGATGACGGCACAAATCAACATGATGAACGCCATGACCAACGAGATTAATGCTCAGACAAAACTGCTGAATCAAGAAGCGGCGTCTGGCGCCGGTTCGGCCCAAAAATAAGCTTCGAAATAGATGATTGGACGGTGATGCACGAAAATAAATCCGTGCATCCCCGCGCCCAACTCGCTGAGGAACCAGATTTTGAAGGATGTTATTTCAATAGAGCCGACATCAGTGATGCAATGGCGGATTATTCGTCGTTATATGATCACCATGGCGGCAGGTAATCTCCTCTGGGAAATTCTCCAGCAGCCATTCTATACATTGTGGCAGACAGCTTCTCTGGTCTATCTGACTTTTGCAATCGTGCATTGCTGGATCGGTGATGTGATGATTGCGGCGTCCTGCCTTGCTCTGGGGATATGCACGTCACGCATTCTACGATCGAGACAGTTTTTCCCAGTGGGTGCTTTTGGGACCCTTCTTGCAGGATTAGCTTATACAATATTCAGCGAGTGGCGAAATATGTCCATTCATCATTTCTGGACTTACAGCGCTTACATGCCACGACTACCGTTCGTTGGAACCGGTCTTCTACCCATATTACAATGGATTTTAATTCCGATGCTTTCACTCTATTTGGCGCGGAAATTGTCATTGAAATTGATGGCTATCTCATGAACGTTATCAAAACGAAGCTTCAATTTATCGCGTTGACGCTGTGTCTAAGCCTCACACTACAGACATTAATATCTCGGTCTGCTTTTGCTGCAACAACGCCGTGGGTTGGCGATGGCAACGCAGCGGCCAGATTGATTACAGCCGTGGAAGCGACGGGCTCAGCCGGACAAATCGATGCTGCTCTACAGATACGCTTGGCACCAGGCTGGCACGCCTATTGGCGCAGTCCAGGCGACGCAGGATTTCCGCCATCGATTGATTGGGGTGGCTCCGAAAATTTAAAATCTGCCCAGTTATTCTGGCCCGCACCGAAGCGTTTCATCCTAGATGGTTTGATCACCCAAGGCTATGAGAATAGCGTGGTACTGCCGATTGCGGTCACGCTCGAGCGAGCAACTCAGCCAGCGCGCCTGCAGGCCAGCGTGCGTTATGCAGCATGCAAGGATATTTGTGTTCCTTATACCGCGAAGTTTACATTGCCGCTCCCTTCCGGCGTGGCACTTCCGGGGCCAGAGGCGTCGATGATCGCCAATGCGTGGACCACTGTTCCAGGAACACCAGCCGAAGCGGGGCTTGGAGTTTCATCGGCTGTTATTTCACGTGTCGATACCCCAAGTCCGGGATCGGTTCTTTCGGTTATAATCGACATGGGCTCAAAGCCTCTGTTATATCCTGATGTTTTTATAGAGGGATTACTAGGCTCCGCACCGGGTGCTCCGACGATTACGCTCAATCCGACAAATCACCGTGCCATTTTGAGTGTGTTTCTAAAAAACCATGCCGCTGCATCGATCGCCGGCAAAAAATTGCAGTTTACATTAGAGGGTGGGACGCAGCCCGCGACATTTGCGGCCGCACCTGTAGATGGTCCGCTGCCTGCACAATCAAGTGACCAGAATACTCCCGGCATTATCCTCATCGCACTTCTCGGTGGTTTGATTTTAAATGTTATGCCCTGCGTATTGCCGGTGCTCTCGTTGAAGCTATTCGGCCTGATATCAGCAACCGGCACACAAAGACTGCAGTTCAGGTTCAATCTTCTGGCGACCGCAGCAGGTGTTGTGTCTTGCTTCCTTGTGATCGCAACGCTTTTAATTCTTCTAAAAATAGCCGGTCAGGCGATCGGTTGGGGGATTCAATTCCAGCAGCCGTGGTTTCTGGGTACCATGGCGGTTGTTACCACATTATTTGCGGCAAACCTTTGGGACTGGCTCCCGGTTTCGACGCCGAGCTTTGCGCGACACGCGGCAGGGGTCGGCATGCGTAGCCATCCTCGCATCCTGGCTTTTTTCACGGGAGTATTCGCTACCATTCTGGCCACCTCCTGCTCCGCCCCCTTTGTGGGCACCGCAGTTGGTTTTGCCCTGGCGCGCGATCCTCTCACAATTGTCCAGATTTTCGTGGCACTCGGGGTCGGCATGGCCTTTCCTTATCTTGCCGTAGCAGCGCTACCCGGACTGGCCCGTTTTTTGCCAAAGCCTGGCCCGTGGATGATCAAGCTTCGGGTCGTTTTGGGATTTGCACTTCTTGGCACGGCAATCTGGTTAATTTCTATCATCGCCGCAGTCGTTTCATTAATGGCGGCGATAATTTCCAGCGTCATCTTGCTGACTTTCTTGGTCATCTTGTTTCTCCGTCATCGAACACCTCTTGTATCGTCAAAACGCCGTCGGATTTGGTCAGGCGTTGCCGCAACCGTGGCATTCACTGCGGTCATTACGCCAATTGTATTTCAACGATTGGAAACTCAGTCGACGCCTATCGAGGCGAGTTTCGATCCAGTATTCCAACCTTTTGAGCAGTCTCGCATAAATGAACTGGTTGCCAAAAATAAACTGGTTTTTGTTGATGTGACCGCAGCGTGGTGTCTTGTATGTAAAGTCAACGCACTCACGGTCTTGGAGCGTAACCCTGTAGCGGCGCAATTACGGTCGGCAAATGTCGTCGCCATGCGCGCTG
>VFSW01015717.1_pt1 | contig 10378 bp, 9 predicted proteins | sample 5358111 | NCBI WGS metagenome assembly VFSW01 (sample SAMN11554181, study PRJNA540505) | mine drainage metagenome | isolation source: sediment from site ElyBrook_90M | place: USA: Ely Copper Mine, Vershire, VT | collected 2017
TCTAGATCTAGGGCAGAAATTTGATTGGAGCTTGATGGTGATAGAATCGAGTCATAACAAGTACCATTATACCGATAATAATGAATTAAAACCCAAAGAGAAACATATTATCAATATATCATTGATGCCTACGGAGATACAATCATGGATGGTACCTGACTACACTATTCAATTATCAGTACGGCAAGATACTGTTGCATTATCAAAAACACTAACCATAACAACCATACCAAAATAATTCCAAAGCAACGGAACCTAATCTTCAAGTTTTAGATGCTTCAAAATTCTGGATACTCTTTCCTTGGTCGTTTTATTTTCCTCAAACCGTTTCTCATTTTCCTCAATCTGTTCCTGAAGTTGCTTTATCAACACATCCTTTTCTGATTCTAATTTATTGATTTTTTCACCTTTAATTTCATTTTGTAATCGTAATCTTTCAGAATCAGAAATTACTAGATCACTCATGCCTTTTACAAATTCATTAAACACATCTTCTCTTGTGGTATCCAGGTAACTACCGTCTAAATGGACGCGATGACCCATCAATCTTTCAACTATAACGGGATTGATATTTTTGTTAAGTTTTAGAATCGTATTGAATCTCTTTCTAAATCCATGATTTGTCATCGAATCAAATCTCATACCTTTCTTAATTCCTCTCACATTAGAATTCTTGACTACTCTATCCATCACCATTGTAAGAGATCCCCTAGTACAGAATTTCGCCTTTGAAATTCCTATCTTATACTTCTCTCTAATCAATGGAGAATTCTCGGTAACTCTTTCACCGTCTTTTTCCCTCTGTGTTAGGTATGAACGTAAAAGAGAACTAGCCTCAGGATAAAGAAAACCCCAATATTCTTCATCCGTATCAGAATAGAACTTGATACCTATGCAACCTCTAGACATTTCTACAATGTCATCAACAATTAGATCAGAAATCGCTCCTATTCTACATCCAGTAGAAGCTAGGATATTGATTAGTAATTTAATGCGTAATTCTTTTGTATTTTCAAGCATTGTTTGAATCTCTTTTGTTGTCCATGCTCTTTTTCCACTAGTCTTATCATTTGATGGATACATCTTGTGTATTTTCTTAAAATTAATCCCTCCCTTATCATTGACAATGCAAAATAGCTCTATGGCTTGAAAGAATGGTTTTATGGTGTTAAGCCTCAAAGATTTCTTCAGATGAAATAACCAATCTTCTAACATGATTTGAAGTTCTTTTTCAGGAATTTCTAATATGGAATCAAAACTCTTGAGTTTGTAATGTTGGACAAATCTTCTTAATGCATAATCATAAGCTCGTTTGGTATATTGTGACTTTATACTATTTTCAAACAAACTGTAAGCCCGGCTTATCATCAACACTCAAGCGTAACACTAGTTAATTAATCACGCTTACCGTGAATTAAAATTTAAATTATTCAGGCTTTTTGATCGACTCAAGAATTCTCTGGTGATGCCCACACAATTCTCCTAATTGTATCTGCGCATGAATTAGATCTTCTTGCCAGTGCGCATTGTACAAAACACATTCCTTTGAATCACAAAATGGCTCTGCTGTAACATGATAGAAAACTGCCTGGAGTGCATATCCCCTTACAACTTGGCCAAGACTCTTGTCGTGATATTCAAGAAACCTACCTTGAAACTGCTCCTTTAATGTGTCTAGATTGAGGCCTTGTGATATAGTATGATGCATGTTGAGATAATATTCACGGGGCTTGGCAGGAGCCTCTATTATTCCAGTAGTTGAGATGACAGATGGATTTGAGCAAATCACTACTCTTCCATGATATCTGTAATCTCCATAGTCATACGTGCATCCAAGTCTTGTGGTAAAAACCAGGTGAAATATTTCACTTGACAGTTCTTCGTTTGGAATCATATCTTGCACAATTCTTTGCAACTCAAAACCGTCATACAATACTATGTTTGAGCTAGAATGATTCCTGAATGACTCTTCTTCAAAATTAATCTCTTCTTCTGTTGGCACATGTTTTTCAAATGAGACATATGGATTAAACACTCGTGATGATGCCAGATTATATGCTGTATTTTTGTCTGAATTGAAATACATGAAGAAATTTTTTCTTACCTCTACTGGTACACATAGAACCTCCTCCAAAAATTTGGCCAGGTTGTCTATTTTGATTTCAGGAACTGCTGGTTCGTCGTAGAGAAAAATTTTAGATATCCTCATCAAGTACTTTTAAAAGTTAATTGATTTATCTTCTTAGTTCTTTTAACTTGGCAGCAGTTACTTCTGCTGCCTTTTTGCCTGATAATAACATGGAACCATATGTTGGGCCCATTCTCGCAAGTCCATATGTTTCAGTGACGGACATACCAGAAATGACCAGCCCTGGGTATATCTCGCCTGTCTTGTAGACCACTCTGTTCTCACCATCATCTATCCACATTGGATCCATTCCTTTCCATTCTACTAGCTTTCTATCTACTAGTCTTTTTACTGCAACAGAATCATGACCTGATGCATCAATTACCATTTTGGATTCTAGTGCAATGGGGTCTACACATGTTATGTTTCTTGGAAGTGCAGATACTGGCATCCAGTTTACCACAATTCCTGAGACACGACCCTTCTTCAAAACTAGATCATCAAACTTGGTTAACTGCAAAAACTTTACTCCTGCATCACATGCTGCTGCAATCAACTTGGACACTGCATGTGGCCCAGGTGTTAGAAAGAGGCCCTCTGAAACCTGCTTGTATGGAATTCCAAGCTCGTCCCATATTTTTTGTGCTGGGGCTCTGACTGTTACCGGATTCATCATGTAACCTCCAAGCCAATAGCCTCCGCCTAGATAGTTGTTCTGTTCAATTACTAGTACCTTGAATCCCATCAACGATAATTCTCTACTTGCAGTAAGCCCAGCAGGGCCTGCACCTATAATTATTACATCACTGTCTGATCTGTCAATTAATACTGCATGAAACTCATTTGCTATTGCTCGTGTAATTTCTACTTCTCTCAAGTCTGCGAAAATCTTTGGTGCTTCATCACTAAGAGTTGCTTTCTGCATGAAAAATTCTTCTCCGTTTTGCACATTAATAGTTTGCTCAGTTTGTAAACGCATCCTCGAAAGCCCTGATACATTCTCTTATGTGCATCTTCTTTGGAGGATTCTTGAATGCATATGCGGAAATAATGTCGGTCTTTGCAAAGTCCTTGTTTGATATTGTCTTCTTTGCAGCTCTTATGGAATCGACTATGACGTTGCAGCCGTTTGTACTGTCGTTTGTTCGAAGTGAAATGTCAAGCTCAACTGGCGAGCCAAGAAATCCCTTTGCCTCCATCCAATAGTAACTTACTCTGTAATCTCCAAGCTGTTCTGCATATTCTGTAGTACCTGCAGTTGACATGAAGGGAACAGGTGACTCGATTGCAATTGACTCTGTCTTGATAAGCCTCTTTCTTTCTCTTGTCTCCTCTGCCATGGTATTCTGGGTGTCCTGGTTGCCACCGACATCAAGTTGGTATGCTTTTTTCAAGTAAATTCCTCTACTTGCCATAAAATCTATCATACCTCTGTGAAATGCAGTGCCACCAAACTGGCTCATGAGATCGTCGCCAAGTATAACGAGTCCTTTTGACTCAAACTCTTTTCTTGTCTGGTCGGTGCAAGTCTTGGCAGCTGTTGCATTAAAAAAAGAGCATCCTGTATCAAGTGCAGCCTTGGCATATTTTTCACTGCTTTTTTCCATTCCAGAAGATATAACGTTTACAAGAAAATCCGGTTTTGCTTTTTTAAGAGAGTTAACAAATTCGTCATAGCTTGATGATATTGCCTGACCGTTTTTTGAAATGTGTGGAGGCGCCACATCCTCTGTAATACCTGGCTGGACTGTAATTTCTCCAAAGTCTGACTTGGTTTTTACCAAACTTGAAATGTTTTTTCCAACCTTTAATGCGTCTATGTCATACGCCGCAACAATTGTAATGTCGCTTAATGGAATTCCACCCACTTTTGGATGCCACAGGCCTTCGGTTGAATTTTTGTAAAACTCTAAACCTCTTACAAGCGTGCTGGACACATTGCCGGTTCCAACTACTGCAATGCTGATCTTATCTGACACGTCATTTTTTTCTCGCCGGTGACCATTTAACTCTTTTCTGGTTTTTGCAGATGCGTATTTTCCTTGTACAAGTCGCATACAAAATATGCAACTTTTGCCATAATTGTACTAAATCTAGCGAAAATTCCCATAATACAAAATTTATATGCTTTCTGAAGACAAGCTATCAATAATTGAATAATACCAGCGTTAGCCAGTCAAAACCAGACAGTGCACCAAAGCACAAGATGAACTGGGGAAGACTGGAAGAGGCAGAAAGATTTTCAGAACTAGTAAAACTGTATCGACAAGGAAAACTAGACCGTGACGATTTTCGAAGATTCAGGCTACAACATGGAGCCTATGGCAGCAGAATGAGCGATGATTACAGTATGGTTAGACTAAAACTCCCAGCAGGTGAAGTTTACTCTGAGCAGCTAGAAAAGATTGCAGACCTCAGCGAGCAATTCTCAATAGGTAGTGCACATGTTTCTACTAGACAAAATTTCCAACTTCACTGGGTTGCACTTGAAGATGTATCCGAGGTTCTAAGGGGACTTGCAGAGGCAGGAATGACAACAAGGGAAGCATGTGGAAATTCTGTTCGAAGCATAATGTGTAGTCCTCTTGCAGGTGTCTGTCCCGACGAGGTCTTTGACCCAACTTCTTATGCAGTTGCAGCAACCAAGTTCCTTTTGCGCAATCCGTTGTGCCAGTCACTCCCAAGAAAGTTCAAGATCAATTTCACATGCTGTGAAAAACATGGCATGGCAAGAATGGTAGACATTGGACTGGTCCCGCAACAAGGAGAAGTAAACGGCAAGCCACAGCGGGGATTCAAAATATTTCTTGGAGGCGGGCTTGGCGCACAATCATTTGTTGGCCATCAACTGGAGCAGTTCACGTCCGAGGATCAATTGTTGTATACCATTGTTGCAGTGATTAGACTTTTTGACAGGCTAGGAAACAGGGATAACATGGCCCGTGCAAGAATGCGTTATCTTGTAAATGAAATGGGATGGGAAAAATTCCAAAACTTGGTGCTAAAAGAAAGGACGATGATCAAGATGCTCTTATCTGTCTTGGTAAAACTCGAAGTTGACAAGACCCAGGAGCCAATGAGAAAAATATCTATCAACTCAGAGATGCCGTCGGTTCCACAAGGATATTCGAGATGGGTAAAATCAAACACGTTTAAACAAAAGCAATCCGGATTTAGTTGTGTATTTCTTACACTAGAGTCAGGTGACGTGACGTCAACCCAACTTCGTGCTATTGCCGCGATGGCCCGAGAGTTTACTGCAGATGGGCAGATACGAAACGGCTTTACACAAGATATGGTATTTCGATGGGTCAGAGACGAGGACCTCCAAAGGGTTTACTCTAAACTCTTAGAAGTCGGCCTTGCAAATCCTGGAGCACTCACAATGGCTTCCGTTGTTGGCTGTTCTGGAACGACATCATGTAACTTGGCACTGACAAACTCACACAGGTTGGCAAAAGAAGTACAGAGAAAATTCATCGAGCTAAAAATTGACGAAGACGATGATCTGCGAAATTCTACAATAAAGATAAGTGGCTGTCCAAACTCTTGTGGTCAACATGAAATTGCAACAGTTGGATTCTATGGTGGAGGTGGAAGACTTGGAAAGGACATGTATCCATTGTATACCATGTCGCTTGGCGGTAGGTCGGATGAGGATACTACACTTGGTCACATGTGCACCAAGGTTCCAGCAAAAAGAGTAATCCCCACAATTCTAAAAATAGTCGAGATATTCAAGTCTGACAAAAAACAAGGTGAGACACTTGACTTGTGGATGCGTCGAGTGATACAAGGAAACGGAGGTCCAAACATAAAATCAATTGATGATATCAAAGAGTTACTCAAGCCTGTTGTTGCAGCTCCTACAAAAGACAAAGATTCGGACTTTTATGCAGATTATGGAAATGATGGAAGCTATCATGCCAAGACAGGAAGGGGCGAATGTGCGGCTTGAGCAAAGAAAAAACCACTCGCGTTACAGTTGACGCAGACAAACTACGTTCTGAAATTCGAGACAAGAGTGTCAAAGTTCTTGACATCAGAAAAGAAGAAGATTACAAACAAGGTCATATTCCTGATGCGATAAACCTCCCGCTTGCAAACCTTCTTGCAGATGACAGTCCAGAAAGAGTTCTCCAGTATGCACAGTCGTTTGGGATCGGCGATGAGACCCCCGTTGTTGTATATGATGATACATTTGGTGCACTTGCATCCCGAATTGCATGGACACTTGAATACATTGGCCATGAAGACGTCTCGCTTCTTGATATTACATATGACACATGGAAAAAGCTAGGTCTTGAGGTGAACTCACAAACACCAGCTCTAGTAAAAACAAACCACTCACTAAAGTTACAGCCACAAATTCTTGCAACCTCTGATTATCTTGTTCCTGCCAAAGAAAAGGGCGCAATCTTGGTAGATAATAGGGAACGACTCAATTATCTAGAGCAGCACATCCCTGGTGCAATCAATATACCGTACAGAATGCTTGCATCAGGACAAAACATACTGCGACCAAAAGAGGATCTAAGAAGAATGATTCAAAACAGGAACATCCACCCAGACTCTGAAATAATAACATATTGTGGGAGTGTAGGTACGCTCTCAGGACTTGGCTATTATGCACTAAAGTCACTTGGGATGCAAAATGTAAAACTCTATGTCCGCTCATTCAAAGAGTGGAAGTCTCTTGAAAAACCAATAGAGCAGCAAAAGGATGCAAACTATTGGGACCTGTCTGCAGAATAAATCAGGACTGTTCGGCAGATTCGGTACGAAGTTTTTTGGTTATCATCATTTCTATATTGTCAAACAAATCAATTATTTTCTGCTTGTTTACTTGGAGATATTCAGAGCCCTTGTCAGTGAGCCTTACCTTGTACAGCCTAATGTCCCTGTGCTCTTCAAAAAAGTATTCAATCATCTGACTGCCCTTCTTTGACGGTTCTATGAATACATCAAGTTTTGAAATGATTTCACTAACATCTCCTTTCTCAATTGATGTCTTGGCAGCATGTACTGCCTCGTTTATCTCCTTGAGGTTTTGTATGACAATTGGTTGGGATTTTTTTGTAGTTCCAAAGAAAGTCTTCTTTTCAACACCAATCTTTTCAGCAAGTTCTGGAACAATTTCATATTCTTCCACTTTTTGAAGCCCGAGACTTTTCTCTGTCTTGATGAGCAATCCCTTTTCAATTAGCTTTCTTGCAGCATCTTCTACTTCTAGCTTACCTACCATTGTGGTCCAGACAATCTGCCCAACTTTATGATATCCTTGTCTTACCGATTCAAGTACAACAACTTCAACAATTCTTCTGTATCCGTCATCAACCTTGATATTTTCAAAGTCCTTGTCCTTTACTGCCTTTTTGGCATTTTTGACATCTATCTCAATTGCACGCTTTAGCGCCTCAATTGCTTCTGGTATGTGATTCAACAAAGAATGATAGCATGCCTTGTTGTACCACGACATCCCATCCATGGAATTAGAATCAATTGCCTTTTCTACGCTGTCTAATGCTTTATCATAATTTTTTTGCCTATAGTAAATTAGGCCTTTCAAGTTCCATGCCTCTGCATTTGTTACGTCGATTTCATGGACTTTGTTGTAAGCCTCCATGGCACTTGACAGGTCATTCATGTGAAAACGGGCGTATCCTAGTTTCAGAAGAGATTCAATGTGATTTGGGTCGATTCGCAATGCATCCTCAAAGGCCCTTGCAGCATCATCCATTCTTTCGTCTGCCATCATGGATATTCCCTTCTTGTAGAGTTTGTTTCTGTTATAGTTGGAATCTGTCAGTTTGGTATTGGTTGATTCCTCTGACTTTGTTATCTCGGTAGCAGGCTCTTCCTTTTTGTCTCCAAATAGTTTCTTCACGGTCAACAAAATGTGGATGAGCCGTAGATAAATAGATTAGTTTGAAAATCAGGCACCAATGGAATGTATAAAACCGATTTCCCAGTGTCTAAAAATTCACAAATGGGCTTTATATCATATTGAAAATACAAAAATACTTAGGGATTAGACGTAGAATATGTCATCAAAAGATAACACTATAGAGGTCTCAGGTGAATCTCCTTTTAAGATCCCATCAGGTGTCTTTGAGGTGCAGATTGCACTCTGTGATGTATCACCGTCTGCTGATGATGTCAAGAAGCGAAGTTTCCATGCTTTATGGAAAGATAACTTTCATCTTAGGGTTAAAGACAAAAAATTTTCCCAGGTTTTAGGCTCTGTAAAAAATCCACTACCACCATCTGTATTTCAAAGAGGACTAGTCTGGGTTGTCGTAATTGACCAGTTCTCATCATCTTACACCAGTTTTCCAGTTGATGTTCCGCGAACAGGCTCTGATTATGTCGAGCCAACCCCGGAACCAGAAGTAATCACTCGATATGCAAAATCCGATTCTGATACAAAACCAAAACACATCACGGAGCATTTTACAAGTGAAAGAGGTTATCGTGGTCCATCTGGTCCAATGGGTCCTGCGGGTCCTATGGGCCAACCAGGTCCAATGGGTTCGCCCGGGGTGTCAGGTCCTCCAGGTCCAATGGGTATACAAGGTGACAAAGGTCCACAGGGTCCTGCTGGAGAAAAAGGTGACAAAGGTCCACAAGGTACATCAGGTGACAAGGGTGACAGGGGGGACAAGGGTCTAATTGGTGACAAAGGAATTACTGGAGACAAGGGTCCTCCGGGACCGCCCGGTCCACATGGTGACAAAGGTCCACAAGGTACATCAGGTGACAAGGGTGACAGGGGGGACAAGGGTCCAATTGGTGATAAAGGAATTACTGGAGACAAAGGTCCCCAAGGTGACAAGGGTCCCCGCGGTGATGAGGGAGAAAAAGGAGAACATGGTGATAAAGGTGATAAGGGTGACAAGGGCGACAAGGGACTAACAGGAGAGATTGGCCCACTTGGAGAAAAAGGTCCAACTGGTCCAACTGGCCCTACTGGTGATAAGGGAATTATTGGTCCGCCTGGAGAACAGGGTTCAAAAGGCCCAGTGGGAGCACTGGGCGATAAAGGATTATCCGGTCCACAAGGCCCACAAGGAGACAAGGGCCTAACTGGCCCACAAGGTCCTGCTGGGGAAAAAGGCACACAGGGACCACAAGGTCCTGCTGGGGAAAAAGGTCTTACGGGAATCCCTGGCCCACAAGGTGACAAGGGCCCAAGAGGGTTGCCAGGTGCAACTGGTGATCAAGGCCCGCGCGGTACATCTGGTCCATCGGGTCCTCCGGGTCCACAAGGAATTCAGGGTCCACAAGGTGAAAAGGGTACGACCGGTCCGCAGGGTACTCCTGGCGACAAGGGTCCGCCTGGCGTTCAAGGAATTCCAGGTCCACTTGGCCCGCAAGGCCCACAGGGACCTCCGGGTGATAAGGGTACACAGGGTGTACAGGGCCCACAAGGAGACAAGGGATTAACAGGTCAGCAAGGTCCTATTGGTGACAAAGGTCCACAAGGTACGCAGGGACAGCAAGGAATTCCTGGAGAACAGGGTCCAAGAGGTCCTCCGGGACCGCCTGGCGACAAGGGACCAACTGGATTCTCAGAACAAGAGCGTGCACTAATAACTCAATTGCTTGAGATTCTGTCTTCGAAAAGTGTATTGACAACAGAACAGCAAATAAAATTAATGAGCTTTCTTTACTAATATTCAAATAACTCAGATCTGTTTTCAAATGATATGAGTACATCAAAAGAAAAAATAGAATTCAAGATATTAGATCATAAACGAGTGGGAGAAGAACATGTTACTTTCAAGCTCGAAGATGGAACAATGGTCAAGGTAAAAGTTGATCTTGACAGAGTTGGGATTGCAACAAACTACAAAAATCCTGATGGTACGCCACACTATGCAGTCAATGCATCGCTGAAGTTATCTATAATTCCTAATGAAAGAAAATTTTTCGTAGAACCTGATGCAGTCAAAAGCAAATCGCCATCTCCACCAGGTCAAATGTTTAGCTAAAATATTACAAATTATCGCTTATTAGAAGCGATAATCTGTTTAAAATTTTACCTTCGTCTTTTTGAAGCTGTTCTCTTTGCAGCTGATCTTCTCTTTGGAGCACTTCGCTTAGGAGCAGATCTTCTCTTTGGAGCGGATCGCTTTGCAGCTGATCTTCTCTTTGGAGCTGATCTTTTTTTAACAGCTCGTGTTGATCGTTTTGCCATTGTACAATTGTTGAATTTACTAGTTTTTCTATTGTAGCGCTTAAGAAAGT
>VFSW01015718.1_pt1 | contig 10378 bp, 7 predicted proteins | sample 5358111 | NCBI WGS metagenome assembly VFSW01 (sample SAMN11554181, study PRJNA540505) | mine drainage metagenome | isolation source: sediment from site ElyBrook_90M | place: USA: Ely Copper Mine, Vershire, VT | collected 2017
CGCGGGCGTGCGCGGCGCTCCCCAGCTGGCGCGCGCCGCGGGCGCGGCGGCGAGGGCCAGTTCGACGTCTTTGGCGTTCGAGCGCGAGATTGAGGTGAAGGCCCGTCCGTTCGCGGGCGAGATGTTCTCGAAGTACTGGCCGTCGACGGGAGCCACCCACTTGCCCCCGATGTAGTTGTCGTACTTGGCGTTGACGGTGACCGGACTCGTACCGGTCCCTGGTGGATCAAAAATCATGGTGACTCCTTAGGGGTCGCTCGCACGCCCCCGATTTCGACTGCGACCCCCGCAGTTCCGTACTCACCATAGAGAGGACCAGGTTGGCAAAAGGTTGGGGTCACGCTTTGGCGCCAGCGCACGTGCGGGGCTATGGTTCGCTCAACGGCCCGGGTTCGCTCGCGAAGACGGGCCGGTCACGACTGGGTGGCCCGCGTGAATCGAGAACTGCGCGACCTGCGCGGCGAGGCGCAAGAGAATTGGCGCGTGGCCATCGAGGGTCAGGGGTCGGCCAGTCGCATCCGGCCCGAGGTCTTCTCCTCCTGGCAGCGTTCGGCACTCACGGTACCGGTGGACCTTCGTGAGGCGCCCCTGCTCTCACCCGAGGTGACCCAGCAGTCCTTCACCCAGTCGCGTCTCGGACAGGCCTGTCAGGTGATCCTCGACGACCTTCGAGAGGTCACCCTCGCCGGGGACTACGTCGCGGCGATTACCGACGAGATGGTGACGATCACCTGGATGGCCGGAGGGCGCAAGATGCTGCGCCACGCCGACGACGTGCGCTTCACGCTGGGGGGTTGTTGGAACGAGGAGTCGGTGGGGACCAACGCCCTCGCGCTCGCGCACAAGCTCGAGCACCCCTCGACCGTCTTCTCCGCCGAGCACTACGCGCCCATGGTGCACGACTGGGTCTGCTACTCAGCGCCCATCCTCGACCCCACGAGCGGACACTCCCTGGGCGTGATCGACGTGTCGGCGCTGTGGTCCAAGTCCAACGTGTCGGTGATGGCGATGGTGCGCGCGCTCGCGCGAAACGTCGAGTACGAGCTGGCGCGCGACCATCGCGCCGCCAACATCACACCGATCGACTCGTCGTCAGCGCACCTGCGCCTTCGACTCCTCGGCGAGAGTCGCGTCACGCTCAACCAGCGCCCCGTCAAACTCAGTCCTCGCCAGACCGAGATCTTGTGCATCCTCGCGCTCTACGAACGCGGCCTGTCGCTCGACCAGTTGACGGCCTTCCTCTACGGCGACCAGCCGATCAGCGTGGCGACGGTCAAGTCCGAGGTGTCGCACCTGCGATCCCTGCTCGGCAACGTCATCTCCTCACGTCCCTATCGCTTGAACGCGCGCGTGGACGCTGACCACGTGCGCGTGCTCAACGCCCTTCGCCACGGCGACCTCACCAGTGCCGTCACCTCATATAAGGGCTCCTTGCTCGCGGCCTCGGAGTGTCCCGAGATCGTCATCACCCGCCACCAGATCGACGTCGCGATCCGCGAGGCCGTCGAGCGCTCGGGCAGCGCGGAGTTGATGTTCGAGTTGAGCAACGCCGTCCCCGACGATCCCTACCTCGCGACGCTGGCGGCCGAGCTGATGAAGCACGGGGACGCTCGACGGGGTTTGAGCATCTCAAGGACCTCGAACCCGTCTGGGTGAGCGGACCGCTCACGTGTCGGCGGGGAATCTTCGCGATGAACCATGCGTCGACCTACTCGTGAATGGCGATGGTGGGGCGTGGCCGAGCGTGGGTGGAGCCTCCCGCGACATGCGCTCAGTGATCACTCGACACCTGGCACCGAGTTTGGGCAATGTTTCACGAGCGGATCTGGTGTGGATGAATCGGATCCGAGCGGCGCCGCGCCCCGTTCGACCCTACCCACCTGACCAGCGTTTATGAGCGTATGTCGCACCTCGAACGACGCGCGCCGACTCGTCGCGGACGGCCCCGAAAGTGACTTGACAGGGGCATTCGACGTGGCTATTTTGTAAGCGTTTACATTTCTGTAAGCGGTTACATCGATTGAACGCGCTGAACCAGGGGAGGGGATGCAATGGGCGAATCGCCGGCGACGATCTACGACGTGGCGACCCTCGCCGGCGTCTCGATCGCGACGGTGAGTCGAGCGATCAACGCTATCGACTCGGTGCGACCGTCCACCCGTGATCGGGTCCTCGCCGCGATGGAGCAGCTCGAGTTCGTCCCCAATTCGGTCGCCCGTGGTCTCTCGAGCGGCAAGCACTGGATCTTGGGTCTGGTGTTCATGCGCGCCTCGGTCGAGAGTGGGGTTCTCGGGGTCGAAGAGGCCAGTCTGCTCTACACCGACATCGTCATTCGAGGCGCGGAGTCGCGCGCGGCTGAACTGGGCTACTCCTTGTTGCTCAGCAGTTCCGACGACACCCACCCGTCCAACATGTCCTCGATCCTCAACCTGACTGGAGCGGTGGACGGCCTGATCCTGCTCGACCGGGTGCTGAAGGACGACGACGTCGCCTCCTTGGCGAAGAAGACCCCGGTCGTGCTGCTCTCGGGCTCGGGGGAGTGCCCGACGGCGGTGACGGTGCGCGTGGACAACGAACAGGCGATGCGCAGTCTCGCTGAGCACCTCGTCGGGGCGCACGACATCACCCAGGTCGGCTTCGTCACCGGTTCGAACGAGAGCCCCGACAGCGTCGCGCGCACGCTGGCCTTCACCACGGCCATCACCGAGTTGGGCGGGCAGGTCAACGCGTGCGACGTGCTCGTGTCGGACTGGACCTCGGCCGGAGGCGAGAGCGCGATGCAGGCGCGACTCGAGCGCGGCGAGCCGCTGCCCCAAGCCTTCGCGTGCGCCAACGACCAGACCGCGGTGGGCGTGATCTACGCGCTCAACGCGCGCGGCATCAAGGTGCCCGACGACATCGTGGTGACCGGTTTCGACGACATCACCCTGACGCGCTACTTCAATCCGCCACTCACCACCATCCGCCAGTCCGGCAGCATCCTCGGTGAGGTGGCCGTCGACGCCCTGGTCGCACTGCTCGACGACCCCGACGGCGCCAAGGCGACGATCGTGCTGCCGACCCAGCTGGTCGTGCGCGCGAGCTGCGGGTGCGCCAAGGACCTCGAGCCAGCGCGCCTGGCCCAGGGCGAGCTCGCCAACGCCGTGGGTGCCACGTGAGGATGATCGTTCGCCGCCTCGGTCTCTACGCGCTCACCGCCTGGGTGGCGATCACCGCCAACTTCATCCTGCCGCGACTGATGCCGGGCAACCCGGTCCAGACCCTCATCGGCAAGATCCAGAGCCAGGTCACCCCGGCCGAGATCCGCGCCATTCGACTCTCCTTCGGACTGGGCTTCAAGCAGGGCATCCTGGCCCAGTACGTCACGTACATCGAACAGCTCTTCAAGGGCAACCTCGGCATCTCGATCACGCTCGGCGCACCCGTCAGCTCCATCCTTCGCCAGTCCGTTCCCTGGACCATCGGACTCATCGGACTCTCCACCGTCATCAGCTTCTTCGTGGGCACCGCGGCCGGCGCGATGCTCGGCTGGACGCGCGGATCTCGCTTCGACTCACTGATCCCGACCGCGACGTTCTTCCAGGCCGTGCCGTACTTCTTTCTCGGCACCATCATGCTGCTCGTCTTTGGCAGCAACCTGCACTGGTTCCCCGTGCTCGGTGCCTACAGCCAGAGCGTGACGCCGGGTTGGAACTGGTCATTCGTCACGAGCGTGCTGCGCTACGGCGAGCTGCCGGTGATCTCGATCGTCTTGAGTTCGGTGGCGGGCTGGATGCTCGGCATGCGCAACATGATGATCACCATGATCGGCGAGGACTTCGTGTTGATGGCCGTGGCCAAGGGCCTGCCTCGTCGCAAGGTGATCTACCACGCGGCGAGAAACGCGGTCTTGCCGAGCATCGCGAACCTCTCGCTCGCGATTGGCCTGGTGGTGTCGGGAGCACTGTTGGTCGAGCTGGTCTTCAACTACCCCGGCGTCGGAGACCTGCTCTTGCAGGCCGTGCTCAATGAGGACTATCCGCTGATCCAGGGGATCTTCCTCGTCATCACGCTCACCGTGCTCGCGGCGAACCTGATCGCCGACGTGGTGTACCTCGTCCTGGACCCGCGCACGAGAAGCGAGGCGGCGGTATGAGGAAGTTGCAGCTGCCGCGCTCGCCCAAGGTGCTGCTCGGACTGGCGATCCTCGCCTTCTTCGTCGTCATGACGGTGATCGGACCCTGGCTCGCGCCCTACAACCCCAGCTCGACGGCCTTCAACCCACTGCTCAGTCCCTCGTCGCACCACTGGCTCGGCACGACGAGCCTGGGCCAGGACATCTTCTCCCAACTCTTGGTGGGCGCGCGAGCGACGATGGTGGTGGCGCTCGTGGCGGGACTCGTGGCGACCGCGCTGTCGATGGGCATCGGGATCGCCGCGGGCTACCTGGGCGGTGTCGCCGACGACGGGCTGTCACTGCTCTCGAACGTCTTCTTGGCGATCCCCGGGGTGCCGCTGTTGATCGTGATCGACAGCTACCTGCCGGTCAACAGCCGCTCCAACGAGTTCGTGATCGGTCTGATCATCAGCCTCACGGGCTGGGCCTGGGGCGCGCGGGTGCTGCGCGCCCAGACGATGTCGCTGCGCAACCGTGACTTCGTCGAGGCGGCGCGCATCATCGGAGAGTCGCGCACGCGCATCATGTTCAGCGAGATCGCTCCGAACCTCCTGCCGGTACTCGCCTCGTCACTGCTGTTCACCGTGCTCTACTCCATCGGCGCCTACGTGACCCTCGCCTACATCGGGCTCACCAGCACCTCGGTGTGGAACTGGGGCACGATGCTCTACTGGGCCCAGGCCAACAACGCACCGCTCTCCAACGAGTGGTACTGGTTCGTGCCGCCGGGTATCTGCATCGCACTGGTGGGCACGGGCCTCGCGCTGGTGAACTTCGGGATCGACGAGTTCATCAACCCGCGCCTTCGAGCGGCCGGTCTCACCTCACGCCAGCGCCGGCGCCTCCACCTCGCGCGCCGTCCGCGCCTGGGGCTCACCCCGGTACTTCGCAGTTCGAACACCGCGCTAGGCGCGACGAGGATGGTGAGCGCGTGAGCGCGCTAACCCGTCACGAGGAGCGCGCCTCGAGCGAGCCGGCGAGCCGCGCCGGCGTCGCGCGCGACGAGCTCGTGCTCGAGGTGAGGGACTTCAGCGTCGATTACGGCGTGGGCGAGCACATGGTGCGCGCGGTCGACCGGGTCAGCCTGACGCTTCGTCGCGACCAGGTGCTCGGGATCGCGGGCGAGAGCGGATCGGGCAAGTCGACCCTGGTCTATGCGATGACCCGCCTGCTTCGCCCCCCGGGACTGATCAGCGGCGGCGAGGTCATCTTGCACGTCAGCGCGCCCGACGCCACGCTGACCCCGGTCGACCTCGTCACGATGAACGAGCGCGAACTGCGCACGATCCGCTGGTCGCACGTCTCGATCGTGCTCCAGAGTGCGCTCAGTGCGCTCAACCCGGTGCTGCGCATCGGTCGCGAGTTCGACGAGGTGTTAAAGACCCACCGTCGCGAGCTGACCAAGGTGCAGCGCCGCGAGCGCGCCCGTGAGCTGTTGCGCATGGTGGGGCTCAACGACGACCGCCTGGAGCGATTCCCCCACGAGCTCTCGGGTGGTCAGCGCCAGCGCATCATGATCGCCATCGCGCTCGCGCTCGACCCCGAGCTCGTGATCATGGACGAGCCCACGACGGCCCTCGACGTGGTGACCCAGCGCGAGATCATCAGCGAGCTCAACGCGCTGCGCTCCTCGCTGGGCTTCGCGATGATCTTCATCACCCACGACCTCTCGCTGCTCGTGGAGCTGGCCGACGAGATCGTGGTCATGTACGCCGGAGCGGTCGTGGAGCGCGCCGGGGCTCGTGACCTCTACGAAGCGCCGCGCCACCCCTACTCACTCGGTCTGTTGAACTCCTTTCCGCCCCTGCACGGCGAGCGCCACGAACTCGCGGGCATCCCCGGCACGCCCACGGACCTGGCGGCCCTGCCCGAGGGGTGCAGCTTCTCGCCGCGCTGCCCCTACGCCATGGAGCGCTGCCACCTCGAGGCGCCGCGCCTCCTCGCCCTGGGCGAGGGCGAACGCAGCGTCGCGTGCTGGCTCTTCGACGAGAAGAGCGCGCGAGGAGTTCCCGTCGAACTCTCGCGCACGAGGAGTTCGAGCGACGCCACTGCTGGCGAGGAGGCGCCATGAGCGAGTTGGCGACCAGCGCCACGGCGCAGTTGAGCGCGCGCCATCTCTCGCGTGACTTCACCTCGCGCGTTCCGGGTCGTTTCATGAACGCCAAGCGCGTCACCCACGCCGTTGAGGACGTGACGCTCGACCTCATCCAGGGTCGCGTCACCGCCGTCGTGGGCGAGAGCGGCTCGGGCAAGTCGGTGCTCGCGCGCATGCTCGCGCGCATCGTGAAGCCGACCTCGGGCGAGCTGCTCGTCGAGGGCACACCCGTGGCGTCTCGCGCCAAGCGCGATCTGGCTTACGCCTCCAAGGTTCAGCTCGTGCTCCAGGACCCCTTCGCCTCGATCAACCCCGTCCACCAGATCCGCCACAGCCTCGAACGCCCGCTGCTCATCCACGGTGCGGAGAGGTCGCGCGTCGAGGAGCTCGCGAGCGCCGTGCTCGCACGAGTCTCGCTCGACCCCTCCGCGCGCTTCCTCGAGCGCTATCCCCACGAGCTGTCCGGCGGTCAGCTCCAGCGCGTGTCGATCGCGCGCGCGCTGTGCGTCAAGCCCGACGTCCTCTTGGCCGACGAGCCAATATCGATGCTCGACGTGTCGGTGCGCCTGGGGATCTTGAATCTGTTGAAGGGCCTGTGCGACGACGAGCGCCTGGCGATCCTCTACATCACCCACGACATCGCCTCGGCGCGCTACCTGGCCGACGAGATCATCGTCATGTACGCCGGCCAGGTCGTCGAACGTTCCCGTGGCACGCGCCTGGTCGACGAGCCGACCCATCCCTACACCCAGCTGCTCATCGCCTCGGTGCCTGACCCGTCGAGTCCGACGAGCGTCGCTCCGGCCACCGCTGAGCACGCCTCCTTCGAGGTCCCGGCCCGGGGCTGTCACTTCGCGCCGCGCTGCTCGCACGCCATGGACGTCTGTCGCTCGGAGAGTCCGCCACCCTTCGAAGTCGGCGAGGGACACACCTCGCGCTGCTGGCTCTACGCGAAGGACGCCGGCGACACCAGCGCAGCCGTTAGCCAACTGGCGCCGCTCGCGCGGCGAGGAAAGGGGACCGCGACGAAGACGTGATGACGAAGACCAGACGGGTGCGAGGGCCGCGATGTCGGCGTTCACGCACCTGGACACCGGCGCAAGGTCCAACCGGCCTCGCGTCAGCAGCAAGGACCCACACGGTTCTAGAAGACGTCGGCGAGAGCCGGCTGGACAACTATCAATATAAAGGATACGAATGTTAAGAAAATCAGGAGTAGCAGCGCTGGCCATGTCCTGCTTCACGCTGGGCATGGTGGCGATGGGTTCTGGAGCGGCCTCGGCGAGCACCCCGTCGGTGGTCTCGCTCGAGGGCAATACCGGAGTCACCTTCACCAACAATTTCAACCCCTTCGACTCGAGTTCGTTCGCCACGCAGTTGAGCGTGCGATCTCTGGTCAACGAGCCGCTCTTCGAGTTCGACTCACTGAAGGCCAACACCCAGTACCCGTGGCTCGCCACGAAGTACGCGTGGTCCAACGGCGGCAAGACCCTCACCTTCACGCTTCGCAAGGGCGTCAAGTGGAGCGACGGCAAGCCCTTCACCTCGGCTGACGTGGCCTACACGTTCAACCTGTTGAGTCACGTGCCGGCCGCGAACGTTTACGGCGTTCCGACCATGTCGAGCAACGCCACGACCAAGGGTCCCTACTCGGTGACGCTGCACTACGCGGCACCGGAGTACCTCAACATCACCGCCATCGCGGGTACGGCCCTGATCGTGCCCCAACACATCTGGTCCAAGGTCCACAGCCCCGCGACGGCCGTGGTGACCAAGCCCGTGGGTACCGGACCCTACGTGTTGGCCAGCTACTCGTCAACGGTCGTGAAGTACAAGGCCAATCCCCACTACTGGGGCGGCAAGCCCGCCGCCGGTGAGGTGAACGTACCCTCGTACTCCTCCAATACCGCCGCCGCGACCGCACTCGCGAGTGGACAGCTGACCTGGGCCGGTAACGACATCGCCAACGTGAACCAGATCTTCGTGAATCGCAACCCGAGGACCAACCACACGTTCTTCGCGCCCGGTTCGACGGTCACCTTGGAGTTCAACACCTCGGGCACGGGACCACTGAGCGACCCCGCGGTTCGCCAGGCCATCAGCGCCGGCATCGACCGCACGGCGCTGTCGGTCAAGGGTGAGACGGGCTATGAGAAGCCCGCCACGTCCTCGAGCGGACTGATCCTGCCCAACCAGGCGTCGTTCCTGATCCCCTCGTTGGCCAACGACCTCTCGGCGCACGCACAGCCCGCCAAGGTCGCCTCGATCCTGAGCGCCGACGGGTACACCAAGGACGCCAAGGGCTTCTACGCCAAGAACGGCGTGGAGATCCAGTTCTCGATCGAAGACCCGACCGCGTACTCGGACTACTACGCCGACGCCCAGTTGATCTCGAACGTGCTCCAGTCTGAGGGCATCGACGCGACCGTGGACGGCGTGCAGGCCTCGCAGTGGTACTCCGACTCGGCGAGTGGCAACTTCCAGTCGATCATCCACTGGGGCAACGGTGGCACCAACCCCTACGTCCAGTTCTCGAACTGGCTCGACTACACCCAGTCAGCGCCTATTGGCTCCTCGGCCAACGCCGACTACGGTCGCTACAACTCTCCGGCCGCCCAGGCCGCGTTGAAGACGCTCTCGACGGTGAACCCGTCGAACAAGAAGGGTGTCCAGGCGGCGGTGAGCACGTTGGAGAAGTTGCTCTCGACCCAGGTGCCCGTGGCGCCCCTGATGTACGGGGCGGACTGGGACGAGTACTCGACCGCTCACTTCAGTGGTTTCGTGACGCCGCAGAACCCCTACGCGGACCCCTCACCCGGTGACCCCCAACTACCGCTGATCTTGATGCACCTCAAGAAGGCGTAGCCCACCTCCCTGAGAGGGTCGCGTCGAAGCCAACCCTGGCGCGACCCTCTCAGCGGTTCCCAGACCTATCCTCCATCCACCACCAACTAGGAGATCCTTTCAACGTGAGTACCAACGGCTCCAACACCGCTGACCCGATTCGCCCCTTCCCACCGGGATTCCTCTGGGGCACCGCGACGGCGTCCTACCAGATCGAAGGGGCCACCACGCTCGATGGTCGCGGACCCTCGATCTGGGACACCTTCTGTCGTCAACCCGGCGCGGTGTTCAACGCCGACAACGGGGACGTCGCCTGTGACCACTACCACCGCTACCTCGAGGACCTCGACCTGCTCGTCGAACTCGGGGTCGGGGCCTACCGCTTCTCGGTGGCCTGGCCGCGCGTCCAGCCCGAGGGATCGGGACCGGCCAACCAGAAGGGCCTCGACTTCTATCGACGCCTCGTCGCGGGACTGCGCGAGCGCGACATCGAGCCGATGCTCACCCTCTACCACTGGGACCTGCCCCAGCCCCTCGAGGACCGTGGGGGATGGTGCGAACGCGACACCAGCGAGCGATTCGCGGACTACGTCGAGATCGTGGCGCGCGCCATGGGCAGCGCCGTCGAACGCTGGATCACGCTCAACGAGCCCTGGTGCTCGTCGTGGCTCGGCTACGGCGCGGGCGTGCACGCGCCGGGCGTCAAGGACATCGGACGCGCCGCCGCCGCGACCCACCACCTGCTCTTGGCCCACGGCAAGGCCGTGCCCATCTTGCGCTCGGTCGCTCCCGAGGCGAAGGTGGGCATCACCCTCAACCTCACGGTCCACCAGCCCGGCTCGGATCACCCGATGGACGTCGCGGCCGCGCTTCGCGCCGACGGCAACCTGAACCGGCTCTTCCTCGAGCCGGTCTTTCACGCAAAGTACCCCAAGGACATGCTCGAGCACTACCGCTCGGTCAAGCCCGGCTTCAGCGTCGTCGCCGAGGGCGACCTCGAGCTGATCTCGGCGCCGCTGGACTTTCTCGGGGTCAACTACTACAACCCGGTGACGGTGGTGGACGAACAGCGCGCCGCCGAGGCTCGAGTGGCGAGCTACGTCGTCTCGACGCACAACCCCTTCCCCGACCTGCACCTGCGCTCGCTCGAGACCCCCGGTCGCGACAAGACCGCGATGGACTGGGAGATCCAGGCGGCCGGGCTGACCGAGCTGCTCTTGAAGATCCGCGACGAGTACACGACCGCGCCGATCTACATCACCGAGAACGGCGCGGCCTTCGAC
>VFSW01015719.1_pt1 | contig 10378 bp, 11 predicted proteins | sample 5358111 | NCBI WGS metagenome assembly VFSW01 (sample SAMN11554181, study PRJNA540505) | mine drainage metagenome | isolation source: sediment from site ElyBrook_90M | place: USA: Ely Copper Mine, Vershire, VT | collected 2017
GTGTTGGTGCTCGCTGGAGGTGCGTATTTTATTTACACGATGCCGTAATGATATCAGACAAAACAAAGGGAAACAAATTAGAAAATGGATGGTTGAGCATTGAAAAACGGGAACTTCTTTTCCATTCGATAGGGAATGTTCAATGCTCAATAAACAGTATCCAACTTTAAAATGAGGTGACAAATGGGCTGCTCTTGCAGTACTCCGAAGGCTTTCAAAATCGAAATCGACGGCAAAGAGAGAATCCTTTACGGTCTCGACCAGGGCATATTTACCACGATTCTATCCTTTCCTGAAACCGACGAAAAAGCCGCAGACGAACTCTGGCACGGACTTCTTCTATTCAACGACAAGGTGAATCCCGAAGAGGAGGAATCTGTTAAGAAAGCTTTGCTGGAACTTTACACCGCGACAAAGAAGGAATACGGCTATCCCGATAAGGTTCAGGAATCTGAAGGCTGATTTCGCGCATAGCCGTTTTCTAACATTAAACTGACAAAACAAGGTTGAGAAATGAAGAAAGCAATAATGATATGCGCATGCAGTTTCGCGTGCCCGAGCATGAAAGACATAAACTTCGGTGAATTGGCCGAACGGATCAGGATGGAAATCCCGCACGACTATATGCTTCTCCATCCGCGTCTCTGTGAGGAGAACGGGGAAAACATGATGGCCGACCTGTTAAAAGACGGAGTCGCATACATTACACCTGCCTGCGCAATGGAAAAGCAGAAGAAGCTTCTCCGTGATGCATTTCAACGCGCGAACGTTCCGATGGACGACAGGTGGAAACCTGTTTCAATTTCCTTCAAGACAACCGACCAGGCCTTCGAGGACACACGGAAAGCCGTTGAGGAGGTCCACTAATGCCCGGAGGAACTTATCAGAACATACCGAGAGAGGAAATCCCCTGGTATCCGACAGTAAACGATGAGCTTTGTCTTAACGACAACGTGTGTATAGACTTCTGCAGCAACGATGTGTTTAAGCAAGACGATATTCATACTGTTGTTGCGAACCCATACAATTGTGTTGTTGGCTGTTCGTCATGCGGAACTCAATGTCCCTCAGGCGCGATTACATCCCCCGAGAAGCGCGAGCTTATCGAGAAGTTGAAAGAGCTCCGGGCAAAATATGCTCCACAAAGAACAGCCAGCAGCGCAGGCTAAAAGATCAGGTGGGCCTCCACTCAGTGAGTTGCGGCCCTATCCTACCTGCATCATGCATGCGTCTTCAAAACCAACAACGATGAACGATAGAGAAGGCTCGAACTCCTTAAAACAAAATGGGCTTGTTCTGATCAACGAATCCAGAATCTCGTACACAAAAGTCGAACACGTCTTGACAGTGCGAAACCCACTGCTTATATTATATGCAAATATGAGCATATAGACATGACGCTTAACCTGAAGGCTGAAATATTTAAGATACTTGGAGACCAGACGCGGCTGCGTGTCGCGCACCTGCTGGCTGCCTCAAACAAATCACTCTGCGTATGCGAAATCGTCGACGCGCTGAAGCTCCCGCAGTACCAGGTCTCAAAGAGCCTGGTCATGCTTCGCCGGGCCGCGCTTGTCGAAGTTGACCGCAACGGAACCTGGGGCTACTATCGCCCTAAGACTGACGAGAAGGCAAATACTCTTCTATTCGAATTTGTGAAGGGGTATTGCGTTGGAGAACCGTTCGACGGGGATTTGGACAACCTTGACAAAAGGCTCGTGCTTCGCGAAGCTGGCAAATGCGTTGTCGGCTTCGTGCCGGAAAAGGAATTGCAGAAACTCATGCGCAAGAAGGGAGTGGCTGTATCACCGATAGGTTTAAGCTTGACGACCAAACGCGCGAGTTGATCTCCGTTGCGGCCTCCGTCGCCGCGAACTGCTTGCCGTGTCTTCGGAACCATTTCGCGGAAGCTCGAAAGCTTGAACGTTCTGTCGATGCCGTTCAGGAGGCAGGGACAATCGGGCTGACCGCAAAAGACCGCCCCAGGAACGACATGGCGACGCTTTTCGCCGAGCTTGTTTCGCACGAGCGCGAAAGAATTGAGAAATGATACCCGAATCAATGTCGAAAAGTACTAAGACAATGCACTGCGCCATGCCCCACGCGCTTTGCGCAATTCGTAACAAATTAAGGAGGATCCACCATGCCCAGGTACGAATATCACTGTAAAGACTGCGGGTACACCTTTGAGATAAGTACGACGATCGCTGAAAAAGAGAAGAAGGAGATGGAGGGTAGCCTTCTCTGTGAAAGCTGCGGCAGCCCCAAAGTCGACCAGCTCTTCGGCGGCTTCTCGATTGTGTCCGGAGAATATCTCAAGTCATCCGGCTCTTCCGGCGGCAGCTGCGGCTGTGGCGGTGGAGACTGCTGCTCATAGATAAACTCTGAATTCTAATTTCTAAATCCTGAATGAGCGCCACAAATTCAAATAGCGAAAATGAAAACTCAAAACTGTAGGAGAGCAAACCGACATTCTATCGGGAGGGCCTGCATTCGGTTTTGATTCTTGGATTTTGGTATTGGAGTTTGTACCATCAGAAGTTATTTATATGTCGGGATACCCAGGGCGGCATTTAGATTTTCAGTTTTAGAGTTTGGAAATTGTCCAGCCACAGGAGAATGAAAATGGAAACCACCGAAGACGTAAAGACAACGAACATAGAAATATTCGACCCCCCGATGTGCTGCCCGACCGGACTTTGCGGACCGAACATAGATCCCGCCCTTCTCGACGTGAACGAAGCAATCCTGAAGCTTCAAAGAGAGTATGACGGGAAGGTCAAAGTGCAGAGGTACCTTCTTAGCCAGCAGGGCCCGAAATTCATGCAGACGAAAGAGGTCATGGAGCTGCTGAAAAAGCACGGGGTCGAAGTCCTTCCCATCACAATCGCGGATGGGAAAGTCGTCAAACAGAAAGCTTATCCGACATACGCCGAGATGAAATCGTACGCGGAAGACAAAAGCTGATTCGTTGCAAATCTGTAATGCCGGGTTAGCCAATGTCAATTAGTCTCGATCACAGGATCGTTATCGTCAGAAACAGAAAATGCCGTAAGAGCGACGTCGTTGTCCGGTTCCTCGGACAGGAGCGAATGTCGTTTGAAGTCCTCTACCTCGGAGAGGACAAAGAAGCGGACAAGCTCGCGAAGGAATATGGGATACTCGCATCCCCGGGGATAATTATCAACGGAACAGCGATAAATCCGTATCAGCTTGTCGAGCAGTGCAAGGTCAAGGACCCGGAGAGCACGAAGAAGGTCTTTCTTCAGCTTCTTGAAGAGGCCGATAGCGCGCCATAGGATGATAGATAGATTTTTCAATTCAAGTCAAGAAATGGATTATGAAAATGTCGAACACTAAATATCTCTTCTTCTCGGGAAAAGGCGGCGTAGGCAAGACGACTATGGCGTGTGCCACGGCCCTGCATTACGCCCGGGGAGGAAAGAAAACACTGATTGTAACGACAGATCCGGCTTCTAATCTCGCCGACGTATTCGAGACTGCGATCGGCCACAGAATCACGCCGATAGCCGAGAACCTGTGGGCGATGGAAATAGACCCCGACAAGTCGACCGAAGAGTACAGGGAGCGAATCTTAGCCCCGATGCGCGTTGTCATGCCCGATTCGGTTATGGCAGTACTCGAAGAACAATTCAATTCTCCATGCACGACTGAGATTGCCTCGTTTGACCGCTTTGTCGACTTTATGACTCTCGGGAAAGAAGGGGAAACCTCGGAGTACGATGTGATAATTTTTGATACCGCTCCGACCGGCCACACAATTCGTCTCCTCGAACTCCCCGTCGACTGGAGCAAGCACATCGAAGAATCCGCCAAAGGAAGCGGGAATACCTGCATCGGTCCCGTCGCTTCGATCCAGGAAAACAAAGCAAAGTACGATGAAGCGACACGTCTCTTGGCCGACCCCGACAGGACTACATTCGTGTTTGTACTCCAGCCTGAAGAGACGTCGATATATGAAACGCTTCGATCATTTCACGAGGTAAGAGAAATCGGTGTTAAGAAGATAGAACTCGTAATCAACGGAATCTTGCCCGAAGTAGTGTGCGATCACCCGTTCTTCAAGAGTCGTTTCGATATGCAACAGAAGTACATCGGTCGGATCGAGGAAAAATTTCCGGTAAAAATCAGGAAGATGTATCAGCGTGATGGAGAGATCAGGGGCGTCGAAAGACTCTCGAACATAGAAAAGGACCTATTCGACAATTCCGGGACACAGACCTTTTCGGTAGATAAGAGCATTACCTCCGTTACGCAATTTGCCGAATTTAAGTCGGATCCGATACATGAGATAATTGCACCCAACGGAACGACGAAGGCGATCTTCTTCACCGGGAAAGGTGGAGTTGGAAAGACCGTCGTCTCTGTCGCTACGGCTTATAATCTTGCATCCCAGGGCTTAAAAACGCTTCTCCTCACCACCGATCCAGCCTCACACATCGGTCAAGTGCTCGAGCGCGAAATAACTGACAAGATACGGCGGGTTGACGGGGTCGAGAATCTGTGGTCAGTGATCGTCGATCAGGAAAAAGCAACGGAGGAATATAAGCAGAGGATCCTGGATGAGTCGAAGTCCAAGTATTCCGAAGACATGCTCGTCGCGATAAAGGAAGAGCTTGAATCTCCATGCACCGAAGAGATGGCCGCCTTTGACAAATTCATGACTTATGTCGAGAGCGATGACTATGATTTCGTGGTTTTCGATACGGCCCCGACAGGGCACACGCTGAGACTCCTCGAACTGCCGGTCGATTACGGCGAGCAGGTCAGCTTAATGGTTACCACGAACCAGCAGAGTGCCGATGCGAAAGCAGTCACGCAGAAGAGATTCGACAGGATCATAGCCAGGATGAAGGACCCGAACCAATCGGATTTTGCGTTCGTCGTTTACCCGGAATCAACGCCGGTAATAGAAGCTTACAGAGCTATGCTCGATTTAAGAGAAGCCGGAATACAGACTCAGTTCGTTGTTGCCAATCAGGTCATTCAGCCGGAATATTGCACGAACGAGTTCTTCATAAGGCGACGGAAGATGCAGGAAGAACACCTTGGAGAGATTAAACAGAGATTTCAATTGCCGGTTATGGTAATGCCGCTGCTTGAATCGGAAATCATGGGGCTTCCTATGATCAGGCGAGCCGCGGGTGAGATGTTTGGTTCAGCAAGCATGCGGGTTGACGGATGAATCCCCAAAGCGAAATGGACAAAGACGCGATTGAGCTGACTTCGGTTATCACTTGCCCGAACTGTGGCCATCAGAAGGCGGAAACGATGCCGACGGATGCATGTCAACACCTGTATGTTTGTGAACATTGCCACACACTTCTCAGACCGCTGCCGGGCAATTGTTGCGTTTTCTGCTCCTACGGCACTGTGAAGTGTCCACCTAGACAATTAGAATCTAACCAACGATAAAGATAGACCGCTCCGATGAAAATACTCGTTCTTTGCACGGGTAATTCCTGCAGATCCCAGATGGCAGAAGCATTCCTTAAGTCATTCGATAGAAACCTCGAAGTTTATTCCGCCGGGACACAGCCAGCCGATAGAGTACATCCTAAAGCCGTGCAGGTAATGAAAGAGGCCGGGATCGATATTTCGGCAAATAAAACCAAGACCGTAGATCGGTTCCTGGCACAACCCTTTGATTATGTCATTACGGTTTGCGACAACGCAAAAGAAACCTGCCCGTTCTTTACCGGAAGAGTCGAACACCGCTTGCACATGGGATTCGAAGACCCAGCGGAAGCGACCGGAACGGAAGAAGAAGTCCTTTCAGTCTTTCGAAAAGTCCGCGACCAGATTGAGAAGCAATTCAAGACGTTCTTGTCAAACATTGAAAATTGAAAGTTGAGAATTGAGGCTTGAATATTGAGAAGTTTTCGTTTGCCGGTAAATCTAATGTCCAACATTCAACGATCAATGAACAACAGATAAGGGCCGGTTATGAAATCGATATCTAAAAGGTTGTCAGTCTTTGACCGATACTTGACCATGTGGATTTTCATAACGATGTTCATGGGTGTCGCGGCAGGATCAGCCTTCCCGCGCATCGCGTCATTTTGGAACTCGATGAGCAGTGGTACAACGAACATCCCCATTGCGATCGGACTCATCTTAATGATGTATCCGCCGCTCGCGAAGGTGAAATACGAAGAGCTTCCCATCGTATTCAAGAACCTGAAGCTCCTAGCCCTTTCTCTCGTTCAGAACTGGATAGTCGGTCCGCTGGTTATGTTCGCTTTTGCCGCAATCTTTCTCCCTGACAAACCAGGGATGATGATTGGAGTGATCTTAGTCGGACTTGCAAGATGTATCGCCATGGTTCTCGTGTGGAACGATCTTGCAAAGGGAGATTCGGAACTGGCTGCGGGACTCGTCGCGTTCAACGCTCTCTTTCAGGTATTGCTGTACTCGGTCTATGCGTATGTTTTTATAACACTTCTTCCGCCTCTTTTCGGCTTCAATGGTGCGCTCGTGGAGATTTCCATCCCGGAGATTGCCACAACCGTGCTCATATACCTTGGTATCCCATTCGCGAGTGGTATCCTCACGAGGGTGATATTGCTTCAGTTCAAGAGTAAAGAGTGGTACCACAAGCGGTTTGTTCCGAAAATTTCAATACTCACTCCGGTGGCGTTGCTGTTCACAATCTTCGTGATGTTCTCGCTGAAAGGCGGACAAATTGTAGATCTTCCCTTGGATGTCGTCAGGGTTGCAATCCCGTACATGTTTTACTTTGCCGTAATGTTTTTCGTAACATTCTTTCTGGCGAAACGAATTGGCGCCGGATATGAGAAAGCAACAACCGCGGCATTTACTGCGGGGAGCAATGACTTCGAGCTCGCGATTGCGGTAGCCGTTGCTGTGTTCGGAATAAACTCACAAGCCGCATTTGCCACTGTGATCGGCCCGCTCGTCGAAGTCCCTGTGCTGATTACACTGGTTAACGTTGCGTTGCGATTTAAGAAAAAGTATTTCAGCCAGGAGCTTAAAGGCGACGAGGTTCATCTGTAAATGCATTGGGACCTTCAGTGATCTCCATTTGATGTCAAGGCGAAATCCAAGACGGCTCGTTCCTCAACCCACATACTTGGAACGGTCCTTTTACTGCGCTGATATATGTTTTGCTGAAGTCTAACAGGTTAGTGCATCTACGGTGAGGCCCGGGGAGTGTGAGAAGAGGCTCTTTCTCTAGGATGCTTGCGAACAACAACACTGATTCTGAATCTCAAAGAGTTCGGATCACCGTTCCGATCGTGTAGCAAAGGTGGCAAATCTTCAAACTGCACGGAGGGTGGTCGCTGAAGGTCTCGTCCATACATATTCTCAGTTCAATTGCTCTTCCAATCAACCTAAGACCACCTCCTGGTTTGTCAACTGTTTCGGATCGGAAGACTCTGGAGTCTAACAATAAATGCGGTTTGCGGAACTCTCAGTCGACGATATTCTTGTCCTATAAATCGGCGTCGTGATGTGAGCAAAGCCATTGGATTCCCGCGAGGAATTAAGCATCTTAGCTGGAGAAAAGGAGACTGTGGAGGACAATTTCTGATCCATCCAATCAAGAAAATGAAGGGCTAACCAAAATGAGATCAATAATCATCGTGCTGATATTGGCAACTTCTCTTTATGCATCTACTCCTGTGATGCAGCAGCCGTCCACGGCAGGCCAGCAGTGGGAAGTATATGAACTGACTTTCAACGATTCCACGTCATATCACAACCCCTTCCGGGATGTGACTATAAACGCGGTGTTTACATCACCAGGCGGCGTCACTTATGGGATTCATGGATTCTATTATGACACTTATGTTTGGAAGGCTCGCTTTGCTCCTACGGTGCCAGGCCAGTGGACGTTCACAGCTGTTTATATGAGAGCTCAGGACACCACCGTTTTTGCCGGCTCCTTTACGGCGACTACGGGGGTGAGTCATGGCTTTATTCGTGTCGACGCTTCAGATCCGAACATGCTCTCATATACCGATGGGACCAATTTTATGCCCATTGGAGTAAATGGCCACACCCCGGCAATTACAGCGGCATATCTCGGGATACCGCCGAGTCCTCAGCAGGTTCCCGAAATGTGGGACTCGCTCGAAGCTCACGGGGTAAATACCTACAGGCTGTACATGTTCAACCAGGAAGCATTCGCGGACTCGCTTTCATGGAATACGGATGAAGGAATGGCGAATTTGGTTTACCACACCGACAGCCTGGATATGTACGATCTTCGTGTCGGGAAATTAATGGATCGATGGTTCCTACAGGCGCTGGCACACAACATAAATATCTACTTGAATATGTTCGTGCTCTTCGATGTCACAGCATACCCATTCAATACTTCGCCCTGGTCGTCGTCGAACGGCGGACCCTTCACTGACAGCAACGCTCCATACGCGTCCGCAACAGGACCGGGTGCGGAATTGGAAAAGGACTATTACACTTATATAGTCAGCAGATGGGGAGCGTACAGGAACCTGTTCGCGTGGGAGTATAATAACGAGTATGGTTATTATAGTATGGCTCCCTGGATAGCCATGGTTGACAGTGTCATCAATGCAAACGATCCTTACGGCCGCCCACACTCCGTTTCGTTCTGGAATTACTCTTTCAGCAGCACGAGTCCTGTCGACGCTCTTGCGGGTGTCAACATTACCGACGATCACCTTTACGCTTTCAACGGCTGGACGGAATTCAATGTTGACTCAGTTGCGAATGCACAAAGTCTTTCGCGCTATCGGCAGTACAGGAAGCCAGTCATGTTCGGGGAATTCGGCAGCGGCGATCTCCTTTACGGTCCGACATGGCTTGTATTCATGCGTGCCGGCTACTGGTCGGCTTTCACCGGAGGCGGATATCCGATCTTTTGGTGGTGCGGCGATTTCAATGCAGCGGGTTACGCATTTAACCGGTCCGAGCTCCAGCTAGTCGCTGCGGCAAGCAAAGTGGCTGCGACCCTGGGAGCACCATCAACGCTCCGTCCGGCAAATGATGTCACTTCAACGAACATGCCGCAGCTTGTCCGTGCTTACACGATGAAAGGTGACTCTGATGTAATTGTTTACGCCCGTGCATTCACAAGCGACACGACACAAATGGTTGGAGTTTCCCTGACATTAGGCCTCCCCGGAATCGCCGGACATAACTGGGAGGCAGCCTGGCTCGATCCGGGTACGGGAGATACCACTTTCGCATCGGCCGGGACCAGCGCGGGCGATACTCTGACCATCCAGGCGCCTGCGTTTACGGCGGATCTCCTCCTTCACCTGAAGGTTGCCGGAACACCCACCGCTGTAAAAGGGAACAATCAGAAGACGCCCTCGATTTATATGCTTGCGCAGAATTATCCCAACCCATTCAATCCGACAACTGTCATCCGGTACCAGCTGCCAAACGATTCACATGTGATCCTAAAGGTCTACGATGTCCTTGGCCGCGAGGTTGCCACGCTTGTAGACGGATCGCAATCTGCCGGTGTACATGAAGTCAATTTTAATGCTTCACGATTTGCCGGCGGGGTGTACTTCTATCGATTGACCACCCTCGCGTATAGTGAAGTCAGGAAGATGATCCTGATAAAGTAATCCTGTTGGAACCGCTCACTACCGACAAGTCCCGTCATTCGGCGGGACTTGTCATTTCTGGACCACGTGGTTGTTTCCACTGCTCAGGGGGTCAACAGGAGCGGGAGCAGAGGTGTCCCGTTCGACGTGAGGACTTACTGTTTGCTGAGAGAGACTCTTCATCCGCCTGTTTCCGATACAGAACGGATTCTGAGGCGTAGAAAGCTCGATCCATCATTCCGATCCCGGAACTGGCCGGTCAAGGCCAAACCTTTTTGCCTCTTACCTCTGATACTAAACGGATTACTGCGGGGCTCGCCCGATCACGTATTTCTGAAGGGAAAATAGAAAGCTCCGGCCGTATCGACCGGAGCTCACGAGACACGATTTGCTAATGATTCAGAACGACCAGTTGACGATCGGAAACACCGGGAATTGCCCGCCCGTTCTTATTATGTTTATAATCCCTATCTGGAGGCCTTTCATGCTCCCCGCATAATTTACGAGGCCAAGTTGAAAGCCGCTGACATGATCGCCTGAATTGTACCAGCCGTACTGGAATCCCTCCACATTTCTCTTGTCGAGGTTCAGGAGGCCGCCCTGCAAACCTACAAAATTTCCTTCGGAAAAATTCACCGCACCCCATTGCAAACCCGTAAAGCCACCCGTGCCAATACCGTTGACGAGTCCCCAATCTAGTCCGACCATCGAGACGTTCTTACCATATATGAGGTTTATTCGAAGACCAGCGATCGAATTGTCCTCCGGGAATATCTGGATAGGATTGAAAA
>VFSW01015720.1_pt1 | contig 10378 bp, 3 predicted proteins | sample 5358111 | NCBI WGS metagenome assembly VFSW01 (sample SAMN11554181, study PRJNA540505) | mine drainage metagenome | isolation source: sediment from site ElyBrook_90M | place: USA: Ely Copper Mine, Vershire, VT | collected 2017
TTGGCCAGGAAAACCCCAGTGTTTCCTTCATCTTTAGCCTTTGGGACAGGCTCTAATTAGTACCACTTTGAAGCGGTCAACCGTTCGAGGCGTCGGGTTCGCCAGAACGTCGGGAGTGATTTCCGCTGCCTCGCTCAAATCAGGGTATATCATAATCCCGCCATTGCAGCTCGGTACTCAGCCCGAGGCAAACCGTATACTACTCGCAACCACGTCGGCACGAGTGATGCTTGGAACCGCTATGGCCTACCCGGTGTCCGTGACCCGGCCCATTATCCGGCTCCCTTCTCGTATACTGGTTTGAACCCTGCTACCCTACGCCTTGTTCTTTGTATACAGAATTCATAAGGGTGGAGCCTGTAATAACAGGTGCCCGCTCCACTTCAAAAGGCGGGTAGGTGAAAAATCTGGGCCTTGATGCCTTTTGGTGAAAGCCGCTGGCGAGCCTGTTCGAGCAGTTGCTCTGTTTCAGCCGGAATCGTATCCGCTGCGATGAACATGATGGCCCGGTCTGGCCGCAAAGCCTCCGCGATTTCTGCAAGCTCGTCGAAGTCGGCTTTCGTGAGTTTCCGCTGGCCTTCTTTTACCTCACCGACCACGAATTCGCCGTCCACCACGGCGGCGACGTCGATTTCGTGCCACGGCTCCGCCGCCCCCTCTTTAAGCAATTCAAGATTCGGGCAAAAGAAGAACGATTGCTGCGGTTGGGACGCTACCGCTGCTAACGCGTTGATGACTGCGAGTTGGCCTTGGGCAACGCTGGCTTGGGCAACGCTGTTCAGCGCATAGGACCATTCGATTGGCGCACCAACAGATTGGACGTGACCGCAGCCATCACAGCGATTTTCCTGTCTCACTTCGTCGATATGGAGCCACTTTCGAACACCGCAAAACGAGCAACGAACGTAAACGCCCGGACGCAAAAGATTGCGGCTAACCAAGTCGTCCAAACCTCTCAGCGCGTCCTGCTCGGTCGGTTCACCAAAGCCAAAGCGGCAAACAATCAGGTCACCTTGCTGGCACGTCGTCTGGCTTGGACTGGGAGTCTTCATTAGTTCATCAAACTCCCGCTTCAGTTCAGGCCACGTCATCGCAATGCCGCTGATGCGCCCTTGAATATGGCCCATTATCCTGCCTCCCAGATGCTCAGCCTCCCCTGATTGCGGTGATACGCCCATCATTCGCCTGTTTAGGAGGTTCGTGATTTTTTGTCGCAGGTCAGTATCTTTGCGTGAATCGCGATTCGCCAGCTTGGCGAAAACGCGCCTCCAGAACCGTCGCTCGCAGTAAAGCTTTGCTGTCCAGAAGTCGCCGAATAGTTGGATGAGGCCCTGAAGGTGCGCACCCTTTTCAGATAGTCGCACACGATGAACGACGCCGGTCGTGCTCAGTTTCTTGTAGCGGGCATCGGCAGTAAAAACGGGTCCCGGTCGAGGCCGAATGATGAGCCACCGCACCGCGTCGGCTTGAGAAGGAACCCGAATCCTCAATTCGGGTTTTACGCGACGCTGATATGGTCGGCTCTGATTTTCCATCCGCACGGAAAACAATCCGTACCGGTTGACCCGTGCCGCTTCCCCGAAAATGGCGAGGACCAAGCCGCCGCTGTTGCGCCTCGGGACCAGCCACCAGTTTTCTTCGCGTCCTGATGGCCGGTGCGCCGATATTTGTTCCATTTGCACATCAACCATCCAAACCCCATCTGGGTTAGTCGGGTCCGCCAGCAGGTCGGGCTTTTGTAAGGTGAGGGTGTTGTGGTGGTCGGCGCTCAGCGAATAACGGACTGCATCTTCCGTATTGGACAGGACCAGAGTCCTTCGGACATCTGTCTCGCGCTCGACTCTGCCTTTCCTCTCCTCGTTGGTTTGCGGCGTAATCACTCGCCCGCGTGGTGCCCACGGGCCTTCGCAAACCTCATTACGTAACCGCTCCAGTTCGGAAACAGGCAAGCTGTGGCTCAAAAATTCGGCGTCTTTAGCGCCGCTGCTTCCTGTTCCTGTGAAGAGACGCAGCCAATTTCTAATCGGTTCCCGCATCGCAGGGTCGAATGCCAGTCCGGCGGGGAACCATAAATGATAGGCGAAAGGCTTGGGCCACGTCCGTTTCCACCAGACACTGTTCCAGTGTTCCGCCACGTCGGCAGGCTGGTCGCCAACGATTACTTGGAAAGAATGACTGAATGCCGATGTCGGCCACATGTCTCGGCCAAATATCGATGCCAACTCACACGGCGCGAGGAGCGGCGCGGGTGGACGGTAGGTCGAACCCCCCGGCTCAGTACCGGTCCATTCCAGCAATGCAGCCACAAGTGAATTGCGGTCGGTAATCAAAAACTTCCGAACCCTAATTTTGGACAAAAGCTTTTCCCAGACGGGATTTCGGCGAACCTCGTTGCTTCTCGGGTCGAACCATTGCGGATACGTTCCAAAGTTGCGCCGGATAAATCGCTGAATCGCTGGCTCGCACCCGGCGGCTAAATCGAAAACCAACAATTCCCTTTCATCAAAAAAGCGCAAATTGTCTGCCGTAGGAGCAACCGTAATCCCCCAGTACCCCACGGGACCGCCTCTCGTGCGGTCGTCTTCCTCAACGGCCCATGGCCCCAAGCGCTCGTCCAATTCCGCCAACAGTTTCGGCTGAATTCGACCGTACGTTTTCACGCAGTCCACATCGACGCTCTCAAGCTGTTTCCACTCAGCGGGGCGCAAGGAATCACCAGACAAGAAATTAAGTGGATTCGTCCGGCCACCCCCCGGCTGGGGGTGGTGGGCAAGGACTTCCTCAACCAGGTCTTCAAACGAAGCGGAACCGGGAGCGAAGCTGTCGGTATGAATCAGGAACACTACCTTCAAGGGGCGGTGCCTGACGAACACGGTGGAAGATTGGTTTTTCATCCGATGTGTTTACAACACTTCAAGCCGTCCAGCAGCAACGCCAACCCGATTCGCACATGTTGGGAGCCTGCCGGGGCCGGGAACTAGAACGACCGCCGCACACAATAATCGATGTCACCGACGGGGGCAATCCGAACAGTCCCGCGATGGAGCAGAGCGAGTTTTCCGGTGGTATACAGCATTACGTTGCTTCATCGCGCCCGTCAATTAAAGCAGGTGCTGGAGCCGTCCATGGCCACTGCTGGTCCCGTACCAGCGTCAGCACTGGCAGCCGAGATTCCAGCCCGGAAAAAGTGCCCGCGCTGCGGCAGCGAGATGGTTCTGCGCCGCGCCAGGAGGGGCGCTCATGCGGGCTGCGAATTCTGGGGTTGCTCGATGTACGCCAAGACGAGATGCGGTGGCATCCGCGAGGTGCGATAGGAGGTTGCAGTTGGACGCGGCGGCAGATTCGGATTTGCGTTCAGCGCCGTTTTTTTGCTCAATGGGGGGCGCAACGTTTCGTATACGGGGCTGGGGTATCACCGCAGGCGCGGCAGAAGCTGGAACGGTCGGCCTTTATGACGAACCGCACGACGTAAATGAATCCAGAAGCGCATGGTCATGTCCGGCCTGACACGAGCAATTATGGTTCGGGACCAGCGCATTACCCCGTAGGATGAACCATGAAACTGACCGCCTTTCGCATCGAGAACTATCGTTGTATACAGGATTCGGGCTGGGTCGAAATCGATGACATCGCTGTCATCGTCGGCAAGAACGAGTCGGGCAAAACATCACTGCTCAAGGGGCTGTGGAAGTTTAACCCGTTCCACGACGTCGGCTACGACCTTAACCGGGAGTGGCCTCGGGGCAGAAGGAAGGAAATGTCTAAGGACAAGGTTGTTTCCACTGTTCGCTTTCGGCTTTCGCCAGAGGAGATTGCGCTGGTCGAAGGCATCCATGAAACGGCCAAAGAAATCACCGCCGTCGAAATCACTCGTGATTACAACGGCCACTACCGGTACAGATTTCTGCCGAACAGCCCGGCTGCTGAACACGGTGTCGAATGGGTGGTCAGCTTGATGGACAGGAAGCTTGGCCAGAGTTTACCGGGCCAACTTTCCGAACATTTCAGGAATCAGTATTGCGCCGCGCTGAAGACTCTTTTGGAAGACGTGCAAGCCAACGGCGGCAGCCAACGTGCGCTGGCCAAATTGCCGGAATTCAAGAACTCCTTTCAATCGTATCTTCACCCCCAGCACCCACACAACCAACAGGACCGCAACAATATTCCCGCGCTCAATCAGTTGGTCGATGCCACCGTGAAGGAAATCAACGCCACCCCAATAAGGCTGGTTATCGATGCCGTCCACGAGCGCCTGCCTACGTTCATTTACATGGACGATTACAAGATGTTCAAGGGTGCCGCCCAGTTGGACGAAGTGAAGCAACGGCGCGACTCCAAGCACATGTCGCCCGAAGACGAGACGTTGGTCCAAATCATGCAGATGGCGGGGCTAGACTTGGACCAAGAAGTCATGAAAGGCGGCGAGGAGGACCGCGAGCAGCGTATCCTCGATATGAATGATGCCAGCCAGACGCTGACCAAGCTTATTGCCGACCGTTGGTCACAAAAGAAATACGAAGTGATGTTTCAGGCCGATGGTCAGCACTTCATTACGTTCGTTAAGGATTTGCACGAGCGCGTGCTGGTTCCGCTTGAAGAGCGGTCGCGTGGGTTCCAGTGGTTTTTCTCCTTCGACATGATGTTTATGTACGAGACGAAGGGGCAATTCAAAAACTGTATTATTTTGCTCGATGAACCCGGCCTGCACCTCCATGCCGCCGCTCAACGCGACCTGCTGAAGCGGATGAAGGCGTACGCAGGTTCAAGCCAGCTTGTATACACGACCCACCTGCCGTTTATGATTGAGTTCACCCGGCTGGACAACATCTATGTGGCTGAAGAAATCGAGAAGCAAGGCACAAAAGTCCATAAGAACTGGGCAACGGCTGATAAGGATGCTCGCTTTACGTTGCAGGCGGCGCTCGGTTTGTCGTGGTGCCAGTCATTGTTCGTCGGCCCGTACAATCTCGTGGTCGAGGGCGTGACCGATTTCTGGTTCCTGACCACAATCTCCTCGATTTTCCGGGAGGCTGCCCATGATGGACTGGACGAGCAACTCGTGGTCACACCAGTGGGCGGTGCGAGTAAGGCCGCGTACGTGGGCACCATTTTGCACGGCCAGAAACTGAACGTGGCGGTGTTGTTGGATTCCGACCCGGAAGGAAAGAGCGCTTACGAGCAGTTGGTCCACCAGTGGATAATGGACGAAAAGCACGTCCTCCGTCTCGGCGAGGTACTTGGCGTGAAAGACCAGCGTACGCTCGAAGACTTGTTCGATGAGGGGTATTACACGGCCCACGTGAATGCCGCTTACGAAAGGGAACTTGGCGGGCAGCCGTTGACGATTTCACCGGACAGGGCGCGACCCCTCGTGGAGCGCGTTGAGGAAGCACTGAAATCCAAGGGCGTAAGCAAGTTCAATAAGGGTCGCGTCGGTAAACGCATCATGCTCGACCTGCCGAAGAAGAAGTTGGCGGAATTGCCCAAAGGTACGGTTGAGAATTTCGAGAAGGTAATCGCGGCCATTAACGCCATCATCGCGGACTGGAAAAAGCAGAGCTAAAACCTTAGCGCGAATCAAGACTGGACCTGGTGGGAGCCATCGTTGATTCTCAATCGTTCCTTGCTGGTGGCCCATTGAAACTGCTACGCTTCGCCTTGGTTTGTTGGCTCCGAATATTTCCGTATGGTCTTGGCGACGTTGGATGTTGGGGGAGAGTGGGGCGTCGGCGCTCAGCCGGGCTTTAACTGCGTACATCCGTGGACGGGGGGCGTTGCGTGAGTGCCTCGGCCAACGACCTTGCTGATGGCGTCGTCCTGACGGGTTCACAGTTTAGCGAGCCGATGCGGGTTGTGGGGAATCCGAGCGGCGGCGACGGCTTCGTGCTGGTCAACCTGGTCGGCACGCGCACCAGCACCTTCCGTGGCGGCGTTACGCTGACCAAAGCCGACCTTGGTTCCATCCAGATTGAGCGCAAGGAAGCCCTGCTGGGCGGAAAGCCGCGCCTGTTCAAGCTGGGCCTCGAAGCCCTCCGTATCTCGCTGGCGCAGGAGTACGACCCGTTCTTCGGCCTGTCCATCTCCCGGGTGGACCCACTGCCACATCAGTTGGACGCTGTATACAATCATCTGCTCAAGTCCGCTCGCGTCCGGTTTCTGCTGGCCGACGATGCCGGTGCGGGCAAGACCATCATGGCGGGCCTCCTGCTCAAGGAACTGAAACTGCGCGGATTGGCGGAGCGAGTGCTCATCATCTGCCCGGCGAATCTTGCTTTTCAGTGGCAGCGGGAAATGGCCGACCGGTTTCAGGAGCAGTTTCACATTCTCCGGGGTGGCGACCTGCGGGTCCAGTACGGCGTGAATCTGTGGAACGATAAGCCCCAAATCATCACGTCGATGGATTTGGCCAAGCGCGACGAAATCCTGCCCAGCCTGCGGCAAGCAGATGAATGGGACCTGGTCATTGTGGATGAAGCGCACCGGATGTCGGCCCGCGATACCGAACACAAAAGCGAGCGGTACAAGTTGGGCGAAATCCTGCGCGAGAAGACCGCACATTTCCTGCTGCTGACAGCCACGCCGCACAAGGGCGACCCGGCCAACTTCAGCCTGTTTCTCCAGTTGCTCGACCAAGAGGCTTATGCGGATGTCAAATCCATCCACGATGCCATGGACCGCAGGGAAGCAGCGTGTTATCTGCGGCGGACCAAAGAGGTGATGCAGAACTTCCCGCGCCTACAGCCTGACGGGCGATGGGTCGCCGAGAAACTCTTCAAGAAGCGCATCCCGCACACGGTCGCCTTCAATCTTGAGGGAGAAGAGATGCAGCTTTATCGGGATGTGACCCAGTACGTCCAGCGCCAGTCGGCTCGCGCCCTTGAAGCCGGTGACGAGCGCCGCGCCCGCGCCGTGGGATTCATCATGGCCATGTATCAGCGCCGGATGGCCAGTTCCACGCATTCGCTCAAGCAGTCGCTCATCCGCCGCCAGAAGGGGTTAAAGCAGCTTCTGGAAACCGCCAACCAGCTTGGTGACCTGCCGATGCCGGACGTTCCCAGCGAAGAAGAGTGGGAGGAAATGGATGACGCGGAGCGTGAGCAGAAGGAACGTGAACTGGAGCGGGCCACCCTGGCGCGGCGCAAGCCGGACCTTCAGGATGAGTTGAAGGAAATCGCCGACCTGATTGCCCAAGCGCAGCGCGTCGAAGATGGTGGCCATGAAATCAAACTCCGGCGGCTTAAAGCCCAGCTTACTGAACAGGGTATTTTCCAGGACCCAAATTTGCGCCTGCTCTTGTTTACCGAATACAAGGACACACTCGATTACCTGGTAGGGAAATTGAAATCGTGGGGTCTGACGGTCGGCCAAATCCACGGTGGTATGAAGCCAGGCAGCCGGGACGAGGAAGGTACGCGGCTCTGCGCAGAGCGCAGCTTTTGGGACCTGAAGACTCAGGTGCTGGTCGCCACGGAAGCCGCTGGGGAAGGCATCAATCTCCAGTGCTGTCATGTGCTGTTCAACTACGACATCCCGTGGAATCCGAACCGGCTGGAGCAGCGCATGGGTCGCATCCACCGCTACGGCCAGACGAAGAACTGCCTCATTTTCAATTTCTTCGCGCAGAATACGGTCGAAGGCAAAGTGCTCCAGCGCCTATTGGAGAAGCTGCAAGCAATTCGTGATGCGCTTGATGAGGACGCGGTCTTCAACGTGGTTGGGGAGGTGCTGCCCGCGAATCAAATCGAACGGCTGCTGCGCGACTTTTATGCGGGCAAGCTCAGCGCCGATGACATCGAGGCACGACTCGAAGTTGAGGTGCGTGAGGAGGATTTCCGCAAAATCTGCCAATCGGCGCTGGAGGGCTTGGCCAAGAAGAGCCTGAACCTGCCAATGCTTGTAGAGCGCCGGGCGCTGGCGCAGGAGCGGCGCATCGTGCCAGAGACGGTGGCGCGGTTCTTCGAACTTGGGGCCAAAGAGGCCGGACTCTCCCTGAGCGCCATCAACGACATCGAACGGGCGTTCAAGGTCGGGAAGGTGCCGACTCCGCTCTACGACCTTTGCCGGGCTAAAGATTGGCGGCTGCCGCTGCTTGCCCGCAGTTACGACCGCATCTGTTTTGACCGGAACAGCCTCGGCGCTGATACCCGGTTGGAATGGGTCACGCCAGGCCATCCGTTGTTTGAAGCTGTCCGGCGCTGCGTGTGGGGCATCGCTCAGCCACAGCTACGGCAAGGTGTCATCATGTACGAACTGGAGCGCGAGCAACCAGCGTTGCTGGAGTTGTTCATCGCCGACGTGGCGGATGGCACCGGCACAGCCTTGCATCGCCGATTGTTCCTTGTTGAGGCGAACGCGGATGGCACGCGCCGCCTGCGCGACCCGGCTTACCTGCTCGACCTGATTATCCCTGAAAAGCACCCGCAGGTGGTCCCGACACTGCCCAGCGATGACGTTCGCACGCACACGTTTCTGTTTGAGAAGGCGCTTCAGCCGTTCTTGAAAGAAATCGGTGACGAACGCGAGCACGAATTGGATTTGATTGAGCGGAGCGTCCGCACGTGCTTTGAAGAGCTTATCACCAAACGCGACGCGGTGCTCGCCAAGCATTTGGCCTCGCAGGATTCCGGCGACCCCGGGGCCATCGGTCTGGCGGAGTCGGAGGCGCAAAAACTTCAGGAACTTCAGCGCCGCCGTGACCTGCGGTTGGCAGACTTGGCGCGGCAGCGGTCCCTATCATTACAGGGAGTCGAGCGAATTGGCCTCGCGCTGGTACTGCCGCACCCGGAGCGCAATTCGCCCGCCACCGACAACCTGAAAACCGACCGCGTGACGGAGCGGAAGGCGGTCGCTGCCGTCATTGCGCACGAAGAAGCACGCGGCTGCAAAATCGAGGATGTGCAGGACCAGAATCTTGGCTTCGACCTGCGCAGCCTGCACCAGACCACGGGCGAGTATCGGCTCATCGAGGTGAAAGGCATTGGCGCGGCAACGGGCACCATTGCCCTTTCGCCGAACGAAAAGCGCGTAGCGGATGAGCGCCGGGACATTAACTGGCTTTACGTCGTCACCCACTGCGATACCGAGCCGCGGCTGGAAGAGCCAATTAAAGACCCGGCGCGTTTCCCGTGGCACGAGGTTCGGAAAATCGAACACTATCGGCTGGACGTGAACGCGTTGATGGCTCCGATTCAGTTGAAGGAGGAAGCCGCAGACTATGGAAAAGCAAAAGAGTAAAACGCTGAATCCTGCAATAGTCGCCATGTTGGGGCAGAAGAAATCGCCGCCTGCCGCCACTGAGCCAGAGCAAATATTTACGCCGCAAGCTATCTACTGCGATACCAATGTTCTCCGAAGCGCTCGTTGGCCAAAGGGGAACGCGCAACTTGAGCAAATTATTCAGTATTCGGATTGGTTGAACGTCCCTTTGTGTCTTCCTGAAGTTGTGCGGCGGGAGCTTGAAGGACACTGGGTTCGGTCTGTCCAAAACCAGTGGCAGAACACAAATTCTCAAATCGCGAGCCTAAGCGGCTTAGTCAAACCGCTGCGGGCAGTCAGCGGACTGCCAACACCCCCGACCAAGGAGGAATTGAAAGAAAAGTTTCAAAAGGACTCTCGGGCACTAACAGAGCGAATGCTTTTGGTTCCCCTGACGAAACGGCCATTATCTGATTTTGTCGACATGGCCATTTTTCGGGAAGCCGCTTTCGACGATAGTGGCAAAGGTTTCCGAGACTCCGTCATTCTGTGCTCCGTTTTGGAACACATGGTGTCGAACGGGTACTCCAACGGGATTCTGGTTTCCGAGGACCGAGATTTTCGAAAGGATGCGGTGACCCAACTAGCAGGTACTAAACTTGACTTGAAACTTTTGAGGAGTTTCGATGAACTGGCAACTTTGCTTCAGCAAACCAAGAATAAGGCCATCCAAAAATATATTCGGCAGGAGCAGAAGGAATTGGAGGCCGCACTTAACCAGCAGTTGCCTGCTCTCGACCGCTACATCGTGGAGAACTTCGCCATCGGCCCGGAGGACCTGCGCGTGCGCGGTGCTCTAAAAAAGATTGAGTCCATTCAAATACTGGGAATCAAGAACGCGCATGAGGGCTTCTTTTTGTCTGTGGAGGAACCTCCAGAACCAAATCGCGTCCGCGTCTCAGCGGACGTAGAAGTCAGATTGAAAGTTGATGTTGAACCTTATCCAGTAATCACTGCGCCTCCAATGCCGCCCCAAACCCGACTCAAAGCGGGAGGGGTGGTTGTCGAAGTGCCACCCTCTCCGCTCAACGAGCTTATTCCAGCTTTCTTCCGTCAACCGCCGAACGATGTTCAGGACGTTATCGTTGTGGTGGAAGCCGAGGCCACAAAGACTGAAAAAGGG
>VFSW01015721.1_pt1 | contig 10378 bp, 29 predicted proteins | sample 5358111 | NCBI WGS metagenome assembly VFSW01 (sample SAMN11554181, study PRJNA540505) | mine drainage metagenome | isolation source: sediment from site ElyBrook_90M | place: USA: Ely Copper Mine, Vershire, VT | collected 2017
TTGGCCGCCGCTTCCTGGGCGTCGAGTTGAAGGAAGAATATCATCGCACGGCCTGCAAGAATCTGGAGTTGGCATCGACCCAAGCAAAGGACGAGCAGGCATCCAGTTTGTTCGCCTTGCTTCCGGAGCCCGCATGATCCGCTTCGGCGATGGACCTGCTGCTAACGTCGTCCGCGACATGGAGCGAGCGCCGGCGTTCCTGCGCGTGGCCCAGACGCTCGACGGGCTCTTCGTCACCTACGAGGCCCTGGACGCGCTGCCGACCGATCCAGGGGGCACGCTCTACGCCTACCGCAAGACCCTGGACCACGGCTTCATGCAGTTGCCCAATCGCCGGGAGTTGGTCGCGGTCTACCGGCTGCACGACAACCAACCGGCGCCAGCGGTCATGCGAGATAATGCGATCTGGCGGCAGTGGTGCGCGGACGAATATGCGGACCTGCACGCGGGGGATGGGGTATGACACCGGCAGAACAGCTTGCGAAAGATAAGGGGCCACGCCGACCGCCAAGCGAGCCGGCGCGGACGAAACAGTTCTCCTGCAAGATTCGCGAAAAGCGTAACGCACTGAATCTGAGCCTGCGGGACGTTGGCGCGGCGACTGGAGTGTCCGCCAATTCACTTCTGCTGATCGAGCAGGGATACGGACCGACATTGAAGACCGCCCTCCACCTCGCCCGCTTCTTCGGGGTGTCCGTCGAGGAGTTGTGGGAGCCTCTGGAGCAGTAGAGGCACGGAGGCCGGTATGACGCGCCAGGAGTTCATCGCACGATGGAGGCGGCACACGGCCGGGGTTATCGCACTTGGAAGCTCCGGAGTGGCGAGGGCGTTTCAAAAGCCGCACACGTCCACTGAGGCGTTCGGTGGAGCGCTCATCGACGTGGCGGACACAGCGGACGAGTTGATAGGCAAGATTTTCGACCCGGCATACAAGCTCGGGTATGACGATGGTTTCGCAGCCGGGGTTGCCTCGAACAACGCGAAGAAGGAGCCCGCGAAGTGAAAAAGGTAGCAGTTAGAATCCTGAAGATGATATCGCGCGGCTGGGTACTCCAATCCTATCGTGTGGAAAATCCGATGACGCGCACTGGTTTCGCAACGCGCTACCAACTTGCGAAGAACAAACGCCTAGCGTCAGCTCGTGCCGATCTTGTCGTTGAGCTGCGCAGCGCGGGATTTATCTGTCTCGACGGCACGCTTACGGACGCCGGGAGAATTCTAGCGCAAGGAGACGCGAAGTGATAACCGCCGAAACAGCCCGCACCGCCTTCGAGTCCGACCCGCGCATTCTCGCGCTACAACGGCAGCTTGCCGAAGCCAAGGACCGCATCGCTGCCCTCGGGAACGTCCGCGACCAGCTCCGCATCGCCGCGCTTCAGGGTCTCGCGGCTCAGTGGGACCGCCACGAATCGCCCCAGGTCATCGCAGAAGCGTTGGAGAGGCTGGTCGATGCGGTGATGAGACAACGAGAGCTGTACGCCAATGGACATGCACCTAACCAAGTGAGGAGCCGATGATGACGAAGGCAAAGCAAGCAAGCGGCGCGTATCAGCAGAAAGACCTTGGCTACAAGCGCACAAAGACGGCGGCGCTCATCCGCATCGAGTTCACGAACGGCGAGCAGTTCACCTTCCCGGCGCAGGGCATCGCTGACGACCGTGACGAAAACTATGCCGACGAGAAGGAAGACACAATCTGCTTCATTCGCAATTGCGGGCTCGGCGAGTACGACCTGTGGGATTGGGCCGTGAACAACATGAACTGGTCGGATGTCGCGCCGTATGCGACGGAGTTGCAGCGCAAACCGCAGCCCGTCGATTATCAAGACGAGTGGCTGGGCGGCTGCAAAAAGTATCTCGAAAGCGATCTGTGAAGAAACCACCCACCCCCAGGAGCCCGCGATGAGTGAGCAAGAGAAATGCGCGCTTTGCGGCCAGCCGTGGCCGCCCGGCGAAGAGATGTTCAAATTCCACGGCTACAGCGGTCCGTGTCCAAAGCCGCCGCTGCCGAAAAAGCGGCCAGCATGGATTGACGCCGCGGCAAAGGAATGCGCCGACCTAGTTCTCGTTGGAGCCGGAGAACAGTCTTTCGCCGAAATTATTGAGCGCCATGCGGCGGGATCGTGAGCCCGAATAAACATTCTTCCACAACCAAGGAGCCGAGCATGAAGACAGAAGAGCCGAAAGCGAAACGCAAGCCGGATGTTGAGCTTCAGACGATCGCCCGCATCGACCGCCTGCTCTCGGGGCTGAGCGAGGAAGGGGCGAAGCGTGCCCTGGCTCTGCTCAATTCGCGGTACGGCACTCCGGTCATCGTCAACCAGAGCGGACCCAACGGCAGCGAGTAACGGAGGGCTGACATGGAACCTGTAAAGCTCGGGAAACTCTGCGATGAAGCGGCACAGCGGGACGCAATCCACATCGCGATTGCGCCTGTTGTCGTCGGCGACAAGCTGGTGCTGCCTGGCCTACACGTCGGTCTGCTGCCCGACGGCCGCGTGTCAACGCAAGCGCTGCCGTTCATCGGCGTCATCGACCCGTTTCTAATCGAGCCGGTCGGCGAGGGCGAACGCTGTTATCTGTGCCTCTATCCGCAGACCGTGACATCGCTGCGGCACGAATGGACGCATCCGGCGTTCGGGCAGCAAGCCGCCGGGACCGCTGTTGACAAAGACGCTTCGCGCCTGTGGATCGAGGCGTTCGCTGGTCGCATCCTCCAGCGCTACGACGACTTGATGGCTGCCGCTGACGAATTCGTCCGCACTGGCGAGCACACTTACGACAACAACGAGAACTACAAGGATCACTGGGACGACTTCCCGGCGTTCTGGCGGCACTACGAAATCGTCACCGGAACCACCGTCCGCGACGAGGACAAGGAATATGTGCCGTTCGCCTGTAGCTGTTGAAAAATCCCGCCGAAAGCGTGATTCTCTTACAGGATGCATATGTACATCGTGTGGGGAGGGATGGTAAAATGAAAGAGACCCCGGAGCCGTGAAGCTCCGAGGTCAAAGACGGTGGGTTGACACCGACTACCGCGGCACTCTCATTGTACACAGCCGCGCATGTCTGCCAAGCCCACCGCAAGCTCTTTGCGGTGCTGAACGAGCCGCCAACATCCGAGCCGACCTGGAATGATCGGCAACCGTTCCCGAGGTGCCATGCCGCTGCCGATGAGGTTCGCGGTCCTCGAAAACAAAAGGCTAGTCGTGTGCCTTACCACGCATGTCAGAGCGTAGGTTAACGGGATAATGGGGTGCGGCCGAGGTCGAGCAGCCCCGAGGGCACGACGAATCACCTTCAACCGCCCTTTTCTCAAAGGGGGGCTGGGGGGTTATCTACTTGGTTAACATGCGCGTCCTCCGCGTCGCGCGGGTGTGACAGCGCACGGACAGGATACGTAACTTGCTCGGCGCGGCGTCGAGCAATCCCTTTGGAGGTGGTACAGACAGGTGGCGCATCCGCGAGGCGCGACAGCGGACGGCGCTTTAGAGAGTTGTAGTGGGTGGGGGCTGGTACTGGTGGGCGACGACAGTCGTCAGAAGGGGGTGAGCGGTGAAGGTGAGTTACACGACCGTCAACGGACGGCTGACGTTCGAGGTCGAGGTGACGACCGGGAAGCAGGCGTTCGAGGTCGTCGCCGCCGTGCAGGAGCTGTTCGAGGAAGCGGCTTGCGGGTGTTGCAAGAGCGCGCATATTCGCTGCGACGTGCGCGAGTACGATTCAAACAAGTACTTCAAGCTGGTCTGCAATGACTGTAATGCGCAGATCGACTTTGGACAGCACAAGGACGGGAAGGGCTTGTTTATCAAGCGCTTCGACAAAGACACGAAGGCGGCGCTGCCGAATCGAGGGTGGTACGTCTGGCAGGGGCGGCGCGACTGATGAACAAGACACGCTTGCTAGCGGCGATGCGAGGCAAGGACGCGCGAGCGACACCGGCGCGGAGCGCGATCGCTGTCGGTGTGCTGACGCAATGTTGGAATTGCGGACGGGTTGAGGAGAGGCCGCGAGCGGAGTGGTGCAGGTGCAACGGAGATGTCGAGCGGCTGATGACGCGATACGCGGACGGCAGCGTGGTCAACCACTGAGGGTCAGTCATGGGCTTCGGCGATTGGGTTCACCTGGACGTCTCGGAGGTGCTGCACGAGACCGACAAGGCTCTGTGCGTGCGACTGGAAGACGGCGAAGAGATTTGGCTTCCGAAGTCGCAGATCAGCGACCCTGAGAACTACGCGGCCGGGGACCAGAACTGCACGATTTCTGTGAGCCAGTGGATCGCGGAGCAGAAGGGTCTCGAATGAGGATCGTCAACAAGGCGCTGCTCCGCGAGTTCGCGATGGCGCCGCGGTGTCAGTGGTGCGGTCGAAGCGTGCCGACAGGATTGCATCCGCACCACGTCTTCAGCCGCGGGGCCGGGAGATTGGACATCCGCATTAACCTGATCCCGCTGTGCCCGCCTTTCGTTGGCAACAACTGTCACGGGCTCGTCCATGCCGGCGAGATAATGCGCTGCGACTTGCTGGCGGTGGTAGCAGCGAGAGAAGACGTAGCGCAGGACAAGATCGAAGAGTACGTCCACCTGCTCAGGCGGACGCCGAAGGGTACAGAGATGCCGGAGTGCGCGGGGTGCGGCAGGGAGTTCGTGCCGTTGCGCGGCGGGCGGTGTGAGCGTTGTTGGTCTCTGGCTCCAGTGGTAAGGGGAGAGGTGCGCTAACATGAAAAGCACAGAACGTGAAGACGCGATTCGGCTGGCCAATCGAGTTCTTGAGCAGCCGCACCGCGACCCCGACGACGATTTGTCGATGCTCAGCCGTCAGTTTCTTCGCGCCGAGGAAGCCTTGAAGTCCATCGTCTGCGCCTTCTGCGGCAAGGAATCGCCGCGCGGCGACAACCCGGCCGAGACGATGGCGACACACATTGCCGAGTGCGAGAAGCATCCCATGCGTGCGGCTGTTCAGGACAATGTCAAACTTCGCGCCATCGTCCGCGCGTACTTCGTTTGGCAGGCAGAAGAGGTTAACGAACTGATGCCGATAGACCTGCGTGACGCCGTGATAGGAGTATTAGGCAAAGACGAAATCGCGGCGATTCTTGCGGACGAGGTTCCCTAGCATCAGCCACCAGGGACCGCGTAACCACGAGGGAGGGATGAGACGATGGAAGCGACAGCGAGACCGTGGGCATGGAGCAACCGCAACTGGCGCAACGAAGAGGACCAGCACAAGCGCTACATCGTTGGCGATATTTATTGCGACGGTGACGAATCGTGCGACGTGTCCACCGCCGTCGCTGTCGTACTTGGCAACCCAACGAGCGGCAAGATCGCCGACGCCAATGCGGACCTGATCGTCCGCGCCGTAAATGCGCACGCTGACCTACTCGCGGCGTGCAAGGCGTTGCCGCTCGACTGCGACTTTACCGACGCGGCAGACTTCAAGGATAACTCGCGGCGCTTTCTTTCGGCGATGGAACTGGCCCGCGCCGCGATTGCGAAAGCAGAATCCGCCCCGACCGGGGCTCAGTGATGGAGCAAGTTTAATAACCCGGTGCGAGATTGCAGAGCGATGGGAGGCCGAAGTACAAGGCTGACCTTGCCGCTGGCAAATTACGCCATAAGCGGAACGCCGAACAGGGGGTGCAACTCCCCCGACCGGGGCTCAGTGAGGGGAGGGAGAGACGAAATGGCTACAGTCACGATCACGGTCAAGGATGAGCCGAACGGAGATATCACGCTGACGGTGGAAGCCGATCCGCCGATGCCCCTCAAGGAGAAGGTCGGCGATCCTACAACGGCGCACTGGTTGGGCATGGTTGCACTGGACGCCATGAAGAAGGCCGCCGCCACACTTTCAGCAGAGGACGAGTGAGGGGAGGTACATCGTGAGCGAGCCACTGACAGACGCGGACATTGCTGCGGACCTCGCGTTGATCGACTATGCACGACGATTCCGCTGCTCCGTGCCGATGCACCTGGACGACGCTGCGTTCGTCGCGGGGGCCGTGCAACACTGGCCCTTGGCTCTCGCCGAAGTCCCGAGGCTCCGCGCCGAGAACGCCGCACTCCGGGAGCGGCTGGCGATGTTCGAGGCGGCGGAAGAGATTCAGGTCAGGAGGGGCTGGTGGGCCGAACCTATCGGACGCACGGGAGCTTGGACTGTGAAGCCCGATAGCGTTCCAGTGCGCGTTGCCGATCACACCCCGACCACCGCCATCATCATCGCCGACCGCTGGGCCAAGGAGCATGGGATATGAACTGCGCTGCAACAGCGGGCAACAAAAATCCGTGTCGGTGCTTCTGCCACTCCAAGGAATTGCCGAAGGAACAGCGATGACGAACGACGAGAAGCAAGCGTACTGGTCTGGCTTCCTGGCTGGGGTGCTCGCCGGCTTCGTGCTGTTCGGTATCGCGGCGTGTCAGACTTTTGAACTCGGGCGGACGCTGGGGTGGTGGTGATGCGCGAGCGTGACCTACCCGCCGACTGCCTCGCGAAGATTCTCGCGGAAGGCCAATTGGGGCCGTCTGTCTCGCTCCCTGGCGAGTCCGAACCAGAGCCAGAGCCCGATACGCCCACGAAGTTCCTCGACTCCTCTGTGAGCCTCGTAGGTGGCGTGCTGACGATTGTGCTGCCGCTCAAGACCGCAAGCGAGGTCAACGCGCGGGACTGGCGGAAGCGCTCGCGGCGGAGCAACGAAGCCTGGGGGATGGTATCGAGGACGGTGGGGCCGCACCTGGCGCTGCTGGCGCCGTTCGCGGAGGCTTACCACGCGGATCGGGCGCTGTGCGTGCGCTTCGTGAGGTTCGGCGGGCGGAGGTTGGACAAGGGGAACCTGCCAAGCGCCACAAAAGCCTGCGAGGACGCCTGCGCGTTCATGCTCGGTGCGTCGGATGGCGATAGTCGCTGGAGGCCGAGCTGGGAGCAATCGCCAGGGGGCGCTGCTGGGGTTGTCGTGGAAATCGAGGTGTTCAGGTGAACCGACTCCGCCGCCGTCTCCGCAAGGCCCGCCGAGACCTGGCGGCGCAGAAGCGCGTCACGCTGGCAGTAGCGGAGAGGCTGTACGCGGCGTATGAAGGTTCTGGCTCGTGTCGCCGAGCGGCGGCAAGAGAGAAAGGTGAAGGAGTTGCGATGACGATGCTGACACCAGAGCAAAGAGCCGAGATTGCGGAGCAGAACCGTTGTCGCTTTCACGATGCCTGTTGCGAAGATTGCGCCGCTCTCCTGCGACACGCCGAAGCTGCCGACAGGCGCATCGCTGAGCTTGCCGATTGTCTGCAAGAGGTCTGCGACTTCAGCGCAGCGCCGCCGCACCACCGCGATGAGCCGCTGTATCACAAGGCTGTCGAGAGAGCCCGCGAATTACTCAAGGAGCCGTCATGTCCCCCGAAGAGTTGAAGCTAGACCGTATCTTAGCGTCCGGCGACTGGTGGACGTTTATGACAGAAGCGCCGACTCGCTGGTCCGCTGCCCTCGACGAAGTCAAGCGACTGCAAGCCCGCGTGAAGGAGCTGGAGGAGGCGATGCGGCCGTTCGCTGGGTTAGCTGAAATTTTCGACCATGACTCTGGAACGCGGCCAAAAACAGGCATCATAGTGGCTTGGTCAGATCACCGTGTTGGTGATCTATCGCTGACCGTTGAAATGCTCCGTGCTGCCCTGGGAGGGAAGAGCGATGAATGAAGGTGCGTACGGACACCCCACGGTTCGGCTCTGCGATAAGTGCGGGAGCGACTGGCTGGCGTGGTCGAAATCGACAGCGACAACGTGCTTGCCCTGTCACTTCGAGGCCGAACTAGCCGCCGCCCGTGCGCGGATCGCGGAGCTGGAGGCAGAACTGGCGCAACGCATCCGTATCATGCCGCCAGTCGTGCGCCCCGTTTTCCCTGTTAACCCTGACGATTATCCAGGCGACGATCCAGAACTCGATGACGAGCACGGCGTCGAGATGGTGGTGAAGCTGCTCTCAAGTACGCTGGACGGGGATACGGCGGGCGTGTGCGCTGACGAGGGCCTGCAACGGCTGAGGGAGAGGATCACGGCGCTGGCCAAGCCAGTCGCTCCCATCCCCTGCGCGGAGAGGATGCCGGAGCCGGGAGAGCGGGTGTTGGCTGTGCAGTTCGCACGCTTCGACGGGCAGCACTGGTACTCAGAGGGCTATCTCATTGCCGATCCGAGCCACTGGCTCCCGTCTAACCCTCCCGAGGCGTCCGGGGCTTCGGCCGCCGCTTCGGAACCTGCCTCCCCGCCGCCCTGAGATGCGCCCGCCACACTTCGGCCAGCGATGTCCATTCGGGATGTTCCAGCTCGCAGCGCTCGATTTCCTCCTGGAGCTGCGCGAGCCACTCGGCGTAGTGTTCCGAAGCGCGGTCCACGAAGTCACCTCTGCATCTCTTGCTTGAGCCGAGCCAGGGCTCTTTTCTCGTGCTGCCGGACGCACTCCTGGGAGATACCCAGCCGCGTCCCAAGCTCCCGGAGCGTCAGCGCTGTCCGGGAACCGAGCCCATAGCGAATCGTCAGCAGCTCCCGGTCGCGCCAGCGCAGCCGGCCGAGAGCGCTGTCGAGCATGTCGCGTTCGTCTACGTCCGGCCTGTCATCGCGGGCCTCGCTCTCCACGTCGAGCCGACGCGGGTGGCCAGCCTTGACGATGGTCGCGAGCCACTATTGATAGCGCCCGCATGATGGCACTCGGACGAGCCCGTTAATCCCAAGCGCCTTCCGCCAGAGCAAGGGCCGCACGCGGTTCATGACGTAGGTGCTGAGATTCGTCCTGGTGCAGTCCCAGCGCTCGACGGCGTCGAGGAACTCGATGGCGGCTTCCTGAAACCAGTCGTCGAAGGTGAAGCCGGGGATTTTGCCGAAGTGATTGCGACTCAGGGCCAGGGCAATGCCGTAGAGCATGCGATGCCAGTCGAGGAGCAGCCTGTCCTTGACGTGCGGGACGGGGCAGGTGGAGCCGAGCGGGTAGGACATCGCTGCCTCTACTCCTTGGCGTGCTCCGGCTCTTCGCGTGGCTCTTGGCCGGTGGCGAGCTTGATCTGCGCCATGCCCGCACGCATGGTGGCGATGGCTGCTTCCTCGCGCTGCTTGGCTGTGCTGGGGCTGTGGCTCTCCGAGATGACCGGGGCGAGCGGCATGATCGGCGGCAGTTTCTCGTACTTCGCGCGGTAGTAGTTGGCCGTCTCGCGGGCGCTCTTCAGCGCTTCGTCGGCGACTTCCTGATATGACTTCTGCTTCGATTTCAGGTCGGTGATTTCGAGGCGCAGGTCGGAGATTGCCGCGTCTTTGCCGGTCATGACGAGTCGGAACAGGAGCGCCACGACGCCAGCAAGGCACGTCACGACGCCGATGATTGCAGTGAAGAGGATTCCGGCAGAAGGTATTTCCACGATGGTCGAGCCTTACGCTTGCTTCGTTTCGAGCAGTCGTTTCACGTCCTGAATCGCTGACAACGTCGCGGTCTTTGCTTCCCTGATACCGTCCATATCAAGGATCATTTTTGCCATCGTCGAGGTATTGAGTTCCAGTTGCTTCGCGATCACGTCGCTGAGCTTCTTCGTCGTGTCCACATGGCTTACCAACACATCATCGTGAACGCGGCAGGAGCCGGCCGCGACGATTTGCGGCACGGTTTTCACCATCATGACCGTCTCGTCAATGAGCGCAAAGTGCTTATCGAAGGCGACCTTGATCATCGGAGCCAGCCACGCGCCAACCTTGTACACTCCATAGACGATCATCAATAGCAGCGCGATCGGGAACCCGACTGTGGTCACGAGACTCATCGCGGATTGCGGGTCCAAAGCTCACCATCCTTGAAGCGTTCGTCGGGTGTCTTTTGTTCGAGCCTGGCAAGCCGCCGCGACATGACCTCGGCATCCCAAAGGAAGCGCACAGCCAGCACGGCGAGAAAGACTACGGCGAACAGGAGAGTTTCGTTCACGCTGGATCAGCAGGCTTGGCCGGGCTGGGCGGAACCAAGGACGCCGACGCGTTGCCGATGTCAACGCCCCGCACCTTGAACGTCAGCTCGGCCTCCATGCGGTGGCGGGCTTCTGCCCGCGCCGAGCCGTCGTCTTCCTCGATCTGAAGTTTCTTCGCCGTCATGTCACTCTCCAGTTAGCCTGTCATTGGACAACGGAGCCAAAGAGCCTGTAGCCGATGATGAACAGCAGGACGAAAAGCAGCAGCGTGAATCCGCCATAGACGCCACGACGGAAGCCGCCAGCGTCCGGATAGAAAATCACTCCGCAGCCGAACAGCGCCCACAGAATCATGAGAGTCCAGTAAATGTAGCCGGCAGGCATCGGTCTCACCCTCCAAAGAGAGATATGGCCCCCGGCACCCTGGTGGGAGCGCGGGGGGCACGCGAGGCAGGAAC
>VFSW01015722.1_pt1 | contig 10377 bp, 5 predicted proteins | sample 5358111 | NCBI WGS metagenome assembly VFSW01 (sample SAMN11554181, study PRJNA540505) | mine drainage metagenome | isolation source: sediment from site ElyBrook_90M | place: USA: Ely Copper Mine, Vershire, VT | collected 2017
CTTCACGATTTCCGATTTGTATTCGAGATTGACATATGCATGCCCGTGATCGTCGGACGCGGCAAATTCCGGCCTACCAGGCAGCGGGATTGTGGCAATAACGGCGCCGGAAGACCCATCCAGGACAGTAATGCTCTCGCTTTGGGCATTCATCACGAAGACATGGCGCGTGTCAAAATCGTAAATAATCGCGTCGGGATGCTCCCCGACGGGAATTCGCTTGATCGTATCGAGCGTCTTGAGGTCGAACATGAGAACCGAATTCGATTTTCCGCAGGAGATGAAGCCATGCCCATCCCGCTCGGCGATCGCGATGCCGTGGACGCCTTCCGTATTCTCGATGTGCCCGATGATTTTATCGTGGTCGAGATCGTACACTTCGACCTGATTAGCGTGCGCAATGTAGAGCTTTCGGTGCTGCGGATCGGCGCTGAGGTAATCCCAACCGCCAGTCCCGCCGATTAGAACTCTTTTAAGCAAGTGGTAATGCACCGGATTTCGTGCCAGCGCGGGAGTGCTTAAACAAAGAATAGCGCACGCGGCAAGCGCAACACGCTTGATCGGAGAAACAAATGAAGTCATTGTTGTTTTGGATTTAAATTTTTACGCTCCCCATGTAACATGAGGTACAGCATGGGAAGAAGGAAGAATAACAATATACTGACGACGGAGAATCCACCGATGACCGCGATGGCAAGCGGTTGTTGCATTTGCGAACCTTGCCCATAGCCCAGAGCGAGCGGCGCCAGCGCCAGGATGGCCGCAAGGGTCGTCATCAGGATGGGCCTGGCGCGGTGCCGTGCGGCTTCGATGAGCGCGCCACGCGTCCCGAGCCGCGCGAGTTCCGGCTGCTTTGCTTCGTGCAAAATGAAGATCGCATTTTCCGCCGATATGCCGGCGATCATGATCATACCCACCATGCTCGATATATTGATCGTCATTCCCGTTGCCCAGAGCGCAAACATCACGCCGACGAGTGAGGAAAGCGTGACGAACAGGATGGAAACCGGTACGCTGAAGTCCCGGAACTCGATGAGTAGCACGAGCGAAACCAGCAGCAGCGCGATAATGGCCACGATCAGCAAATTCTGAAACGATTTCTGCTGCGTTTCATACACGCCGCCATATTCGAGTTGAATCCCTTGCGGAATGTGAATCGTTGCGATTTTTTTCTGGATGTCCTTCATCGTGCTCCCTAAGTCTCGATTCTCAAGGCGCGCGGTGACGGAAACGTAGGAGCGAAATCCTTCCCGGTCCAGTTCGGCCTCCCCCGTCGTCCGAGTGATATTTGCGACAGCTCCGACGGGCACGAGCACGCCGTTGGCTCCGGTGAGCATAATATGCGAAATCGAATCGAGGTCGGTTTTGAACGAATTCGGGAACCGGACGCGAATGCCGATGAGCTTCTCCGGCATTTGCACGCTGGATTCCACCGAGCCTTCCATCATCGTCTGAAGCTGGTCCTGCACGTCCGTCGTTGTAAGCCCGTAATAGGATGCTTTCGCCGGATCGACGGTGAATACGAGGGACGGGCCGGAGATAACAATGCCGTTGAAGGCATCGGCAACGCCAGGAATATTCTGGATCGCGCGTTTAATTTTCACCGCCGTGCTATCTCGCAGCGGCACATTGTCGCTAAAAAGTTTGATCTCGATCGGCGAGGGGCTATTGACGAGATCCCCGATAATGTCGGAAAGGAGTTGGCCGAAGTCGATCATGAGCGCCGGCTCCGTCTGGTGGACCTTCTCCCGCACATCATTGATCACCGCTTCCGTTGATCGAGTACGATTGGACTTCAGCTTTACAAGATAATCGCCGGTGTTCGGCTCCGTGATAAAAAAGCCCAGTTGAGTGCCCGTTCGCCGGGAATACGACTGCACTTCCGGTTCCTTCATCAACACCTGCTCGACATTCATCAGCATCCGGTTCGTTTCCGTGAGCGACGTGCCCGGCGGAGAGGTGTAATCGAGCACGAAAGAGCCCTCGTCCATTTCCGGCATGAAGCTGCTTCCGACCTGCGTATAAATGATATACGTGACCGCAAAAATCGCAAGCACGATGGCGATGGAAGCCCAGCGGAATCGAAGTAGTCCATTCATTATGGATTCGTATCCTCGGAAGATCCGCCCTGGCGTCCGTTCCTTAGCGATCTCTCGCTTGATATCCTTGATGCGTAGGAAGAGCGAGGCGAGCAGCGGGGCAAGCGTAAGGGAAAAGATAAAAGAAAGAAGGAGCGCAAAGATCATCGTGATCGAAAGCGGACGAAAGAACGCGCCGGTGATCCCGCCTAAGAAACTGAGCGGAATATTGATAACGATGGTGCTGGCTGTCGAGCCGATGACGGCAGGCAATAGTTCTTTGATCGAAGCGCGCGCGGCGGGAAGGAATACGAATTGGCTGACCCGCGCATTTTCCAGTGCGAAATGGGTAAAGACATTTTCGATAATGACAATGGAATCGTCAATAATAAGGCCCACGGCCGCCGCGATGCCGCCGAGCGTCATAATATTGATGGTCTGGCCGATAAGGTTCAGGCAGACGACGGTGCAAAGAATGGTGGTCGGTACAATGATCGCGAGCACGAGTGCAATTCGCCAACTTCGCAAAAATGCGAAGAGCACAATCATCGAAAGGATGATCCCAATGATGATCGAATCCCGCGTGCTCGCGATCGAGCCATTGATATAGCCCGATTGATCGTAAAAATTTTCGATGTGAACGCCCGGCGGAAGTTTCATACTCGCAAGCTTTTTCTGGACCGCAAGACCAATCGCGACCGTGCTGCCGGTCGGCTGCTTCATCACATTGATGAGCACGGCCTCGCGCCCCGCCGCCGTCGTGCGAATATAGACCGGCTTGATGGCAGGCGTGACCGTTGCAAGGTCGCTAATATGAATCGGGACCCCGTTAAAAGTTGTCACGGTCACCTTCGAAATATCGTCGGTATTTTTTAGCAGTCCATCGACGAGCGAGAGATAAAGCTGATAATTATTCTCAACCAGGCCAGTCGATGCAACGACGTTCGCTTTTTTGATCGCATCGTTTACCTGCCGAATATCGAGGTGGTAATACGTGAGCTTTTGCGGATCGATGGTCACCCAAAACTCTCGTTGTTCGCCGCCGGTGACCTCCACCTTTGCCACGCCGGGCACTTGCAAGAGCGCGGGCCGGATCGTGTAGAGCGCAAGATCATGCATCTGAACCTGCGAGACGCTATTCGACGTGAGGCTATATCCTTCGATCGGATACACGGAGACATTCATCTGCTGGACCGTGATGTTCGTTGCCGCCGGGAGCGTTGAGCGTATGTTTCCGAGTTGTCCCTGTATCAGCTCCATCGTTTGCGTAACATTCGATCCCCAGGCGAGGAACACATCGACTTGCGCGGAACCGCGGCTCGTGACCGAACGGACGAGGCGCGTACCGGGAACCGCGCTGATGGCGGCTTCGACCGGCTTCGTAATTTCAGCCATCATGCGCTCCGCCGGCTGCTCGCCATTATCAATCGAGACGACGATACGCGGGAACGTAATATCCGGAAACAGTCCGACGGGCATCGAAAGATAGAGCATCACGCCGCCCGCGATGAGAAGCGCGGCGGTGAAGAGAATGGCTTTCTGATGGTGCTTTACGCTTTCGATGAAGCTCATTTTAGATACGTGTTAGGTACGGAGTGATTCGTACGATTGATGTTTTGGAATTCGAGCCAGACCATCGAGATGACAAATAAATCGAAAAGCATCAGCACGAAAATGCCAATGGAAAACGATTCGATTAGCCGCACCAGCTCAATGGTAACGAACAATCCAAGTAAGATAAGCGCTGGCAGATAGAACCCACGACGTTCCTTGAATAAGCCAACGACCAGAACAACTTTGAGAACACCATGCGCCAGAAGATACACGCTCGCGATCAGTTCTGAGCTAACAGACAAGTTGTGCGCCACGTGGAGAAGAAGATGTGCAAGAACATCTTTAGGATCTTCCGCTAATTCTTGCCGCGTCAGGAAGCCGATGACCGTACCGATCGTAGCCGGTTTCACAAAAAGCAGCAGCACGCCTCCAATAAGTTCCAACACGCCATCGACACCCTTGAGCACAAGGCTGGTATGAAAAGCCTTATCGATAAAGCTCTTGTTTTCTTTAATCCCGACAGAGAATTTCATGCTAGGCCCCCACCTCCAGTGAGAGTTCAGAGATCGGCGCTTGCTCGCCGTGTAGTAGCAGGTAGAGCATTGGCAGCAGGAAGACGAGCAGAACGCTATCGACTAAGAATCCTCCGATGATCGCAATAGCCAGCGGCTGCTGCATTTTCGCTCCGTTTCCGAAGCCAATCGCAAGCGGCAGCAGCGCGAGGATGGCCGCGATCGACGTCATCAGGATGGGCCGCGCGCGGCGTCGCGCGGCTTCGAGCAATGCATTCTTCGTCCCGAGCCGCGCAAGCTCCGGCTGTTTCGACCAGTGCATGATAAAAATCGCCTTTTCGCCGGCGATGCCAATGATCAGAATCATTCCCACAATACTCGCTATGTTGATGGTCGTATCCGTGACCCACAACGCAAACATCGCGCCGATGGTCGAGCAGAGTGTGACGAGGAGAACCGAAATGACAACGCTGATCTCGCGGAATTCAATGAGTAGTACGAGCGCAACAAGCAGCAATGCTATCATCGCGACCACTGCAAGGCTTTGGAACGAACGTTGTTCCGTTTCATAAACCCCGCCATATTGTACTTGAATGCCTGCGGGAATGTGAATGCCGGCGATCTTTTTTTGAATATCCGCCATCGTGCTTCCCAAGTCGCGATTTTCGAGCCGCGCCGTAACCGCGACATAGGAGCGGAAGCCTTCTCGATCGAGTTCCGGCTGGCCTGAGGTGCGCGTAATTCGCGCAATGGCGGCTATTGGTACGGGGACGCCATTTGCTCCAGTGAGCGTGAGATGCGAAATCGAATCGAGGTCCGTCCGGTAGGAATGCGGGAATTGAACGCGAATGCCGACGAGCTTCTCCGGCATCTGCACACTCGATTGCACTGTTCCCTCCATTATCGTTTCGAGTTGCGCCTGCACGTCGCTGGTTGTGAGCCCATAGTAGGATGCCTTGCTTGGATCGACGGTGAAGATTAGGGACGGGCCGGAAATAACGATCCCATTAAAAAGATCGGCGACGCCCCGGACGGGTGCGATCGCGCGAGCGATTCTGGCAGCGGTCGTGTCGCGCAGTGCGACATTCTCGCTAAAAAGCTTGATCTCGATCGGCTTCGGACTGTTCGCAAGCTCGTCGATCACGTCCTCTAATACTTGCTCAAATTCCACATGAAGCGCAGGCTGGACATGCGCGACGCTGTCGCGAATTGCATTCATCACGTCTTCCGTTTCGCGGGAGCGATTAGAGTTTAACTTCACGAGAATGTCGCCCGTATTCGCCTCGGAGAGGATGAAGGAGAGCTTCGATCCCGTGCGGCGCGAATAAGACTCCACCTCAGGTGTTGCGCGGAGAATCTTTCCGACCGATTCCAACATCCGGTTCGTCTCATTGAGTGAGGTTCCCGGAGGGGAGGCATATTCAATTTCGAAGCCGCCTTCGTCCATCTCCGGCATGAACTCACTGCCCACCTGCCTATACATCAGATAGGTAACTCCGAGAATCGCAACCACAACGACGATGGAAGCCCATCGAAAGCGGAGCAAAACGTCCATCCATGATTTATAAATGCGAAAAATGCGGCCTGGTTTCTGCTCCCGTTGTACTTCACGGTGGATGTCTTTAGTGCGAACAAGAAGGGAAGCCAGAAGGGGTGCGAGCGTGATCGAAAACAAAAACGAAAGCAGGAGCGCGAAAACCATCGTGATCGAAAGAGGGCGAAAGAATGCGCCCGTGAGGCCGCCCAAAAAGCCCAGTGGGATATGGATCACGATCGTGCTCGCTGTCGAACCGATGATGGCCGGCATCAGCGCGCGAAGAGATCTACGCGCCGAGGATACAAAAGCGAACTGGCTGTTGCTCGTATGTTCCGGCCCAAAGTGCGTGAAAATATCTTCGATAATAATAATAGAATCGTCGATGATGAGGGCAATCGCCGCGGCGATTCCACCCAGGGTCATGATGTTGATCGTCTGCCCGATCGCGTCCAAAAAAATAAAGGTGCAGGCGATCGTTGCTGGCACTACGATCGCGAGTACCAACGTGGTGCGCCAGCTTCGAAGGAATCCGAAGAGGACAAGCATCGGCAACAGAATCCCAATGAGGATCGCGTCGCGCGTGCTTAAAATGGACCTGCGAATAAACCCGGATTGATCGTAGTAATTTCCGATATGAATTCCGGGTGGAAGCTTTATGCTCGCGAGCTTTTGCTTCGCCGCAAGTCCGATTTGCACCGTGCTTCCGGTCGGCTGTTTAAAAATGTCGAGCAGTACGGCGGGCTTGCCGCCAGCCGTAGTTCGGACGTATTGCTCTTCGACGGCAGGCGCGACCCGAGCTAAATCGCCCACATGGACGGGAACGCCATTGAAGGTCGTCACGGTCACATTCGAAATATCGTCCGTATTTTTGAGCAGTCCATCGACGAGAGAGAGGTAGAGCTGATAATTATTTTCAACTAAGCCCGTTGACGCCACCATGTTCGCCTTTTCGATGGCGTCGTCTATTTGCCGAATGTCGAGATGATAAAAGGCAAGTTTAGCGGGATCGACAGTTACCCAAAATTCCCGGATGTCGCCGCCCGTTACATTAACGCGCGCGAGGCCGGGAACCTGCAAAAGTGCCGGACGAATCGTGTACAGCGCGAGATCGTGAAGCTGTACCTGAGAAACCGTTGACGAAGTCAAACTGTATCCTTCGATCGGAACGACGGACACGTTCATCATCTGGACGGAAATCCGCGCGGTGGGCGGCAATTGCGAACGTATATTCCCCAGTTCTCCCTGCAACAGCTCCATCGTTTGCACGACGTTCGTGCCCCAATCGAGAAAGACATTCATTTCGACCGAGCCCCGGCTCGTCACGGAGCGAACCAGGCGAATGCCTGGCACGGCATTCACGACCGACTCGAGTGGCTTCGTGATTTGGACCAACACCTGATCGGCTGGCTGCTCGCCATTATTGACATTGACAACAATGCGTGGGAACGTAATATCGGGAAACAGTCCGACCGGCATTGAGAGCGTGAGAAGCACACCGCTCACGACGAGCAGCGCCGTCGTGAAGAGAATCGCCTTCTGGTGGTGTTTAACGCGCTCTATGAGAGCCATGGGGTCATCGTTCGCGCGTAAGCGTTATGCGTGTCGAATCCGCCAGCGCGTAGTTGCCTTGGGTGATGACGTTCATGCCGGTCCGAAGCGAATCGCCTCGGACGGAAACGAGGCTATCCATTTCCGGCCCGGTCTGAACGACGACACTCTTCGAAAGGGAATCCGGGCCGAACGTCACGATGGTGCGCACGTTCGTTTCATCGTTGCGGAGCACGGCGCTTTTGGGCACAAGCATAGCTTGATGAAGCACGTCGAAGGTGATCGTCGCTGTGCCGGCGATGCCCGTGCGGAGCGCACGAACGAATGATGCTGGCAAATTTTGGAATTGAAAGATAACCTGCGCGGCCTGGCTCGTGGAATCGGCCGCGGGCTTGATTGCAAAAACGAGAGCTTCGACCGGAGCGGAGGTAGGGCCGAGGCTGGGAAGCGCAATCGCCGCTGATTCGCCAACACGAATGCGCGGCATTTCGAAGAGCGGGACGCTCGCCACGAAGACGACGTCATTCATCGAGACAATGGAGAGAAGCTCCTGATTTTCCGCAACGAATTCTCCGGGATTAGCCGAGCGAGTCGCGATGAGGCCGGAAATCGTGGAGTGGACTTGCATTCCATTCTGGTCCTTCTTTGCCAATGCGATCATCCGTTCGGCTTGCGCGCGTTCGGCGGGGGTTTTTGCCTCTGCCATCATGACTTGCGCGCCTTGCTGGCTCGATTGCGCCTCTTTCGATTGAATCGTCGCTACGAGTTCGCCCGCGCTCACGTAGTCCCCTTCGAGGCCGTTCAGCGCGAGCAATCTTCCGGCAATGGGCGCGACGAGTTTTTCTTGCCGGGTAGCCTCTGTATGTCCGGTCGCGACGAATTGCTCGGGAACGTTCCCGGTGGTGACCTGTGTCGCTTCGACGGCTACTTTGGCCGCAACGGCAGGCGCTGCTGCCCCATTATCGCTCGAGTCTTTTTTGCCGCATCCCGCGACAAAGCCGAGAAGCAGCAACGGCACGGCGCCTATAACGATAGGACTTCTTCGCTTTTCGAAATAATTATTTTCCATTGTTCGCATTAATATTTGGGCTTGGCGCCGCGGTGAGGTGCCGAAGCTGTGCGCGATAATGTTCGAGGTCGCTCAGAATTTGTAGTTCCGCGAGCCGCGTATCGAGCACTTGCTTTTGCGCGTCGAGCACCTCGGAGGCCAATGCGCCGCCGACCGCATATTTTGCTTTCTCCAAATCGTAGGAATCGCGCGCTTTCTGCAAATTCGCGCGCAGCGCCGCAAGGCGCGAGCGAGAAGTTTGGAGCAGGACCAAAAGCTGTGTAATTTGCGCCATTAAGTCCCGGCGCTGTTGTGCCAGTTCCGATTTCAGAATTTGCACGATCACCTGTTTCTCATCGACTTGCGTTTTATTCAAGCCCCAATCAAAAATCGGTCCGGTAACGGAGATGCCGGCTGATGCGCCCCAAAAGGGTGTTCGCTGATCCGCTGGGCCGGTAAGATTTTGGACAGACGTGAGCAGACCAGCATCGACATTCGCATCAACCTGTGGCTTTGCCATCGCGCGAGCGAGCGCGATGTCGAGCTTCGCACGCTCGAGTTCATTCTGCGCGAGCGCGATCGTAAGTGTAACAAGGGAATCGTACGACCGCATCCTATCTGCCGGAGCGGTAAAGGCGGAATCGAATTTTCCCTGCACGAGAAATGCCGTATCCGACGGAGTTCCCATGAGAGAAGCAAGCGCATAGCGCGCCTGAAGCTCACTTGCCTGCGCTTTTTCGAGCGCGATGTGTTCATTGCCAAGCTGCACTTCGGTCTTGAGGAGATCGGTATAGGGCGATGTTCCGCCGTGGAATAGGCGATCGACGAGGTCGCGATAGCTCTGAAGTTCCGAAGTGCTCTCGAGTTCGATGGCAACCTCCATTCGCGCTCGAAGATCTTCTTCGAAGGCTTGGGTTACATCGAATCGCAAATCCTCCCGTGTAAGCGCAAGTCCCGTCCGCGCGCGTGCAACATCGAGTGCGGCCTGATTCTTTTCGATGCCATAGGCTCCGCCGTTATAGATGGTGTGCTGCACGGTAAGCTGGCCATTCAGGACGCCTTCGTTCGTGACGACAGGATCGTAACCGAAATACCTCCCGGAAGGCGCGTAACTTCCACCTAAATTATATTGGAGTGGAGGATAGGGCGCGAGTTCGGCTGCGTGGTACGCAAGCCGCGCTTCCTCAACGTTAAGGCCCGCCGCGCGCACGAGCGGCGCGTGCTCATAGGCGAAGGCCACTGCGGAATCAAGCGTGAGCGCCCGCTGGGCACGCACGAAGGATGCGGTGTCCAGAAGCAGCAGGGGGACGATTGCAAGCGTAAGGCTAATGTGAGTCCAGCGCAGTTTCAAATCGGGGTAAGTTGATTTGGGTGAGTGGAATCGCTTCAGAAGCATCGGAAAACGACGCGAACACAAATATCGTCTCGCCGAAAATATTAATAAGTGTTAAGCTAATGGCTGAGGTATTTCGAGGAACGAAATACCCGTCTCCCTATTGTTCTATAATACTACAAGGATGGCTCACCAAACGGTGGCCATTTTACTCTCACGAAATCTTACGATTTTATGCACATGAAAGCACGAACCATCGGACTCTCACTTCTGCTTTTTTTCGTGGTCGGTTGCACCAAAAAATCCTCGGTCCAAACGGCGGATACAACCAATATCCCTGCCACTGCTGCCCCAGCCACCGCACCGGCTCCGGTTGCATCAAGTCAACCTTCGCAAGCGCCAACGTTTGATGCAAAAACGGTCTCGGTACACAACCTCCCTGATTCGGTAAAACCGTTTGTTGCGCAAAACTATCCTGGTTACGCGATTGCTGCCGCGACCTACGATCCGCTGTGTGGCGGCGCGCCTGCCATCGACGTTGCCATTCGAGCAAAAGGCAAGCCAGCATACTCGGTGATTTTTTTACCGAGCGGGCATTATGTGCAGCGCGAGCAGGATGTGCCGCTTAGCACCATCCCCGCCACCGTTATTGCGACCGTGAAAGCGAAATATGCCGGATTTAAGCCGGGACGGCAGGCGGAGAAATTGGTGCTCGTGGATAATTCGATCGAGTATTCCGTCGATCTCCTCAAACCGCATAATCAACG
>VFSW01015723.1_pt1 | contig 10377 bp, 10 predicted proteins | sample 5358111 | NCBI WGS metagenome assembly VFSW01 (sample SAMN11554181, study PRJNA540505) | mine drainage metagenome | isolation source: sediment from site ElyBrook_90M | place: USA: Ely Copper Mine, Vershire, VT | collected 2017
GGCTGGCAAGGAGCTTGTTGGCGCTGTCCTCGGCGTTGCGCTCGTTGAGCTGGCGCTGCGCCAGTTCGGTCTGCCTGGTATATAACGCGTTGACCTTGGCTTGCGTCCTGGCCTGCCCTTCCAGTATCTTCAGCTCGGTGCCCTTGACGTAATCGGCATATTTCGGATCGTCGATCCAGCCTGGCATATGGCCTGTTTTCTCGATGTATCCGACCGCGGCCGACTGTACGATTGCCTCCGATCCCTTCTGCAACAGTTCGCTGCGAACCTTTCCGGCCGCAGTCCCGGTCAGGTTCGGGCTCGTCGCGATCACACCCTCGGTCGAACTCTTGAGCGTGGCGAGCGCGAAGTCGATGCTGGAGGGATCGCCGTGCACCGTGGCCGATAGCTGGTTGATGGTTTTCTGGTGATTGACGACGGCAGCCTGTCCGGCCAGTTCGGACATGTCGGCAGTGCCCTTTTCCGCCATGTGCTGTCGCAGCGCATCGACGTGGGCTTCCGCCCATTTCTGACCGTTCTCGGTGTAGAAATCCTTCTGGAAATCGGCGAGGCTGTCGTCGAGGCCGGCGAGGAATTTCGGCACCACGGTCGGATCGTTGGGGTCGGCGTTCTTGACAGCCTCGTTCAGCTCCCTGGTCTTTTGCAGCATCAATCCGGTGAAGTCGGCAGCCCCCTTGCTGACCTGCTGGTTGTCGAGATACTGGACCGCGGCATCGCCGGCGGCGGCCACGCCGGAGCCGACGCCACGGCCAACCGTGGCCAGTGCTGAACCTTTTTCCGAGCCCAACTCCCCGGTCTCGCGGCCCAACTGCTGGGTCTGCCCGGCCAGCCGTTCGGTCTCGCGCGCAAGGGTATCTTCGGCCGAAGCCTTCTGGTTGAAGAACGCCCCTACCCGCCGCGCGGTGCCGGCCTGCGCTTCCACTCCAGTCTCGGTGGGGCGAAGGGCGAGGTTGCCGGCGTCGTAAATGGTGATGTTGGCCACATCGCCTCCTATAGCAGGGCTATGGCAGCAGCGCCCTTGAGCGCCGCGCCTGCGAAGTCGCCGATTTCGGCCAGCGTGCCCGCGGATTTGGTCTCAGCCGCCAGATTCATCTGCTCTCCAGCAATGCCCTGTTGCTCCTGGGCGATGGTGTCGGTCTGGCCCGCGATCTGTTCCTCGCTCGCCGCCGTCTCGCGCCCCACCGTCGCCATGGTGCCGAACGCGGAGGCCTGTTCGCGATAGCCGGCCTCGTTGATCGCGCCCTGCATTCCGATCACGCCGGTGGCGAGCGCGCCCTGGTTGGCGGAATCGCGCATCAGGTAGAACGCGCTGCCGCCGGAGGAAAACCCGGCCCCACCTTCCGCCGCCTTCTGGGCGCCGATGGTTTGCGTCTCTTGCCTCTGCTGCTGGAATTGCTGGATGCGGGTCGACTGCGCGGTGAAGTTGGCGTTCTCGGTGGCGAGGTTTGATGCCAGATCGTAGTTCTGCGCCTCCGCGATATCGCCTTGCGCCCTGGTGCGCAGGCTTTCCGCGGTGATCTGCGTGCCCTGGGCGCCGATCTCGGTGCCTTGCGCCTGGATTTGCAGGCCCTGCGCCTTGAGGCCGGCCGCGGTTTCTGCGCCGAAGCCTGCGAAGATGTCGCTGACCGCGCCGCCGGCATCCTGGAATGTTGCGGATGAAATGGCCATCAGGCGTCCGCCTTTGCGTCAAAGCCGCCGACCGCAATCACGAACGCCGGCAACGGGCGGGAGACCCGGAATGAAATCATGTTGTCGAAGTCATAGATCGAATTGACGTTGTCGCGCCAAATCCCCTTCCAGAGCTGCTGCGGGGTATAGGGTGTCCCGTTCGGCTGCAAAAGTTTGGCCGGATAGAGCGTGCTGAAATCGGTCCCAAACGAAATCGATCCGTTGACACAGCCGTAGAGCATGGCTGCGGCGCGGTGCTGCCGCCCGAGCTTGCCGAAGCCCGGACCTTCGCGCGCGCCGGTATCGGCTTGTGTAACGGGGCGAACCAATTGCCCGTCGCTGTTGTAGGTAAACCCTGCCAGCGCCGGCAGCGTCGCGAACGAGTTGACCAGGGTTGGAGTGAACAGCCCGCTTGCCGTTCCGCCCGACACGCCATCGCCAAACGGGATATGGATCGATCCCGACACCACAACGAAGTCTCCGCAGTCAAGTCCCGCAATGAACGCGGTCACGGTCTTGCCGTTATGATCCCACAGACCGTTGACAGTCAGCGAACCATACGGCGTTGCCAGCCATGACGTGCTGCCAGCCGCGCTCGGGATGTTGTTAAGGTTGCCGGTTGCAATAGAGACGTATTCGTTGCCGTTATAGGTGACGAACGCTCCAGCGGCATAGGTTGTGAGCGCCGACCATGCCGCTGAAAGGCCGGTCCCGAGATTGACCTCGGTCGATGATGGCACGATCGCATTGTCGAGGAAGGCGCAATTCACGAGCTGGAAATTTTCATCCAGGAGATCATTCATGATCTCGATATGGCGAATTCCGGTCGACGGATCGTTGGTCAGCAGCGACAGGTTTTCCAGATTGCCGCCGACCGATGGCCCGGTGCAGATGCTTTCGACCGTGCGCCCCGATCCCAGTTGATGGCGGTGGCCGCCGATGATGGTCGGCCCCTGCGATGTCATCAGCGTGTCGCGCTTGTAGGTGGCGCCGATCAGTGCACCGTCCGCGCGCCGCATCCATACGATCGGCGCCAGTTCCTGCTGGTAGGCAATTTCAAGCATGGTGTTGACGGTCAGGTGCCTGAAGCGCTCGGACAGATGCGGCGCGGTGAACTTGCCGGAGAACACGTCAGGGAAATACTCCATCAGCTTGCGGCCGAACTTCTGGATAAATAGCACGGTATGCTCGGCACGGCGCGGCTCGGTATTGCCGCAGCCGATGCGGGTGACGCGAACCGCCCTGATGTTGTTCGGGGCCAGCGCGCCGGCCCCGGGTGCCGCGATCAGCCACTCGCCTGCCTGCGATCCGAACAGCAGTCCCTGCTGGTCCGGCATGAACCATTCGATCAGGTTGGAATCCTCGCCGTCGCAGATATACGAGATCGAATTGCTGGCCGATACCGTTCCGTCCGGCGATGTTGGGGTGAAGTCGATTTCGGTCCCGGCGAATCCATTGGACACACAGGCATCGAAGCGGTTGGACACCACGCCGCCGAGCCAGATGCGGCCTTCGTGATAGGCGCCGCATGTCGGCCATCCCGTGGTGTCGCTGTATACCCCGAGTTGCCAGGTGTTGATGGTCTGATTGTATAGCAGCGCAGGCCCTCTGATCTGCGCGGTGATGACCGAGCCGTTGGCAACATTGGGCGCATAGAACTGCGCCTGCGCCACCCCGATCTCGGCAGTAAAGACGTGCGAACCGTTATCCGGCAACGGCTGCACATAGGACGCCACGATCTCGAACCATATATAGGTCCATGTCGAAACACGATCGGACGAGACGACGGTCGTCGCAGAGAAGATATTGGCGGTAGTGACAGAACCGAGCAGCGTGCCGCTGGACGGCGAGAGCGGCGCGGAATTGCTGGCGCGCAGGTTGATCGCGATCGGCAGCGCACCGTTCGGCGTATTGGCAAGCCCGATATCGCTAGATGGATACAGCGTGGCGGACTGGATCGCGGTGGCCGTACCGTAGTGCTGCCCGACGTAGACATCTTCGACAGGAGAGGAGACCGTTCCGCCTCCGGCCCAATATGGCGAGGCCGGCGGCGAGGCATCTATGCCAAACATCAATATCCAGTGTCCACCTGGGGGGGGACCGGTACTTCGCCCCGCGGTTCCTCCGTATTCATAGGCAAAACCCTGGTAAGAGACCATCATGCCGTCGGTATAATAACCCCCGTAGACCCATGGATTATATGGATTGCTGGCGATGATGTTGTATTGCGCCTGATATATGCCGCCCGCATACTGGCACAGCGCGCCCGACGACCAGTTCACCGCCGACCATGCCGGATAGGTGACGATGCCGACCGAGAACGTGGCGCATGCCGGGAAGCCCTTCGACGTGGTGCCGTCGAACGCCGCCGCCAGGCCGCCGCCGCCGGCGAGGTCGCCGATGGCGATGGCCGGATTGATAAGGCCCGCCCCCGAAACCGTGACGATCTGCGCCCATGTCCATGTCGCTCCGGTGGCGTTCAACGCCCACAGCGTCGACGTGCCGGGCTGGACATTGGCGCCGATGGAGCCGGTTGCGGTCCAGTACGAGTTGCCGCCCTGTCCGTCCGGGTAGAACACCACATTGCCTGTGACATAAGTGCCGCTTGCGGTCCATGCCACGGGTTCGGAGAACAGGCGCAGCAATCTGCCGATATCGGAGGTGACAAAACCGGAACCGCCGTTGATCGCCGCGCCGCCGTTGACTACCGCCCAGTTGCCGGGAGACGACGCCGGGGTGTTGTTCTGGTTTAGCGCGGTGAGAGATTTGTAGCAGACGCCGACCGATGTAACGAAATCGCCGCCGTTATAGGCCTTGGTCGAATCGTAAGCAGCAAACGAAAATGTCAGCGTCACCACGCCGTTGAGTGCGCTGGACGACATCACCGAGTTGGCGATCGGATCGAGATACGGCCCGTCGATAAAATCCCCTGGCCCGTAAGAGAATGTCGCGAATGAACCCGCGGTCGGAAAATTTGCCACCTGCAACACCTGCGGATGCGTGCCGTTCAACAACAGCGTCCGTGTCTCGGCCTGCACCGACCTGAGATTTAACCACGATCCCGCCGTGTAGCCGGTGGCGATCTCAAGGATACGGGCGATATTGCCGGATATGAACGCTCCAATCGTCGAACCGTCGATCGTCGCTCCCGTGATCGTGTCGGCAATCGAGACATGCGTGGTATCGACAACGGCGATCGTAAACTGGCGGTTTTGCAAAAGAGGATTGTTGATGCCAAGCGAATTGAACATAACCGTGTCGCCGGTCGACCAGCCGTGCGCGGTCACGGTCTGGACTACTGCGGGATTGGCGGCCGAGATCGCGACGATTGTCTGCGCGTCGTTGGTCATGACATAAGCAGGTCCGGTGGTGAACCGGATGGTGCCATCGGTGAAGTTCATGACGTAGGGAAAGGCCTGTTCGAACGCGAATGGGATCAGCCGCCCGGTAACGCCGCCCCTGGTGGTGCCGACATGCCGCGTGCCGGGTCTCCTGAGCAGCGCGCCGGTCTCGATCGGAATGAAGTTGAGACAGACGTTCATCGATATCTTGTAGGCAGGCTCGTCCATGCGGCCCTGCGCTGCTTGCGATATCTCGCCGCCTAAAAAATTTGTCTGGACGAATGAGGCGTTCGCCATTGGCTACGCCCGGCAGGTAATGAACGTATCGTCCGGCGGATCGTCCGCTCCCTGCTCGATCGCGTTCTCGGTGCGGGCGGTGCCCATCCATTCCTTGTAGATGACCATGCAATCCTTGACCTTGGCCGAGGATTGCGTCAGCGGTTCGCACACTTCCATGCCGACCCGCGCGGCCAGTCCCTCGCAGAACATCGCGTCCATCCGTGCCACGTCGGCGAAGTCGGCGACGAATCTGAAGAGCAGCGGCCCGATGTCGGAAGTCAGCAAATAGCCGTTCTCGAATGCCCAATCCGTGTAGGTGATGCCGGTCGGGCCGCCGGCCCAGCTCGTGGTACCGCTACCGGGGTTCTGGTTGGCAATACGCAAATACCCCGCAGGCAGTTTGAATACATTGCGGGTCAGCGAATCGTTGGCGGGCCCGGTGCCGAGCGGATAGGAGATATTGGGCTTGACGATGCCGACGCCTGCCGGGAACGAAGCGCTGCCGATCTGCAACCACTGGTCGTTGCCGCCGCCTTGCGTGAAGATCGTTGTCCATGGGCACGCCGCGCCCGCGGTCCAGTGCACGCCGCCGTCAGTGGATGGATTGTTGTTCAGATTGCCGTTGCCGACCGAGGTATAGATCAGTCCATCGGTCGGGTTATAGACGGTATTGCCCAGCGCATAGGTGGTGAGGGAGGACCACGCGGCGGGCGCATTGGCGGGGTTATTGGCGATGTTGAGATCGAACAGGCTCATGTAGAGCGTACCGCCGGTAACGGCTTTCCAGAACGTCGAGGCCGCAGCGTTCGGATAATTGCCGGTATTGTCGGACAGGATCGAAACGTATTCGGTGCCGTTGAACATTGCGAAATTGCCGAGCGCATAGACGGTGTTGACATTCCACTCGATCACCGGCGAGGAAGTCGGCGAGGTCAGCGTGGTGGTCTGCGGCACCTGCTGGGTGGCAAGCGTCAACACCGGCATCAGCGCCCAATCGGCAGCCGAGGCCGGCGGGACATTGCCGACATTGCCGGCTACCAGCGAGCAGTAGACGTTGCCGTCGGTATAAGACACCGCGACGCCGGCGGCATAGGTCGTGCCGACCGCCCAGGCTGCGAAGGCCTGCACCACCTGATTGTTGAAATACGTGGTGGCGGCCGACCACTGGTTCGGCAGCGAGGGATCGAGCGCGTTGGAATTGGCACTGGACTGGTAGACGTTATAGCTGCCGTCGCCCGGCGCGGTGTAGACCAACTCGCCGGTGTAATAGGAGCCGGTCGGATCGTACAGCGAGACGGTCAGCGGCCCGAAATACAGGTCCCACGATGCTGTCGGCGGCGGGAAGGCGTTGGGCTGGATGTTGAGGTTGTTGGGGATGCGCGACATCCACAGCGTACCGGAGCCGTCGTCGACGATCGATCCTGCGAAATAGCTGGTGGTGGACTGCCACAGCGTCGGCACCAGCATCATGGTGTTGGTGTCCATCGCCCGCAGCGGCGCACGGCGGGTGGCGAAGGTCCAGACGTTGCGGCGCAGTTCGGCCTGGCGCAGCTTGCCGTAGACGAAATTGACCTGGAGGGCGGCCTTGGAATTCTCGGTGAACCCTAACACCGGGTCCATCAGTTCGGCGCCCACGCGCTGCAGGCCCCGGTTGCCTATGTCAGTCGGTGTTATAAACTCAGGCATCCATCCCTCGATAGGACAAGGCCTGACGGAGACCATCAATATGGTCTCGGAAAAATCCCAAACCTCTATTACATCGGGCGCATAAAATTCCGCGAGACCCTGGAAGATTTAATAATTCCACCATGGGCCTGACGATGCTGTCAGAACCCTATGGCAGCAACGCACCGTTTATTCCACCGCGGTGGGAATCCGGGTGATCTGCAGGTAATTGGCGGTGAATGTCGCGACCACCCACTCGTAGGTGCCGGGCGGCAGCGAGATGGTCTGCTGGCCCGCGGTCGCGGTGATCTGGGTAATGCGCGCGGTATAGGTCGCCCCGTCCGGCCCCAGCTTCTTGAGGTCGATGGTGCCGGTGCCGGTGGATAAGGTTTCGATCCAGTAACTGCCGCCGCGCAGGTTGAACGGGCCGATGGTGCCAGCCGGCTGGTTCTGGTAGATGACATTATCCGGCTTATTCCACAGGGCCATGTCAAACCCCGAAGTCGCTCTTGAACATGGTGCCGTCGACCACGGCGCGCTCGAACGCCTCCAGCGCCTTGATCACGTCCTTGATTGTCAGCGCCACGCCGTTGCCGTCCAGCAGGTTGACCCGCAGCTCGACGTCGTTGGCATTGGTCGCCAGCGTGCCGTGGGTATAGTCGGCGATCTTGAACCCGTCCAGGCCGCGCGCGATCGAATAGGATACCGATGCCATGGATCAGCCCACCACGAAATCGACTTCGACCGAGAGATCGCCGCCGGCGGTGACGGTGGCCGTGGTCTTGAGCAGGATGTCAAAGAACCCGCCCGGATCCTCGGTCCATCCCAGCGTGCCCAACGCGTTGAGCACCGCCCACATTTCCATGTTCTGATGCGCCGTGGTGAAGGTGTTGGCGAAGGTCTGGTCCTGGTTCTTCTGCGCGGCAGCGATGGCAACAGCGGCACCGAACAGCTTGTTGTCGGCCGATGACACCTGCGGGATGGTGCCCTGCAATGCGGCCGGCGTGCCGTCGGTGGTCGAGTCAGAGAACGCCACGTCGATGTCGGCGGCAACCGATGTCGATAGCGCGGCGTTGGTCAGCAGCACACGCTTGACCTTGGCGTTGGTCGGAAAACGGCACAGCCGGTAGGTCGAGCCGGTGGTGACGCCGGGGGTCGCCGCGACATGATCATTGACGACCTGCATGCGCCCAGCCGCACCCTGGCCGGTGGTGTTGGCGACAACAGGGCTGGCGTCGAGATTGGTGATCGAAGGAGATTTAAGGGCTTCGGTGGTCATCTATCTCTCCTTACGGGGTCACGTCGGCCGCAGCCGAGGTATCGGAACAAAGCACCTGCAGCAGCCGGCCGGGCTCCAGCCGGGTGGCGCCCGACGTCATCAGCGTGGCGAGCTGCCACGGCAGGCCTGAGAGGTCACGGCGGCGTTCGAGATCGTTTTCTGTGTCCTTCCAGACGCCGAGATATGCGCCGGACTTCACCATGGCGATGTTCTGGCGGATGTTGGAAGTGGAGGTAAGCCGTTCGGAATAGACGATATTCCAGCCCATCATTCTGACAACCTTGCCCTCAACCAGCGTCGGCGCGTTGCCGTTGAAGTCACTTGACACCACCTGCACCTGATTGAGCAGATCGGATTCGCCCTGGCTATTGGTGATCCAGGTCAATTCCTCGTCGTCGACGTCGACCTCTGCCTTGCGCATCACGCGCTTGGCTTCGATCATTTTGGCGACGGTAAGGCCCGAGGCCGAGGTCGACCCGAAGGTCGATGCGATCTGCCAGTTGGCGGTGGAGAAGGATTCGGTGGTGGTGCCGATGCCGGTGCCGTCGCCGATGGTTGCGGTGGCGAACGCGGCGCCGATGAGGCGGTCGTCCCATTCACGGGCCACAGCCGCAGCCGCTACGTCCGAATAGCGGCTGGTCGGGTCCTGCAACAGGCGCAGCTTGTCGAAGGTATCGATGAGCTGGAAGGCTTCCTTGTCCACCGGCGTCACCCAGCGGCGGGTGAAGTCGACGTTCTGGGGCTGGTTCGGTGCGAACCGGCCCGCCGGCGCCTTCATCTGGATATTGCCGATGTAATCGATCGGGCTGGCCTGTTTGCCAACGTGTTGGCCCTCCATGACCTTGCCGCGCAGGCGCGAGGTTTTCTGCTGCAGCTTGAGCATGAGTATTGTCGAGAAGGTCTCGACGGCAAGTTTCGGCAGGTTCTCTGACATGGCTGTCCCGTATGGTTGGTCGAAGTTTTCACCTCGGCCTGATCCATCGCGGGGGCCGTCAAAGTCCTTTCATTTGAACCTGGTCCCTTTCGGGGGGCTTACTCCCGTTTCAGCCTGATCCTCCGGGGGGCTGTACGCTCGGGTATTGCAGGAGGTATAGGCGCGGCACCATTCCTGTTCAACGCACCGCTATTTCTTGCGCATCGCTTCCAGCCGCAAACCGAGTCTGGCGCGGGCACCGGCCTTGCCGGGAGCATCCTTGTGGCTCTCCATGTAGGCATGGGTGCTCTCGCCAGCGGCGGCAGCGGCTTTCTTCTCGACGCCCGGGTGTTTTATGGCTCCGCTGATCCATTTCTTTTTTGCCATGTCAGCCTCGTTTCCTGATGCTCCCGGACTTGAATTTTTTGCCGCTGGCCTTGTCGGCCGCCGCAAAATCCTTGCCGACAGATTGCGGCACACCGGCCTTTTTGGCGAATTTCGCGCTATGGGCCACGGCCTCCATGAATCGGTGTTGTTTGGCGCTGGTCGATGGCATTTCAGCCTCTGGCGTCGATCTTCTGGTGCCTGATCAACTTCCTGGCTTCCATGATTTTCGCCTTGGTCTTTGGCCCGGCATTGTGCAGAGAGGCCTTGAACGGATGGCCGCACAGCGCGACCGTGGTGATGACGCACCGATCCTCGGTGCAATCCGCGCAGCAGTCGGTAGCGGAGAGCCCGGCGAACTCGCCGCCCCTGACCGGGACTGGCTTGTCGGAAACCTTGCGCCTGGCTTTTTTCTTCGCGGGCCTTGCGGGCTGTTCGGCGATGTCGGTCTGTTCGGGGGTCATGCGGCAGCTCCGGTCACGAGGGCGATAAGGCTATCCATTTCGGCTTTCTCTTTCGGCAGGCCCTTGAGATACCGCGCGGTCCATTCCGGGTCGCCGCGCAGTTCCTCGATCCGGGCACGGGCGCCATTCATGGTGGTTGGATTGCCGCCGCTTCCCGATTCGACGAAGGTATCCTCGGTTGTGCCAGAGCCGATCTTGCGCCAGAATTCCATGGTGGCCTTGTAGCCAAGCGATTCTTCCATTGCCGCGATCACCTTGGCGGCGGCCTCCTCGCTGCCGACCGCGCGGCGGGCGCCCGACATCGCGGTCAGGCGGTTGAATTCCATATTGGGACCCCATTCCTTTTGCAGGGCAGCGCGCTCGGATTGCAGCGTTGCCGCCCTG
>VFSW01015724.1_pt1 | contig 10377 bp, 8 predicted proteins | sample 5358111 | NCBI WGS metagenome assembly VFSW01 (sample SAMN11554181, study PRJNA540505) | mine drainage metagenome | isolation source: sediment from site ElyBrook_90M | place: USA: Ely Copper Mine, Vershire, VT | collected 2017
GTGAGCATGCTCCCAGAGGCGTACCCTAGCGCGGGGATCAGCACCACGTTGCGCAGCGTCATCAAGCCCTGCACCCTGAGCGCCCACGCCCCCGACGCCATCGAAAGGCCGATGGGGACAGCGGTCGCCACGACGTAGACCGGGTTGCTGAAGAGAGACTGCGCCGGGGGCACGACGTTGAGAACCACGGCGAGCGCAGACAGGAACGTGACCACTATCCAGCTCAGGCTGGTGAACGGGGCCATCAGCATCAGGACGAGGCCGAGCCTCTTTCGGAGGCTGACGTGACGGGCTGTAAGGATCGTGTTCCCGTACTTCGCTATGCACCTCCACCACCCCTGAGACGTCCGGGCCACCTGCTTCTTCCATACCTCCAGCGTCGAGGGGTCCTCCGACATCACCTTGACGCTGCTTAGGTAGATGCCCCGCTTGCCCGCGAGGTACATCTTTATCGAGATGTCCGCGTCGTCGGCTATCCTCTCGTTCGACCACATCCCCACGTCCCTGAGGTCCTTCGACCTCACGAGCGCCATCCCTCCCTGGAGCGAGAACGGGGCGTCGATGTGGTACGCCCCCATCTTGGAAAGCGTGTCCCCGATGTCTTGCGTGAGCGCGAACAGCCTCGTCACAAGGTTGTAGTTCCTGTTGTAGTGCCCATACCGGAACGAGACGAACGAAGCGCGCGGGTGCTTCTCCATCGTGTCGATCCCCTTCGTGATGGCGTCAGGTGGCGCGATCGAGTCGGCGTCGAGCAGGAGGACGTAGTCCACGTCGACGCTCTCCATCCCCTTGTTGAGCGCCCCGCACTTGAAGTGCTCCCTGCTCGGCCTCCTCGAGACCACCGCCCTTATCCCGGACTCGTTGAGCTCGCGGACCTTGTCGTCGATCATCTCGACGGTCTGGTCGTTGGAGTCGTCAGCGACCACCACCTGGAGCTTGTCCTTCGGATAGTCGAGGTTCTTCAGCGCGTCGAGGGACCTTTCTATGACGTACCTCTCGTTGAAAGTGGCGATCAGCACCGAGACGGTCGGGTGCTCCTCCAGTGCGACCTCTCCTAATCCCAGGTCCCTGGGGTACCTCAGCGAATTCCCGAGGAGGAAGACCCAGTAGTACTCGAGGGCGAACACTGGGATGCTGAGAACGAGGGTGACTACTTCGATCAAGAACCAGATTTGTATCGCCATTCGTCGAGTCCCGGGAAGAACAAGCCGAAGCTCCAAGCCCCACTATGTAAATTTTCAGATAGTGTGCGTGGCTGGGCGCGCGCGAAGGCGCTGCCGGGGCAGCCGGTCAGGCGTCGCGTTCCGGCCCGCGGATAAATAGGCGCCGCAGGCACCCAGCGAGAAATACGACGGTCTCGCGCAAAATATACTTCGCCGTTTTCGGCTCAGGGCTGGGTCACGTGACCCGGGTCATCGACATCGCCCAGCGCCTCGGGGCCGACTGGGACAAGATCCGCTACTCGTGCTCTGGTCAGGGCTTGGAATACATCAGGACGCACCACCCGCAGATGGACGCCGTGGAGTGCCCCCACCTAGACGTGGAGTGGACAGAAGACGGAGGGTTCTCCTCCCGGGGATTCGTCGTGCACTTCCCATTCATGCTCCGCTCCTTCTTGAACCAGGTGGCGTTCGAGGCGGAGAGCATCGCCAAGTTCGAGCCCAGGGTCGCGGTATCCGACTCGAGGCTCTCCGCCGTGCTCGCCGCCAAGGCGAGGTCCTGTCCTGTCATCACGATGCTGAACCAGTTCAAGGTCACCCTTCCTCCGAGGTACAGGGGGGACGCGCTGGGGCGGCTTTACGAGAGGATCGCCGGAGACGTCCTGGGCCTCATGTGGTCATTCAGCGAGCAGGTCCTCCTGACCGATCTGCCTCCTCCCTACACGATAGGGGAGACCAATGTCGCTGGGACAGACCTGTCGAGGATAGTCAGATACGTGGGATTCACGACTCCGAGCCTGGAAGTGAGCGAGGACAGGCTCCAAAAGGCGAGGGAGGTGCTCGGGTTCGACCGACGACCGCTCATCTTCTTCCAGATAAGCGGACCAGACGCGACGAAGAGGAGGTTCATCGACATGGTCCTCAAGGCGTCTGATGACCTCGCCAGGAGATACAAGATCGTCATCTCGATGGGCTACCTCGAGGGCTCGGGGGAGCCGAGGAGGCTGGCCGGCGGGACGCTCCTCTACGACTGGTGCCCGATCAAGGACGAGCTGTTCATGCTCTCGGACGTGATGGTCGCGAGGGCGGGTCACAGGACCATCGGACAGTGCATCGACGCGGGGAAGCCCGCGGTCCTCATCCCGATACACAACCACTCGGAGCAGCTCGGGAACGCGGACAAGTTCCAGAAGCTGGGGCTGGGGATCGCGGTCCTCCCCGGTGAGCTGACCCCCGAGAAGCTCACGGACGCCGTGGACTCGTGCATGCGAGACCCGAGATACAAGCAGAACCTGGAAGCCCTCAGGCTCATCTCGAAGAGGTACCAAGGGATCGAGAAATGCACAGAGGTCATAGGCTCGTACGCCTGACCGCCCCGCTGCGACCCTGGCCGCGCATCGGCGCACTCTCCCTGCGCCACGTCAGGGCTGACCGGAGATGAACCGCTCGAACTCCCTCAGCGAGGATGGGGTGCCTATCTCGTAGAACCTGTTCTCCACGGGGAACGCCAGGAGCTCTTCGCGCTTGATCAACTCCCCGTAGAACTCCTCTTCGCCGCACTCCTTCCCCGCGGGGATCAAAGCGAGAGCGCGCTTACTCAGGGCGGACACCCCGAAGTTCACCCAGTCCATCCCCGCTCCCCTGCCTTTCTTGTCATACCGCACCACGCGCCCCTCCTTCACGACGACGTCGCTCTTGCCGTATCTGTCGTGGTTCTCGTAGACGGCCATCACGCCGAGCCTCCCGGAATCTGCGAGGGCCCTCATCATGCTCGGGTAGTCCGCCCGGAGGTAGGCGTCGCCGTAGGTGACGAAGAAGCGGTCATCGAGGAGGGGCTCGGCTCCCTTCAGCGCCCCCGCCGGCCCCAGGAGCTTCGGCCCGTCGCGGCTGTACCTGACCTTGACGCCCCACTTGCTGCCGTCCCCGAAGTAGCCTTCGACCTTCTCGCCGAGGTGGCCTACGCAGAGCACAAAGTCGCCTATCCCGTTCTGTTTCAGCAAGCGGACCTCGTGCTCGAGGAACGGCTTCCCGTCGACGAGGACCATGGGCTTTGGGACGTCCTGCGTCAAGCGCCCGAGCCTCGTCCCGAGGCCCCCGACTAGGATCGCGGCCTGCAACTCAAGATGACCTCCTCGTCGTTCGCGCTGCGTTCCTAGACGTTGTAGATTACCTTGCTGCCTTCGAAGTCGAACCTGAACCTCAACTCGGTCAGCCCACGCTTCGCAAGGGCGGCCCTGACCTTCTCCCTTCCCTCCTGGCAGAAGAGCATGAGGAAGCCTCCGCCCCCCGCGCCCACCAGCTTCCCTCCCAGCGACCCGTTCTCCCTGGCGATGGAGTACCACGAGTCGACATGGTCGGTGGTCATGCTGTCGGTGATGCCTCGCTTCACTGTCCAGTGATCGTGCAGCAGCTCCCCGAACCTCTTCAAGTCTCCGGACTCGAGCGCCTTCTTGCTCTCCAAGCCGATCGCCTTTATCGAGTGCATCTTCGTGAGGGCGTCGCCGTCGCCGTCGGAGACCTTCGCCTGCTGCTTGCCGAGGATCTCACCCGCGCTGCGCGTGATCCCCGTGTAGAACATCATTATCCCGTACTCCAGCTCCGAGAGCGTGCTCTCCGAGATGCTGAGCTCCTTGGCCGTGACGTTCCCGCGCGTGTCTATCTCGTAAGACCTGATCCCCCCCAGGCTGGCCGTGTACTCGTCCTGCTTCCCTGAGGGTTCGCGCAGCCGGTTCATCGCGATGTCGCAAGCCGCCTCCGCGACCTGCTCTGGCGTCTTGACCATCCTCTGGTGGGCATAGAGAGCGTTGAGCAGCCCCACGGTGAAGCTCCCTGACGACCCGAGGCCTGTCGCAGCGGGGACGTCGGCGAGGGAGACTATCTCGAGCCTGTCTCTCATTTCCAACAGCCTGAGCGCCTCTCTGACCGAAGGATGGCGGATGAGGTCGATCGAATCCACTATCTCCGTCTGGCTGTAGCTCAGCCTTATCCCCGGCTCGAACCTGTTGTTCACGACGATGTGCATGTACTTGTCCACCGCCCCCGACACGAAGAAGCCGCCGTGCCTCTCGTAGTATGCGGGCAGGTCCGTCCCGCCCCCTCCGAGCGACAGTCTGAAAGGGGTCCTTGAGACGATCAAAGAAAGCTGTGGGCGCTCCGACGCCGAACCTCCTCCTCAGGTATTTAACCAGTCTCCAGAAGAACGCCGGTCGTCTTATCGTCTTCGGGTGATTCGAAGAAGCGTTTCGCTGCTGGTGATAGTTGAGGGGTGTGGCTGGCGGCGCTCAAAACGACTCTTGAGCAATCTCCGTCGTAGCAGGGGGAAGCAGGTTGCGCTGGCTGTCGGGCTGCTGATGGCTGCTCTCGGAGCTTACCTTCTCGCTTCCAACTACGAGCGACTTGGCGGGTGCAGCGAGTACAACAAAAATTTCAACATCGGAGGAAACGGATGCGCGTTCAACTATGGCCCGCTCTTCCTCGTCTGGGTGCTTCTCATGGTCGGCATTCTGCTATCAGTTATGGATGCATACTACCTTGGACTCTCAGCCGCAAGAATCATCCGATGATGAGACAGAACCAGACCGCTGCCGGCTACGCAGACCCGCGCCCGAAGAGCTTGCCCGCCCTGACGACGAAAGGCTCCCAGTCGATCTTGTATATCGCTATGCCAAGGACGACGAACGCCGCGGACGCCAGGATCGAGAGCTGCAGCCCGGAGAGGCCGAAGAGGTGGTGGGTGAGCCTGGAGATCTCCAAGAGCCCCGAGATCTCAAGGAGTATCTCGAATGCGCTCTTCACCAGCTTCGCGATGAAAGTCCCCCCGAGCATCGGCGCCAGCCTGCCGCGGTTCGCCCCCGCCCCGATGTATACGTAATCGTCGAGAGGCAGGGCGGGCAAGAGCGCCGTGATGAACAACCCGAGGTAGAACCCGCTCTTCCCAAGCCACGTCCCGAGCAGCCTTACGTTCTTGTTCTTCTGGAGGCTATTGTGCAGGCCGAGGGCGCTCAGGTAGATCACTATCTTCCCGATGGTCGCGCCGAGGGCGGTCACCAAGACGACCAGCGCGAAGCTCTGCAGGTTGACGCCCGTGGCCTCGAGCTCGGCGGTCGCGATGAACGTGTACGATGCCCCGAAGAAGGCCGTGGCGTTCGCGACGAAGGAGACGAGGAAAAGAAAGAAGAGCCGCAGCAGGACGGAGATCAACCGGACGAGACGCTCTCGAGGCGCTCGCTTTGCGCCCCTTATAGAAGGTGCGGGCCGGCGGCGAAGGCGTCGGGCGCACCCGGCTATCCCATGCCTGTGCCAGCAACAGCCTAAAATACGGAGACAGCCTGTCTAATAGGAGGAAACCATTCAGCGGGCGATGCCATTGCACAAGCTGATAATCATTGGACTCGATGCAGCGGACTTTCAATTGACGCAGGGCTTCATGAAGGATGGCGACATGCCGAGGCTCTCTGCGATCGCGGAAGGGGGCTGCTTCACGAGCCTAAAGTCGGGCATCCCCCCTCAGACGGCCCCGGCCTGGACCTCGATCACCACTGGCGTGAACCCAGGCAAGCACGGGATCTACTACTTCTACAACTTCTCGACCACTCCTCTCACGATAACCAACGCCACCAACACGTCGACCCCAAGGATCTGGGACTACGTCGAAGCGACGGACGGGAAGTCGGTCGTCGTCAACGTCCCCGTCACCTATCCGGTGCATGAGATCCCGGGGTCGATGGTGTCCGGGATACCTCCGTGGTACATCGACGAAAGGTCGGTCTACCCGGCGGCTCTCCTGAGCCGGCTGAAGGAAGCGCACTATGAAATCGACACGCCCCTGAGCAGGGGCCTCGAGAAGCAGCCCGACGTCCTCGTGAGCAAGCTCTTGGCGACCGAGGAGAAGAGGGTCGACCTGTTCCTGCAGTTGCTCAAGGAGGAAGAGCGGTCGTTCGGCATGATCGTCCTCACAGCCCTGGACCGCCTTCAGCACAAGGCGCTGGGGAAGGGGGAACAAGAGGACAAGGCGATAAGGCGCGGCTATCGCGGAGTGGACAAGCTGGTGGGAAAGATGATCGACTCGTTGGGCGGCGAGGTCAACTTCCTCATAGTCTCCGACCATGGCTTCAACGCGCGGCCCCTCGCGTTCTACCCGAACGCCTGGCTGCACTCCCAAGGCCTGCTCAAGAGGAAGTCCTCAATCCCCAACCGCCTCACCAGGATCGCCCACGACGTGCTGGATGGGCACCTTCTCTGGCTTCCTCAGAGCATGACGAAGAGGTATCAGGGCGCAACCACGGTCATCCACACCATCGACGCGGTCGACCTGGAAGGCTCTCGAGCCTTCGTGCCTGGCACGGACGGGGTGGTCGTGGTACGGTCAAAGGAGGACGAGAAAGCGATCGTCTCAGGCCTCTCAGGGCTGAAAGACGACTCGGGGAAGGAGATCTGCAAGGTCTACACCCGTGACCAGGTCTACAAGGGCGACAGGCTCGGGTCAGCCCCCGAGCTGCTGATCGTCCCGCGCGACGACATCAACATCAAGACCGACCCATACAGCCGGAGCATCGTCTCCAGGTCAGGAGACTTCGCAAAGGCCAACCACGGCCCGAACGGTATATTCCTCGTCACAGGGCCGAGCATCAAGAAATCGAGAATCTTGGGAGCCTGCCTCGAAGACGTGGCCGCCACGTCGCTCGCGCTTATGGGCATAAGACCGCCCGACTCGATGGACGGGCGCGCCATCGAGGAGATCATGGCGGAGCCGCGCCCGTTTCAGTCTCTCAAGGCAGCGGATGTCACAGGTGACGATCGAACCTACGCTTTCTCGGAAGAGGATGAAAGACGCGTCATGGACAACCTGAAACGCCTTGGCTACACGTGAGGAGGCGCTCGGCCGAGAGGCGGAGTCGTCTCGCGCCCAAGGACGGCCCGGCGCCTTCCTGTCAGGGACGGAGCTGCGCACGGACGGGTCATACGACGGGAGATCGGCCACCGGAGCGCAGTCCCCGGAGATGAATGTGGACGGCGGGACCCCGACGACCGTCTCGGACGGTCCCGCGCACGCGGCTGCGCAGACGGCGTGGGCCGAAGGCGTCGACCAGCCAGAGGTTGGCGAAGAGACCGGCTATGAGAGGGCGAGGAAGATCGCGTCGGGAATCAGGTCTCTCACGGTCCAAAACCTGGTCAACAGCGTCGTCGGCTTCGTCTTCCTCACCCTGCTCCTGCGCCTCCTGTCGCCTTCAGACTACGGCCTTTACTCGTCGGTCCTGCTCGTGACCACGATCGGGTCGTCGGTCGCCTTCTTCGGATTGCAGTCCGCCGCCACGAGGTTCGTCGCCTACATGGCGCACGACGAGGGGGAGTCGAGGGTGGCCTCAAGGTCGATAGTCGTCCTCTCGCTGGTCTTCACCTCGATCGCGACGGTCGTGTTCGTGCTGCTCTCGCCAGCGCTGTCCATGTACTTCACGAAGAGCACGAATTCGGCGTGGGTCTTCGCCGCCTCCGGAGCCTGGCTCTTCTCGAGCACGATCTCTGGCATATTCCAGGGCCTGATCCAAGGGATGAAGAAGTACGGATCGCTGGCGAGGGTCCTCATCAGCGCGAACCTGGCGATGGTCTGCCTCACGGTGCTAGGGCTCTTCGAGTTTCACAGCATAATCGTCCCGATCGTCGGTTGGGTCTTCTACGGTGCCGTGATCAGCGTCTGGTCTCTCGCCATCACGCGCGAGCGCCTTCTGGCGGCTCACCCGGTCGGGGCGGGAGGGCGGACGGTCAAGAAGGTGCTCAGGTACTCGATACCTCTGGGGGTCGCGGGCATAGTGACGGGCGCCACAGGCGCCGCCGACCCGCTCGTGGGCGGAGGCATGCTGAGCGAAGCTCAGGAGGGCGCGTACTACGCCGCGATCGCCATCTCGGGGGGGATCGGCGTGATGCTCTTCACGCCGCTCAACACCGCCTTCTTCCCAGAGACATCGTCGAACGCGGACGACCCCAGCAAGCTCTCCACGGGGCTGAGGCTCGCTTTCAGGTACACCATGCTGGCCCTGATCCCTGTATCCTTCGCGCTCGTGGGCCTCTCCAAGCAGATGATCAGGCTATTCTCGGGAGGAGCCGCGAGCTATCTGACCGCCAACCCCTCCCTGCAGCTCATGTCCTTCTTCTTCCTGTTCGTCGCGATGCAGGGGATCCTGACCTCGCTGCTGCTTTCGACGGGGAAGACGAAGCAGGTGATGATGATAGGGATCGTGACCGTGGTGTTGGACATCGCGCTTTCCGTGTTGCTGGTCCCCAGCTTGGGCATCCTGGGAGCCGCGACCAGCAGGATACTGGTCGACGTCGCAGGGTTCCTGATGGCCGTGTACCTGACCAAGTCATATCTGGCGGGAGTCGCTGACGTCGGCTTCCACACGAAGGTATTCGTCGCCTCGTTCGTCATGCTCGGCGCGCTGTTCTCATTGTCCAAATTCGTGTCGAACAGGACGTTGACGCTGGCCCCATACGCCCTCATCGGGGTGGTGGTCTTTCTTCTGTGCGCGCGCGGGTTGCGCCTGCTCACCGAAGAGGACAAGCGGTACCTGGAGCACTTCATGCCGGCCACCCTTGGCCGACTGATGCGCCTGCTCCTCTAGTGCCACGACAGGCGGAATCTCAGGCCGGCAGCGGCGTCCGCGAACGTGAAGCAGGACAGACAGACTTAAAGCGATTACGGGGGTGAAGTTTGCCGACTTGTCCCGAACGCAGGAATATCTTGAGGAAGTCTCCCAGATCGCGGCGAAGCTAGACAGGGGGTCTATCGACAGGGCGATATGGATATTCTACGAGGCATGGAAGAACGACAACCAGGTCTTCGTAATCGGCAACGGAGGTTCCGCCTCCACCGCGACGCACTTCGCCTGCGACCTCAACAAGTGGGTCTCCGACGAGGCGGACCGGAAGTTCCGGGCGTTCTCCCTCGTGGACAACATCCCTCTCGTGAGCGCCCTGACGAACGACAACGGGTGGGGCGACATCTACTCCGAGCAGCTCCGCAACTTCTTCAGGAAGGGCGACGTCCTCGTGGCGATAAGCGTCCACGGAGGCTCGGGCAGCGACAAGGCGGGCCCGTGGTCCCAGAACCTGCTCAAGGCCGTGAAATACGCAAAAGACAACGGCGGCAAGGTCGTCGGGCTGTCGGGGTTCGACGGTGGGGTGCTCAAGACCGCGTCGGACGCCTGCATCGTCGTCCCGGCGAACTCCACACCGCACGTCGAAGGCATGCACCTCGTCCTGACGCACCTCATGTGCGAGCAGCTCAGGGGCCGCATCTCGTCCAAAGGGAAAGGACAGAAGACGCCCGCCTACTGACCCCGTGCGCTCGGCGACGAGCACGGCGAGTCGGACGCGCGCCCTGACCGCTTTTTTTCTGGCTTCGCTCACTTCGGCCTAGCCTTCGTCAGTCAGGCTTCGCAGGAGGTCGGGGACTTGCCTGAGGGACGCCAACACGAAGTCTGGCCTTGCGTCCTCCTTCTCGATCATCCTCGTGAGGAAGGCAGTGATGTGCCCGAGGAAGATGGTCCTGCAGCCCGCGGCCCTCCCCGCCTTCACGTCGACGAGCGCGTCGCCGACGAAGAACGACCTTCCGAGGTCGATGTCGTTCTCCTTCGCCGCCCGTAAGAGCAGCCCCGGCTTCGGCTTCCTGCAATCGCAGTCAAGCCTGTACTTCTTGACCAGGGCGTCAGGGTGGTGGAGGCAGTAGTACTCGGCGTCCAGCGAGCCTCCGTGCCTCTTCAGCTCGTCCCGGACGCTCCGGTTCATCTTCTCGAACTCGGAGTATGTGAGCTGGCGCTTGGCGACCCCGGGTTGGTTGGAGACCAGGATCGCCTTGAAGCCGAGCTCCTTGATCCTCCTCACGGACTCGGCTGCGTAAGGGAAGACCCTGAGCTGCTTGGCGGATAGGGGGCTCACGATCCGTCCCTCTTCCGGGTTGTACTCCAAGTCGTTGAGCACCCCGTCACGGTCGAGGAATACCGCTCTATTGCGTCCCGTCTCGCGCGCCCCATGCCTTGGTGGAGTCGTCTTCTAGATTGCCGCTCCTGACCGACTTTATGCCTTTCGCTAACGCAGCAATTCTTATACCACGGTCTGCACAACCTCGGGCATAGGCGCACCCCAATGGTCCAGTTCTTCCTAGATACTGCCTCCTTGAACGAGATCGAGGTGATCGCTCGGCAAGGCATAACCGAGGGGGTCA
>VFSW01015725.1_pt1 | contig 10376 bp, 9 predicted proteins | sample 5358111 | NCBI WGS metagenome assembly VFSW01 (sample SAMN11554181, study PRJNA540505) | mine drainage metagenome | isolation source: sediment from site ElyBrook_90M | place: USA: Ely Copper Mine, Vershire, VT | collected 2017
GCGGTGCTGCACGTAGTGGAAAACGGCTGCAAATGGCGGGCCTTGCCGCCATCGTTCGGCAAATGGCACACCGTCTACACGCGGTTGCGGCGCTGGCAGAAAAAGGGTGTACTGGAGCGCGTGTTTCGCGCTCTCCAGGAGCGGCAAATCGTGACGGTCCGCTTGCAGATTCTTTCGCTGGACAGCACCAGCGTCAAGGTGCATCCGGACGGAACCGGCGCACTGAAAAAAACGGTCCGCAAGCCATCGGCCGCTCGCGTGGGGGATGCACCACCAAGATTCATCTGGTCGCCGCAAATGAGCGAACGGCCGTGAAGTTTTCGCTCTCGCCCGGAAACGAGGGTGACGCTCCGTGCGGCCGCGCGTTGTTGTGGGACCTGGGCCCCGCGCCCGTGGAAGGCGCCTACTTGGTGATGGACAAAGCGTATGAAGGAAACGAAACGCGCGATCTGGCGCGGCAATTGAGCTATACGCCCGTCGTTCCGCCGAAGGAAAATCGCCTCGATCCGTGGGAGTACGACAAAGAGATATACAAGCGGCGCAATGAAGTGGAACGTCTGTTCCGGCGGCTGAAGGGTTTTCGGCGTGTCTTCACGCGCTTTGAAAAGCTGGACGTAATGTACGCGGCCATGCTCACCTTCGCACTCATCGTGGAGGCCCTGCGCTAGTGTTAACACGCCCTAGTTCGAGGCCAAGAAGAACCAGATGTTTCGTACCGTAAGGAACACCCGAAATCGATTACAAGATTTGATGTGGCTCCACCGACTCAAATCTGCCGTAGCGGAGGGCCAATGTCGGCAGAACGAGAAGATTGAGAGCGGTCGATGTAACCAAGCCGCCGAGGATAACGATAGCCATGGGGCCTTCGATCTCGCGGCCGGGGTCGCCGCTCCCGATGGCCAGCGGCAGAAGACCGAGACCAGTGACCGTCGCTGTCATTAGGATTGGCGCCAGGCGTTCCGAAGCGCCACGGATGGCAGCTTCAACTCCCCAACTCATCCCTTCGACGCCAACCAAATGTTCGTAATGGGAAATCATCATGATGGAGTTTCTCAGTGTGATGCCGAACAGGGTGATGAATCCCACCAGAGGGCCCAGCGACAAGGTCCCTCCCATAGCGAACACAGCCAGCACGCCACCGACTAGCGCGAAGGGAACATTCACAAGCACCAAAAGCAGGTTGCGAAAGTTCATCATCACAATGGATAGCAGGAGCACAATGCCCAACCCGGCAAGCAGCGAGTGCGTCAGCAAGTCGCGACTCGATTGAGCCTGCGCGGTAGCCGTACCGGCGAATTCAAAATAGGTGCCGGCGGGAAACTTCACATTGGCAAGAATCCGCGTTCTGGCATCCTGGATGAAAGAGTTCAGGTCCCGGCCAGAAACGTTCAAGGTAATGGCCTGCACGCGGCGCGCGCCGTCGTGAAGGACGATGTAGCGCCCTGAAGTTTCGTAGATAGTTGCAACCTGCCCCAGTGGGACATAGTTGCCGTCGGGAGTCCGAAGTGGCAGAGCGGCGATCTGCAAAGGATTCTCGCGCTCGCTTGGATCAAGAACTACGGCGACGTCGATTACCCGAACACCCTGCGCGACCTGGCCAACCGTTTCGCCGCCGTACACGGTGCGAATTACGTCCAGAACTGAAACCGCATCCAGCCCCCATCGTGCGAGGTCGGCAGGACGAAGTTGGACCATAACCTGGGGCGTTCCGGGAGGAGACTGCACTTGCACTTCTCTTGCCCCTGGGACGGCGGAGATAACACGGGCTACCTCTTGCGCCTCTTGATCGAGGACATCCAGATCGGTCCCGTAGATATTGAGCACAATCGCCGCGGTGTAACCTGAAAGGGTCTCCTCGATTCTCTCTGAGAGGAAGGTTTCGACCGAGAAGCTCACTCCTGGAAGTTGAGTGAGCGCTTTGCGAATCCCGGCCATGGCCTGTTCGTCGTCTTCGCCACTCAGGTTCGGCTTCAAGTCCACTTCAAATTCGCTGTAGTGAGTTCCCCAGGTGTCTTCTGAAGACTCAGCCCGGCCCACCCGCTGGGCGACGACGCGGACGAACGGTATCTTGAGCAACTCCGTGGTCACGTCTCGGCCGATACGCAAAGATTCTTCCAGAGAGGTACCAGAAACGGCTGAGAGGTGAACGATGAAATGACCTTCGCGAAGCTCCGGCAGGAAGCTAGCCTGAAAAAACGGCACCGCCGCAGCACCAAGCAATGTAAGTGCGGCAGCACCAGTTATCACCAGACGAGGAGACTTCTCCACGTTGAGGAGTATCGAGCGGTAGCGCGCTTTGAGCCAGCGGACAAGCGGCGGCTCTATTTCCTTAAGGTGGCCGCTGCCGAGCACAATCAAGCAGAGCGCCGGAGTTACTGTTAACGCCACCAGTAAGGATGCCAGTACGGCAAAGATGTATGCGACCCCCAAGGGCGCGAACAGCCGTCCGGACACTCCCGACATGGTCAAGATGGGAAGGAATACGAGAATGACGGCAAATGTTGCATAAACGACGGCGCTGCGCACTTCGATGGAGGCGTCGAACACAACGCGAATCGCAGGCTGGGGGTTCTCAACGTGGCGGTTTTCTCGCAAGCGGCGAAGTATGTTCTCCACATCGATAATGGCATCATCCACGACTTCACCGATGGCGATGGCAAGTCCCCCGAGCGTCATCGTATTCAGCGTGAAGCCGAGAGCGTTCATGATGATTACAGCTGACAGCAGCGACAGTGGAATGGCCGTGCACGAAATGATGGCGGTCCGAAGATTGAAGAGGAATAGAAAAATAACCACGATCACTAGCATGGCGCCTATGATCAGCGACGACCGGATATTGCGCGTGGCAGTTGTAATGAAGTTCGCGGGACGAAAAAGGTCCGCGCGAAGGTCGATGTTCTGGGCTTGTAGCGCCGGCCGCAAGGCTTCGAGCGCCTGCTCTGCGGCTTGAGCGGCTTCGACTGTGTTGGCCCCGTATTGCGCCTGAACCACGAGGATGACGCCAGGCTTGCCCATGATTCCTGCAGCGCCAAAGGGTGGCTGCGGACCTTCTACGATGCGAGCCACTTGTCCCAAGGTTACGTTCGCGCCATTTTCGCGGAGTAGGACCGTCCCGGCGAGTTGTGCGGTGGTCAAGGCTTGACCTTCGGTTTGAAGCACGAGGCGCTGATTGGCTGTGTCCATGACTCCGGCCCCGCGAATACCGGTTGCGCGCTGCGCCGCTGCCAGCACGTCGTCAACGGTAAGGTTGTGCTGGATCAGCCGCTCCGGGTCGATCTGAATCTGGTACTGCTCGACCTCTCCTCCGAAGACCGTTACATTCGCGATGCCCGGAACAGCCAGCAGACGCGGCCGAACGATCCAGTCGGCGACCGTCCTCAACTCCATCAGCGATTGCCGGTCTGAAGTAAGTCCCACGATGAGGACGGTACTGGTGGAACTTGTCAGTGGTGTCATCCTTGGTGCCGCGACGCCTTGCGGAAGTTGACCTTCCAAGGAAGCCAAGCGTTCCGCCACGACCTGCCGGTCGCGGTAAATGTCGGTTCCGTCCTGAAAGACCACGGTGGCGGTCGAAAGGCCCTGTATTGACCCGGACCGTAGTGACTCAATTCCAGCGACCCCGTTAATGGCATTTTCGATGGGTCGGGTGACGAGGAGCTCCACCTGCTCGGCAGACAGGCCAGGTGCTTCCGTTTGAATGGAGACGTACGGAGGCGTGAAATTGGGGAAAACATCGTACTTGGCTTGCGACAGTGTGTAGAACCCGTATCCCAAGAGCGCAGCCGCCAGCGCTATAACCACGCCGCGAAATCGAAGTGATGACCGAACTATGGCGCTCAGCATGTCAGTTCTTTTGTTCCCCTTCATAAAGGGACTGGATTTGTGAACGGAATTCCTCTGAAAGAAGCTGCTGCGCACCGCGAACAACTGCTTTATCGCCAGGTGCGAAGCCTGCTGATACGAACCACCCGTTGAGTACAGGTATCTCTGTGGAGACCTCGCGGCGGGCGAAGCGTTCTGGTGCTGTCTGGTTGTATGCCCATGCTTTCCCTTGCCACCAAACAATCGCATTGTTCGGCACGATAACGCCTCGCAATGATGGACCCGTGGGCAGCAAAACCGTCAGGGTCATTCCTGGAACGAGGTCTGGCGCAGACTGCGCCAAGTACAAGAAGGTCGGACTCTGTATTCTCGGATCTACGGCTGGATAGGCAGACACGAAGTCGGCCCGCTGTATTTTCCCGCTGGGTGATTGGATCGATACAGTTTTTGGAGGAGCGCCTACTGAACTGGGCAGAAGGGAAACTTGGAGCAATAAATCCTTCTGAGTAAGGATGCGATCAAGAGTCGGGGATCCATCGATAAGCCATTTTGCAACCACGTCGCCCCAGGTCTGGCGCGCAAGTGTGTCATTTAACTGAAGCGCTTCGGTTGCGGCACGGACGCTCACCTCATCGGAACGCCGGGTTCCCTCGGCTGCCTGCACGGCCTTAGCTGCGGCATTCTGGTTGTCTTCGTAAAGTTGTTTCAGCCGCTGATATTCTTGTTGGGAGACATCAAGCGCCGCCTTTGCCTTGTCAACCTGAGAGACGTCGGAGAGATAGGTAGTGCGCAACTGTGTGAGGTTTTGGGCGGAGAGCACGACTGCGTTTGCGCGAAGTTGCTGATGCTCGGTCGTTACAGCGAGAGTTCTGGTTTCAACACCACTGCTCGATTGTGTTCTCGTATCGAGTGTGATGAATGTTTGGCCGTCCTCCGCGCTGACTCGGGAAGCTGCCGCAGGCGGATGTTCCTGTGCCGCTTCCGTCGCCGCTTCTTGTCTACCGCGCAGAAAGGCCACAACGAGAATGGCAATGACAGCGGCGGTGATGACAGTGGCGAGAATCCATTTCAGAACTCTACTCATGGTTTCGCTCCGTTTGGGGTGCTGTTCATTGCCGGAGATTGAGGCCCCGGCGATTGAGACCTTGCAGCTTGTAGAGATGGTGGAACGGCGAAGTCGCCCTGAAGTGGCCGCTGCACGGCGCCCTCGAGCGCGCCGAGCGCAGCTTGAACTCTGCTCAGGGCGTCCAATTCGACAAGCGCAGCCGAAGAACCCTCCAGAAGAATTCCGTTAAGCGCCAGTTGATCCGACTCGCCCAGGGCGACCGACCGCCGCTGCATGCCCGCGCGTTCGGTCTGCAGGGCTACCAAGGCGTTCTTAGCTTGCTCGAGTTCCGCAAAGGGGGAGCGGTACGCCGCGAGTGCCGCTTCGGTTTGTGCGATCACCTGCGCCTGAACTGCCAGGAAATCGGCTGCGGCCTTCTTCCGCGCTGCCTCAGCTTCCGCGATTGGTCCTTGGTTGCGGTTGAAAACGGGCAGAATCGTGGAGAGCCCCAGGGTGAAGAAATTATTGCGCTCTTCGAATTGATACCCAGGGCCGATTACGAAATCGGGATACTGCCGGGCGATCTCGAGGCGTAGCGCCTGTTCAGCGGCGGCATACTGGGTCAATGCAACCCGGACATCCAAGCGGTCCACGACAGCTTCGCGCTGGATCTGCTGCGGCGACAACGATTCAGGTGCCGGCGGATTTTGAAAATCAGGCCAGGAAAGCCGCAGATTTTCGAGTGCCGCAACGGGTACTCCAATTGCGGCTGCGAGTGACGCGCGAGTGGTCGCGATCTGTCCTTCTGCCTGCTGCACCACGAGCTGACCGTTTAAGAGCGCGACGCGTGCAGTATCAACCTCCGGGCGCGGAATCTCGCCTGAGACGAGGCGCCGTTGGAGCAACTGCACCTGTGTTGTGAGCAGACCATCCTGTGCGCGAACCAATTCGGAGCGCTGCTCGGCCCCGATAGCATCGACGAATGCCGCTCGGACCTGGCTGCGCACCTTCCAGGCGGCGACAGCAAGGTTGATACGCGCGGCATCGCTGAGGTTTTGCGCTTGCGCAGTGCGTATCCCCCGCTTTCCATGGGTCTCGATGGACACACCGAAATCCAAGCCAAAAAGATACGGGCTCGGAATGCCAGGCGTCATACTGACCGTGGGATTTGGACGCGCCCTGGCAGTAACGACCGCAGCGCTCGCTAATTCAGCTTGGGCGCAAGCGGTCTCGATCTGCGGATTGAAATACAGTGCCGCCAGCGTAAGGGTGTTGACATCCCACCTCTCCAGCGGCCAGGGACTCACCGGATGGCCGAGATTTGCTTCCACAAATCTTTTCAACCCGGCATCATCGAGTGTTCTGGATTCGAGCTTTAATGCTGCTTCTGCCGGGATAATCGGGGCTGGTTCGTACCTGCGTGCCGCGCAGCCTGCCAGCATCGAAGCTGCAAACAGACATAGGATTTGAGCTCTTTGTATTTTCATAGCGACCTCGCGCACCTAGAAAGATCCATGCGGGGTAGAGGACCCCACTGGCCGGACTCTCTTTAGCGCGAAGTGCTAGATTCGGAGTGTGAGGGGAGGAGAAGCTCCTGAATCAATACTAGTAACGCAGGCGTTGGAGCTTACGCGGTAAACATCGAGTGTGAGGGGATTCTCATAGCGGGTTCCGGCGCAGGAGATCCAAACAAGGGACGCCACCGCGAGTGCGAGCGCAATGCATAGCGCAAGAATGGCTACGGTGGATTCGTTATCCTGTCCGTCCAGGATACTTCCATTTGAATGCACCGCGGTTTCTACAAACGGAGACACCAAACACGCCAGCAAAATGACGCAAATCAGAACGCCAATCCACCTGCAACGCATCGTACGCAATCTAGCACCGAAATCGACCAGCTTCAAGTCCGTAAGTTTGCAATCGAGAGGAGGAAGGCCATGTTTGGAGCAATGAACGTAGTCCCAATCGTTAATCTACAACATACACCGGAAGGCGATTCGGTCGAAGGAGCAATCGCAAAATTACTCGATGTGACCGAGCATCCGACAATCGCAAAATGGGTCCAGTTTCCGAAGGCCCTGTTCGTGTTTCTTGTCGTTCCCGGTGATCCCGAATCCGGCGCTTTCTACATCTATGACCGTCGTTCGAAAATCTGGTTTTGGTTGGATTTTGACGACGATAAATTCGGAGGCTACACGGTCAGCGATTTCGACCGCTTGGTACGTGAGTGCCGATTCCTGGACATCGTGGAGCATCCTCAATTGCTCCAAAGCCAAGAACGCTGGGTCGTCCAGCCGGGTCTTCGGCCGCAGCGGAGCCGCGAGCTTGCGGAAGCAGGGATGAAGAAGCCCGCTTAAAGCAAAACGGCCTTTCCCCTGCCCCGTTTTATCCGTGGTAATCCAAACCAGCGCAAAGACTTAGTACCTACTCCCACTTATTTGACAAAGGCTACGTATGGGTTTAGGTAGAGCACGAGCTTCCTGCGTCGGGAACTGCTCGGAAAGGAGGAGCCGTGAAGACTGCGATTAAAGCGACTTCTGAGATCGTGCGGGACTACAGCCGCCTGTTTGTGAATCGCGGCGCTTACACCCTGCAATCCTCACGGCCTCATCCTGAGAGCGGGCGTCACCATTACTTTCGACCGAAAACAAAGGGGACCGGCGAGGAGTTGAGCCTCACTGCGGCCACGATCCGCCGTCACCTGGAAGGCGAACTCACCATCGGGCTGTACGCGATTAACCCCTCAACGCAACGATCGAAGTGGGTCGCGATTGACGCCGATTATGCCGGAGCGATGGAGGATCTGCTCAAGCTGCAGTACTTTCTCCAAGAGGACAAGGTGGAAGCCGCGTTGGAGATGAGCAAGCGGGGAGGCCACCTTTGGATCTTCATGGAGACGCCTGCCTTGGCTCGGGAGTGCCGAATCTACATCCACAACTTGGCGTTGAAACTGGGAGTGCGGATCAGAGGCGCTGGCTTGGCCGAAGGCATCGAAATCTTCCCGAAGCACGACGAGCTGCGGACGGGAGAATTTGGGAATGCCATCCGTGGGCCGCTTGGAATTCATCGAGGAGCAAACCGGCGGTATTGGTTCTATGGTGCGGACTACGCACTGGAGAAACAGATCGCGTACCTGAACCGACTCCGAAAGTTGAGCGAGGACCAGCTGCAGGGCTTCATTACGGGCAAGACCATGCCACCGGAATTTGACAGAAAGCGCTCTTCGCCGGACCAAGCCGTTCCGTTCATTCACGCCTCTGGTCGCGAATTTCGAATCCTTGACCATGTAGGTAAGGTTCGGAAGGTCGGGCGGAATTACGTGACGCAATGCCCATCCTGTGCCGAGGCCGGACAGGACCGAAGCGGCGACAACTTGGCGATTTCCATTGAGGACCCGCGGAAATACATCTGTTGGGCGGGCTGCACGAAAGAGATGATTCGTCGAGCCGTAGGTTGTCCGATTCCTGTTCGACGATCAGCGTGAGAGGGTATCCGAATGCAGGACAAACAAGACTTCTTGGCACATCGAGGGATCGCACTGGCCAGGCGGGTCCTGCGCCGCTTGGATGAGGTAGGAATCTTTGCTCAGCCGAGCGTGAGTCTCGAACACCAACATTTGGCAGGACGGTATGTCGTGCGAGGGATCGAATGCGGCGGTGCAGTGAAGGACATCGGCCGATACGTTACCTTCTGTGGGCCGGATGGTGAGCCATTGACGTATCTCCATCCAATCGACGCCATCGGGGTGAACGGAGTTCATGCAGTGGTGATCGCTCCAGCCCTTGTTCGAATCGAATTATTTCGAGCGGGCCGGACCTGCCAACTGCTAATCACGAAACATCAACCCGGAAAGGTCGAAAATGGCAGACGGCCTCCTCTGGAGAATGGTGTTCTGTTTCGCGGGATGAACGGATTTCTCGATCGTGAGCAATTTGGCAAGGAAGGTGATCTATCCGCATCGGCCATGCCTCGGTTCTGGTCACGCAGTGGAGAGCAGCGTGAGATTCCTCCGGCATTTGCGGCAGCAGTTCGCGGAGCAACCACCGGAGCAACTTGTATCGGGTGCTGTCACACGCATTGCTTGGTCGCTCCGCTTGCGGTGGGGATAAGTAGCGGGAGTGTCTGATCAAGCGCGAGATACGTGGAGGAGGAGATGGAGTGGAAAACTCAACCGATCTGGTGACGCCAACTGCCGTATCTCCAGCGCAGGAAGAAGAGAAGAAAGCAGCGGGCACGGAGACACCTGAACAGAAAGATCTATTCGTCCGCGCTCAAAGACGGAAACTCCCCGACGAAAGGAAGTCCATCACGCACAAGTTCTCGATTGGCGGCCACGAGGGCTACATCATTGTTGGGATGTACGGGGAGGGAACACCCGGAGAAGTCTTTATCAAGATGGCGAAGGAAGGTTCCACGCTGTCGGGCTTCATGGATGGCCTCGCACTTTCGATCTCCGTCGGCCTGCAGTATGGTGTGCCGCTCAAGGCGATCGTGGACAAGTTGACGAACACTCGTTTTGAGCCTTCAGGATTCACCGAGAATCCGGCCATTCGTTACTCAAGCTCCGTGCTGGATTACATTGCGCGCTGGCTCGGCGGTAAGTTCATCTCATCGGAATATCTCAAACCCAGGACTTCTTTGAGCGAAGAGGAAGTGGCCACCCGCGCGGCTGAGGCATCCGCGGTCGCCAGGCCGAAGACTGCTTCTGCCCGTGGGCGCACACCATCCTCTTTGGCGTTGCCTGGAGACGCACCGTCCTGCTCAACTTGCGGCATGCTCATGGTCCCTAATGGAAGTTGCTACAAATGCGTGAATTGCGGCAGTACGAGCGGGTGTTCCTGATGGGGGAGTAGAGCGCGCGATGGATGAAACGGCATCACAAACGTGCTAACCTTCATCTTGCGTTGTTAGTACGAGTGTGCTAACATACACCCATCAGGAGGGACACCGTGACGAAAGTAAAAGCTGGAGTACGGCACAAGAAGAGGGAGCGTCCTGTCGCGACGGTAAGGGATGCCGGTGTGTATCATGGCAAGCAAGCGAAGACCGGCAACTCACTCGGCTTGCGCTTCGAGCGGGCTCTGTTCCATAGCCATCCCGAATTCAGCGGTGAAGTTGAAGCCCGTATCATTGGACCGGGGCGCATGCTTGTGGTTGCCGATCCCGAACCAAAAGGAAAGAACGCCGAAGAAGATCCCGTTCTTTCCTCGTTCATGAGCTTTCTGGCGACCGACATGCAGCGCTCTCCCGAACACATCAAACCGCTCGATGCCGGGGTCATGGAGCGCATTGGCACGCTTGTGAGGCATGTGGATACCCCTCCTGAGGAGAATTTGGGAGACGAGGCGCTGATTTAAATGGAAGTGACCGGCTGGCGGCTGTTCCAATATCCGATTTTTGAGAACCAGTTAAAGAAACTGACGGAAGCGGTAGAACAGCTTTCGATTAACCAGCCGGATACCTACAAAGAACATCCCAAGACCAAACTTTTGGCGACGATTCATCGCTA
>VFSW01015726.1_pt1 | contig 10376 bp, 1 predicted proteins | sample 5358111 | NCBI WGS metagenome assembly VFSW01 (sample SAMN11554181, study PRJNA540505) | mine drainage metagenome | isolation source: sediment from site ElyBrook_90M | place: USA: Ely Copper Mine, Vershire, VT | collected 2017
CCATTAAAACTCTCCAATAATTCCTCATATATCATATCGCTCATCCTACAATAATTTTATGCATTGGATCAATTTCTCTGTCTCCTACAGCAGGTCCAATCGGAACCGGTGTCAGGAAAGTCTCAGAACCATTGTAAACCGGCGATCCAATAGGATATGATGTGCCATATGTCATCGCTACAGTTACAAAATCTCCTAATGGAGCAGTCAATACAACTTGCAGAACACTTCCAATCAATGAAGAAGTGAAAGCGGAAGAAGGCATTTGCGCAATCTGAATTTCTAGCGGACCAACACCATTTGATGCATCGAGATCAAATGTTTGCGGCGAACCTGTGCCTGTCCCGGTAACAACTTGTCGCTGCTCGCTGATAGATGTTCCCCATGTTCCTCGACGTAAACCCGTAAGAACGACATTATTTCCTGATTGGGTTATGCCAAAATATTCAATACGCTCTCCCGCAATCCAAATAACTCCAGGCGTCGATCCTGATGGAATTGCCAATGGATATGTGTTCCAGAGCTTAGAAGATAGATTTTCCAACAAGAGCGTAACGTAAACCTGTGTATCAGCCGCTCCTAATGCTTGCGTTAATGTGCCAGCACTATAAGGAGAATGTCTAACATACCCAAAATTTATGTCGTATTGAGGACGTGGCGTAACGATCGATCCATTGGTAGGTATGGCTTTGATCTGATGACCAGAAGCATCCAATGCTGGTGGCATACGCAGGAAAGCCGGAGTATTCGTTGCAACTCTCCATATCATTTCTTCACGAGCAGCAGGAGTTGTTATGATCGTTGCCACTATGTCATCATGCATTGGATTGAAAGAATAAGGCACCGCACCGCTTGGAGATGATGGCGCAATCGAGAGACTTCCTGTCAAATTGAATGCGCCACCATTTCCATTATTTGTTGCAAATAGAGAAGCAGATTGTCCGGTTGTGATAGAAAGAAATACCGGCGGTGTTGCATTTAAAATGGCGCTACCGTCGACGTTTGGATTGACGGCTTGAGCAGAACTTGTAACAAATTTGCGTCTATTTGACTCAATCGTTAAATCGAAGAAAGATGTTGTATTGGAAAAGAATAGATTTGCAGCGTCCAAAAAGGATTGTGCTGGATTTCCGCCATTAAGGGCAAGCATTCCAGCGGCATCAGTTGGTACGGTGAAACTACCAGGAGAATAAGTCTGATTGGTAATCGTAGTATTCAATGGCAACATTGAAACTTGTATTGTATGCTCAGTCCCTAATTGTATGTAATTGATAATACCTTCCCATCCCAAACCAGATGGCGAGGTCGTCAATTGGTCATTTCCAAACATAAACCAAACGAGGCCATCATTGGGATTATTTGTACTGATCCCAGTGAAGCTTCCAGTAGCAGCACCGTTGAAATCTGTGATAATCGGAAGAGAAACGTTTGAATCGAATGGAGAAGATGGCACGGTGCCGCTAAATGCTACCGCTGCTATAACGCCATCGGGTATAGAAGAACTGAATGTAACTGTAATAGTTTCTCCCGTCAAAATAGTCGTGGATGGCGCACCAAACACCCAGCAATGGGCATTAGCATAACCTGCGCTATCAAGCAACTTCGTAAACGAAAGACCCGCCCCGGAGCAACTTGCCGTATGACCACTAGCGTTAGACACATCTACAAACACGAGCACATAGTCATTCGTCTTAGTTGTAGAAATGACGCACGAGATAGTCGTAGTGGCCGCAACAGCCAAATTCGTCGCCGTCCCATCGACAGCAACCGTTAGAAGTTGTACCGGAGCAAAATGCCACGGAACACTCGATGGTGCTGCAATAGCATTTCTGGAATGCCAAACTTCTGTCACCGCTATAAGAGCAGTATCAACACCGCCGTTATTATACCATACTTGAAGAGTTTCTGTACTGGTGTCTATAGAAATCATAAACAACGTCCAATTCGTCCAAGTTGTCAAATTGAACGTAGCAGAAACTATTATTGAATTTGTTGTATCCCACGCATTAATAACAATTTGATTGGAAGAAGTCTGATCATTAAATATACCTATCTGCAAACCGGCCGTTCCAGGGTATATGTCATTAGACTGATTCGAGAACCACATTCCATGTCCATTATCATTATCTGGTAAGTAAACCCACACAGAAAACAACATCGTATTAAATGATGTCGGCAAATTAGCCAATCCTATAGAAGTTTCCATAACAGTAGGATAGACAGTGGAAATTGCTGCAATATCGTATCCAGTGGACGGATTGGCATACGGCGAGGTTATGTCGGTTATCACGCCAACTGGATTCAAAGCTATATCAAAAGGATTACTATCCCAATTTAATGTGTCCCAGCCTATGTTTTCAATTTCAATATCATAGTTAACTTGTGGAGATAATGCAAAACCATTTTCGGAAACTAATGCATAATCCTGAGCAAACGGAATAGGAACGAAAAGCTGTTGATTCGTAGCAAGAGGCAAATGATAAACAACAGTTTGAAGACCCATTGTAACGGCATTAGAAAATGTTGTTACAGTTATCGTATTAGAAGGGTCCATTGCCGTGTATATAGTGAGAAGTCCAGAGGTAATAGTATAATCCGGTCCTGGGTCTCCAGCAAAAAGTGTGACCATTACAACATTATCAGAAACAAATGTAGGATCAAGAGCAATCATCAAATTACCGAATATTACAAATTGTCCTGCAATATTAGTAGGTGGCGGCGACGGAATATACATATGGAATGGGTAGAGACTAGACGGAGACGTTGAAGTCACAATAGGAATATTGTAACCATACAACACATCATTTACATAGACGGTAACACCAGTTGATGCTATTGGCGCAATTGGTAGGAACATCCATGGCTGTGCTAATGTGAATTGACCATACCATGTTTGGGGCGGCGATAGACGCTTTCCGTCTACTTCAACAATCGTTCCAGAATATAGAGGAAATGTATCTGTATCCGGAGATGCTATCGTCCATTGCTGCGGCAGATTATAAGAAAAAACCTGCACATTCATCGTTGTAGCAGTACTATTACCACCACTATAAACTACGACAGCTATATCTGTTCCGCCAGTTGGCACACTGGTAATCGTAACGTCATTTCCGGATACCGAATACGCCGATCCAGATAATAAATCACCAGCTTGAACAACCGCAACGTTAGATAACGTTGTGGGATTGTTAAGAACAATAGGATTTCCTACAAACCCAATAAATTGCTGCTCACTAATGGCTGATGTTCCGCCAAAGCCAAAAACATGGATGTCAACTATTTCGACATTAGTGATATAAACTGTAACTGTTCTGTTAAAATAATCAACTGTGTAATCGGAATTGTATATGGCTCTCAAACCATCACGGAAAACCATGACGCTAATATTCGCCTGAGGAATCATATCAAAAAATAAAGTAGCTGTTGAAGTATTCAAACTACTAACATTATATGATTTGATAATTTGCGGAGGTCCACCGGAATCCGCCCCGGCGGTGACAAAAATCTGAAGACCGTCGTCACCATTGAAGGTAATACGTTCTTCTGGATGACCAGGAGTATAATAAGGCGCTCGCAAATCAAATCCACCAGGACGACTCGTAAGGGGTGGATTGATCGAAATGCTGATCGGCGGATTCGTCAAACTGTTCCCGTCATACGTTGTGTCGTAAATGTCAGTTTCAGTATCAAATCCTTCCGAATCAAAACCAACCATATCGAAATCCCCAATCGGAGGTTCGAATGTTTGCAGAATGTAGCCATCTATCCAAATCGGAAGCTCAAAAGTAATATTCGTGCCAGCAGGAATTATTCCAACAATTGGCTGATTAAGTGTAACAGTTGTTGAAGTCAATGCTATACTGTACGTTCCTTCAATAATATTTGGTCCAACCACAGGTTGTCCTACAGAAACTCCCGAAATTGAAGAGAATGTCAAAATAGAACTACCGGAAACTGCATCGATTGTTGTTGGATAAACGACATTACTTTGATTATAATCGAGACCCATTAATAGAACAGGATCATTTGGCGCCATACCTACAGTTGGAGCATAATATGACGTAATACGATTATAAGCAGATTGCATAACAATAACTGCTTCTACGATATTTCCCATAACAGCATCAGCAGTGGAAACATTTGCGCCTGTTGTAGTAAGTGTTCCACTAAAGCCGTGTGTTGTTGTTGAAATGTTATTTGAATCATAAGCCACTGATCCAATGGTATAGCTATTACCATTCAAGTTGATAGTAAATGGCGCCTGATTTATAAGGAACCGCACATCATCAACAGATATTGTTTGTCCTGCTGTGGTAAGAGACTTTGATATGGATGTGTGTATGTACACAGTATTATTGTAAGTTTCCGTATCATCCCAATTTGTGCTATCCCATGGAGCCGTATCCCAAGTCACTATATCTGCAACATAACGATCAAATAATATCGTGAGGTCTAAACCACGAACTGGCGTAAGATGGGTTTGATAATTTGCGAACCAATAATTCCATGGAGGAGTTGCTAAAATGTTTGCATCTGCGACAGGATCGAGAGGACGGTAAGTATTGGTAGTCGGATCAAGATATAAAGGATCATCAAAATCGGTTACAGTAACGTTAGCATCATCTACAGGTATATTGTATTGAGTTGAATATTCTCTTACCTTTACATGATATGGTTTTACTTCATCAATATATGAAATTAAATTCGAAGTTTGATCAGGAATGACGTATGGAGTTTCCGCCAAAGGAACACCATAACCAATGATATTCATGAATGATGTTTTGAACACCCAATTAACATCATTTTGTTGCACATGACAAAAATTAACAATATTGAACCAAATCTGATTTATTTCGCTATCTAATAGAAGACCACCATATCGCAGAGCTTGGGTAAGAATATATAGTTCCCACGAACCATCTCTATTCGTTATGTCAGATAGATTTGGAATATTGAAATAAATCAATTCGCCTGCCAAGATATTCTGGGATATTGGTTTATTGATGGTTACTGTCGTGTTTGTTACACTTACAACATTGGTTCCTGGTTGTATATACCGTCCAGTTACCGATTGTCCTGGTGCAATTCCAGTAGTATTTGTAAATGTCAGAACAGTTGAATTATTAGCAATATTATTGATTGCAGGAAACGCTGTATTGATACCATGGACAAGATTTGCTGGATTATAAAAACTATCATTAAGTGATATTGTTCCGTTCTGATTAGCAACGGTTACCCATTCGTTATTGAGATATGCAGTCCACGCCCAATAATGATTTGGTGTGCCATCATCACTAATTTTTACAAAAAGATTTGTTGGATTCAAACCCTCTGTAATATTTCTTGCTGCTGCATTGGCGTATGTCAAGACAGGTGGATTTGCCGCCGAATATCCAGAAGCATACCAATCTATATACGATATAAAATCACTTGTGCGATATGTCTGCACTCTCCACAACATAAATCCGTATGCGTCTGTTTGTGAATTTACAACACCAACATATTTCCAAATTGCCCAAAACCCGTCAGTACTACTTGTTACCAAAACTCTATCACCAACATTGATCGACAAAGGACTTAATAAAGCAATACGTGCAGCATCAGTTGCTACAGAATGTTCGTATGTTGTTGCTAAATCAAATACAGAATTCGCATTTTGTAATAAAGCCACAGCAGGAGAAAGCAAAGGATTAGCAGCAATAATCGCTGCTGCCGAAACCGGATTGAAATTCCAAATACTCCAACTCTGATTTCCTAATGGATTTCCGATACTGTTAAGTAGAACTCTAATTGTAATATTGTTCGTTACAGCAGAAAGAAAATCCGATCTAGCCACGAGTTGATTTCTTTGACTGAATGTATAAACTTCAACATCCCATTCGTTTCCTGGCGGCTGTTCCCATGGATATGATTTATCTATTTGTGTCCAAATTAAATTAGGACCAATGGGAGTACTGCGAATTATTGTATTGATATAAACTTGACGATCAATGGCTATAGGAGTTGCTAAAAATACATTATTAATGCTTCCAACAAAAGCTTGACGTGCATCCATCAGTCCGCCTCTTGGACCAGCGGAGCTACTGACAACAAACATATTCTGAAGTGCGTTGATACCTGTGTTACGAGTAGGAGATAATGTTGGAATAGGAATCGGTTCCAAAATTGCATTGAACCCCGACAAGCTGCTACGCAACTGAATCCAGAATTGATCTGGCGGGAGAGACGTTGAATCTGTTGGACGCATCAACAGCCATTCACTATGTCTTCCCGGATTGTCCTGATTAATCGTCAATCTAACTTTCATAACAGTATCAACATCATTTAAGAATTGTTGAACACCGCTAACAATGATCGCATCGGAATTGATTGGTGCCATCCATTGGAGATCGAGACCAGAAGGATTTTGGATACAAAGAGCTATCGTTGATACATCGGTATGACGGAAGTCGACGCCTGGAATTGTTGTTAGACCTTTGACCCAGAAATAATAAACGGTACTTGAAATTCCTGTATTTGGATTATACTCTAATTCCTCTACCCATGATGGATTATCCACATTATAAATGGTTCCTGGATATGATGAGTTAGTTGAATATGTGATAGGAGAAACAGTGCTTTTCACCCATTCATAAACATCGACCGATGATCCAGGAGCAACTTGCGCCCAGCTAGACACACGATTGGTCAATTCGGCTAAATCACGAGTTGGAGAAGCACCGATGATATCAGTAAAAGGATCAAGAAATACGACAGTAGAAAGATTGAACCATACTCTTCCTACTTGGTTATTGCCCCATGGATTGATTGCTGGATTTGCATTTCCGGAAGTATATCTAGCAGGATCATAAGCAGACTGGAAATCGATGTCTTGTTCCGAAACCCCGGCTATCAAACCGGCCAACGGATCAATAACGTCAACCACTGGAACAACAGGTTAAAATGATATCATCTGTTGATTTGAAATACGAATATTTTCAAAATATATAACAGTTTCAGATATTACTTTAGAATTTGTTCTCAATGGTTGGTTTCGTGCCACAATCCATGCTGAACCATTCCATTGCACAACCGCCCATTGGTTGCTGCTATAATTGTCGATCCATGCTAAATCATTGACACGCCAAACATATGTTGTTGCCATCAATGCCGCCAAAGTAGCGAAACGTACTTCTCGCAATACTCGAACAAATGGTGCATCTGTAGGAGTTGAAGTAAAATCATATCCCGCTGTTGCGACTACTGAAACCGTTATATAATCAACAGTAACGGCGGTGATCTGTTGCACACCTTGCAATTCCGGATTCGATAAGCTTTGTCCATCGATAACAATATAATTACCAACATCCGCAACCGTAAGGTTTATTGGATTTTGAAAATAAATTTGAACATCACCAGAAACAACGACAACCGTTTTAAGAATTGGATTTGGCACTGTGCCTACTTCAAAACTTTCTAGAACAGTATATGTGCCATCCGGCCTCTGGTAAATCCATGTTAAGCTTCCTGTTGGAAATGGAGAAATGCCAGAATCGTATTGTGAGGTATAGATTGCCGGAAGATCGCTGAAATAGAATGCAGTATTGGCAACATCGGTCAAGCGCACAGGACCAGCAGTCGGCACCATTGGAGTTGCTGAATCCATCGGGAAGAAATTAGAAGATGATGGCACATCATACCAACGACTATCTGTAAGTGGCATGAGTATCCAGTCGAGCGGTGCATTGCTCATAGCAACAAAACGCACGATTTGAGGATCATCACGATAGTCTGTTTGTGTTAATAGGAAAGTGATTAATGGATCGATAGGAGAACCGAATTCAGGCAAACGAAAAGCCCATTCTTCCAGGAATTGAAGATCGCTGTTATCGGAAGCAATAGTGCTTCGCATCAATTTATTGAATACACCAGGAGCGCCTTTTTGTTGAATCATACCCTGATAGAATTCAAATTGCTCAGTATCATATACCAAGAGATTATTAAAATAATCTCGTTGTTGAAAGTTTATATTATGACGAGCATAATTGCGGAGATCGGTGACATCGGCTTGCTCGATATCGAACATGAGTCGAACATCGTCTGCGGTTTTTTCGAAATCTGATTTTATTTGATTTCCGATAATAACATAACCAGGAGCATCTAAACGTCCTGCCCAATCCGGAGCACGATGACAAACCAACTTCAAACGTGTTTGTCTCATATCGAATAATGGAAGATATACATCATCATCGAATATAGTAATGTTGCTAAACACGATTAAATGTTCTATTTCGACAATTTCTAAACGAGCACAAAAAATATCTGCGTTATTAGCAGACAATGAAATATTGCCATCCAATCTACTAATGATAGCATCACGTTGTCTTATTGGTTGACCAGAACGATCGATGAGTCCAAAGAAACCGGTAATATTATCTTCTACATTTAATATTGTACCTGTAGCAACTTGGAAATTAAGATTCTGTTGACCTGGAGATAGAGCAATAAAATTTCCTGGTTGCCATTTGGTTTGTGTCCAATTTAAAAATTCTTTTACAGAAAGCGACCAATCTAAAATTGTTCCAGAATCATTGACATTTAAAAAAGTCCATCCCTGACTTATCAACCAACTCTGCCATCCTAACAGGAAATTAGCGACATCCTGATACGAAGTAAACTCCTGACCATAAGGGATTTGCTGTGTAGTATTGAGTGTTTTAGAATATGTAAAGACACGAGGAGCATTAGCCGTATTCAGCGACAGTGTTGTTGGTGTCCAATAATTCAGTTCAAATTGCGTTCCGCTTGTATGACTGGTATTACACTGATAGACAATATTTGTCTGTTGATAAAAAGCGTAAACACCGGTTTGATAAAACGTATTAGGAGACCATATATAAATATGTGGCTCATCGGTGGTCGCAATAGAAATTACACCTTTCGGACCATTAACATCAGGTGGAATAATTGTGAAAAATGGATTACGAGCATCATAGCCAATGGCTCGCCACGATCTACCTGTCCATTCAAGGATGACACCGCTATATGTTTGTGAATTGATGGTAGGAGATGTATAAAGAATAACTTGCACATCTTCAGTTGGAAGAAGACCAAAATTATCTGCTACCGCTTCGATTTCGTCACTAGAAACAAATCCAGCCATTTGATGTAAAAGTCTAACGCCAAGGTTTCTAATCCCTATACCAAAGTTGCTGGAATTCAATCCAGTAGATACGAGATAATCCGCAATCCATTGTTGAATGCCTGTTACAACTGCCGTCGTTCCATCAGGTTTTGTTTCTCCATGAACATATTGTTGAGAATTTAGTGGACGATACAACGTTGATAATTCGACCCATTGCGGACCAACATATCCAATATCGAGCGTATCCCAGCATTCTTCAACAAACCTTGCTGGTTTCATCAAAAATGATGCCAATGCCAAAGAAAAACGATATGATGGACCGTTTATCCAAAGATTCTCTGCTGGTCCCTGATCGCCAGCCAGCCATGGACGAGATGCCAGATCGGCAGGCACATTGATATTAACGATTCCAACTGCGACGGGATTAAGAAGATTACCTGAATTATCGACCGGGATCAGATTTAGTAATCCAGGACGAGCATATCTAGGATCAATGCCCTGGCGAGGTCCACCAGCAATTCTACCGTTTTGTAGATCAGTCCAAAGCGAACTGCTTCTTAGATATGGCGGAGAACCATAATTTGTCTGCCACCAAGATGGTTCGTAACTAAATCCTAACATTTCCCAAGGACGAGTATGCGGCGAATCTGTGTCATAGTACCATCTATAGATAGCTCGCCAATTTCCAGGCAAGATGTTCCCGAAAATATCTTGGATGCCATTGTAATTCCATGTAAATGGATTGTTAGGATCGTATTCTATATTTGTTCTATAATCAAACTTATTAAGCAATGCCCAAAGTTCAAACATAGGAGAAATTATTTGATTTACTTCTTGGCGTGAATATCCATTGACTGGTGTATAGAATCTTCCGCCGATCCATTCTTGAATATCAAAAACAGGGCGAGATTCTGTTTGAAACTGAGACGGCAAATTGTTATAGATGAGTTGTTCCAAAGCCAATAACACATTATCTCGCCAATCACCGAATGATGGTGTAAGACTTCCGTCATGACCTTGTATCATTACAATTGGTGTTGCATATGTAGTATCAGTAACGAGACTTGGAATACATGTTGGAAGAACGCCAAGTGCAGCCGGTGTTGCTGGTATAAAGTACTGATTTCCGCCTATCGTGTTTAATGCAAATGGGAAATTGATATTCTTGCCACGTTTGATATTGGTGAGTGCTTGTATGACCCAGGTATTTGGATACACTGTCGGATCGACTGAAGACAAGGTTCCTTTAGCA
>VFSW01015727.1_pt1 | contig 10375 bp, 10 predicted proteins | sample 5358111 | NCBI WGS metagenome assembly VFSW01 (sample SAMN11554181, study PRJNA540505) | mine drainage metagenome | isolation source: sediment from site ElyBrook_90M | place: USA: Ely Copper Mine, Vershire, VT | collected 2017
GCGGGAAGGGTCCTGCGGCGATGCCGCCATTCGTGTTATAGATCGCGCCGGTCAGGTTGACGAAATTGAGCACGTATCCACGACCGACGGCGATGCTCTCATCGGGTGGCTCAAGATCATAGCCGCCCGTCGCAATACTGTTCTGCACCGCGCTGACGCCATCGAAGTTGTGCAGCAGCGCACCCTTTGTGACATGTGACTCAGATGCCTCTGGCCGCGAGGCGCTCACGACTGCGGCATGCGCGCCACTGGTCGGGCGGGGGAAATCGGTGTACATATGCGGGTGCGCGTAACTGAGCGTCGTAACGCTCGCGACGCCCGACGAGGTCGGCGCTGGAGCGCTGCTCCCCTTGGGCAGCGCAGCTACGGAGACGAATGTGACCTTATGCGCGACGCTCAGTGTTCCCGTGAAGCTCACGGTAGACGAGGATTGCGCCGCAGCGGATGTAGTGGCGACGATGGTAGACGCGCCATAGGCGCCGATCAACGTGGTCGCTACGAGCAGTGAGGAGGCGTAACGCAGTGGACGGGAGAACCGTGCAAACCATGACGCTACGTGCATGTGACTCCCTTTCGAGGATGCAGTCCACACCGGCGCCAAACGCGGAGGATCGCAACGAGGATGGATCGAGGAGCTGGCGTCGGGATGGAGTACACATTACCTCTTACTCCGAGCCGTGATGTGGCTCATCACGGATGACAGCCTAGACAGCCATTCCTTAGGCCAGCGCAAGGGTCGTTGGCGGAAGCGGGCCGCTAGCTTATTCAGTATAACGAATATCTACGCGAAAAGGCGCAGTTTTTTGAGGTAATTCGGATGATTGTTCAGATGCGTTCGTATCATACTTGATGGCAGGCGGCAGGAACGCAATTATTCATGCTCAACGAGACGCTTAGCGGGCAGGCGCTCATGACGCCGCGCAAATTTCCCATCTTGCGCGCGCATGCTGTGGCGCTGCTTGCTGACGCATGGGAGCTACGCGTCAACTTCAGAGTCGTGACGTGGGGTTGGTGTTGCGGGGATCTCGCTGGTTGGCTGCGCAGTTGTCTCGACGACATGCTGGCTGGGGGCTGGCGTCGGGCTACCGCCGCGTATGGCGCTCAGGTCTTGCGCCCACTGGCTGAATTTACTCAGAGGTGATGGAGTGGCGCCAGGAAGGCTGCTGGTAGATTCCTCGCCCAGCGGGTTCCAGTTCATCTCTTTGATCGCGGATTGCAGCTCGCGGAACAAGCGGCCCACTTGCCCGCCCATCTCGATCATTTTCTTCGGCCCAAAAATGATCAGACCTAGCACGAGCAAGCCAAACAGTTCTGGCAGATGTGAGAACATGCGCCCGGCCTCCTCGCGTCTATGCGCGGCTCCTCGATGAACACCTTTACACTATTGTACATCATGCTCTGCGCAATGCTCACATGAATTGCCCCTGATGGCGTGCTAGAGGGCCGCATCGCTCGTGGTGTTCGATGGCTCATCTTCCTCGATGATGCTGGTCGTGGCGACATCGGCTCCCGCCGCAATCGCTCCTACTGCGAGCGCATCACGCGTGCCGCCATGCCTGCGTGGCTCAGGCCGGGCCAGCGACGCCAGCGCCGCGAGGACCCTCAGCCCGGTCGAGAGCAGGAAGACCGCGCGCAATCCCTCCATGAAGGGGGCGGCGATCAGGTGGGGGAAGAACGCCTGACTGAGCAGATGCGCCTGTGTGGCGGCGGACAGGCTGTGGAGCGCCGCCGCTGGGAGCAGCGTTCCCATCGGGTTGTAGCCAAGGAAGGCGGCGAAGAGCGCAGCGGTTGGTGGCAAATGGGCGATCCTGGCAATCAGCGTGGCGGGCAGCCCTGTCGGCGTCAATCCTGCCGTCAGGGCGGAAGGCAGCGCCCCAGCCAATCCAGCGGTCACGATGCTGAAAAAGACACCGACACTCAGCAGCGCCGCCGCATTCTGGAAGGTGGCGCGCATGCCAGAGCCAACCCCACGATGCTCCTTCGGCACGCTGTTCATCACGCTCGTCGTATTGGGCGCGGCGAACAGCCCCTGGCCGATACCAAGCGCAAGCAGCAGGAGAAGGAATGGCATATAGTCGAAATTCGCCGGGAGCAGCGTCAGGCCGATGAAGCCACCCGCATTGATGAGCATGCCCACGAACATGAAAGCGCGCTGCCCGAAACGGTCAGAGAGCCAGCCACTGATCGGCCCCAGCACGACGAATCCCGCGAGCAATGGCGCCATATAGATGCCTGCCCACAGTGGCGTCTCCTCGAAGCGGTAGCCATGTAGTGGCAGCCAGATGCCCTGAAGCCAGATCACCAGCATGAATTGTAGCCCGCCACGCTGAAGCGATGAAGAAAAGCCTGCCACATTGCCCCAGGTAAAGACTCTATCCTTGAACAGGTCGAGCCGGAACATGGGGTCAGCGATACGCAGCTCGATGAGGACAAACAGCGCCAACAACAGCACGCCACCTACCAGCGCCGCAATCACCCAGGGATTGCCCCAGCCCATTGGCGATGAGCCATACGGCTCGATTCCATAGGTCACGCCGAGCAGCAGGATGGTCAGGCCGAGCGCGAACGTCAGATTTCCTGCCCAGTCGAGCCGCTGCCCGCTGCGGATCGTCGCTGTCTCGCGCAGCTTCAGATACGCCCAGACCGTGCCAAACAGCCCGACAGGCACGCTCACGAGAAAGACCAGTCGCCAGTTGATCACTGCCAGCACACCACCGAGAATCAGCCCGATGAAGGAGCCGATGATCGCGGCCATCTGATTGATGCCCATTGCCATGCCACGTTGATGTGACGGGAAGGCGTCGGTGATGATGGCGGCGCTATTCGAGAACAGGAATCCCGCGCCGACGCCCTGAATAAGCCGGAATATGATCATCTCCAGCGCTGCTGTATTGCCCGTCCCCGGTGTGAGGAACAGCAGAATGCTGCCAAGCGTGAATACCGCAAAGCCGAGATTATAGAGCTTGACACGCCCAAACATATCGGAGATGCGCCCAAACGTGACGAGTAGCGTCGCCGTCACAACCATATAGCCCAGCAGCAGCCAGAGAAAATAGTTCGTTTCGCCAGGCGCGAGCGGATTGATCCCCACGCCAGTGAAAATGGCTGGCATCGAGATGAGGATGATACTGGAGTTGATCGTCGCCATTAGCGTGCCAAGCGTCGTGTTCGAGAGCGCGATCCACTTGTAGCCATCATCTACCGGAGTCGCTTCCCTTGCCTGGCCTGCGCCCTTTGCCGATAGATTCTTCTCCACGACTGTTCGCGCGCCCGCCATACTATTGATCCCTTCCCTCAAGAATGCTGCGGAATAGTGCAAAATGCCCTCACGGCGAACCGCCAGTGGTGCGAGGACATAGTCATACGATAGCAACTCGTTGACGTTCGCGTCAATGTTGTAGCCGCACGGTCATCCCTGCGCGAGCGGACGCAGGTCTACTCGTGAGGTTGGGAAACGCGCAGCGACCTGTGACGGCGTCGGAATCGCCGCGACGCCGACGCCCTCCACCGCGATCGCCGCGACCCGATTCGCCTGATCCATCGCGAGGGCTGGGTCGCCATCTCGCGCCAGCGCACAGAGGAAGGTCGCCGCGAAGATATCGCCCGCGCCAGTGGGGTCTACTTCGTGCGCGGGATACCCTGGGAAGCGCACCGGGTCGCCGCCGCGCCAGAGATCGGCGCCTTCCGGGCCACGAGTTACGGCAATCAGCGGGACCAGCCGCGACCACAGCGCCAGAGGCTGCGCGGCCTCCGCGAGCGGCGCCGCATCGCTCGCAGGGCCAGTCAGATCTTCGTGGCTGAGAATGAGCGCAGAGAAGGCGCGCAACGCCTCGCGCTCAGCGATGGCGAGCAGCCGTGGATGTACCCGGCCATCGGCGCCCCACTGGCGCAGCCATCCCTGTGGCGCGGCGCCACAGACACGCGCCTTCAGCCCATGCGCCAGCGCAGGTGAACACTCGCGCGCGACCGGCGCCAACAACGCGACATCGCAGCGCCGCCATGCGCGCGGGATGTCGTCCAGCGTGATGGGCTGCGCGCATGCCCGCACATATTGCACGCGGCCAGCCGGAGTGTAGACGTTCTCGAAGGTTGTCGCCGCCTCAGACGCTACAGCGACCAGCGCCACATCTCCCAGCGCAGGGGCGGCGACGGCGCAGAGGTCAGCGGGCGCGCTCGTCACGACGCCCACGCGCAGCCCAAAGCGCTGCGCCGCCGCCCCCGCATAGAACGCCGCGCCGCCGGGGCGCCACGAGCCATCCGCGAGCAGATCGCGCGTGATATGCCCAACGATCAGCGCATCAACCTGGCGTCGCGTCGCGCCGCGTGGGTAAATCCATCGCCGCTGGCGCCCCATCGTCACGCCTTTCGCCATCTGGCCCGTAGCGCAGAGCGCGCAAAAAGCCGCGCCGACCATGTGCCGACACGGCTCTCTACCAGCATGCGCTCACCCGGCTACGCCCTACACACGCAACCCCTTGCGCAGTGAGACGACGACACGCCGCTGTTCACCTTCGCCTGTGCTCTCGGTTGCGATATCGTCGCTCTCCGCCAGCGCCATATGGATGATGCGTCGCTCGTTCGGCGGCATCGCCTCCAGCATGATCGGCGCGCCTGATTGCCGCACCTGATTCGCGATACGCTGGGCCATCTGTCGCAGGTTCGCCTCGCGGCGCTGGCGATAGTTCTGCGCATCCACGATCACATGCTCGCGCCGTCCCGCCTGCTTCGTCACGATCATATTGACGACGAATTGCAGGGAGGCCAGCGTCTCTCCACGCCGACCGATCAACACGCTTACTGGCTGCGGGCCGAGCGGCTGCACATTCAGCGTGAGTGGCTCCTCATCGGTCGCCGGGCGCACCTCGACTTCCGCCTGGATGCCCATATGGCCGAGGATCATGCGTAGCGCCTCGATGGCCACCTCTTCGGTCGTGGCGTCTTCAGGCATCACATCGGCGAGCGTTGCGGTCGTCAACTCCTGCGCGAGGCGGTTGTCATCTTCACCGTACTCATCGTCCGCATCATACTCGTCGTATGGCGCTTCTTCCTCGTCGAGGTCGGTTTCCTCCTCGTCGTCATAGGCGCCGTCAGCCGGTGCGACGCCACGAGCGCGCTCTGGCGCCACGAAAACGCGCACCCGCGCATCGCGCACACCCATGCCACGCGCTCCCCGGCTCGGCTCCTGTAGCACGACGACTTCGACCTCATCGCGCGTGCGGCCAAGGCGAGCGAGCGCCTGAAGAATCGCATCTTCAACAGTCTTGCCGGAGGCCTCTACGCTCTCCACGTTGGTCACCTGCCTCCCTTTTGCCCTTTGCGCCGAGCCTGCTGACTCTTCCGCTGGTTGCCAGCGTTCCCTGCGCCATTGGAGCGCGGCGTATTTCCCTGCTTGTTGGCGCCTGCATCGGCTATGATACCATTCAACGGCTGCGCAGTGTCGCGTGCGATGCGCTTCTCTGGCAACTCACTGGCGCTCGCCATATCAGGTTGGGAGACGCCCTCGACGGCGATGGCGGGCCGCACGAGCATCGCTCCCGACTTCGCCGGGCGTGGTCGTTTCTCGCGTGCGGCTGCCTGCGCAGCTCGCGCCTGCGCTTCGGCGGAGTCCTCGTTGTCCATCGCGCCAGATCCCTCATCCGCCTCGACCACACGTGACCGCGTAGACTGTTCTCGCACGGCCTGCGCCTGTGTGCTCGCCTGCTCGCGGGTCTGCTGGATCATCTCACGGATATTCGCCAGGAATCCCATTGAGCGCGCAGGCTGCGCTGGTTCTTCAGCCGTCCGCCCGGAGCCAGTGGATGCGCCACGAGCGGGGAGGGCGCTCGCCACTGGGGCCAGGTCTTTCGGCGGCGGCACGAGGTGCTCCATCCCAGGGACACCAACGAAGAGCGATCCCCACCCGCTCAGCAGGTATTGCTGCGCGGCGGAGAAGCCTGTCGAGACGGTCCAGTAGAGCGCCAGGCCAGAGGGGAAGCGTGTACCGAGGAAGAACGTAAAGACTGGCATGATCCACTGCATGGACTGCGCCGTCTGCGCCGTCGGGTCAGCGGGAGCGCCTGGGCGCCGCACGGGCATGGCCATGCGCATCTGCACGAAGGTCAGCAAGCCCGCGAGAATCGGGAGAATGAACAGGGGATCGGGGCTGCCCAGCTTCGTCCAGAAGAAGTGCTGGTCGGGTAGCTTCGCCAGCGGTGGCAGGAAAGGATAGATATAGCTGTTGATCGTTTTGAGCGCGCTGCCATTGGAACTCAGCAGCGCCTCAAATGCGTAGAAGAGCGAATACAGAAAGGGCATCTGGATGACCAGCGGCAGACAGCCGCCATACATACTGACGCCATGCTCTTTATACAGCGCCTGTTGCGCCGCCATCGCCGCCTGAGGATCGCCACGATGTTGCGCCTGAAGCTGCTTGAGCTTTGGTTGAAGCTCTTGCATTTTGCGGGTGGAGGCGAGTTGTCGGCGTGTCAGCGGGAAGAGCGCTCCACGGATGAGCAGGGTGAGCAGAACAATCGCCAGCGCGAAACTGCCAACACCGTGATAGATCAGAATCAGGATGTTGAAGACTGGCAGGAAAAACAGGTAATGGAAGACTGTTCCTATCGGGGAAAACAGGGTTCCGAAGAAGCTTCCAAACCCTGAGAAGATGCTACTCACGCTGACTGTCCTCCCTGGCGGCCCGACGCCGACGCCCGACCTTCCCGCAGGCGCCACATTCGGCGTCCATCGGGGCCGCATGCGCGCTCAGACGCGCACAGGCATAGAAACGAACGGATGATGACTTCCGCGTAAGCGGATGATGATGACATGCTGACAGGCGCTGAGCGCCCCACAAGCGCCAGCAGGCGCGGCGCCTGCCTATGGGACGGGATCGTACAGATTGCCGTGATAAAATGGGTGACAGCGCCCGATACGCTTGATCGCCATCACACTGCCGCGCAACAGCCCATACTTCTCGATGGCGCCGTAGCCATATTGCGAGCAGGATGGAGTGAAGCGACAACTCGATGGCAACACCTGTGAAATGGTCAACTGATAGAACTTGATCAGCCCCATGCCGATGTATTTCATGGCGCCTGCGCCTTACCCTCTTGGAACCCTGGAACGACCACTGTACAGAACTTGCCGCAAAGTATTACCGCAACAATCGCGCCCGTCTGAGCAGATCTTCGACCTCGCTGGCGAGCGTGGCATAGTCTGCTGTTGCGGATTCTGGGCGCGCTATGAGTATCATATCCCACCCAGGCTGCGTCTTCCACAAGCGCCGCCGGACGGCCTCGCGCAGTCGGCGCTTGACGCGGTTGCGCCGCACCGCTGAGCCAACACGCTTGTTTACCGAGAAACCGATGCGCGCTGGCAGCGTGATCGCGCTGGCCGCATCAGGCCCAGTCGGCGCTGAGGGCGCATCGGCGCGACGCGCATACGCCAGGGTGAGGTACTGGCCCTGCTCGCGTCGGCGCCGATGCCGCACCCGCTGAAAGTCTTGCGACGAGCGCAGATGCGACTCCCTGCGGAAGCGTTCACGCCTGGTAGTACGTTCAACGCGCTCATCATGTTCCACTTCGCAGAACCTTGTCCTCGCTGCGCCACGCACGTCGCCAGGCACACAAAATGCGCCTCGTGCGCTGCGGGGGCGAAACCGCCCTGCCAGCAGGCGCCGCGAGACGCATTCCGCGTGACCAGATGCGCGCTCCTGTCTAGACGACAGTCAGGCGCCAGCGGCCCTTGAGACGACGCGCCTTCAGCACTCTGCGCCCGTCGTGTGTGCTCATTCGCTTCATAAAGCCGTGTTCGCGCTTCCGAGGAATACGCTTCGGCTGCCACGTTCGCTTCATGGTGTCGCTACATTCCCTTTCCGCCAGATGTTCCCAACGATTATACCTGCTGCGACGCGCTGCTGTCAAAGCTCATGAGAGAAATTGCCCCACTTTGTAGCGAAAACAGCGCTTACTTGCGCGCTGTCGCCTGGAGGATGTGCGCCCGCAGCTTTTCGGCGTCGTTGAGTTTGCTCAGCTTGCCAGATGGGTCGAGGTGATATTCGCGCAGCACCGCGCGTAGCGAGCCAAGCCGCAGCGACGCCAGCGCATCGCGTAGACCCTCTTCGCCGAGGCGCTGGCGCAGGGCGAAGGGATCAGGCACGCCAGGGCCGAGCGCCTCCGCCACGCCCGTCACGATGGTCGGGTGGAAGGTGCGCCCGATGCTTGGTGGGGCTGGCTCATCGGCAGACCCTTGCGCCGCTGCGCGCTGGCTCCGCTCACCGCTCACAGGCGCCACAGCGGGAGCCTCACTGATGGCCTGCGCGACACGCTGCGCCAGCGCCGGATCGCGCTCCAGCTCAGACGCCATCGCACGCAATGCCCGCGCCAGCGCGTCGGGGCCGAGCGCCAGTGGCTCCTGGGCAGGCGTCGTTTCTGGCGCGGCGGCGCGCTTGCCACGCCTCGGCGCGGGCGCTGCGGCTGGCTCGGTCGCGGCTGTCGGCGCCAGACTCTCGGTCTCGTCCCCGTCGCGCGGGGGCTGGCTAGTACGCCTGGCCGCTGCGCCGGTTGTACGGGCGCGAGTGCGCTGGGACACGACGCTTTACCTCCCGTGCCAGTTCCATATACGCCAGACCGCTCGAGCTGTTCGGCGCGAAGCTCAGCACGCTCTCATGCTCACGATGCGCCTTTTCGATGTCCAGATTCTTCGGTATGCGCGTCTCCAGCAGGCGATCCTCATACTTCTTTTCGAGAATACCCCACGTATCGCGGGCAGTGGTCGTGTCCTCGTAGAAGGTCGCCACAACTCCGGCGATCTCCAGATCAGCGAGGTCGAGTTGGTCGCGCAGATCCTCGATAATGGCGTCGAGCTTGTCTATGCCGATGAGGCTGAATTCAGTGAGCGAGATTGGCACTACCACCTTGTTCGCGGCAGCCAGCGCGTTCTGCGTGAGCACGCCAAGCGACGGCGGCGTGTCAATGATGATGTAGTGGTACTCCAGCCCTGAGAGCGCCCGCGCCAGCCGCCATTCACGGCCAGGCCGCGCCGCCAGCTCCACATCAGCGTTTTGCAGGCGCCCATCCCCTGGGGCCAGCCACACATTTTCCTCGTTCGTTTGCCAGAGGATAGATTCCAGCTTGCGATTACCCACCAGCACATCATAGATGGATGGCGCTGGATGGACACGCCCTGTGAGCGCATAGGTCGCGTTCGCCTGGCCGTCCACATCCACCACGAGCACTTTGTAGTTGAGCCGGGCCAGGCCAGCCGCCAGGTTAACGGCTGTCGTCGTCTTACCGACACCACCCTTGTTGTTGGCGATGCAGATTGCGGTCATGTGGCTGTCCTTCAGGGAATATGTCGCGGAGGCGCGAATGTGGAACACAAGCGAGCCAGAGACGTTGGCGAGTGTAGCATGGGGCCTGTTCCACTGTCAAAGCGACGTGACCGATAGGCCAGTCCACCTGAGCCGCGCATGTGCTGCGGCGCGGGAACAACACGCGCCTCCTCGTGGCCCAACTGAGCCATGAAGAGGCGCGCAGTCCTCGCCGAACGCTAGCCGCCGTAGCGCCGCGTTTAGAGCACGTAGAGGACGAGGAACAAGAGAACCCACACAGCATCAACAAAGTGCCAGTACATCTCGACCGCGTTGACGGCGAAATGCTTGTCTTTGCTGAAATCGCCACGCATGGAACGGATGAAGCAGATCAGCAGGAAGATAACACCGAAGGTCACGTGCGCTCCGTGGAAGCCCGTCAGCGTGTAGAACGTCGAGCCGAAGATACCAGTGGAAGGGCCGAAGGTGTTGTGGGTATACTCATACGCCTGGCCGCTAAGGAAGATCGCGCCGAGCAGCGCTGTCAGCCCCAGGCCAATGGTCAGCCCGCGCTTGTCGCCCTTTGTGATGGCGCGCGCGGCGAAGTGCATCGGGAAGCTGCTGGAGAGCAGGATGATGGTATTGATGCCCGGAATCAGGATTTCCGGGCGCGTCAGGTGGTCGGCGGTAGGTGGCCATGCCCCTGCGCGCACCCGGAGATAGAGGTAGGAGGCGATCAGGTTGGCGAAGAAGACGGCCTCCGAGGCCAGGAAGAAGACCATGCCGTACCAGCCAAAGCTACGGCCTTGTGGCTCGTGCTCGCCTTCAGTCACTGTCTCCTGTGAGATTACCGTACTCATGTCGTCTGTTTCTCTTTCCCGTCGTTGCTATCCAGTGATCAAGCTGTCTCAGTTCGTCTCCAGACCCCAGGCGATGCCAGAGAAGAGCGCCAGGATCAGGCCGAGCGCCGTCACGAGCAGCGTGCTCGTCCAGAAGAGGATGCCGCCAAACGTGATGCCGACGGAGATCGCCAGCGCCAGCGGCCAGTAGCTTGGCCCAGGCAGGTGGATGCCCGGCGCATGCGCC
>VFSW01015728.1_pt1 | contig 10375 bp, 11 predicted proteins | sample 5358111 | NCBI WGS metagenome assembly VFSW01 (sample SAMN11554181, study PRJNA540505) | mine drainage metagenome | isolation source: sediment from site ElyBrook_90M | place: USA: Ely Copper Mine, Vershire, VT | collected 2017
CAAACGACCAGCCAGTCGGCCTTCTTCAGCGCATCGATGTTTTTCGATGAATTTGGGCCGGTCATGACGCCGTTCATGCCGAAGGCGAACAGTCCCTTTACCTCGCCGCGATACATCCCGTCCCACAGCTCGGTCCAGGAGTAATTGCGATCGACCTTGGGAAGATAGTCGAAGGCGAAGCCGTTCTCTTTTGTCGCTGCATCGCCATAGAGCGACTTCAGCAGCGATACCGCGAACTTCGGCGTATTCGACCAGTAGTTGAACGACGCCCATTCGTCCGGCTTGGCCGGCTTCGTCGTTGTCCGAGTGAGATACGCATTCAAGTCCGTGTCCGCGGGGATCGGCACCTTCAAGTAGCCAGGCAGCAGGTCAAAGATGCCCGCCATGTCGGTAGCCCCTTGAATGTTCGAGTGGCCCCGCAAAGCATTGACGCCGCCGCCCGCGCGCCCGATGTTGCCCAGGAGCAGTTGCAGCAACGCAGCGGCACGGATGGTCTGTGTGCCCGAACTGTGCTGCGTCCAGCCAACCGCGTAGATGATCGTGCCGGTCTTTTTTAGGTCTCCGTCTTTGCGGATGGAGGTAAAGAGATCGGCGACCTTGAGTATCTGCTCCTTCGGGATGCCGGTGATCCGCTCAATCAGCTCCGGAGTGTAGCGCGAATATTGTTTTTTCAGGAGTTGATAGACGCATCGGGGATGTTGCAGCGAGGTATCGTATGCAACGTCCGCTGGCATTGCCGGCGGTGGCGCGGCGGCCGCCAAACCGTGCTCTGTGGGTGCCTGCTGTGCAGGCTTGGCCGGAGCTGCGGGAGCGGACGATGCATTGTGCTTCGCCGCCGGAGCTGCTCCGCCGATCTTCGGACTGAGATTGCCGCCCTGTTCGTAGTTCCATGTGCTCTTGTCATACGAGTGGGTTTCGGCGTTATAACCGGAGTACAGCCCCTCTTCTGGAAGCTGAAATCCCTCCTTAACGATAAACGAGGCGTTTGTGTAGTTGACGAGGTACTCGTGATTTACGCGATCGTTTTGCAGAGCATAGCTGATGATCGCGCCGAGCAAAGCAATATCGGCGCCGGCGCGGATCTGCACAAAGAGATCGCTGACCGCGGCGGTGCGTGTGTACCGGGGATCGACAACGATGAGGGGAGCGTTGCGGGTGCGCTTGGCCTCGATGGCCCACTTGAATCCGCAGGGATGATTTTCCGCCGGATTGCCACCCATCACCAACATCATGTCGGTGTTCTTGATGTCGATCCAGCCATTCGTCATGGCGCCGCGTCCGAAGCTTGGTCCCAGACCTGAGACCGTGGGGCCGTGTCAAACACGTGCCTGGTTTTCCAGGTACGTCACCCCCATACTCCTCATCGACTTGATAACGAGGTAATTGAACTCATTGGTATCGGTGCAGCCGCCGGTCCAGGCAATCCCGGGACAGCGATTGACCGTTCGCCCTTGCGCGTCCTTCTCGATGAAGGTGTCATCGCGCGTCTTCTTCACCTTTTGTGCAATTTCGTCAAAGGCCTGTTCCCAGGAAATATCCTCCCAGCGATCGGAGCCTGGACGCCGCACCTGCGGCTTCAAGAGCCTGCGCTCGTTAAGGATGTCCTGCATGAGCGACGAGCCCTTCGGGCAAAGTGTGCCGCGATTGATCGGATGATCCGGATCGCCCTCGACGTACATCACCTGCGGGGTCACGTTCTTGGCTTTGTCGCCAATAGTGTGGATGATGATGCCGCAGCTCACCGCACAATAGGGGCAGGTGGAACGCGTCTCGGTGGTACGCGCGATCTTCAGTTCGGATGCTTCCGCGTACGCGCGTTCAGTGCTGAATCCGAGGAGCGGTAAAGCGGCACCAGCAACCGCGGCTGTCTTGAGGAAATCTCTGCGGGATACGCCCATTGCAACCTCCTACTGCCGGCTGTTAAGAGCCCCAAACGGGTAGGTTCGCCTGCGAATACAGAACAAGGGCAAATCGACGTCACGCACTGTACTCCACGCCTGCGTCAATTGCAAGCATAGTCAATTGCAGTTTTAATGCCTGCGATCTCAGACAGCCGGTGCTGATCTCTGGGAGTTTCCCCCGTCCGCGTGGCAGCGTCAGATTTGACGCAATCTCAACCCGATGAATTTACAAGCACTTACAAACTCCAGTAGTCCTCATAGTTCTTGTAAGGTATTGTAAATAAAACCAGTTAATGCCTTGGTAGAGTAGAGTTTCGGCGATTTTCACGTCCTTCAGATTCCCATGTCATTGAGCTAGTTAAGGCCGTGCTGCCACAGAACTAGAATCTGTATAGGATTTGGAGTCCAATCCCAACGCCGACCCGAGTGCACGATCTCTGCTTCATGGACAGGGAAGCTGTGCGCATCAGGCCGGGCATGCCTGTGCTGATTACAAACTGGGGTGGCGACACGGCAATTCCCGCCCGTGTAAAAGTCCGGACGGTTGTATGGGAGAGCGAGAACGTTCTTCGTGTTCCCTCCAGCGCGGTCTTCCGCCCATCGGGAGACTGGGCTGTATTTGCTGTAAGAAATGGAAAGCCCGGAAGACAATCGTGCAGATTGGGTACTGCGGAGAGATCAACTGGGAGGTGCGCGGCGGGCTGCAAGCCGGCGACCATGTCATTGCTCATCCCAGCGCAGAGGTGGATGACGGAGTCAAGGTGCAGGAAGTCCAGTCTCGCAATAGTATGGCGGTAAGCGTTGATTCTCACCATCACTCGGGATAATGCTCGGCAAGGTTCCAAGACCAGAGAAAGAATTCCATCCAGTGCCGCAACGATCTTTTCCGTCCAGTGTTTATGTTGATTGTATGGTAGGAAAAGGAGCACAAAATATGAAACGCATTGTAATGATTACCGCAATGTTAGCTCTGAGCACCGGAATGATGATGGCTCAGAACGGCGCCACGCTGTTTAACAAATGCGCTATGTGCCATGGCACAACTGGCGAAGGCAAGATCGGGCCATCCATCAAGGGCAAGGATGTGACCGATGTTCTGACTAATGGCGGCAAAAAAGGGCCTCATGCCGCAAAGTTTGCCGGGTACAGCGACGAACAGATCAAGACGGTTGCGGAGTACGTGAAAGGTCTGAAGTAGTTGCTCATCGCTCGGACGTCCAAGGCCAGTCGGCCTCCGACTGGCCTTGGACGCTGAATATCGAGTTCCAGTCTCGCGGCACCGCTTGAGACGAAGTCAGGCCAGCAATGCAGCCAGTACGAGTCCTCGTTTGAGTATAAGAAATCGGCTATCGAAACGGGTATTTCACAGGTAACAACTAAAGATTCGAAGACCTATCGTACAATTTTCACAAATGCAATGAACATCCTGTCGGGGAGTGTCTGGGCAGCAAGAATTGCTCGGGGAGTCGTACTCATAATAGTCGGAGCCTACTTGGCATTGACGATCTTTGGCGCATTCTTTACCGATAGCATCATCTTCCAGCCTCCCTCGCCGGGCTATCGAGATGATTCGTCTGTTCTGAAGCTCACCAGTGCTGACGGCGCAAGAATCTCGGCGAGATACTTCCCGAACGCGAATGCAAAATTCACGCTCCTCTTTAGCCATGGAAACGCAGAGGACATTGGCTATGACACTCCTTTTCTCGAAGCCATTCATGATGCGGGATTCGCGGTTTTCGCCTACGACTACCAAGGCTATGGAACCAGCGAAGGGAGACCATCCGAGGAGCACGTCTACGAGGACAACCAAGCAGCCTATCACTATCTGATAAACGATCTGCACGTTCCTCCTGGCAGAGTCATTGCGTGGGGGCGCTCATTGGGAGCAGCGGCAGCGGTTGACCTTGCCGCAAGGCAACCAGTCGCCGGGTTGATTATAGAGAGCGCGTTCACCAGCGCATTTCGTGTATTGACGAGATTCCCGTTACTGCCTTTCGAGAAGTTTCCGAATCTCGCGAAACTTCGCAACGTTCATTGCCCTGTGCTCGTGATCCACGGCAAGAGAGACGGCATCATCAGCTTCTATCACGGTCAGACGCTCTTTGCCGCCGCAAATGAACCGAAACTTTCCTATTGGGTGGACAAAGCTGGCCACAATGACCTCGCGATGGTTGCCGGAAACCGTTACTTTGAGGAACTACAAAAGTTTACTGAGTTGGTTGACCGCCTGAAGGCGGGCAGGTAACCTTCCCGCAGCGAGTTGGTCTATCCCGCTATTGGTAAAAGGAGACCTCATGGCGACATTAGGACTGATTGAATACGAGGACGCGAATCCTGAAGTTCGCGCCGTTTACGATGACATCATGGCCACCCGTAAAATTGACCGGGTGAACAATTTCTGGAAGGCCATCGCCCACGACCCTATCACTTTGAAGCGTACGTGGGAGAGCATCAAGCAGGTGATGGCACCGGGCGCGCTCGATGCGCTCACCAAGGAACTGATCTACGTCGCTGTAAGCGTTACAAACAACTGCGGGTATTGCATTTCAACTCATACGGCATCAGCGCAAAAGAAGGGCATGACGGACGCCATGTTCACGGAACTGATGGCGGTTGTAGGCATGGCAAGCGAAACGAACAATCTTGCCACCGGATACCTGGTCGAGGTCGACGATCAGTTCAAGAAGCCGCTATTGCGGTAGGTGCTGGATGTCGTGACCGTGACAACCAGCCACCTGGTAAGGCATGTTGAATGACCAAGCTGACCGCTTTTGCTAACCTTTTTGCCGGAGGCGCGTCTATCAGAGTGTAACCTCCTGATGAAGACTTCAGGCCGGATCGGCTCCTCGAAACAGAGCCCCCGGCCTTAACTTTTTGTGGCTGGTTTTCCTCCATCCTCCGAGGCCACAGTACACCGCAACGGCATAGCTAGTTAATTTCATCTCTGAATTCGTGCCGCAGCGGTAACCAGACGGAAAAAAGTGTTCCGCTTCTTTTATGTGTCGCAGGATGGCAAGACCGGAGCTTGATTGAACCGCCGTGTTTCTGCACAAGCTGGCTTGTAATCCACAGCCCCAATCCGGTACCTTTTTCGCCCTTGCTCGTGTAGAACGCTTCAAACAATTTCTTCCGAGCGTCAGGCGGTATGCCGGGGCCGTTGTCTGCGATGACGATTCTGTATCCATCGCGGTCGCTAGCCCAATCCCGTGCGGGATGAGCACGGACGACCAACCTGCCGTTTCTTTGCATTGCTTCGATGGCGTTGGAAATCAGATTTGTGAATATCTGACGCAACTCTCCGGGAAACGCGTAAATCGGCTGCGAATAGACCAAGTCAGTCTGGACTTCGACACTAGCTTTGCGAATGCTGGGCTGTTGAAATTTCAGAACGCTCTCAATCAGTTCGACCACATTCGTCGGGACGGGATTGGGCGACTCCCGATAGAACGTGAGGGTACTGCGGGTAATCTGTGCAGCGCGATGCAATTCGTGTTCGGCAAGCTTCAGGTTTTCTTTGACGCGCTCGGGCACGCCATTATCGGTCTGACAAAGATAGAGAAGCCCGCTGGCAGCGTCTAGTGGGTTATTGATTTCATGCGCGATACTTGCGGCCATTCGACCCGCGACCGCAAGCTTTTCCACTTTGAGCATAGCCTCCTGCGCCTGTCGCTCCCGCGTAATGTCAATAAGGATGCCAACCAAGCGGCTGGGCTGGCCAGTTTCGTCGCAAAAAGCTTTACCTCGTGAAATGACCGTCCGTGTCTCACCGTCATCGCGCACGATACGAAATGTCGCGTTGTACTCGCGGCGCTCTCTGAGAGAGGTCTCGATGAGTGCTTGTGTACTGGCACGCTCATCAGGATGAATGCGATTTAGGAAGTCTTCGTAATGTAATTTTCGGTTATCGGAAACTCCGAAAATAGCTCGGCAGCGTTCGTCCCAGTACAGTTCCTTGGTTATTAGACTGCGCTCCCAGGTCGCGAAGCCTGCACTCTCGACGGCTAGCTTCATACGCTCTTCGGTGTCGAGCAACTTGGAAAGAGTTTCGACCCGCCGTTCTTCGCTCTTCGAATATGCCTCATGAAACAGGCGTACGGCCTCGGCGGCACGAGGTACGAGCCGGGTAAAAGCAATGGCGGTTACCACAGATGCTGCCGCTGTCAGCACCTTCACCGAGGTCGATAGCCAGTAGAATGGTACCCAAATCGTCAGCACTTCAAAAAAATGGGTGAACCCACAAGCTACGATGAAGAGACCGAAGGCAACGAAAGCCCAGCGAAACGCAAGCAACGTTCGCGTTTTCCGCAGAAGTACAACAAGCCCGATAGAGATTGCAACGTAAGACAGCCAGATGAGGCCGTCAGAGATAGCGTTCGTCCACACCAGTCCGGGTTGCAGGAGATAGCAGTAACGGTGGCCCATGAATTTAGTTGAGAAAAGTGAGCCCACAACGTCGTATTTAGCTGCTGCCCAAATCGCAACCGAAAGCAAAGCGAATCCTGTTACGGCTCCGGTGACCTTTGTAAACACCGTCATATCGAACGCTCATCTTGCAATGGTTGCTAGAAGGTCACATGTACAACAGCAACTCTCGCCTTCGACAGCTTACACAAGATTTTGCCACTCGCCCGATTCCAAGGCTACGAGTCTCCATTCGTACGATAGCTGCCTAAGAATGATTGTTCTTTTGCTCACGTTCCGTTGTGAAAGTTAGTTTAGCAGTGTTTGTTTAAGTGCGATGAAGGCGGCGGAAACGATTCGGCAGTGGGACGGTGTGGGCGGCGGCTTGTGGTCAACCTGTCGTCGCATCCGTACTCCGACTTCGCGAAGAGCGCGAGGTGACGAAGAAGCGTCTAAAACGGGCGTGGGAACTCGCAAGGTTGAATAGGCCGTTGCATGCCGGTCCGAATAGAATTGACACGCCACTTGACGGCTCGGAGAACCTAATGCCCAACACCACCACCTTCCAACCCGACCTGTTCCAGTTCCTGCGCCAGTTGAAACGCCACAACGCCCGCGCATGGTTTTCCAAGACCAAAGCCCGGTACCAGTCGGTCGTGGTAGAACCCGCCATGCAGTTTATCAGCGGCTTCGCTTTGCATCTGGACAAGTTGAGCCCACACTTCGTCGCCGACGCTAGGCCGACGCGGGGCTCCCTGTTCCGCATCTACCGGGACACGCGGTTCTCGTCGGACAAAACCCCATACAAGACACACATTGGGATTCACTTCTTGCACGAGAGCGGCAAGGACGCCCACGCGCCAGTGTTCTATCTCCATCTGGAGCCGGACGGCTGCTTTGCGGCGGCGGGAGTGTGGCACCCAGATAGCCGTGCCCTCACCAAGATTCGAACTGTGATTGCCGCTCAGCCTGAGCAGTGGAAGAAGGTGAGCCGCAAGCTGGAACTCGAAGGCGAGAGCCTGACTCGACCGCCGCAGGGATTCGACCGAAATCATCCGCTCATCGAAGAGTTGAAGCGGAAGGACTTTGTGGCTTCAGTGGCGTTGACCGAGGAGGGGGTGTGCGGCCCGAAATTCATGCAGGAGTTCACGGCAGCGTGCCGCAAGATGAATCCGCTGGTGGAGTTCACGACGAAAGCGTTGGGGTTGAAGTTCTGAGCACTGCACCGGAGCCGATGTCTTAGTGAAGTTCTGGTTCGGAGAGCAGGGAATTGGGTTAGGACATCGTTGGGGCGAGTCCCTGTAGCCGGTGACGCGAAGCAAGCCAGGTCACTTCTGAATAGCCCCTGCGTGCGATGCATAATCAGTTCCGCTCCAAAATGCACTCCACATGTTATGAGATCACAGCCCATTGTGACGCACGTCGCAGACGCCCTCGTAAATTAAGCAAACTATGGTGAATCCGTTTCGGGGTGCAGGTCTGAATTTGCAATAAAAAGTTTCTGGCAATCCACAGGCGCTGGCTGGAAAGCATCTTGAGGCTATCGTGCTGGATGAATAACGCCGGATCGCTCGACGCCTCATGTACGAGGACGTTGATCGGGGGGCAAGTTGCAGTTGTTCCCAGTTTGGTTGTGAGTTGCAGACGATGTCGGTTCGAACGGACTGAATGCTAAACAGAGAAAGTTAAATTGAAGGAGGGCTGGGCAAATGAAGTCAGGGATCAACAAAGAAGGACGGGGTCTGCTGAAGTCTGGATACAAGCTGGTTGCAGCGGTGGCATTGGCGGCATTGCTGACAGTTGGGGTATGCGCCAGTGCGTTTGCGGCAGACGCGGCAAAGTCAGCGCACAAGAAGAAGGTGGTAATGCACACCTATGTAATTGAGCGCAATATCCCCGGAGCTGGCAGCTTCTCGAAGGAAAAACTGAAGGAGATCTCCCAGAAGTCGAACGGAGTGCTGAAGGAGATGGGTCCGAATATTCAGTGGGTCGATAGCTACGTCACTGGCGATAAAGTCTATTGCATCTACCGTGCAGAGAATGAAGACTTGATTCGTGAACATGCAAAGCGTGGCGGCTTCCCCGCGGATCGGATTTCCGAGGTGGAGACCATGATCAGTCCGGCCACCGGCAAGTAGCTAGCCTAGCCGCTTTTCCCTTGAGGTCGCCTTGCGCGACCTCATTTTTATTCTTCACGATAACGTGGTGGATCAGCTTTCGCCACCTATTTTCTGCACTCCTCCCACAACCCTTATCTCAGCTTGCATTGACGCTTTGCGGTCTCCCCTTTCGGCACGGGCGGAAGCGCGGATATGCCCGGCGCAGTCACGTGCAGATGTTGCGCTGGATCGCGAGTTCGCGTTCGACCGCTTGGCTCGCCGGGCTGAGATCTAGCGAAACAGCATGCTCAACTCTTGTGCGGCGCTGAGCAGTGGTGGAACAAACTTCTTTTGCAATTCCGATGTCGATACGGCTTGCGCGTGCGCTCCCGCATTCAGCGCAGCAACCACCTTGCCGGACGCATCTCGAATAGGCACGGCAACTGATCGTAGCCCAAGCTCCAATTCCTGATCGACGATGGCATAGCCATTGCGCCGGATCGATTTTAATGCGCGTCTGAGTTTCTCTACAGAGACGATCGTTCGAGCCGTGTATTGGACCAGCGCAACACTCGCAAAATACGTTTCGAGTTCGGATTCAGCGAGGCTTGCAAGCAAGACCCTCCCCATCGAGGTGCAAAATGCCGGAAGGCGACTGCCGATTTGCAAGTCTACGGACATGATCCTGGTAACGGAAGCACGAGCAATATAGACGATTTCCTGTCCATCTAGAACCGATACAGAGCAGGATTCTCGGAGCAAGCCTCCCAAGCGGTCGAGTATAGGCTTCACTGCAACTGTAAAAGGTGTAGAGGATAGATATCCATAACCGAGAGATAGAACCTTTGGCAACAGCACGAATTGAAGCGACTCATCGCTCGCAGCAAATCCGAGCTTTGTGAGCGTATGAAGGCACCGTCGAACCGAGGCCCGCGACAGTCCCGTTTTGTTGCTTAGCAGCGAAATTCTTGCGGGGCGTTTCAATTGGTTGAATGCCTGAAGCACAATCAGACCTCGTGCAAGAGAGGTCATGAAGTCAGGGTCCCCACTGAATGCATCAACTTGTTCTATCGGAAGGCTAAATCCTGCGGTCACTGCAGGCGCGGGTTGTGCAAACAAGTCGTTTTTCTCTTTTGCGATCGGCCCACGTGTATTTCTCGCCATGCTATATATGCCCCCTGTTTGAAAATCGCATCGATCGCTACGATAACCGCACACTATATTTTTCCCGCGATCTTGACAGGCACTTTCATCCGGGAGATATTTGCGCCTGCTCCTATATTCGTACTAACAGTTCGATATTCGCACAAGCAAAAAAGCTGCGCGTGGTGGGAGGCTAAGAATTTCATGCTTTGGGTTCCTTTTCTTCACAGTAAAAGACAAAGCTTATCTTTGATTCGATCTGAAGGCACAAGTAGATGATTGATAAGCAGGTTGCAACGGTCGAGGTCGCAGTCGCTGATATCCAGGACGGCTCGACAGTAATGATAGGCGGATTCGGCTTGGCTGGGTTGCCGCTTGAGCTAATTGATGCACTCATTGCGCGTCAAGCCCGCAATCTTACAGTAGTCAACAACAATGCGGGGAATGGAGACACGGGACTGGCCGCTCTTTTGCAAGCAGGGCTCGTGCGAAAGATGATCTGTTCGTTCCCGCGACAGTCTGATTCCTACGTTTTTGACGAACTCTACAGATCGGGGAAGATTGAGTTGGAACTCGTTCCGCAAGGCAACCTCGCGGAGCGTATTCGAGCTGCAGGCGCTGGAATTGGCGCTTTTTTCACTCCGACAGGCTATGGAACCATTCTCGCGGCGGACAAAGAAACTCGCGTTATCAATGGACGAAACTATGTTCTTGAATTTCCGATTTTTGCGGACGCGGCGCTGATCAAGGCCCGGGCCGCAGACCGTTGGGGGAACCTGGTATATCGAAAAACAGGCCGTAATTTCGGCCCCATCATGGCCACGGCCGCGC
>VFSW01015729.1_pt1 | contig 10374 bp, 8 predicted proteins | sample 5358111 | NCBI WGS metagenome assembly VFSW01 (sample SAMN11554181, study PRJNA540505) | mine drainage metagenome | isolation source: sediment from site ElyBrook_90M | place: USA: Ely Copper Mine, Vershire, VT | collected 2017
GTCGACGACGGCGAAGTCCATCTTCACCTCGTCGAGGATGATGTCGGGCGGCGTGTAGTTGCCCTTGCTCTTGCTCTCCTTCTTGCCCTCCTTGTCGCTCACGTGACCCAGGACGATGCACGTCTTGAACGGCCGCGGTTCGGGAGTGTCGAACACGAGCGTGGAGATCATGAGCAGCGAGTAGAACCAGCCGCGCGTCTGGTCGATGGCTTCGCTGATGAAGTCGGCCGGGAAGGCGCCGCGGAACTTCTCTTCGTTCTGGTGCGGCCATCCCCACTGCGCGAAGGGCATGCAGCCCGAGTCGAACCAGCAGTCGATGACCTCCGGCACTCGGTGCATCGTGCCTGCACACTTGCTGCAGGGCATGGTCACCTGGTCGATCCAGGGCTTGTGGATGATGAGGTGCTCGCTCAGGCTGGGATCGGCGTCACGCGCCCGCTTGAAGTGGTCGAAGGCGTGCGGGTTGCGCCTCTCGATCTCGGCGAGGCTCGCAGGTGCGTCCTTGTGCTCCGGATCGGCGTCGCAGATCCAGACGTTCAGCGGCGTGCCCCACCAGCGCTCGCGCGACAGCGCCCAGTCGACGTTGTTCGCGAGGAAGTCGCCGAAGCGGCCTTCCTTGATGTGGTCGGGCAGCCAGTGCACGGCGCGGTTGTTGGCGATGGCCTTGTCCTTGTACGCGGTGGTGCGGACGTACCACGCGGGGCGCGCGTACTGGATGAGGGGGTCGCTGTCCGAGCGCCAGCAGAACGGATAGTCGTGGCGATACTGCTCGGCGTGGACGAGCAGACCCCGGTCCTTCAGATCGTGCTGGATCTCCTTGTCGCAATCCTTGACCCAGCGCCCTGCGTAGCGGTCCAGCCCCTCGACGAACGTGCCGTCCGGCTTCACCGCACAAAATAGCGGCAGCTCCGGGTCCGCCTGGAGCAGCCTGCGGTGCGCCTCGTGGTCGTCCTCGCCGAAGGCAGGCGCGACATGGACGATGCCGGTACCGGCGTCGAGCGTGACGAAGTCGGCGGCGATGACGCTCCAGATGGGCGGGCGGTCTTGCCCCCGGAAGAGCTCGAAGGGCGGCGAGTAGCGCTTGCCCACGAGGTCCGCGCCTTTGCGCTCGCCCTCGACCTCGAGGCCGCCGAGCTTCTTTCCGAGCCCCTCGACCAGGCCCTTCGCGACGACGTAGCGCTTGCCGTCCCTGGCCCTCGCGACCACGTAGTCGTAGTCGGCGCGCACCGCGGCGTACATGTTCGACGGCAGAGTCCAGGGGGTCGTCGTCCAGACGAGCAGCGACAGGTCGTCTTCGCCGACGAGCGGGAACGCGACGTACACGCTGGGATCGTCGACCGTCTTGTACCCCTGCCCCACCTCGCCCGAGCTGAGCGCCGTCCCGCCCTGCGCCCACCACCACACCACCTTGTGGCCCTGGTACAGGAGCCCCTTCTTGTGCAGCTCGGAGAGCGCCCACCACACGCTCTCCACGTACGAGCGATGATACGTGACGTACGCGTCCCCGAGATCGCACCAGAAAGCGACGCGCTCCGTGAGCTCCTCCCACTCGCGGGTGTACCTGAAGACCGACTCGATGCACTTCTTGACGAAGGGCTCGACGCCGTACTCCTCGATGGCCGCCTTGCCGTGGATGCGCAGCTCCTTCTCGACCTCGACCTCGACCGGCAAGCCGTGTGTGTCCCACCCGGCCTTCCGCGGGACGCAGTAGCCGCGCATGGTCTTGTACCGGGGGAACAGATCCTTGATGACGCGCGTGAGCACGTGCCCGTTGTGCGGCAGGCCGTTCGCGGTCGGGGGGCCTTCGTAGAAGACGAAGTGGCCCCGCGGCGAGGGCTTGGCGAGCGTCTTCTCGAAGATGCGCGAGCTCTTCCAGAAGCGCAGAATCTCCCGCTCTTCCCGGGGAAAGTCGAGCTCCGGGGAGACCTTCGCGAAGAGGGGCGCAGACATGCCCCTGGCTATAGTACGAGACTCAATCCTCGGGGCGGACGACGAGCATCATGGCCGGCGAACGCGTATTGGCGACGGTGGGCACGTGACACGCAATCAGGCGCCGGCGGCGCCGCGAGCGGTCGACGCGCGACCTACTCGGCCGCGGCCGTGGAGCTCTTCGCCTCGAGCTTCTTCACGACCAGCGCGTAGGCGCCGTCGAGATCCTTGAAGCTGGCAATCTCGTCGTCCTCGATCTTGATCTGGTACTGCCGCTCGACGGCCGCCACGATCTCGACGCCCATCATGGAGTCGATGCCCAGCTCCTTGAACGTGGCACCGTCGGGGATCTCGTCCTTCTCGGCGATCTCCGCCACCAGGGCGCGCAGGTCCTCGCGCAGCTTCAGGGTCGCGTTCGGGTTCGACATCTCGCTTCTCCTTCTGACTAGGACAGCCGCTTCTCGACGACGTCGAGAAGGTCGGAAATGGTACGAAGGCCGGTCAGGCTCTCGTCGGGGATCTGGATGCGCATCTGGCGCTCGAGCGAGCCGATGATCTCGAGCATGCCCAGCGAGTCGATCGCGAGCTCGCTGATGACCGTGGACTCCTGCACGTGGTGAAAGTCCTTCTCGACGACCTCGGTCGCCGTCGTGCGGAACATCGAGAGCATCTGATCGCGGGTGGGACGGGCCGACTGCTCCATGTTGATCGTCGCGGTGTGCATTGAATCGCGTTCCTCTCCCCTGGTGTCCAGAAATCGAGCGCGTAGGGCGCTACGCGGCAGGGGTGTCGCTCTCTCGACACGCCTGTGACCCCGCAACGCCAGCGTCGCTGACGTCGGACGTCCCTTCCGATCGAGGTTGCACGGAGCGTGCTCGCGGCAACGACCCGTCCAGGTACATCTCCCGTGTCTTGCGCCGCTGGGGCTTGCCGCTCGACGTGCGAGGCAGAGACGCCAGCGGCGAGACGACGACCTCGTATGCGGTGAGCCCGAACTGGGCGGCGATGCACGCCGACGTCGCTTCCCTGATGGCGGCAGCGTCGCCCGCCGCACCCTCGCAGCACACGACGAGCTGCTCCTGCCCGTCGACGTTCACACCGAATGCGACTGCGTTGCCACGGCGCACGCCCGGAAGCTCGCTCACCGCCCACTCGATGTCGCTAGGGTAGTAGTTGCGGCCGCGGACGATGACGATGTCCTTCACCCGCCCGCAGACGAACAGCCGGCCCCCCGCGACGTAGCCGAGATCGCCCGTGTGGAGCCACGGTCCGCCCGCGTCACCCGGCAGCGAACGGTAGGTCTGCGCGGTGAGGTCGGGTTCGTTGAAGTAGCCGGGGGTGACGCTGGGACCGCGCGTGACGATCTGTCCGACCTGGCGCTCGCCGAGGCGTGTTCCCGCCTCGTCGACGATCGCGAGCTCGTGCCCCGGAAACGGCACCCCGCAGTCGACAAGCTCGTTGCCGGCGTCGGTCAAGTCGGTCCTGAGCCCGTCGCGCAGCGGCGCGAAGGTGATGGCGAGCGTGGCCTCGGCCATCCCGTACGACGGCAGGAATGCACGCGGATCGAAGCCCGCGGGCGCGAGCCGATCGGCGAACTCGCGCAGCGACCGGGCCTGGATCGGCTCGGCACCGCAGCCCGCGATGCGCAGGCACGACAGGTCGAGCCCTTCGACGTCGCGGTCGCGCATGCGCTTGGCCACCAGCGCGTAGGCGAAGTTGGGCGCGTAGGTGATGGTGCCGCGGTGCTGGTGGATCTTCTCGAGCCACAGGCGCGGAGCGCGCACGAAGCTCGCCGTCGGCAGGAAGACACAAGGTACGTTGGTGAAGAGCGGCCCCACCACGAAGCCGACGAGGCCCATGTCGTGGAACAGCGGCAGCCAGCTCACCCCCTTGTCGACGGCCGGATCGCGGTCGAGGCCGTGCACCATGAAGGCCTCGGCGTTCGCGCGGAGGTTGCCGTGCGTGACCATCACCCCCTTGGGGCGCGAGGTGCTGCCGCTGGTGAACTGGAGGAAGGCCAGATCGTCGGGGCGAGCGTCGACGTGCAGCGCGGGGGCGCTGCCCTCGAGCGCCTCGCAGGTGAGGATCCCGAGACCCGGCACCCGCCCTGCGACCGGCTCCACGTACGGCTTCGTGGCCGCCGTCGTGAGCAGCATCGCCGCGCCCGACGCCCGCGCGATGTGCGCGACCGTGTCGTGGTAGCCCTCGATGTTCTTGAAGCTCAGCTGCGGGTAGATGGGAACCGGGACGACCCCGGCGAACAGCGCCGCCAGGAACGACAGGACGAACTGCTCGCCCTCAGGCAGCACCATCGCGAGACGGTCGCCCTGGTGCAGCCCGCGGGCGGCCAGCCGCGCGGCCCGACGCCCGGCCTCGGCGGCGATGTCGTGGAAGGACAGGAGCCTCTCGGTCCCGTCGGAGCTCACGAACACGAAGCCGCGCTCGCGGTCGTCGCCCAGCGCGCGGACCGCCTCGACGAGCGTGGGTGCAACGTGACGCGGATCGCGCATGGATGCTTCCGGGCGGGCTGTAATGCGAGCGGCGTGCCCGTGCAAGCGGGCAATGCCGGCCTGGCGTGCGTACGCACGTGCGCTGGCGAACGAGGATTCGCGCCCTGGTCGCGTTGCTCACCCGTACAGCCCTGCGGTATAGCCCTCACGCTTTGATCCCCCGCGTGTTCGTGACCGGTGTGGGCGTCGTCAGCTCCATCGGGCTCGGCAAGGAGGCCTTCTACGGGGCCCTCGCCGCGGGTAAGAGCGGGATCACGCCGGTATCGTCGTTCGACGCGAGCACGCTGGGGCGCACCCTGGCCGGCGAGGTCAAGGGCTTCGAGCCCGACGACCACCTGACGCAGGCCGAGCAGCGGCGCATGGGGCGGTGCTCGATGATGGCCCTCGCCGCCGCCCGCATGGCGGTAAGGGACGCTGGACTCGCCCCCACGCAGCTCGCCGGTCCCCGCACCGCGGTCGTCCTGGGCACGACCATGGGCGAGGCGCAGCTGCTGGCCGAGATGGAGCACGAGTGGATCGTCCACGGGCCCCAGGCCGTGCGGCGCTCGGCGATCCCCAAGTACGGCTCCACCCTCCTGCCCATCCACGTGGCCCGCGCCATCGGCGCCCGCGGGATGGTCCTGACGCTGCCGGCCGCGTGCGCCGCGGGCAACTACGCCATCGGCTTCGGGGCGGATCTGATCCGCGCCGGGCGCGCCGACGTGGTCGTGACCGGCGCCGCCGAGCTCATTCAGGAGCTGCAGTTCAGCGGGTTCGTGCGCCTCGCCGCGATGGCCAACGAGAGGTGCCAGCCGTTCGATCTGAACCGGCAGGGCCTCCTGCTCGGCGAGGGCGCGGGGCTGCTCGTGCTCGAGAGCGAGGCCCACGCCGAGCGGCGCGGCGCGCGCAAGCAGGCGGAGGTCGGCGGCTACGGCCTCTCGTGCGACGCGTACCACATCACCCGGCCCCACCCCCTCGCCACCGGCAGCATCACGGCCATGCGCTCGGCCATCGAGCGCTCGGGCCTGACGCCCGCCGACGTCGACTTCGTCAACGCTCACGGCACCGGCACGCGGCACAACGACGCGGCCGAGGCCAAGGTCGTCCGCGACGTCTTCGGCGACCGGCGCGTCCCCATCTCGAGCATGAAGAGCATGCTGGGGCACTGCATGGGCGCGGCGAGCGCCATCGAGGCGATCGGCTGCATCTTCACGCTCGAGCGGGGCGTTTACCCGCCGACCATCGGGTTCGAGACGCCCGATCCCGAGTGCGATCTCGACGTGGTGGCCAACGTGGCCCGGTCCGGCAAGGCCGACGTCGTGGTCAACAACTCGCTCGCCTTCGGCGGCTACAACGCCGTCTCGGTGTTCGCCCGCCCGGGCGTGCTTCCTCCTCCGGGAGCCGCCACGTGAAGCCGCGCAGCATCACCGGCCTCGGCGTCGCCAGCCCGCTGGGCGTCGGGCGCAAGGCCTTCCTCGAAGCCATGCGCCTCGGAACGCGCGCGACGCCGGAGGGCGGACGCGTCGAGGTTCCCGGCTTCGACGCCGCGGCGTACCTGGGCGACAAGGGCCTGCGGTCGCTCGACCGGCTCACCAAGCTGCTGCTGGTGGCGACGCGGCTCGCGCTGCATGACGCGCGGCTCAAGGTCGACAACGCGTGGGTGGGCATCGCTGGCGAGCAGGTGGGCATGGTCTGCTCGAACGCGTACGGCTCGCTCGAGGCGATCACCGAGCTCGATCGCGTCGCGACACTCGAGGACGCGCGGTACATCAACCCGTCGCGCTTCCCGCTCACCGTCGCGAACAGCGCGGCCGGCTACGCGAGCATCTGGGAGGACCTGCGCGCGGTCAACGTGAGCGTGAGCGATGGCAACTGCGGCGGCCTCGACGCCGTCGCGTGCGCCGACACCCTTCTGGAGCACGACCGCGCCCGCGTCCTCGTGGTGGGCGGCGTGGAGGCGATGAGCGAGGCGCTGTACCTGGCCTTCCAGAAGATCGGCGTCCTGAGCGAGGCGGCGTTCCTGGGCGAGGGGGCGGCGATGGTCACGCTCGAGACGCAAGAGGTGGCGCGGGCGCGCGGCGCCGAGGTCCTGGCCGAGATCACGGGGTACGGGACGGCGTTCTATCCGCCCGAGCGCGAGTCGTCGCTCGTGTTCCCCTCGGCCGAGGCGATGGAGCACGCCGTCGCTGGCGCCCTCGCCGACGCGGGCATCCCGGGCAGCGCGATCGAGATGGTCGTCTCCGGGGCCGCCGGCGTGCGCGCGTTCGACGAGGCCGAGCACCAGGGCGCGCTGCGTGCGCTCGGCGCGAGCCCCGGGATCATCACCCCCAAGCTCGCGCTCGGCGAGACGCTCGGTGCCGGCGGCGCCATGGGCGTGCTGACGGCGATCGCCGCGCTGCACGGAGGCGCCAAGGCCTATGGGGTGCGCGGCGACGTTCGCACCGGAGCGCGCACGGTGCTCGTCACCTCGCTCGGCTACTACGGCAATGCCTCGGCGCTCGTCATGCGCGCGCCTTCGCGCTAGAAGGTCCGCGTCTTGCAGAGCCGCGCGCCCATGAGCACTGCGGTGGATTGGAGCAGTTCGGTGAGTCGCAGCTGGATCGACGAGAAGGCGCACGCCGAGCTGGCGAAGGTGCGCGAGGCCCGCGAAAAGCAGGTCTACGGCTACTTCCGCGAGTTCGAGACCGGCGGCCTGCACACCACCGTCGGCGGCCAGCCCATCATCAACTTCAGCTCGAACGACTACCTGGGCCTCACCAACCACCCCAAGGTGAAGGCTGCGGCCATGAAGGCGTTCGACAAGTACGCCTGCGGCCTGTCCAGCTCGCGCGTACAGGCCACGACCATCGAGCACGTCGAGCTCGAACGCAGCCTCGCGCGCTTCTTCGGCTACGAGAGGTGCCTCACGTTCACCACCGGCTACCAGTCGATGCTGGGCCTCATCGCGGCGAGCGCCGACAAGGACACCACCCTCGTCCTGGACAGCTACAGCCACGCCTGCATCCTCGACGGCAGCTTCCTCGCGGCGGGCACCCCCGGCCGCGCGCCCGAGATCCGCTTCTTCAACCACAACTCGAGCAAGAGCCTCGAGCGCATCCTCAAGACGCGCGAGCGCAAGAACGCGCTGGTGCTGGTCGAGGGCGTCTACTCGCTCGACGGCGACGTCGCGAATCTGCCCGAGTTCATCGAGATCTGCCAGCGGTACGACGCCGTGCTCGCGGTCGACGACGCGCACGGCAGCGGGACCATGGGCAAGCACGGCCGCGGCCTCGCCGAGGAGCAGGGCGTCGAGGGGAAGGTCCCCATCCTGATGACCGCCTTCTCCAAGGTCTTCGGCGGCATCGGCGGCGCGCTGCTCGGCAAGAGCGACGTCATCGAGATGGTGCAGCACAGCGCGCGAGCTTTCCTCTTCAGCGCGAGCATGCCCATCCCCATCGTCGCCGCGGTGCGCGCCGTCCTCGAGCTGCTCGAGACCGACGGGCCGTCGCTGGTGCGCGAGCTCCACCAGAAGCGCGACTACTTCCGCGGCAAGCTGGTCGAGGCGGGGTTCGACCTGGGCGCGAGCACCACGCACATCATGCCCGTCATGTGCCGCGACGACCGCAAGGCGCTCTTCATGCACGTCGCGCTCTTCGAGTGCGGCGTGCTGATGGTGCCGATCATCTACCCTGCCGTGAAAGAGGGCGAGCAGCGACTGCGCGTCAACGTCACCCGCGGTCACACGCAGGAAGACATGGACAAGGCGCTGGAGCTGCTCAAGACCTACGGGGAAGCGTTCTTCGTCCTCTCCGGCGAGGACATCGGACCGATCGAGGCGTAGCAGGCGCCACGGTCACTTCAGAGGCAAGAACTCCTCGACGGTGAGCGCCAGCGTCTGGTTCGCGACGCTCGTCGCTTCGCCGAACGTGACGCTCTTGGTCGAGCCGACCTTGCCGTAGAGCGTCAGATTCGCCTGCGCGAGGGCGAGGCCTGCGAGCTCGACGCCGTCGATCGAGGTGACCACGTCGCCCACCGCGATCCCCATGCCCGCCGCCTTCGGGGACACAGCCGAGACCGAGTAGGTCTGCCCCTGCTGGTTCAGCTCGATGCCGATGGCCTCCGCCTGGTCGATGGCGAAGCTCAGGTCGGTGTAGCGCGCGAGGTGGAGCGTGGTCTTGGGGTAGTCGATGGTGACGAAGAAGTCGTGAAGGAAGGTGCCGCCGAGCGAGCCGTCGATCGTGTGGCCGACGTCGGTGCTGATGGCGGCCAGGTTCGTGTCGAACGACGTGTCGTGCGAGATGATCACCGAGTCGACCGTGGCGCTTCCCACGGCGACCGAGGCGGCGCGCGTGATCGAGGCGGTCGACGTTCCGGACGTCGTCTCGATGCCGGCGGTCATGAGCTGCGTGCGTCCGTCGGCGGTCAGGGCCGTGAAGGCCGCCTGGCTCACGGTCGTCAGGCTGGCGCCGGTGTCGACGATCATCGAGTACATGGTGCCCTCCAGGCTCACCGGCACCACGACGCGCGAGCGGGGGACCGTGACGCCGGAGATCACGCTGCCGCCCTCGAACAGGAACGGAAGCGTGAGCTCTGGCTCGAGGCCGGCAGGTGGGGTCGGGGCACTCGCTCCGAGCGCGAACGCCGCGCCCTTGTAGTCGAAGGCGGCCACGAACGAGCAGATGCCCGTACACCCGACGTTCGCCGTGAGGGGGAACGCCGGATCGGGGCTGGTGAGACCGTTCGCCGTCGGCACGACGTAGACGTCGGAGACCGCCTGCGTTCCGATGGTCATCGAGGGCACGGTTCCGCCGTTGGCCGCCAGGCCGGAGGCCGCCGAGAAGACGGCCGGATCGAGCAGGACGAACGGGTTGCCGGTGTCGACGAACCCCGGGCCCGTGGTGCTGCCCGCGGTGACGTCGACGGGGATGAGGTTGGTCAGGTAGCTGAAGGCCTGGGTCTCGGGCGTAGCCGTCGCGCTGCCGGGGGCCCCCTGGTTGGACGACGAGCACGCCACGAGCGACGCGAGGGCCAGGGGCGCGACAGACGAGAGCAACCGCCGCATGACCGGTCCGCTACGAGCGCTGCAGGGTGGTGACGGCCTTGGCGACGTCGCCGACGGTCTCGATCTTGTCGAACATCTCGCTGGGGATGCTGACGTTGAAGCGGGTCTCCACGTCGGACACGAGCTCCATCACGCCGAGGCTGTCGAGCCCGAGATCCTTCTGGATGTGATCGGTCGCCTGGATCGCGCGCGAGGCGGCGACGTGGCGGCGAAGGAGCTGACACGTGATCTCGAAGGAGTCGTCGTAGCTCAGCATGGCTGAACTGGCAGCGTATCAGCGGCCGACCATCGCGTCATGCATGGCGCGGGCGATGCGCCCGGGCTCCGGGGAGGCCAGAAGAGCCCGGACGACGGCGACCCCGTCGGCCCCCGCCTGGGCGCAGGCGCGGGCGTTGTCGGCGTCGACCCCGCCGAGGGCGAACATTCTCAGCCGGCCCGTGGCGACAGCCCGGGCCGAGCGCAATGCCTGCAGGCCCCTGCCCTCCTTCTCCTCCGCGTAGACCGAGGGCGGGCGAGACGGAAAGACGGGGCTGACGAGCACGGCGTCAGCGCCGTCCCTCACGGCGCGCCGCACCGCGTTGTCGGAGTGAGCCGACACGGAGATCCACGCGTTGCCGCCGCAGACGGCGCGTGCCTCGGCCACGCTGCCGGCGTCGCGGCCCAGGTGGACGCCGTCGGCGCCGATGTCGCGGGCGAGGCGTGGGTCACCGTTGATGAGCAGGCTGGCGCCGAGCGACTTCGTCACCAGCCGCAGCCGCGACGCGAACACGCGCAGGCTCACCAGCGCCCGGTGCTTGTCGCGCAGCTGCACGCAGAACGCCCCCCTGGGCAGCGCCCGCGCGACCGCCTCGACGCACTGGACGATGGGATCGTCGCCGAAGGCCGGATCGGTCACCAGGATGACGACAGGCTCCA